>Ga0224554_1000009_pt1 | contig 169461 bp, 164 predicted proteins | sample 714S22024metaG_FD_180666 | JGI IMG/M metagenome (GOLD analysis project Ga0224554, IMG submission 180666) | Peat soil microbial communities from Stordalen Mire, Sweden - 717 S2 20-24 | ecosystem: Environmental > Terrestrial > Soil > Wetlands > Peat | place: Sweden: Norrbotten County, Stordalen... | reverse complement strand
AATGGCAGCATCCCCGCCCAGGTCAACTTCAACCGTCTGCCAGAACCTCTGGCAGCCTAAACCGAAAAACAGAACTTCCACTTAAAAATCGCCGAAAACTGTCCGAACAACCGGAGCCACCGCAGTTGACCATCGCTTAAGCTCTATGCCTGGTCGATGGCGTTCCCACCCCCGAATCGATGGCGGAATAACCTCCCGAACCCTCGCGACACTTCGCTCCAAACGGCAGCGGGCAGCTTCCTCAGAAGCTGCCCGCCGATTCCTTTTGTCTACCCCTCTTGTTGCCGGCCGCTACCAGCTTCCGCGTTCACCGAAAATGTCGATGACGTGCGCCAACCGTTCGCAACCGTTCTCCCAGTTGGCGAAGAGCGCTCGCTCCAGCCGGTCCGGATTCCCTTCGACAAGAGCGGCGATGATCTCCTCGTGCTCGGCCACCGAAACGTGCAGCTCGTTGATGATCGAACTCGCATAGAGCCGCCAATAGCGCTCGGTTTGCGGCTCGATTGCGCGGTGCAAAGTGGTCAGGCGCGGTCCAGAGCCGGCGGCCAGCAGCAGACGATGAAACTCGTGGTCGAGGTCGAAGATGTCGGGACCGTTGTAGCCGCGATCGCGCGCAATCTGTGCCAGTCTGTCATTGACCGGCTTCAGTTTGGCAGCCAGTGCGTCGCGCTCACGCTGCGGCAGTGCGGCGGCGCGGCGCCCGGCCAGCCCCTCGAGGCAGCCGATGATCGGATACAACTCGTTGGCGTCTTCCTTGGTCATCGGCGCCACGATCATGCGCGATTTGCTCCCGTTGCGAAACTCGATGACATAACCCTCGCGCTGCAACAGGTGGAGCGCACCCCGCACCGGCGTCCGGCTCATGTTCAGGTGGTCGCACAGATCGCCCTCGACGATCCAGGTTCCCGGCGCCAGCCGGGCATGGACAATCAAATCGCGGATACGCTGAAACGCGATGCCGACGCTGGTTCCATGCTCCGCCTTGGCGGAGTTCTTCTTTGGATTCTTGATTGCTTTTGTCGCAGAAGGTATCATGCGCCTTCACTCTCCGCTCGCGAACCTTGCCGGAATCCTATAGTCATTGGCGTCGCATGTATCCGCGGCACTATGTCGATTCTAACAACAATCGCGCTCTTGCCGGATGCCTTTCAGGATAGATGTCTTGCGCCGCTGACTCCGCCAGGCCCTCCCGGAAAAAACTGCCGCGTCCACAATCTAACGGGGCGCGGCAGTTAGGGGTGCATCGATTGAGTTGTCTAGAATCGGAAATTTCCGCGGACTTCAATATTCCTCGGACCATTGGCCGTTGCATTGGTGGTGCCGAACGTGTCGTCCTGAACTCCGGTATCCATGCCTGCCCAGGCCACGTGATTGAAGGCATTGATGAATTCCGCCTGGATGGTGAAGTTCATTTCCCCGTGCAGCGGTACAACCTTGGTGATCGCCATATCCGTACTGATCCACTTTGGATCGTGCAGCCACATGAGTGTTCCGAATTGGCCGGCAGAAAACTGCGGGCTGATGTACTGCGCATTAGCTTGTCCAATGCTGGAAATGTACTTGGGATCGAATAGATTCACCCGCCCGCTTCCAGCCAGGCCAGGACGAACACCGATCTGCTTTTGCAGTTGCGAAATCAAAACATTCGTGAGTGCAATGCCGGAGTCGCTCTGGTTAAAAGTCTGCGTTCCACCCGTAAATAGATGCGGATCGCCGGTTTCGCGGGTGAGTATCGTTCCAATGGTCCAACCACCGATCACGGCATTCGCAATCGGGTTCGTATTGAAAAGAGGCTGGTTATGACCGAACGGCAGGTCGTATGTCCCGCTGAGGTGAAACACCTGGCGAACATCGAATGCACTGGGGAAATAATTCAAACGAGGATTACGCAGTGTGTAGTAGCCCGGAGCGCTGTTTGCCGAGTTGTTGTTACCTCCGCCGCCGTAATAGCCAGGAGCTGTGCTCCCCTGGACGTTGTTCTCCAGCGAATGGCCCAAGGTGTAATTGGCGTCGAACTGTATGCCATGGTTCAGCCGTTGCCGAAAGTCCACCTGCAGGGAGTTGTAGTTCGAGTATCCGCCATTGGTCATCTCCTCATCTCCAGTCCCAGCCGAGAAAGGATTCACCTGGAAGAAGTTGATGGGATAGGTTCCACTGGCGGGATTGTCAATCTGATTACACCCGCTGAACGTGGAGACCAGGGAGCAAAGGTAGCTTGGGTTGCCCGCGAGAGAGGTGGCAAAGGCGCCGGCCTGACCCTGGTTTAACCATGTTATGAACTGGCCGTTTGTGTAGTTAACGGCAGCACCGGTGGCGGCAAAGGCCTGGTCAAAAATCGGCGTAGGGTGTGATCCCTGAAATGTGGTTCCTCCGGAGGCGGCCAGGTTGGCTTGCGCCGCCTGGAAATCCTTCAGGAAGCCGTTCTCGAAGATGTTGACCTCGTTGTAATTGACTCCCAGCCATTGGTCTTTGGAGACATTCCCGACATAGCGCACCTCAAGCACATTGCTCGCGCTGAGCTGGCGCTGAATGCCGAACTGCCAGGATTCGACATAGGGCTGTTTGAGGTGGGGATCGAAGGTCAGATACTCAGTGCCGCTGAACGCCTGGTAAGATTCCGGAATCACCGACTGAAAGGGTGACGGAGAGGTTGAAGTGAGCGCGGGGAGCGTTCCACCAAGGTTCACGGAACCGGCGTTATAGAATCCCGGGCCCGGAGTGCCGCTGCCCGGCGCAACGGGGTTGGCGTAGTAGTAGGTGTTGAAATTCGCTCCATTGTTCGACCCAAAATTCCAGAAGTTTTGAGCGCCTTCTGTGTAGTTCTTGAAGGTGAAGCTGCCGCGGATCACGGTTGCTCCGTTGCCCATAAGTTTGCCTAGCACGGTGTCCGGCTCTTCCTGTGGATTCCAGGCGAAGCCGACATTCGGCTCCGGATGCACGTAGGTTGGACTGTAAGCCTCAGCAGCTGGACCCTCCACCGGATTCGGGTCGCCGGTGAGCGACCCTGGCTTGAAGATTTGGCCCACTCCAGTGGGGCCCCACAAGTCCTGCACGCTGGGATGCGTATAGAATCCGGTTTCATCTTTCGAGGCGCCGGTAAAGTCCCAGCGCAAGCCAAGGTTCAGTGTCAGCGTGGGCTTTACCTTCCAGGAATCCTCGATAAAGAGCGCGGTTTGGTTAAGCCGCTCGTGCAGATCGAAGGCGATTCCAGGCTGAAACTGCTTGGTCGAAGCATTCACGAACTCACCCAGACTGTAGTAAGTCAAGCGTCCGGTCAGCGTCGCATAAAGACCTTCGACATCTCCCACCGCGGAGGCCGGCGCATTAGCAGGCAGCGAGTTAACCAGTGCGTTCGTGACCGGGTCTCCTGAGGCAATGGAGTTTACGCCAATGTAGGGCACAAACTGGCCATTGTAGTAATGATCGATTTCCGTGGCACTCTCGACGCCGAACGCCATGGTGTGCCGGCCGCGCTCCCAGGTGAAGTCATCCTTCACACTCGCCACGGGATACAGGAAACCCAATCTAAGGGCAGTGAAGTAATTGATGCCGCTATTAAGGCCAAGTCCAAAGGCCAGTTGGCCCTGCTGGACCATAACGGGCGTAGGCGTGCCTATCCCCTGGGAGTCGAACAAGGCGCCGGTGTAAAGGTATCCCACCCGGAACGCATTTACCAGATCCGACCTGAGGTTCCAGTCAAAGCCGGCGACAATCTGGTAGTTCCTGAAAATATCGCTGTTGCCCTGATTGGCATAGAGAGGACCGGGAAAGGGGGGCGGGCCCGTATTTTCATCGTAAAAATTGCTCTCATTCGCCGATGCCGTAAGACGGAACTTCTGGGTCAGGTTGTAGTCAAGCCGCAGAGTGGGAAATTTGTTGATAACGGTTCCCCTGTTAAGGAAATTCAGGTTGTTATGGTTGATGTCCACGGGGCTCAGAGTTGCTCCTCCCAGGTTATAAGTGCTCTCAATGTTCGATAGATCCGTCGCAATGATTGGATTGATGGCGCCGGGACAGTTTGAACAGCCTGCGCTCGCGCCGGCTTGCAGCACGTTGTCGGTTTGCCCGCCAGGCAGCGAGTAAACGCCGGAGAGCGCCTGAGCCGTACCCACCACCGAGCTGACCGGTGAGCTATAAGGTTGACGGAAATTCGAGAGACTGGCAAAGAAGAACAGCTTGTCCTTGAGAATGGGCCCGCCGACGCTTCCACCAAAATCGTTCTCCAGCAGAAAGCTGCGAGGCAGCCCAACATCGTTGCTGAACCAGCTATTGGCGTTCAACGCATCGCTGCGGTAATCCTCATAGAGCTGTCCGTGAAACTTGTTGGTGCCGCGCTTGGTGATGAAACCAATGTCCATGGCGGCAGTTCCACCCTTGCTGGCGTCCAATTCCCCGGTCTGCACCGTCATTTCCTGCACATCTTCCAGCCGATTGGTGGTCGAAGGTCCATTGCCGTTATCAAAACCGCCGCTCTTATTGCGGTTCGGCATGGTCGAAAAACCGTTCGCGCTCACGTCCACGCCGCCGCCGGGCAGGTTGTTGAAGTTGTTGCCCACCGCGCCCGGCACCAGGAAGGCCAGTGGAAACAGATCGCGGCCGAAGACCGGCAGGTCTTCGACTTGCTTCAGATCGATGGTCGTCGAAAGAGTATTCTGCGTCGTGTCGAGCAGCGGGCTGGAATCACCTGAGACCAGGACGCTTTGCGTGGCGGCGCCGACCTCAAGCGTCAGCTTGAGATCGGTGACCTGATTCGTCTGCACCGTCACAGATGGATAGACTTTGGCGCCGAATCCCTCCTTGGTGATCGTCAGGGTGTAGTGCGCGGGGTTGAGAAAGGAAAGAACCGCGTTGCCGTCCCCCTTGGTGGCCGCCGTGTGAACGTCATTGGTTTCGATATCCTTCAACGCGAGCTGCGCTCCGTTGACCGCTGCCCCGGAGGGGTCCAGGACGGTTACGTTGAGGGCGCCGGTCGACATGTCCTGAGCCCACCCGACGGGAGATACTGCGGCCGCGAGAAGCAAACCGCAGGCGATGATCGGGCCTGCAATATTCCGGGAAAACCCATTGCGCGCCCGGAATGCACCTCCCTCGATGTCCGTCATTTTCCGTCTGTTTTCAGGCAGAGATTCGAGCTGACCTCCAATCAAGCTCAGCAACCGGCAAAATCTTTGCATCCTCATATCCTCTCCTTAATGAATGACCTCCCGGTGTTGCCAATGATCCGCTTTTGGCGAAACCTTTTCGCCACATAATTGTTCGGTGATGCGCGCCCTGATTCAATCCAGGCAATCAAAAACTGCTAAGACAGATTTGCGTTCTTGAGAAAACGCATTCCTGCATTTTCATTCAAGCGACATTATGTATTTAATTTTGTATTTTCTGCAAGGGAATATTCTGGCGGCTGAAGCACCCCTCCTCTCCGCTCCCTTCTCCGGCGCCACATGCCGCGGGTCGGATCGAACCGGATCTGCGGCCAATGTTATCTCCATATCATTGATTCTTCAATGGATGCTCGGATTATCCTGGCCCTTGGCAGCCGGCAGGTTCCAGTTGGGCGTTGGCTCATCGAGCAGGTTGCGGACGAAAAAATCCATCAGCTTGCGCTGTCCGTAACGGCCTCCGGCGCCATGGCCGCCGCCCGGAACGAACAGCAGATCGAAGTCCTTGTCGGCCTTGATGAGCCGGTCGGCCACCTGCAGCGTCGAGGCCGGATCGACATTCTTGTCCATCTCGCCCACCACCAGCAACAGCTTGCCCTGAAGCCGCCACGCATTCTCCACGTTCGACGACTCGGCATACCACGGCCCCACCGGCCAACCCATCCACTGCTCGTTCCACCAGATTTTGTCCATGCGGTTGTCATGGCTGCCGGAGTTGGCAACCGCAACTTTGTAGAACGCTGGATAAAACAGAAGCGCCCCCATCGCGCTTTGGCCGCCCGCCGAGTTGCCGAAGACCCCCACCCGCGAAATGTCATACCAGGGATACTTGGCCGCCACAGCCTGGTGCCACAAGATACGGTCGGGAAAGCCGGCGTCCTTCAGATTGCGCCAAGCCACATCGTGAAAAGCGCGGGAGCGGTTGTTGGTGCCCATGCCGTCGATCTGCACCACGACAAAACCGAGCGCGGTCAGCGGCTCCGTGCGCACGGTAAAACTCTTGGGCACAAATGAGCCCTGTGGCCCGGCGTAGATGTCCTCGACGACCGAATACTTCTTATTGGGATCGAAGTCGAGCGGGCGGTGAATCACGCCCCAAATCTGGGTCTTGCCGTCGCGGCCCGCGGTGTGGAAGGGCTCGGCCGGCTGCCATCCGGCGGCCCTCAATGGCGCATCGTCGGCGGTATCGACGGCCATGGCCAGGCTACCATCCGCAGCACGATGCAGTTCCATCACCGGCGGCAGGTCCAGGCGCGAATACGTGTCCACGTAGTACTTTCCGTCCGGCGAGTAGCTGAGCGTGTGATCTGCTTTGGCCGTACTGAGCGGAGTCAGCCCGTTCCCGTCGAAGCGTATCTTGTAGCCGTGGACGTAGTATGGATCCTCGTCCGGCTCCATGCCGCTGGCCTCGAAATAAATCTCGTGGTTGGCCTCATCCACGCGGTCCACCGCGCGTACCACCCACTCGCCGTGCGTGATCTGCCGCTCCAGAGCGCCGGTAAGTCCGTCGAAGAGATAAAGGTGCTCCCAGCCGTCGCGTTCCGAGGCCCAGAGAATCTCCTTGCCGTCCTCCAGATCCAGGCGATACTCCTTGCCGTGGTCATATTGGTTGCGCGTGAGTGGTTCATAGTTGATGAACGTCCCGCTCGCCTCCTCAATCAGCGTGCGCGCCTTGCCGTTCGCCGCATCCACTTCAATCATTCGGTAAAGCTGGTGGCCGCGCTGGTTGTACTCGAACGTGAATCCGCGCGAGTCTTTCCACCAGGCAAAAGAAGTCATCTCATAGGGATTGGGAAAGAGCGCATTGTCGATGGGCAGCTCACGGCGCGCCGCCACGTCAAAGAGCACCGGCTGAAAGAGCGCCAGCACATCGCCTGCCTTGGGATAGACCATGGACGAATACTTGGGCTGGAGCTGATCGGCAGGCGAGGACTCGATGTAACGGACCTCTCGCCGGTAGCCGGGGCGGATGCGATAAGCCGCCAGATGTTTCGAATCGGGAGACCAGGCCAGCGTATCGATCGCGTAGTAATTGCCCTCCGAGCCGTCTTCGCTCAAATAGGCCGTTTGCCGCTCCGCTTCCGCGGGTTTGGCGTGAGCCGGACGCAGGGCCACGTTGTAGTTCTCCACAAAGGCCAGCCAGTTGCCGTCGGGAGACAGGATGGCATGAGCAGGACCGTTCACGGGCTGGGGCGTCGAGTCATAGCCGCCATCGTCGTCTGGCTCCTCTCGGCCGGGCTGTTTGGCGCAGGTATAGGCCGTCAGGTCACAGCGCCAGTGTTCCCTGCCCCGCGCAAACTCGAGAGCCGTCCCGCTGGCGTCGAGATGGAAACGCTCGAACGGCAGCGCCTCCGGCTTCACCGGCTCACCCAGCGCCTTGGCCAGCGCCGCCGCCAGTCGCGCATGGTCAAAGGCCGGCTGCCGTGCTTGTTTCCCGGCATCGACCAGAACGAACTCATGCCCGCCGGGAATCGACCTCCGGTAGACGAAGCGATCCGTTCCCTCAATCCACTGGACTTCGTCCGGCAGGTGGAGGACCAGGCCCCGGTACTTCTCCTGGAGGTTGAGCGCCCGCTCATAATCGGCCGGGCCGACACGCGCGCTGAGCACGGCGGGAAGCAGGACCATCGGCAAAAGAACGGCCGCCAGCCCGGAAGCTGACCGCCGGAACCGGCAGGGCCGCAAAAAGAGGCAGCAACGCGGCTCATCTTTGTGCAAGTGCATAAAAGCAGTCCTTTCGAAGAGAATTCGCCGTTCGAGTTCTGAGCCGGGGCAATTGCCACTCTAAGCAGTCTGTGGTGAAAGTCTATTTTCGCTAAAGGAATGCTTTTAAGTAGCCTGTAATCAATGGCTTGCAAATGCAGGAACTGATCATGATGCCGACCACTAAAATGACGGAATCGAAGGGCCCCAGCCCCCGATGAAATGCCGGCGAGGTCATTTCAGCCTTTTGCGGTTCCTTACGGAGGGTCATTTACCGGTTCCCTTTTACCGTTCATTCTCCAATAGACAAAAGAACGCGTTCTTCTTCCGTCCCTGAGGATCTGCGCTGCCGATTTGTATCGGAGTTCCATCATCGCGAGTTGAAGTGATCGAGATTTCTCCGTTGCATGAGCATCGGAAATAACAAATCCGACATAGTATACAGTTCATCGCTGTTTGCCCCGTTGCCCACTTCCTGAGGGATAGGTCTGAAGGCGCTGAGGCGCGGCCGCTCGGCGTCTTCAGGCCGGCCTATCGTTCACCCGGTGGCCGACTGAAAGACGCAGCGCTCTTGGTGACTCATAAAGAGCGGAAGTTTGGACCCGTCTCCGGGATGGGTTGACAGAGGGGAGGAAGTTGCGAGATTGTATCCGTGTTGTATGCGACATTGTATTTTAGATGAAGCAAGAGCGGTTTTGTCCGGTCGAATGAAACCGCGGCGCATGAGGTAAAAAGCAATGGCCCTGGGCTTGACTCGTAGAAGGTTTTTAGGCGGAGCGGCAGCCGCAGGTGCGGCGTCTCTTTTGCCTTCCACCGCGGTTGCCCTGGCCGACAGTGGCGGGAAAAAAGTGGTTGGGAATAGCGCCGCGGATGGCGCGGCCACTCAGACGCCGACCGGCGCCGCTGTCGCCAAAGTACAGTGGAAAGCCAAGCCATTCCCGATGACTGAGGTTCGCCTGCTGCCCGGCTTTTGGAAGGATACGATGGAGCTGAACCGCAGCTTCCTTTATTCGCTGCCCAACGAACGGCTGGCGCATAACTTCAGAGTTACCGCCGGCATTCCGTCCGATGCGGATCCTCTTGGGGGATGGGAGGCGCCGGACTGCGAGCTGCGCGGCCACTACGTCGGACACTATCTCTCATCGTGCGCGCTCATGCACGCCAGCACCGGCGATCAGGTGATTGCGAACAAGGCTAACGACCTGGTAGCTATGCTCTCGGAGTGCCAGACCAAGGATGGCTATCTCGGCGCGTACCCTGCCACGTTCTACGACCGTCTACGCAGCCATCAGAGGGTCTGGGCGCCCTTCTATACCTACCATAAGATCATCGCCGGACTCATCGACATGTACGAGCACACCGGGAATCAGCAGGCTCTGGACATGGCCCTGAGCATGGCCGATTGGGCGGATGTTTACGCGCGGTCCTTCACCGACGACGACTGGCAACGCGTCCTTCTGGTGGAGCATGGCGGCATGAATGAAGCCTCATTCAACCTGTACGCCATTACCGGCAAGACGAAATACCGCGACCTGGGGTACCGCTTTGAGCACAAGAAGATATTCGATCCGCTTGCGTCCGGGGAGGATAAGCTGGACGGCAATCACGCAAATACCAACATTCCCAAGGTGATTGGCGCAGCCCGCGGCTATGAGCTTACGGGGGACGCACGCTACCGCGAGATCAGCCGGAACTTCTATCGCATCGTTACGGAACACCATTCCTACTGCACCGGCGGCACCAGCAATGGCGAGATGTGGCACGCGCCCGATGCAATCGCGACTCAGCTCGGACCGGCGGCGGAGGAGTGTTGCTGTTCCTACAACATGATGAAGCTGACGCGCCATCTCTTCGGCCAGCAGCCGGACGCGAAACTGTTCGACTACTATGAACGGCTTCTGCTGAACGTGCGTTACGGCACCCAGGATCGCAACGGCATGCTCATGTACTACGTCCCGCTGCAACCCGGCATGTACAAGACCTTCGGCACGCCGTTTGACGCCTTCTGGTGCTGCACCGGCACGGGCTCCGAAGAATACTCGAAACTCACCGACTCCATCTACTTTCACGATGACAGCTCTCTCTATGTGAACCTCTTCATCCCCTCGACGCTGGACTGGAAAGAGCGCGGACTCAAGCTGCGCCAGACTACCAAATACCCGAACGACGAGCGCATTACCTTCACCATCGAGAGCGCTCCGTCGAGTCCTGTCGCGCTGAAAATCCGCGTGCCATACTGGGCGACAAAGGGCGTCGCTGCCAGCATCAACGGAGACCAGCAGGAAGTGGCCGCAACGCCCTCGACTTACCTCACCCTCGAGCACGCCTGGAAAGCTGGCGATGTGGTCGCGGTCGACATTCCGCTGACGCTGCACATCGCCACAACGCCGGACGATAAGCAGGTTCAAGCGGCAATGTATGGTCCCCTTGTGCTCGCAGCGCGGCTCGGCACCGAAGGCTTGACCACCTCCATGATTTACGGCGGCAATGGCCCGCGAGGGTATGACGACGGCTATCCCATGCCCATCGTGGACACTCGCCCACACATGCGCCGCGGCGCGAATGGCGAGCCCACCATACCTGCGCCTGCTCCCGCAGACAGTGTGTGGTTCGAACAGGCAGAGGCCTCGCCGCTTTACCCTCTTCAATTCCACACCAAAGGACGAGGCCCAATCCACACTCTGGTCCCGCTCAATCAGATCATGGACGAGCGTTACTCTGTGTATCTGCGCAATATCGACACCGATTAGAGCATTTTCACCGATAATGTAAGGCCATTGGCGCCCCACGAAGGTCTGCGCTGCAGTGTGAGTCTTCGGCAAGGATGCGTAAATCAAAAGGTGTACCCTTGGGTTTGATTCGCCTGGTGCGTCCGCCTCTATCGAAACTGCCCCGGCCGAGAAAAACTCGGCTCAATCTTGCCTCGTCTGCCGGGGCAGTCCCGATAGGGATCCGCAGCTACCTAGAGATCACCGACGGGATTCAGCGATATGGAGCGGCTCCGACAGAAGACCTGCACGAACTGTGGCGGAGAATCGTCTTCTCCGTTCTGATCTCGAATACCGACGACCACTTGCGCAATCATGGCTTCCTCTATGAAGGCAATCAGGGTTGGCGGTTGTCGCCGGCCTACGATCTGAACCCGGTCCCGGTGCAATTTCGACCACGCATTTTATCCACGCTCATTGATGAGCAGAGCGGCGATGCGTCGATTGAACTGGCGCTGAGCGTCGCCGAATATTTCCGCCTCACTCCACCTCAGGCGCGGCAATCGGCCCGCGACGTGGCCAAGGCGGTTTCACGATGGAGACGGGAAGCTGCTGCTCTGGGAATCCCGGCGGCGGAGACGGAGATTGTGGCCTCGGCCTTCGAGCACGAGGACTTGGCGCAAGCAAAGAAACTGCGAACTTGAATTAGCCGATCCTGGATTCGGTCGTGGAATTCCTGTTGCGATACCGACTTTTCGAGACCGATTTGCTATCAATAAGTATATTGGCGATGTTGCGTCAGGCGAGAGCCTTTTTTGAGCGCCGGTCCTCGTGATACGATCTCGCCAGCGGCTGTTCCCCACAGCCGTCCAGCCCAGCCCAGGAGGTCATCATGAGTCCATTTTCCCGTCGCCAATTCCTCAAAGCCTCGGTTGCCGTTGGAACTGTAAGCAGTTTCGGCGCTCTTCCTTTGCACGCTACGTCCCGCAAAGCCACCGACGCAGTCACTCTTGGCAAATCGGGGATGCAGGTCACGCGCCTCGCATTCGGTACCGGCAGCAACAATGGCTACGTGCAGGCCGCGCTCGGCCAGCAGGAGTTCACCCGCCTCGTTCATTACGCTTACGACCGCGGCATCCGCTTTTTCGAGACCGCTGAGGCCTATGCCACCCCGGCCATGCTCGGCGAAGCGCTCAAAGGCATCCCGCGTGAAAGCTATCAACTCATGACCAAGGTGACCACCAACAAGGGCGTCGATCCGCAGAAGCGTTTCGACGAATTGCGCCGCACGTCGCAGACCGAGTACTTCGACATTATGCTTCTCCACTGGCAGCACACGCCCGACTGGGTTGCCGCAACGGGCCGCTGGCAAGACGGCATCCTCGAAGCGCAATCGAAAAAGATCATTCGCGCGCGTGGCGCATCGGTCCATGGCCTGCCCGCGCTCCGCCAGATGCCGGGCAACAAATGGCTCGAAGTCGCAATGATCCGCATGAACCACAACGGCACGGTCATGGACGGCCCGGTACCGGATGACGGCAACCGCGGCAACGTGCCTGAAGTGGTGGAGCACGTGAAGCAGGTGAAGAAAGACGGCATGGGTGTGATCAGCATGAAGCTCGTTGGCGACGGCGCCTTCACGCGCCACGAAGACCGCCAGGCCGCCATGCGTTTCGCTTTCAAGGACGCCGGGATCGATTGCGCCACCGTAGGCTTCAAGAACACGCAGGAAATCGACGAAGCGATCGACAACATGAATCTTGCGCTGGCCTAGGCGGGAAACGCTCAATGCTGAATAAGCTGGAGCCTCAAGGACGGTCCGGCCTCACGGCTCGAACTTGACTGGGACGAAGACCTCGTACCCGTCCCGCTTGAGCTGGCCGGCAGCTTGGCCACGTCATTCGCAACCGGATTCAGTAGTTGAGGCGCTCCTTGCGAGGACTTGAGCGCCAATGTCTTTGCCCTTGAAACGAATGCAAAAAAGATTGCGAGCCGGGCAATCTGGGGTATATTCTCTCTTGACCGGGAAAGCAGAATGGGAACTCCGGGTTAGACCGAGTGCGCGCCTCGCTCCATTTTCTCTCCCTTCCCGTTTCAGAATCTCATTGGGTGAAAGGAAGAACCTGTGCTAAGGCTAAAACCTCGGATTGTCCTTCTTTGGCTTCTCGCCTCTCTGTTCTTTGTTTGCTCGGCCATCGCTCAAACCAAGCTTCTTCGCTTTCCTGACATCCATGGCGACAAAGTCGTTTTCACCTATGCGGGGGACCTCTGGATTGCCTCCACATCGGGTGGATTGGCCGCCCGCCTGACTGCTCATCCGGGCGTCGAGCTCTTTGCCAAGTTCTCCCCCGACGGCAAATGGATCGCCTTCACGGGCCAATACGACGGCGACGAGCAGGTTTACGTGATTCCGGCGACCGGCGGGGTTCCCAAGCAGCTTACGTTTTATCCTTCGCACGGCCCGCTTCCTGCCCGCTGGGGCTATGACAATCAGGTTTACGGCTGGACTCCCGACGGCAAATCGGTGGTCTTCCGGTCTCTGCGCGAATACTTCGACCTCGGCGACTCCCGCCTGTACACCGTTTCGATGGATGGTGGTCTGCCACAGGCTCTGCCCATGCCCAAATCGGGCGCGGGGGATTTTTCGCCGGACGGCAAGCAGATGGTCTACTCGCCCCTGTTTCGCGACTTCCGCACCTGGAAGCGCTACTCCGGAGGGTGGGCTCAGCAGCTTTATGTCTTCGACCTCAAATCGCACGCCGTGGAAAAGATCACCGCCGATCCCCGCTGTCATCGCGACCCCATGTGGATCGGTGACAAGATCTACTATTCCTCCGACAAGGACGACACGCTCAATCTGTACTCGTACGATCCCAAAACAAAAATCACTGCGCAGCTGACCCACAGCGCGAAATGGGATCTTCGCTGGCCCAGCACCGATCATCAAGGCCGGATCGTTTACGAATCGGAGGGCGAGTTGAACATCTTCGACATCGCTGCCGGCGCTTCGACGCATCTGTCGATCGAAGTTCCCACCGATGCGCTGGCCATGCGCCCCTCGCGAGTCTCGGCCGGCGGCCAGATCGAGTGGACAGAGCTGAGCCCCAAGGGCGAACGCGCGCTGATGGTGGCGCGCGGCGACGTGTTTACCGTTCCCATCGAGAAAGGCGCTACGCGCAATCTGACCGACTCCTCGAACGCTCACGACAGGTTTGCGGAGTGGTCGCCGGACGGGGCCACCATCGCCTTCATCTCCGACGTGGATGGCGAGGACGAAGTGTACCGCATCAGCCAGGACGGGCTGGGCAAGCCGGAGCAGTTGACGCACGGCTATCACGCCATGCTGTACCAGCCCAGTTGGGCGCCGGACGGCAAGCGGATTGCCTTCAGCGACAAGGACGGAAAGCTCTACGTATTGACTCTCGACGACAAAAAAGTAATCCAGATCGCCCAAAATCCACGCGGACAAATCCCTTCATATCCATGGTCGGCGGACGGAGGCCATCTCGCCTTCACGATGTATGAACCCACCGGCTTCTCCTGCGTTTATATCTGGAGCGTTGCCGACGGGCAAGTCCATCGCGTCACCGACCCGATGTACGACTCCGGCGGGCCGGCCTGGGATACGGAGGGCAATTATCTCTACTTCATCGCCACGCACGGATACCAGCCGCAGATCAGCGAGATCGAGTTCAACTTCGCCACCAATCGCGGGGGCTCTCTGCTGGCTCTCGCTCTCCGCAAGGATGTCAAGAACCCATTCCCGCCCCAAAGCGACGAGGTGACCCTCGCCAAGCCGGGCGAGGACGCGGCCGACAAGAGCAAGCCCGAAGACAAGGCCGGCGACAAGAAGGATGAGAAGAAGGAAGAGAAAAAGAAGGAACCCATCCGCATCGATTTCGACGGCCTTCAGGATCGAGTCAGCCGCGTACCGCTCGAGGCCGACAACTACTCCGATCTGACGGTGACCAGGGACTATCTCGTTTACACGCGGGGCGGCGCGTACTACTACGGCCGCGAGTCCTATCCGCCGGCCGCATTGGTTCTCTATTCGCTCAAAGACCGCAAGGAAACCACCCTGGCGGAGAAGGTCGAGGAATTCGCTGTCTCGCGGGACGGCAGCAAGGTGCTGGTGCGCGAAGGCAAAACTTACAAGCTCTACGACGTGAAGCCGGAAGGCAAAGCGACCGCAAAGACCGTTTCCACGGATAACCTGATGGTGGACCGGATTCCACAGCAGGAGTGGGCGGAGATATTCAACGAGGTGTACCGCCGCTACCGCGACTTCTTCTACGTCGAAAACATGAACGGCTACAACTGGAATGCGTTGCGCGACCAGTACCGTCCGCTGGTGGACTATGTGGCCAACCGCTCCGATCTGAATTATGTACTCGGCGAGATGGTGGCCGAACTCAGTAACTCCCACACCTACATCACCGGCGGCGATTTCGAGATTCCCAAACGCACCCCGGTGGCGCTGATGGGCGCGCGCATCGAGCTGGACGCGTCCGCGGGCCGCTACCGCATTGCAAAGATTTACCGCGGCCAGAACGAAGAGGAGCTTTATCGCTCTCCGCTCACCGAAGTAGGCATCGACGCGAAGGAAGGCGATTACATCCTGGCCATCGACGGCCGCGAACTGACGGCCAAGGACAATCTCTACGAGTTTTTGCGCGGCAAGGCCGACCATCCCGTGCAATTGAGGGTCAACGCGAAGCCTGTCCTCGACGGTTCCCGCACGATTTCCTATAGCCCCATCGCCAGCGAGACCAATCTGATCTATCTCGACTGGGTTACCCACAACCGCGAGGCCGTGGACAAGGCCACCGGCGGCAAGGTCGGCTATATTCACCTTCCGGACATGGGCGAAAATGGGATTCGCGAATTCATCAAGTATTACTACCCGCAGATTCGCAAGCAGGCATTGATTGTGGACGATCGCGGCAATGGGGGCGGCAATATCTCGCAGATGATCATCGCACGGCTGAGCCAGCAGTTGCTCGGCGCCGACTTCGATCGCATCGACCGGGAAACCACCACGTATCCCTACACGGTCTTCTACGGCCCGAAGGTCTGCCTGATCAACGAAACCTCCGCATCCGACGGTGATGTTTTTCCCTACATGTTCCGCCAGGCGGGGCTCGGCCCTCTCATCGGCAAGCGCACCTGGGGCGGAACGGTGGGCATTTCGGACCGTGGGCCGCTGTTGGACGGCGGCGAGGTTTTCGTGCCCGAATTTGCCCTGGCCAACACCGAAGGCAAGTATGTAATCGAAGGCCACGGCGTCGATCCCGACATCGAGGTGGAAAACGATCCGGCAGCGGTGATCGAGGGGCGTGACCCGCAACTGGAACGGGCCATTGCGGAGATCGAGAAAGCCCTTCAGGCGAACCCGAAGATTCTGCCGCAGCGCCCTCCGGACCCGGATAAGACGCCGAAGCGCTGATGCAATTTGCGCCAGACAGAAACGGTTGAGAAAGGCGGGCTGTCAAGCACCTCGACCGCTCGCGGGAAAACGATCTCCTCTTCCACCTGGATGTGCTCTTCATAGAGATGCTTGAGCCGCGGTTGCTGTTGGAGTAAACTTCGGCGGACTTCCGTTTTGAACTTCCGGCAAGCTGAAACCGTATCCACTCAAACTGCAAGGAGAAAGGACCCGTTGTTTATGAAGAAGTTCCTGTATGGCTTATTGTGCGTTTTGATGCTTGTGCCGGCGGCTGGGGCGCAGGAGAAGAAAGCTGGCGGCTTGCCGCCGCTGATCGATCGCGAACTGATCTTCGGCAATCCCGAGATTGCGGCGGCGGAGCTTTCTCCGAATGGCCAGTACATTGCATTCCTGAAACCGTGGAAGGATACGCGCAATGTGTACGTGAAGGCGGTTGGGGAGCCGTTCACCGCGGCACGGCTGCTGACGACGGAAAACAAGCGGCCGGTTCCCGGATTTCTCTGGTCGCGGGACAGCAAGTACATCCTTTACGTGAAGGACCACGATGGAGACGAGAACTACAACGTGTATGCGGTCGACCCCGCGGCCAAGCCCGAGGCGGGCGCGGATGCGCCGGTCTCGCGCGACCTGACCGGGCTGAAAGGCGTGCGGGTGTTGCTGTACGAGGTCCCGAAGAGCGACCCGGATATTGTGTACATCGGCCTGAACGACCGGGACAAGGCCTGGCACGATCTTTACAAGCTGCGCATCTCGACGGGCGAAAAGACGCTGTTGCGCAAGAATACTGATCGAGTTACCGGCTGGAGTTTCGATCTGAAGGGCCAGTTGCGGCTGGCTACGCGCAATGCGGAAAACGGCGACACGGAGGTTCTGCGCGTGGATGCCGACAAGCTTACAGAGATCTATTCCTGCACGGTGTTCGAGACCTGCGACCCGCTGCACTTCCTTCCCGACGGCAGCCGGGTGTACATGGAGACCAACAAGGACGCGAACCTGATCTCGCTGGTGCTGTTCGATCCGGCGACGGGCAAGACGGAGGCGGTGGAATCGGATCCGCTGGGAAAGGTGGATTTTGGCGGAGCGCTGTTCTCCGAGGCGACCGATGAACTGGTGGAGACCTGGTATTACCACGACCGCGTAAAGACCTACTTCAAAGACAAGGCGTTCGGCGCTGACAACCACTGGCTTGAGCAGCATTTCCCTGGCCAGGAGATCAGGGTGGTTTCGCGCACGCGGGACGAGAAAACCTGGCTAGTGACGGCGGCAAGCGACCGGGAGCCGGGGCAGACGGTGCTGTTCGACCGCAAGACCCACACGGTGACGCCGCAATACTCGATTTGGGAGAAGTTGCCGCGCCAGGACCTGGCGGAGATGAAGTCAGTGACCTACAAGTCGTCCGACGGGCTGGAGATTCCGGCCTATCTGACGCTGCCCAAGGGCGTTGAGGCGAAGAATCTGCCCACCCTGATCATTCCTCACGGCGGACCGTGGGGACGCGACAACTGGGGGTATCACCCGCTGGCGCAGTTCTTTGCCAATCGCGGCTATGCCGTCTTGCAGCCAAACTTCCGCGGCTCGACGGGGTATGGACGGAAGTTTCTGGATGCGGGCAACCTGGAGTGGGGCCGCAAGATGCAGGACGACGTGACCTGGGGCGTGAAGTACCTGGTTGCCGAGGGGATTGCCGATCCGAAGCGCGTGGGGATTCTGGGCGGGTCCTATGGCGGCTACGCAACGCTTGCCGGGGTTGCCTTTACTCCCGACCTGTATGCGGCGGCAGTGGACATTGTGGGGCCTTCGAATCTGATCACGCTGATGGAGTCGATTCCTCCTTACTGGGAAGCGGCCCGCAAGACGTTTGCCGTGCGCATGGGCGACGTGAGCACAGCGGAAGGGAAAGCGCTACTGGCAGAGCGGTCGCCGCTGCACTCCGCCGACAAGATCAAGACGCCTCTGCTGGTGGCGCAGGGAGCCAACGACCCGCGGGTGAACCGGCGCGAGGCCGAGCAGATTGTGATCGCGTTGCGGGACCGGGGATTTCCGGTGGAGTATCTGCTGGCGCCGGATGAGGGCCACGGATTTGCCCGGCCGGTCAACAACCTGGCGCTGTACATGGAGTCGGAGAAGTTTCTGGCGCAGTACCTGGGAGGACGATTCCAGGAGGGCGGATCGGCGGAGTCCGTGGCTCGGTTGAAGGAAATTACGGTCGATCCCAAGACCGTGGTGCTGGCCAAGAAGGTGGATGCCGGAGCCGTGGGGCTGCCCAAGCCGGCCACCGATCTGCAGCCGGGGACTTACCATTACCAGGTGACGATCGAGATGGGCGCGCAGAAGATGAATCTCAAGGTTTCAACGGCCATTGCGGATGGCGGAGCTTCGTGGACGGCGATCGACACGATGGAAACGCCGCAGGGCACGGCGACGGACACAGCGACCATCGCCAAGTCGAGCCTGATTCTCGAGAAGCGGAGCCTGAAGCAAGGCCCTGTCGACATCGAGGTGGATTATGCGGGCGACAAAGCGGCGGGCAAGATGAGCATGAACGGACAGGACCATCCGATCGCGGCCGACCTGGGTGGGCCGCTGTTTGCGGATGGAGCCGGCGGGGATCAGGTCATGGCAAGCCTGCCGCTTGCGGTGGGGTACAGCACCACCTTCCGCAACTTCGATGTCCAGACGCAGAAGGTGAAGCTGCTGCAGTTAAGCGTTGCCGGCATCGAAACGGTGACCGTGCCCGCGGGGACATTTGAGGTTTACCGGGTCGAAATCTCTTCCGCGGATGGAGGGGCGGACAAGAAGACGCTGTGGATAGCGAAGGATTCCCACAAAGTGGTGAAAGGCTCCGCGGTACTGGCGGCGATGGGAGGCGCCGTCATGACCCAGGAACTGACCGAGTAAGCCGGCATCCACTTGGCGGCTGCCTCTCTTTGCGGAAAGGCGGCCGCTAAGTCGAGATATTTGGCCTGGACGCCGCCCTATCGCCTACTTGTCGCCGGCGGCAGCTTTGTCTGTCTCAACCTCGCGCACGGCCAGATGATCGAACCAGGTGAATTTGAGAATGGCCGACGTTCCCAGGATGATTCCGAGGGTGATGGCGGCGCGGCGGTATTCCTGGAGGACGATGTAAAGCGGCAAGGCCACCAGGCTCACCTGCCAGACGATGCCCACCGCAATGTTGAACATATCGCGGAAGAAGTCCTTGTTGCGCTTGAAGCCGGGGTCCTCGGCAAGCACCTTCTTCAGGATCGGTCCCCAGAAGCCCCACGGCCGCACGCGGCGGTAGAAGTCCTTGAGGACCGCTTCGTCTTCCGGTTTGGTGAGCAGGGTGCCGAGCAGGCAGCCGATCAACGAGATCCCCACTACCAGCGGGAAGATAATGACTATGTCCATGTTGATGGAAAAGGTTGCCAGCAGGTGTTTGACGAAGGGAACTTGCGCGACGATCGGCGGCAACCCCAGCGCGGAAGCTATGCCGATGATCATGCCCCAGAAGTAGCCATAGCCGTTGAAGCGCCACCAGTACCATTTCAAAACATTGGATGCCGTGTAGCCGCCCCACAATCCGGAGACGATCCATACTACGACCGCGTTCACGGAGGTGACTTTCCAGCCGATGGCCACGCCGATCACGACCACGGCGAATGAGGCCAGATAGCTGAGGCGGACGTAGGTTTTGGGCGATGCATAGGGATTGATGAAGCGCTTGTAAATGTCGTTAACGAAGTACGGCGGGGCCGCGTTCACTGTGGCCGCAAAGTTCGACATGAAGGCCGCCAGCAGGCCGGCGATCAAAAATCCCAGCAGGCCAACCGGAACGAAGCGCCCCAGCGCGTAAGGCAGCACCAGCTCGAAGTCCATGTTGGTTCCCATGGCGCGGAGGTTGGGGCCATAAAAGGCGGCTGCCAGCACCGTGAGTCCGATGACGAGAAAGTAGCGCGGAGGGGTGAGCACGATGTTGACCCAGGCACTCATCATCGAGGCTTCACGCGGGTCTTTGGCTGAAAGCACGCGCTGCATATCGTAGTTGGGCGCGGGTCCGGCGGCGGAGATGGGTATGCCCTTGAAGAGCAGCATGATGACGAAGAAGCCGAACAGCCCGTAGCCGTCCTGGGCAATCTTGGTGTTGGCCGCCGGAAGCAGCGTGGACCAGTCCAGGTTCAAATGCCAGCCGAAGAAGATGTTGTCCCACCCCGCAGGCACCACCCTGTGCAGCATATCCGGCGCCACCTTGGCCATGGCGATGATGCCCACGGCAAACGAAGCGATCGACAGGATGAAGAACTGCACGACCTCTGTAATCACGACGCTGATCATGCCGCCCTTGATCACGTAGATGGCTGTAATGCCGATCAGAATCAGGGCATACTCGTTGGCCGACAGATGCCAGGGCAGGAACGTCTGCGCAAACTTGCCGATGCCCTTGAATGCGTAACTGAAGAAGCCGATGATGCTGACGAAGGCGTAGATAACGACAATAAGGTGCGATAACTGCGCGCCGCGGCCGGTGCCGAAGCGGGTCTTGATCCACTCCGCTCCAGTCATTACTTTGGACCGGCGCAGCCATGCGGACAGGTAGACCATGAGAAATATCTGGTTGAAGGTGGGCCAGAGCCAGGGGATCCACACGCTCTTCAGGCCGTAGACGAACATCCAGTAGACCAGCAGCATGGTGCCGCTGATGTCGAACATTCCCGATGCGTTGGAGATGCCGAGCATATACCAGGGCATGGTATTGCCGCCGAGAAAGTAGTTCTGCATGCTCTGCGAAGCGCGGTGCGAAACCCAGTAGCCGATGACCACCGTGCTGACCAGGTAAGCCACGATGATGGCGATGTCGATTGCGTGAAGGTGCATTCAATCCCTCGATTCCGGCAGGAAGTGCATGCTTTCCGCGCGCGGCGGAGAGCTGCATGCCTGCTCTTTGGCCGATATGTTCCTAAATCTTTCGCGGCTCTTTAATGCAGTTCTCCGGCCAACAAAAACACCAGCGACGCCTGCCAGTTGATGCAAATCTCATTGCTTGCATAGGAGGCCAACTGATCGGCATAGACCTTCGCCGGCGGTAAATCCCTGGGTAACGCTGCCAACACCGCGTCCTGGCGGCCCGCATTGGGCCCTCCGGAAAGCAATCCCGGCCAGGGCGCGCCCTGCTTTGACCCGCTGGGGCGGTGATGCGGATGCTGGAAGGGATTCTCGCCCACCTGAGTGACCCAGGAGAGCGAAAAGGTGTTGCGCCCCAGCAGATAGTGCAGATTGTCGCGCGCCGCATCGATGAAACTCGCATCGGGCGAGAACACGTTGGCGATGAGCAGATACATGCCATAGCCCGCTGCGACGCCATTTGAACCCCACACATAATCCTTCGCCTGCATGCTGATGCGATAGGGATTGGCGCGCGTGCGCTCGACCACCGCGTGCGCCGCGGCCAGGGTCCGCTGGCGGATGGCGTCGACGGCTTTGGGGTCAGTTCCCTTTTGATTGGAGAGCGCGTAGGTCCAGAGAGCCATGGGAGCTACCTGGCTCCAGCTCTCCGCCGGCGGCGAGTCGAGGGTGGGCAGGAACCGGGCGTAGTTCTTGAGGAAGAAGTCGTTGAAAGCCGGTTCGCCGGTGGTGCGGCCGAGCTCGGCTGCGGCCCAGAGGCGTTCGTCGCTGCAGTTCGAGTCGCCGTACTCGCCGGTCGAAACGCCAGGAGGATTTCTGAATGTGACGTTGGGATTTTTCTCGGTCCAGCCCCAGGCGCGGCGCCCCGCCTGCAGGGCACGGGCGGCGAAATTCGGGTCAAAGGGCCTGTAGACGCGGGCAGCGATGGCGGCCACGGCGGCCAGATCCGCGGTGGCGCAGGTGCTCTTGTATGGAGCCGAGCCGGTGCCGATCACCTCGCTGGGGAGGGTGTCGTCCTGGGGCGCCACAAAAGCCGAAAAATGTTCGCTGGTCTGCTTGTGCCAGGCGCCACCGTCGTCGTCCTGCATTTTGAGCATCCACTCAAGGTTCCAGCGCGCCTCATTCAAAATGTCCGGAGTCCCGTTGCCGGACTCGGGAATCTTGAGCTGAATGCTCTTGAGCTTCTGGCCGTAGGTCTCCCAGGCCCAGAGCAAGGTTCCCGTGGTGATGCCGGAGTTGACCATGTAGCGGCCGTAGTCGCCGGCGTCGTGCCAGCCCCCGATGTTGTCGCGCTCACCCTTTGCGCCCGAGGAGGGGTGAAACTCGCCGTGGGTGTGGCAGGCGGGGTGGGAGAAACCGGGAAACTCCGGGCCCAGTTCGACCGCGGTCCCGCAGCGCTGGCCGTAGAAGCCGCGCATGGCGAGATAGTAGGTGTGCTCGAAGGGGTTCTTGCCCACGGCAAAGTTCCAACTGCGGCCCACGCCGGGAACCTCGATGTAGTAGGTTCCCGCCTTCTGAAAGCCGGAAAAATCCGCGGCCTGCACCTGGTCGCCGGTGTTTGGGTCAGCCTGAGCAGGCGCCAGATTGCCGTGAAAGACCAGGGCGCCGTCGCTGGAGCGTTTGATTGCAAAGGATTGAGCCGGGGCGCTGACGAACGCGACCTTGGGACCGTCGAGCGGATAGCCCACCTGATCGACTTTGATGGCCAGGGTTGGGTTTTCGGCCCCATGGGCCAAAACGAGCGGGCAGATGAAAAGGGCGGCAAGGTCGGCCAGAAGCAGCAACTCCCGGCTGGGCCGTAGACTCAAAGAGGGCAGGAACAAGGAACTTGCCATGTCTGCTGTTTCGCCTCGCGCAAGCGCCCAGGATAAGTGCAAAAACGGGCAAGTGTCTCACATTTGCCTGAAATCTGGCAACGATGCGGGACACATTTCGGGACACACCTCGGGATTGCCCGATTTCGCTTGCGCAGATACTTTTTCACACTCGCGCGGCAATGCGCAAATGGAATCTTCGTTTTTGAAAGGTCCGCGAAGGGTTCTACAAAAACGTTTGATTAGATTTTGGGCGGGGACTATACTGGCGGCGGTCTTCAATCGAGGGAGCACGCGTCATGAAGTTCGGATATTTTGACGATCGCAATCGCGAGTACGTGATCACGCAACCGGACACCCCGTTGCCGTGGATCAATTACCTGGGCTGCCAGGCATATTTCGGAATCATTTCCAATACTGCGGGGGGTTACTCGTTCTATCGCGACGCGCGGCTGCGGCGGCTGACCCGCTACCGGTACAACAACGTGCCGCTGGATTTGGGCGGGAGGTATGTTTACCTGCGCGACGACGAATCGAAGGAGTTCTGGTCGCCATCGTGGCAACCGACGCGGCACGACCTGAAGGATTACACCTGCCGCCACGGGATGGGCTACACGGTGATCGGGTCCACGTACAGCGGGATCGAGGCGCACACGCGGTACTTTGTACCGCTGGACGACAACCTGGAAATCTGGCAGGTGACGGTGACGAACCGGCGAACGACCAGGGCAACGCTGTCCGGGTTCGCGAGCATCGAATTTTGCCTGTGGGATGCGCAGGACGACGCCACCAACTTCCAGCGCAACTTCAATACGGGCCAGGTGGAGGTGGAAGACGGCGTCATCTATCACAAGACGGAGTACCGGGAGCGGCGCAATCATTTCGCCTACTTTGCCAGTTCGCAGCCGGGCGGGTTTGACACGCAACGGGAAGCGTTTCTGGGCCGGTACCGCGGCTGGGACAAGCCGGCAACCGTGGAAGCCGGTGAACTGACCAACTCGATTGCGCATGGGTGGTCGCCGGTGGGGGCGCACCAAGTAAAGCTGGAACTGGAACCGGGTGAGACGCGGCAGGTGGTGTTTGTGCTGGGCTACCACGAGAATCCGGTGGACCAGAAGTTCGATCCGGCGGGCTCCCAGACGATCAACAAGAGGCGGGTGAAGCCGGTGATCGCGAAGTACCTGGACAGCAAGGAGGCCGATGCGGCCTTCGAGCGGCTGCGCGAGTATTGGGACGGCCTGCTGGGCATCTTCCAGGTCGATACGCCGGACATTCACACCAACCGGATGGTGAATATCTGGAACGCGTATCAGTGCATGGCGACGTTCAACATGTCGCGGTCGGCGTCGTTCTATGAATCGGGAATCGGGCGGGGGTTGGGGTTCCGCGACTCGAACCAGGATTTGCTGGGATTTGTGCACATGGTGCCTTCGCGGGCGCGGGAGCGGATTCTGGACCTGGCGGCGACGCAACTGCCAACCGGCGGGGCGTACCACCAGTATCAGCCGCTGACCAAGCGGGGCAACAACGACATTGGCGGCGGATTCAACGACGATCCGCTCTGGCTGATCGTGGGCGTGTCGGCGTATCTGAAGGAGGCGGGCGACTGGAGCATTCTCGACGAGCCGGTCCAGTATGACAACGAGCCCGGCTCGGAGCAGCCGCTCTATGAACACTTGCAGCGAAGCTTCCGCTACACGCTGGCCCGGCTTGGACCGCACGGGTTGCCGCTGATCGGCCGCGCGGACTGGAACGACTGCCTGAACCTGAACTGCTTCTCGGACACGCCGGGGCAGAGCTTCCAAACGACGACCAGCAAGGACGGCAAGGTGGCCGAGTCAGTGTTCATTGCCGGGCTGTTTGTGTATGCCGGGCGGGAACTGGCGGCGATTGCGAAGCACCGCGGGCTGGACGGCGAGGCTGGCGCCTATTTGGCTGAGGCGGCCAAGATGGAAGAGGTCGTCCGGCAGCATGGGTGGGACGGGGAGTGGTTTCTGCGCGCCTACGACGACTTCGGCGCCAAGATCGGCTCGAAGGAGTGCGAGGAAGGCAAGATCTTCATCGAGTCCAACGGCTTTTGCGTGCTGGCGGGGATTGGGCTGGAGGACGGCAACGCTGAAAAGGCGATGGATGCGACGCGCAAGCACCTGGCCACCAGGCATGGCATCGTGCTGCAGCAGCCGGCGTATTCAAAGTACTACCTGCAACTGGGCGAGATTTCGTCGTATCCGCCGGGGTACAAGGAGAATGCGGGAGTCTTCTGCCACGTGAATCCGTGGGTGATGATCGGGGAGACGCGGCTGGGGCGGGGCGACGCGGCGCACGACTACTACAGCCGCATCAACCCATCGGCGCGCGAAGAGATCAGCGATCTGCACCGCTGCGAGCCGTATGTTTACGCGCAGATGATTGCGGGCAAGGATGCGCCCACATTCGGCGAGGCCAAGAACTCGTGGCTCACAGGGACGGCGGCGTGGAACTATTACGCCATTGTGCAGTGGATTCTGGGCGTGCGGACTTCGCTCGACGGCTTGGAGATAGCGCCGGTCATTCCGAAGAGCTGGCCGGGATTCACGGCGACCCGCATCTTCCGCGGGGTGGTGTACAAGATCTCCATCGAGCGGAAGGGCGAGGGGAATACTATTGCCCTTATGGTGGACGGCGAGCCGATCGAGGGGAATGTTGTGCCTGCGCCGGCGGATGGGCGGAAGGAAGTTTTGGTGAGGGGTATTCTGGGCGAAGGATCTGGGGAGCCGACCGCCGCGCCCCTGCTTTCGAATGAGGAGGTGCAATTTGTACCTGGCAAGTGAACAGCGCTACGACACAATGCAGTACCGCCGCTCAGGCAAGAGCGGCGTGCGGCTGCCGGCCATCTCCCTCGGACTGTGGCACAACTTCGGAGGGGTGGATGTTTTTGAGAATAGCCGGGCGATGGTGCGGCGGGCATTCGATCTGGGCATTACGCACTTCGACCTGGCCAACAATTATGGGCCGCCGCCGGGAAGCGCGGAGAGCAACTTCGGGGAGATTCTGCGGCTCGACCTGGCGCCGCATCGCGACGAGTTGATCATCAGCTCGAAGGCCGGATGGGATATGTGGCCGGGGCCGTACGGGAACTGGGGATCGAGGAAGTATCTGCTGGCCAGCCTGGATCAGAGTCTGAAGCGAATGGGCCTGGAGTATGTGGACATCTTCTACTCGCATCGGCCCGATCCGGAGACGCCGGTCGAGGAGACGATGGGGGCTCTGGATCAGGCGGTTCGCTCAGGGAAGGCGCTCTATGCCGGCATCTCCAGCTACGACGCCAAACAGACCGCCGCGGCAGCGAAGATTCTGCGTGAGCTGGGCACGCCGTGCCTGATTCATCAGCCGAAGTACTCGATGTTCGAGCGTTGGGTTGAGGATGGACTGCTGGATGTGCTGGGCGAAGAGGGCATCGGCGGCATCGCCTTCTGCCCGCTGGCGCAGGGATTGCTGACCGACCGCTATTTGCAGGGGATTCCCGCGGACTCGCGGGCGAGCAAGCCGCACGGATTCCTGAAGAAGAGCGACATCGATGAGCACCGGCTGGGGCAGGTGCGCGCCCTGGACGGATTGGCCGGCGAGCGGGGGCAGTCGCTGGCGCAGATGGCGCTGGCGTGGGTGCTGCGCGAGGGGCGCATGACTTCGGCGCTGATTGGAGCCAGCCGGGTGGAGCAGATTGAACAGAACGTGGCGGCGCTCGGGAATCTTGCCTTCTCCGCAGACGAGCTGGCGAAGATCGACGCGGCGCTGGGGCAGCCTGCCTGACCTGGATGCAGCAGGGTTGGAATGGCGCTGCGAACGGCACGCTTGGAGGCGCTGGCGATGCAGGACTTACGGCAGGGGGTGGAGGCGGAGTTGCGCTCCGATATTCTGCCCTTCTGGCTCAAGTACACCATCGACGACGAGTACGGCGGGTTTCGCGGGCAGATTGCGAACGACCTGACCGTCGATCCACACGCCGCCAAGGGATTGATTTTGAACGCGCGCATTCTGTGGACGTTCTCAAAGGCCTATGGCGTCTATCGGGACCCGCTCAATCTCGGCGCCGCCCGGCGCGCGTATGAATACCTGTCGCGTTTCTTCTGGGACCAGGAGTTTGGCGGGGTGTACTGGATGGTCGATTACCAGGGCCGCCCGATGGACACGAAGAAGCGCATCTATGGGCAGGCGTTTACCGTGTACGCGCTGGCGGAGTATTCCCATGCCAGCGGCGACAGCGAAGCGATGGCCAGGGCCATGCGTCTGGTGGAACAGATTGAATCCTCGAGCCACGATGAGGCGCACGGCGGCTACTTTGAGACCTATGAGCGGGACTGGACGCTGGCCGCGGACCAGCGCCTGAGCGATGTGGACCTGGACGAGAAGAAGTCCATGAACACGCACCTGCACCTGCTGGAGGCCTACGCCACGCTGCTGCGTCACCACGAGGACCCGACGGTCCGCTTCCGGCTGCGGCAACTGATCGAAATCTTTCTCCGCTTCATCATCGATCCCACCAACCACCACTTCATTCTGTTCTTCGACGAGGAGTGGCGGCCGCGATCGGAGAAGATCTCGTTTGGGCACGACATTGAGGGCAGTTGGCTGCTGTGCGAAGCAGCGGAGGTTCTTGGCGACACGGACGTTCTGGAGCGCGTGCGGGCTGTGGCGGTGAAGATGGCGCAGGCGGTCTGCGAGCAGGGGATCGATGCCGATGGAGGACTGATGTACGAGGCTGGACCGGCGGGGGTTCTCGATACCGACAGGCATTGGTGGCCGCAGGCGGAGGCGGTGGTCGGCTTCCTGAACGCTTACCAGCTTTCGGGGCGGCGGCACTTTCTGGATGCGGCCGAGCGGAGCTGGGCGTTCATCGAAAAATACATTGTCGATCGCAAGCATGGCGAATGGTTCTGGCTGGTATCGCAGGCGGGCGTGCCGGACGCGGCACAGGATAAAGTGGGGCCGTGGAAGTGCCCTTACCACAACAGCCGCACGTGCTTTGAAGTGATGGAGCGGCTGGACGGCCTTGGCCGCCGAGGCGCGGACCAGGCATAGAAAGACCGGAGAGAGCAGGATGAATCAGGCAGCCTTCAGGAAGAGCGTTCAGGAGTTATTCAAGCAGCAGGAGAAGCTGCTGGCGCGGCGCAATCGCAAATCGCCCGGCGGCAATGGGGTCTTTGACCGCTACGAGTTTCCGGTGCTGACCGCCGCGCACGCGCCGATCACCTGGCGCTACGACCTGGACCGGAAGACGAATCCCTTGCTGCTCGAGCGCATGGGGGTGAACGCCACGTTCAACGCGGGCGCGCTGCTCGACGAGGGGAAGTTCCTGGTGGTGGCGCGCGTGGAAGGCGCAGACCGCAAATCGTTCTTTGCCGTCGCCGAGAGCCCGAATGGCGTGGATAACTTTCGCTTTTGGGAGTATCCGATCCTGATGCCGGAGACCGGCGACCCGGATACCAATGTATACGATATGCGGGTGGTCAAGCACGAAGACGGCTGGATCTACGGGCTGTTCTGCACAGAGCGGAAGGACCCGAAGACGCCGGAGTGGGACACATCGTCTGCCGTGGCTCAATGCGGCATTGCGCGGACCAGGGACCTGAAGACGTGGGAGCGGCTCAAGGACCTGAAATCGAAGTCTCCGCAGCAGCGGAATGTGGTGCTGCATCCGAAGTTTGTGGATGGGAAGTACGCCTTCTATACGCGGCCGCAGGACGATTTTATCCAGGCCGGCAAGGGCGGCGGGATCGGGTGGGGACTGGCGCCGAGCATCGAGAATGCGGTGATCGACGAGGAGATCATCGTCGACAACCGCGAGTACCACACCATTCAGGAGGTGAAGAACGGCCTGGGGCCGGCGCCAATCAAGACGCCGAAGGGCTGGCTGCACCTGGCGCACGGGGTGCGCAACACCGCTGCCGGGCTGCGCTACGTGCTGTATTTGTTCCTGGCCGAGCTGGAACGGCCATGGGTTATAACCCACAAGCCAGCGGGGTATTTCATCGCGCCTGAAGGCTGGGAGCGGGTGGGCGATGTTTCAAACGTCGTCTTCAGCAATGGCTGGATTGAACGCAAGAATGGCGAAGTCTTCATCTACTATGCGTCGTCGGACACGCGTCTGCACGTGGCTGCGAGCAGCGTCGAGCGGCTGCTGGATTACGTGCTGCATACGCCCGCGGATCCGCTGCGCAGCCGCGCCTGCGTGGAGCAGCGATGCGCTCTGATCGAGAAGAATCTGGCCGTGCTGCGCGCGCTGAGGCTGCCCGGCACCAAGCGCGCGAGCAAAAAGGCAGCCGGAACGGCGAAGAAGCGGTAGAGCCCATCGATTGGGCCTGAATGCTTCGGCGTTATTTCTGATTCTGTTTGGTTTCTTCCTTGGCTTTTTGTGCGGCTAGCTTTTCTTGTGCGTCCAGGGCGCGGGCCTGGGCGTCGAGGCCGTTGGTCGGGTCCCGATGGAAGAACTTCCGCGAGATGTCGGGCCAGAACTCCTGGAAAAGTGAGCCCGCGCCGCCCTCGGCGGTGACGGTCAATCCGTTGGTGATGGTCTGACCAAAGCCGGAGGTGCCGGAGGGATAGTAGAGATTGGAGATGGCGCCGGAGATGATGTTGCCGGCAACGTTGGAGTAGTTGGGCTCCCACCTGTGTGTGTTGTCGTGTTTACAGATGACATTGGTGGCCAGGGCATAGAGCAGGCGGTGGGTTTTGGCTCCATGGCCGAGGCGGAAGTAGCGAGGGTCCTGGTGCAGGATCGCGGGCAGGATGCCATTGCCGATGATGGCGCCGTCGAAGGCGTCAAGATAAGCCGCCCCCGACCTTTTTCCGAAACCCTCGGCGCCCCAACCGAATCCGGTATCGTCGTCAAGGGCCTCGTGGTAGCCGGCGACCAGAACCGCGGCGCCAAAGGCGACCGGATCGGTCGCGGAACGGAAAGCGAGCTTCATTTTCTGGCTTGCCGTCAATGAGACGGCGTCGCTGCGGTACGAGGTATTGAAGGCGGGCACAATCCCCAAGACCCGCTGTTTCTCCTCCTCCTTGATCTGCTCGTCGGCTTTTTGGTGCTGGCTTTCTTCCGCGCCGGGCTGCTGAGCGGCGCTTTGGGAGCTGGAACTGCCCTGGGCTGCGGGGCTCTGTGCCGGCGTGGAACTCGGGGCCGGCTGTGGGGTGGTCTGGCTTTGCGTGGCTGGGTTCTGTTGATCGGGGGACTGGTCAGCGGCAGGCGCGGACTGCGGCTGGGGAGCGTCAGGAAGCTCTGCAGCGGCAGTAACGACGGGGGCGGAGCGCGGTTCCTGCGAAAAAAGAGCACATGGCAGCGCCAAAAGGGCGACGCCGGTGAAAAATGTTGCAGAAAGAAGACGAGAGGCCAAACGCATCCATTCACCAGTTGTGGAGTCGGCGCCCGCCTGGGTAGGTCCGCCTGGAAAGGCGAATCGAATCGGATCGGGCCGGACCGAGCTCAAGGGGGCTATCTTGACGATAAATCACCCCCTTGGCGCAGTTGCTGTTGGGCGCGTCCAGCAGGGCTCCGTTTCATTGCGGGTACACGATCCCCTTCTGTTAGACGCAATTGAGCGCTCCGCGGACACAGAGATTTGCGCTGGGCAGCTCTGGGCAAACCCAACGCCGGTCGGGTTGGGCCTCTATTGGGCCGTCTGGCGGCTCTTGATCTCCTTCAAGAGCAGTTCGACCTTGTCTTCGCTCTCCAGGGCCTGAAAGCGATCTTCGAGCGTCTCGGGGGACAGGACTTCGCAGGCGGCGGCATTTTCGGCGGCTTTGATGCGGACGCGGCTCTTCAACCGGCCCATGGCGTGATCCTGGTCAACGCCGACGACCTGGCGGGCCTGGGTGGCGCGGCCTACGACCTTGGCGCGGCGGTGCTCGGCCACCAGCATCTCGCAGTGGGCACGGGTCTCGTTCAGCTTCTGGTCCAGCTTGTGCAGGGCCTGGCGCAGATTGTCGGCCTCGTGCTTCTGGTCTTCGGCCTGTTCGGTAAAGCCCTGGACCAACTGGTCGTTGCTCAGGGCGCGTTCGAGGGCGGCGCGGGCCAGGTCGTCGTGACCCTTCTGCACCGCCAACTCGGCCTTGCGGCGCCATTCCGCGGCCTGCTCCAGGTGCTCGGTACGCTTTCTTTCCAGCAGGTGCTCGTCGGCAATGGCGATGGCGACCTGGGTCTTTACCTGGAGCAACTGGTTCTCCATGTCCAGGACGATCTGTTTCAACAGCCGCTCGGGATCCTCGGCCTTTTCCACCAGGTCGTTGAGATTCGCGCGGAGCAGGGTGCTTACTCTCTCCAGCAGTGCCATGGGGTTCTCTCCTTTTCAGCCTTCAGCTTCTAGCCTCCAGCTCCTAGCTCTTTTTGTTGACAACCGGCAGTTGTGCTTCCTTTGTTCATTCAGCCACTCAGCCTCCGGCTCCCACTCGACCGGCTGGGAGCCAGAGGCTGAAGGCTGGCGGCTATTTCTATTTCTCTTGCGGTTTCTCCTTCATGGCCTTGACGTTGGACATTAGTTGCTTGATGTCCATGCCGCTGAGGGCCTCAAACAGCGCCGGGACCTGGGCGGCGATGCGGGTCATGTCGCCGGTGATCTTGTGGACGCCGGCAGCGTCGTCGTTGCCGGTGGAGACGATGGTGATCTTGTCCACCTTGCTGAGCGGCTCGGCCATGGCGCGGACGACGTCGGCCATGTTGGTGAGCAGCTTGTCGACCACCGCGGCCTGGTTCCACTGCTGGTAGGCTTCGGCCTTGACGCTCATGGCCTTGGCTTCGGCTTCGCCTTTCTGGAAGATGATGCTGGCCTCGGCTTCGCCCTGGGCGCGGATGGCGGATGCGCGGCCCTCGGCTTCGACGGTCAGGCGCGACTTCTCTGCATTGGCCAGGTTCTCAATGCGCTGGCGCTCGATTTCGGCGGCCTTGAGGACGGTGGCGATGAGCTGCTTTTCGTTGCGCAGGATTTCCGCTTCCTGAACCTTGATCTGGCCCTCCTTTTCCACCTGCTGCACCTTCACCTGCTCGGCGGTGACCTGCTGCAACATGACGTTGGTCTGCAACTCGTAAGCCTTGTCGGCCGTGGCCTGCTGGCGACGGCTCTGCTCGGAGTATTGCGCCTTCTTGATCTCCAGATCGCGCTGCGCCTCTGCCTGGCGGGTTTGCGAGGCGGTCTCGGCGATGACCCGCTCCTGGTCAGCCTGGGCTTTGGCCACCGCGGACTCGCGGAGGGCAGTTGCGCGGCGGATGGCGGTGTCGCGCTCGGCCTCGGCCGTGGCCATTTCCGCGTCGCGCTTGATGCGGGCCACGTCGGGGCGGCCCATGTTGGAGATGTACTCGTTCTTGTCGCGGACTTCCTTGATGGTGAAGGAGATGACCTCCAGGCCCATCTTGCTCATGTCTTCCGCGCAGGTGGCGCGCATCCGTTCGCCCACCATCTCCGGCTCCTTGACGATCTGCTCCACGGTCAACTGGCCGATGATTCCGCGCAGGTGGCCTTCCATCACCAGGCGGATGAGGCCCTCGCGCTGGGGCGGCGCCTTGGTGAGGAACTGCTCGGCCGCGGTGAGGATGGAGGCCTGGTCGCTGCGCACCTTGATCTGCGCAACTGCCTCGACGGTTACGGCGACGCCCTGCTTGGTATAGAGGTCCTGCTGCGGGGCGACGTCGAAGCTCATCAGCTCCAGGCTCAGCTCGCGGCAGTTCTCCACCATGGGAAAGATCACTGTGCCGTGGCCCTTGATAACGCGGGGGCCGCGGAATCCGTAGACAATCAAGGCCTCGTTGGGTCCGGCCTTGCGGTACATCCTGGCCACCAGGCCGAGGATCATGATCAGCGCCAGTATGCCTAGTCCGACAATCAGAACAATTTCATTGGTCATTGCAATCCCGGCCCTTTCGCCCGGGAGGTGAGCGGTGGATGGTTAAGTGCCAGTCATCAGTTGTCAGTTGCCAGTTGCCAGTCATCCGTTGTCAGTCTTCAGTTGTCAGTTGCCGGCTATTGCAGCCTGTAACCGATCACTGATCGCCGACTCCCGATCACTGCCTGGAGCCGGCGTTGCGGCCGGTCCTGGGAAAGACTTTGGCCAGCAATCCCAGCAAAAAGATGCCTACCAGGATGGCCATGTCTGCTATCAGCACGGTGGTGTCGGTGGTCATGAGGCCCCGGTCCTTTCAGCCGGGTCAGGGAACAGGGATTAGGGAACAGGGAACAGAAGTGCGCGTCCTACGCTCTTGGTTGCCAGGGAAACTAGCCGGACCTGTTCCCTGTTCCCTCGTTCCCTGTTCTTGGCCTATCTCCGGCAGGTCTTCCCAGCGGCGAACATAGGCGATTCCTTTTTCGTAACGGACGACGAAGACCTCTTCCTGTTTTTGAATGGGTACGCCGTCCTCGGAACGCGCCGGGGCAGAGCGGAGCGCACCGAGTTGTTCGTAGACCATCTCTCCGGTACCGGCGGCCCGGATGGGCGCCGAGACGCGGCCCACGACGCCGATGACTGCCGTTTCGTCGGCGGTGAGTTCGCGCTCGTGGGGGAGCAGGACCTTGGCGAGAAAGAAGAAGACGATGGCTCCTCCGGCCACGCCGCAGACCAGGGCCAGCACCACGACGACCGCAGCGACAAAGCTGCCGTAGCGCGTGAGCAGGTAGCCGGCGGCGCCAAACCAGCAGAGAAAGACCATGATGGAAAAGGCATTCCACCAGGGAACAGTAGCGGTTCCCTGAGCTGATGGCTGGCCGGGCGCGGTCTGCGGGACGTAGGCGGCGTGCGGGAGTCCGTGCGGAATGTGGGCGACGGTGGGGATGTGGACCGGGTGGGGCATATGCGGCGCGTGGATGTGCCAGCCGATGTGGCCCATGCCGCCCAGCAGCGAGAGGGCGCTGAGCAGCAGTCCAACGACAAAGCAAACGAGATAGAACAGTTCCCAGGTCATTTTTGCGTACCGTGATTTCGTGCTTCGGGCTTGCGTGCTTCCGGCTTGCGTGATCCAGTCTGCCTTGCGCTGGGTCTCTGCGCCTTCAAGTCCAGGGGTCTGGGTTCAAGTTTGGGGCGCAGCACTTCAGTGAGGCGCGGCATCAGGCCCGGCGTCTGAAGAATCGCTTCGAGCAGCAGCAGGCATTCGCGGGAGCGCTCGTAGCGGGCCAGGGTGAGCAGGGCGGCCATTAGCTCGGGGTCGCGGCGGAAGCGCTCGGCGCCGGAGACGAGCCAGAGGTCGAGCTTGTCTTCGAGCGAGCGCAGGTCGCTTTGCAGCTCGGGGTGGTAGCCTTCGGGGTCGTCGACCAGGTAGCCGGGGTGGACCTTGAAAAATTTGGCCAGAATCTGGCGCGTGGTGTTGGTCAGGTGGGGGCGGGCGCCGCTCTCGATCTGCGAGAGGTAGCTCTGGCTGAGCTTGGAGCCGGTTTCGGCTTCGATGGCGCGGACCGTCTCCTGCTGGCTCAGGTCGCGGTCAAGGCCCCGGATGCTGCCCTCAACTTCGCGCAAGTAACGGATTTTCTCGCCGAGCTTCATGGTTGACCAGTTGTCAGTCTTCAGTTGTCAGCCACCAGCGGAAGAACGACTTTCTTGCCCTGACCCCCCGCTGCCAGCTTCACTTGCCTGCAATGGTAGCGCCTTTCGGCCGGCGGTCCATTGCAATATGCAATAGGTATATCGCAATCTGCAATAAATTGCAAGAGGGTTTGGAAAAATATTTTTGCCGAGGGATTTTGGTTCGAAATTCCGCGGGTTGGGCGTGCAGAGTGGGCTTCACGTCAACTTTGCGAGGAGAGCGTTTCCATGCCCAATCCGGTTCTGCATTTCGAGATTATCGGGGAGAACCAGCAACTGCTGAACAACTTCTACAGTGGCGTATTCGACTGGCGGATCGACCCGATCATGGATGAATATTCGCTGGTCAAAACGGGCTCGGGCAGCGGCGGGGGCATTGGCGCCATGAAGGAAGCCCGGCGTCATGTCACTTTTTATGTTGAGGTTGCGGATGTGGCGGCTGCGTTGGCCCTGATCGAGAGCAAGGGCGGAAAGCTCGCGTTCGGGCCGCATCCGGTACCCACCGGCGCCATCATCGCAGGGTTCACCGATCCCGAAGGTCACCTGGTGGGGCTGGTGCAGCAGCCGGTGAAGCAATAAACCGGCCCTTCACGCCGCAAAATCGATAAATCCCCGCTGGGGGTCGGTGGAGATCAGCTTGACGGTGACCTTGTCGCCTACGTCGAGGCCCTTGCCGCCCTGGACGAGCATTCCATCCACATGGGGGTCAAGAGTCCGGACGAAGGTGCCGTACTTGTTGACGCCGGTGACGATGGCGGGGAAGCTCTGCCCGATGCGGGGGTGGAGGACGACGGCGGCGATGCGCTTCTGCATCTCGCGCTCGACCTTGCGGGCGGCGTCTTCCATCAGCGTGCAGCGGACGGCGATGGCGTTGAGGTCGCCTTCGGAGTAAGGCTGCGGCGCTTTCGCGAGCCAGGCCTTGAGGAGGCGCTCCGCGACCATGTCGGGGAAGCGCCGGTTGGGGGCGGTGGAGTGGGTGTAGTCCTGTACGGCCAGGCCGAAGTGGCCGGGGGAAGGCTCGTTGGGCTTGACCAGGACGTACTCGCCGGGACCCATGAGCTTGATGACCGTGAGAGACAGATCCGGGAAGTGATCCGGGTCCTTCTGCTTCTGGGCGAGCAGGAAGTCGTTGAGGGCCTTGGAGTCGGGCTGGGCGGGCAGCGTTGTGCCCAGGCCGGCGGCCACTTCGACGATGCGGTCCCAGCGCTTGGGCGTGCGGACGATGCGGCGGATGGAGGCTACGCCGGCCTGCTCGAAGGTGCGGGCGATGACGCCGTTGGCCGCCACCATGAACTCCTCGATGAGCGACGTGGCGCGGTTCTTCTGCAGGCGGGTGATGTCCACCACCTCGCCGGCCAAGGTCACGGGAGTGGTTTCGATGGTTTCAAGATCGAGCGCGCCGTGCTGGAAGCGGCCGCCCACCATGCGCTGAGCCGCCGCGTCCTGGAGCTTGAGCTGGGCGGCCAGATCGGCGCTGGCGGCTACCTTGGCGGGGGGTGGACCGGAGCCTTCGAGCCAAGCGCCGACGCCGTTGTAGGCCAGTTGGGCGCGGTTGCGGACCAGGGCGCGGTAGGCTTTGCCATCGGAGGCCGTGCCGGCTTGGTCCACGGCAAACTCGACGACCAGCGCCACGCGATCTTCGTTCTCGTTAAGCGAGGTAATGCCCTCGGAGAGCTCGGCGGGCAGCATGGGAAAGACTTTGACGCCCGTATAAACTGAGGTCGTCTCGCCGCGGGCGTGGCTGTCGATGACCGTGCCCAGGCTGACGCGGGCGTCCACGTCGGCGACGGCGATGAGCACGCGGATGCGGCCATCGGGCAGCGGCTCGGCCCACTCGATCTGGTCCAAATCTTTCGATGTGTCGTTGTCGATGGAGGACCAGAGCAGGCCGCGCAGGTCCTGAATGCCGGGGACGGCGGGCGGCTCGGGATGGGCCTGAATGGCGGCTAGCTGGGAATCGGTTCCGGCGGGAAAGTCGGGCTGGAAGCCGTGCTCGAGCATGGAGGCGTGGGCGGCGGCGACAAGATTGAAGTGCAAAGGTTGGCTGGAATGCATGAGGAATCGGGCTCCTTGAGTGCGAAAGGCCAGCCTACCACGGCGGAGCTTCCGCGCGATTGGGAACCGGTTAAGCGTTGCATGCGTACACTGCCTTAGTAACGGCTGTGTGGAGGCGTCTTGAGTCTTTTTTACAACTGGTTCTTTCCCGCGCTGTGGGCGGTTTATCTTCTCTACTGGCAGGTGGCGGCGCGAGGCGCCAAGAGCAACGAACGCCTCGAGCCGCTCGTGTCGAGGGCGGTGCGGTCAGTGGCGTTTCTTCTGGCGATAGTGCTCCTGATGGGCCACTGGCTACCCATTCCAGCGCTCTACCGGTTTTATCTTCCCGAAAACAACTGGACCGTCTGGTTCTGGATTGGCGCGGTGGTGAATGTGCTGGGACTTGGCTTCGCGGTCTGGGCGCGTGCGTATCTGGGTAGCAACTGGAGCCGCTCGGTGACCATCAAGCAGGGCCACGAACTGATCACCGGCGGGCCGTATGGCCTGGTGCGCCACCCGATTTACACAGGTCTGCTGACCGGCTTTCTGGGGTCGGCGATCGCCATCGCGCAGGTTCGCGGACTGGTGGCCTTTTTCCTTATCTTCGCGGTGTTGTGGTTAAAACTGCGGCTGGAGGAACGGTGGATGCGGCTGCAGTTCGGAGGAGTCTACGAGCAGTACGCGCGCCGGGTGCCTGCGCTTGTGCCGCTGCCGCTGAGCCGGGACAGCGTGTCCTAGAGCGGTTCCACAGTCACGCGCCCTGATTGGGCGTGCGAAAGGTGGCTTTGTCTTGAGGAAAAAGCCACGCGAGAGCAGTGGTTCCGGGGTACGGCGACTGTGGAACCGCTGTGAGGCAGCTGGTTGACCTGCCGGAGCGCGTCGCCGTTGGCAATGAGCCTTTCCGCCGGCAAAAAGGAGAAGCGCTGCCGCCCGAGAAGCGCTGCCGCCCATGACAACCCAACCGAAGAAGACTATTGAATGCCGAGGTCGGAAAGAACCTTGGGCTTGGCTTCGTCCACGGCCAGCAGGTTGTGGCAGGCGGCGCAGTCCTGGGTGATGCTGGTGCCGTCCTTGGCCACGTGGTCGCCATCGTGGCAGCGGAAGCAGCCCGGATAGCTCATGTGGCCGATGTGGTTGGGGTGGGTACCCCAGGTCACCTTCATAAAAGGAAACACGTTCTGGGTATAGAGAGACAGCAACTCATCGCCGGCGGATTTGACAAGCGCGGCTTTGGCGGCCAGGACCTCAGGATGCTGGGAGCGATAGAAGGCTTGAAGCTGCTGTGGAATCTGCGTGCTCGCTTCGGCCTCGGAGGCGTAGGTGGCATTGAGCAGCTCCAGGCCCTCCTTGTGAACCCAGGGCAGATCCGGACTGACCGCGCCTTCGGCCATGGCCCGGTTGAGCGCGTCTTCCGCGGTCACAAAGGTGTGCGCGGCGCGGTTGTGGCAATCAATGCAATCCATCACCCGCCGTTCCCCCTGGGGAACGCCGTTGCCCGCGGCGGCCGTGGCAAACGCGGTCTCCGAGCCATCCGGGTTGCGCTTCTGTACCCAGGGGATGGTGGTGCGGGTTGGGTCGGTGGCGACGTACTCGATGTGGCCCAGGTGAGTGCCGTGAATCCCGCTCAGTTGGGAGAGCGAATCCCGGCCGCCCAGGTGCAGAACCACCACCGTCTGGGTCTCGGTGTTCTTCTCATCGTCGGCAAAGCTGGACTTCACCAGGAGCTTTTCGCCGACAAACCGGGCCGGCGTGTGGCAGCCCTCGCAGATATACCGCGCGGGGCGCAGATTCTCGACCGGCGAAGGAATCGGAGTGGGATAGCGATCGAAGCTGACCTCAAGAAGCTGCCTGGTGCCGTTCACCTTGGCGGCAAAGTAGGATGCCGCGCCCGATCCGATGTGGCAGGCGACGCAGTCCACATGGGAGTGCGCGGAAATCTTGTAGGCTGTGTACTCCGGATGCATGACGTGGCAGGACTGGCCGCAAAACTGCGGGGAGTCCATGTAGGCCGAACCGCGATAGCTGGCCATGGCCACGACCAGCAGGTTGACGATAGTGGCCACCAGCACGATATCCAGGCCGTGGCGAAAGACCCGGTCGTTGAGATCGATCTTGGGGAATTCGGCGGGAATCTGCCCGGCTTTCTGGAGCTTTCTGCGGCGCACAAACACGCCCACCGGGATCAGCGCCAATCCGGCTATGAACAGAGCGGGCAGAAGCAGGAAGAAGATGATGCCGAGGTAGGGGTTGTCATTGGGGCGGCCGAAGATCTCGACCAGCCAATAGCCGATCATGGTCACGCCAGCGGCGCTGGTGATGGCGCCGCCTGCCAGACTGACAGGGTTGTTGCCGAAGAACAGAGCCGGGCGCACCCAGCTCTCGCGGAATTTTTGAAGCAATGGCACCTTTGTCCCCCACACTGATTGGATGGCCCGCCAGTGGGAGCGGAAACCCGATTTCGGCACACTAAGGGGCTTTGGAGTGTTGCTAAATCAACACTTCAAGGCTGTGATTTCGGGTACACGGATCGCAGCTTCGCTGCAGGCGGGCCTGGTTCGACTTGCCGGACCGACGATTGGGGCTACTTGAGCCCGCGATAGTAAGCCACCGCGTCCTTGATCTGCTGATCGGTGAGTCCCGCGACCGGCTTCATCTTGTTCTTGCCGTTCTTGACGACGGCAGCCATCTGGTCGGCGGTAAGCTTCTGGATATCCGGATCGGAAACCGGCTTCACACCCATCATCTTGGCGATCCCCGGACTGGGGGTGCCGGCGGAGCCGTGGCAACTTTGACACTTGGCCTTGTAAGTCGCTTCGCCGCCGGATTGGGCGAGGCACACGGCGCTGGCCAGAGAAACAACAACGGCCAGGACCACCTGGGATCGAATCGTCTTTGTCATTGCGATACTCCTTGAGTATTTCCACGGCCAGCGCGCCTGGGGACGCGCCTGCTGGGTGGAGTTGTTCCTGCTACCCAACCCCAGGCTACAACTTGTCAGTCGCCCGGAGCAGCAATCAAGATGGCAGCCAAAGCCATCTCAAACAGATCGACGCAATTCCCTTCGCAAATCCGGGAACTGCGCCAATGGTTCCTCACTTGATGAGCGTGCGGAAGTAGGCCACCGCGTCCTTGATCTGCGCGTCGGTGAGTTTGCCCTTGAACGGCTGCATCTTGCCCATGCCGTTCGTGGTGGCGTCGATCATCCTGTCCTCGGCGAAATTCTTGACGTCCGGATCGGTGACCGGCTTCACCTTCAAGGCTTTGCCTGCGGTCGTGTCGGCGAGGCCGGTGGCGCCATGACAGCTTTGGCACTTGGCTTTGTAGGTCGCTTCGCCCGGCGACTGGGCAAAGCCCACGGCGCCAGCCAAAGAAACAACCACGGCCAGCACCACCTGGGATCGAATTGTCTTTGTCATTGGAATACTCCAGAGAAATTACCACGGCCAGTGTACGCTCAGGCGCCGCCGGCCGTGTACGGATTCTTCAAGAAGAACGTTTTACGCCGGTTGTGCCGGATGGAAATTCCTTGTCCTGCGGCAATTCCGCCCCTCCTTTAAAGAAGGGGCGGAATGGTAACACTCCCGAATCCCGTCCGCCCCGGCAATCTTCTTCAGGGACGGCGGTTTTCCCTCAGAACTCGTAATGCAGTCCAATGGTCACGTTATTCGCATGAAAGTTCCGGGGTGCGGTCAGACCGGAAGACGATTCGGTTAGACCGGTCTGTTCGGGCAGAGAGGTGCAAGGTACAACCGTTGACGTCAGAGACGTTGAAGTGCTGCAGTCCTGCGGGCCGGAAGGACCGCCCTCGCCGTAGCCGTAGTAATTGTATTCCGCTTTCCAAATCCATCCAGGATGGATCGTCCACGCAACATTCACAAAGGGAGACTCATACTTGGAGTCGAGCGAGCCGTTGACCGATCGCGCATCGGTGAAAAACTGATTGCCGCTCACATCGCTCATGCGATAGCCAATATTGGAGTGGAACGATTTGACGGGGGACAGCGCGAGAGCCACCGACGCGTACTGCGTAGGAGCATCCATGAAGTCCCTGCCAAACCAGTCCGCGAGTTGGGTCGTCGACCCCCTGGAGAACACGCCTGGGCATACATTCGGCCCGCCGCTGCTGTTGGTCGAGGCAGTGCCGGGCAAAGTGGCCGAAGCGCCACTGTCAAAACAGATGTTGGTCGCCGCATACACATCGCTATAGGCGTAATTGAAATCGAACCCATAGCGCTCATTCGGCATCAGCACCGCGCCCAGGCTCACAATCCGGCTGTGATCGACATGGTCGATCGGGCCCTCGTACGGATCATCGCCTGCTGCGACGGCGGCCCCGTTGTTGTTGGTGTTGTTGTGCCGTTCCAGGTCGTTCCAGGCGCCCGACAGCGTCGCCCAGGGCTTTGGCCTGTACAGGGTATGCACTCTGTAGTGCCTGGTTTGCCGCGGACCGACCGGGGTGAATGCATTGTCGGCGTAGAGCGCCTCGACCGTGCCATTGACATCCCAATTGGCGGTGGGCCGCACGGCGGCGTTGAAGATTCCACCGTCTTCGTTGATGGTTACGGTTCCGTTTGACGTGGCACCCACGGCTAATGGAACGTTATGAGGACTGCCCTGGGCGATGGTGTGCTTGCTGTGGCGATAGGTGAGCGAGAGCGTGGCGCGAGACGCGGCATCCCAGGTCCCCGTCAAGTTATTGGTCAGGAAGTTCTGGCCAAAGTAGCCCGGCAGGGGGGTGCCGATGACGCCGCTGCCTTCAAAAGTGGAGGCGCCGGCGGCGGCAGCGGTCGTGGTCAACCCACCTGCGTAGTTGATGGTTTCATTTCCCGCGGTCGCGGGCGTCGACAGAGTGGTCCCACTCGTCATGGTGGTGGTTCCCGGTTGGTGGACGCTGGAGAAGTCCACCTGTTCGGAGAGACTGAACGTCCTCATAGCCTGCCACACGAACCCATAGTCGGCGGCTACGACCTCGCGCTTTGCGGTGCCGGTGGCCGTATACGTAAGCGAGCGCGTCGTCCCATTAAGACCCTGGTAGCTGTCGTAGTAGTTGGGCAGGTTCATATTCGCTTTGGTATAGCGCAAATCGCCATTCATCGAGACGTTCTTGATGCTGGAGCTTTGCAACCGGAAGATCTCCGTGGGATAGAGAATGCGGGTCGGCTGCGAGCGCAGGTAGTTGGTAACCACGGCGCATGCCGCATTGATGACCGGCAGGCCACCGGCGGTTGGCGACGCCGAGAGGATGGGAGTGGCGCCTATGCTGTTTGCATTGCAGGCACTGCTGGGGTAGGGCGTCCGGCTGTCAAAATCGTCAAGGGCCGCCGGTGTTCCGTCCGCCTCTTGCACGTTGAAGTCGCCGGGGGCCATGGTAAAGTAGGAGTCCGCCTTGTAGTGGTCGATCTCCTCTTCAAAGGTCAACCTGGTGCCCTGCACGGGCTTCCAGTCGATCCCCCCCGTGAAGTCGTCGGTGCTGTTGCGCTGATACTCCTGGAGCACGGCATCGTACTTGGCGAATTGATAACCGCTTGGGCTCAGGCTCGGTCCCTGGAAGATGTTCTGTGAGTACCCCGCCCGAAACGTCACCTTCGAAATCGGAAAGATCGTGAGGTTGGTGTCCGTCATGCGGCGCACCGTGTTGTACTGCACCGGCGATTGTTCCACCTGCGGCCAGGCAAACGAACCGGTTGGCGCGGCGGAGGGTCCGATGGGAATCGACTGCCCCCCGGGGATATTGGGGTTGCCCAGCAGGTCGTAGTCGAAGTACTGGCGGTCGCGGCGAAACATTCCCGAGAACTCGTAGATCTTGCCCTTGGAGAAGTCCAGCTTGGTGAAGCTGTTCGGATCGCCGCCGAACCCGCTGCCGATAGCACTGAGCGAATCGATAAGCGTGTTCTTCTTGCCCGGGAGCGCGCGCATTTCAAAGGTCTCGCCAAGCACGCGCGGCCCGGACTGCATATTGACCAGCGTGTCGTACATGGCCCCGCTGCCCGCGACGCCGGTTATGCGGCCACCCAGATCCACGCTCTGATGGATCGTATACCCATTCGGGGCAGCGATCTGTGCCTCCGGCGTCGGCGATGGGGTGGCGGGCGTCGGATTTTGAGCGACGGCGATGCCCGCCGTCATCAGTAAAATGACGATTCCAATGCTCCCAGCGGTGCGCTGAATCATTGCGATAGATGGCTGTTCTTTGGACAGCCGAGAAAACCAGCCTGTCTTCTTCATATGAAGCCTCACTTGAAAAAAACCATTGTTGCTCACATCGAAACCTTGAACTCGTGTGCCCAGTTGGTTCGGGATCCGGGCCGCGCCGTCCGATGGGCCTGGAGGGCGCGGTCGAGCTCCATGACTCCTACCTGAGGAACGCCGCATTCACGTTTGACCCATGAATATAGGTGTGGCAGCTGATGCATGGCGTGATCTCCGACGATCCTGCGCTCATCGAGTGCACCGTGCCGGCGGCGACCGGGCTATGGCACTGGTTGCACAACGTGTTGATATTCGGCATGTTCAGCAGCCGGGCGTTCTGAGAACCATGCGGCGTGTGGCACCCCAGGCACCCCTCCGCCTTGACCGCGGCGTGCTCGTACACATAAGGCCCACGCACCTCCATGTGGCACTTGGTGCAGATCATATTCTGATCGGCCGTGGACTTCAGGTTGTTGTTCCCGAAGGTGCCGTGCGGGTCGTGGCAATCGGAGCACTGCACCAGGCCCTCGTTGACCTTGTGGTGGAAGGGCATACTGAACGCCGGCTTCACGTCGGTGTGGCACTGATAGCAGAGCGTCGGCTGAGGAGCCTTGAGGAGAGATTCCTCCTTGCTGCCGTGGATGTCGTGGCAGCCGATGCAGCTGACGCCGCCCTTGGCATGAGGAGAACGATCGAAGTTCGGATGCGCTCCCGCGTGGCAGCCCAGGCACTTGGCGGTCACGTCTTTGGCCGAAGCCTTGGCGGGATCGAAGATCTTGGTCACGTCCCCGCCGCCTTCAACGTGTGCGCCGCCCGGACCGTGGCAACCTTCGCAGTTCACGCCGGCCGCGCCGTGCTGTGCTGCAAGCTTGGTGTGCGGATTGTCCGCAAATTTCTTGCTCACCTCTTCATGGCAGGTAGCGCAAATGTCACCTCCCACATAGGCGCTCGGAGCCGCGTCCTTGGCCTGCGCGGCGGCCGCTTTGGCGCCAGATTCGGCTTTGGGCCCCTGAGCGCCAAAAGCAGTGGCGCAGGCTATGCTCGCGCCCAGCATCAACATCAAACAAGCTCGCAGCCCCGGCCGCTTTCCCGGAGCCGCACCAATCGGCAATCGCGTTACAGGCCCATCACTATGCATGAAAAATACCGCCTTGGATGCTCTTGTTGCATCTTCTGAAAACCACTGGGCCGGCAATATGCCGGCCAGATATGGCAACTCCCACCTGGGAAGCGCCGCATCGAGAATCGGTTCTTCGGACCGCAATTTCCAGAAGCTGCTCTTTGTGCGGAGCATCACTTCATGCGCGCATCCTACGTTTTATTTGCGCCGCGAACGGTGACGTTCGTCACAGATAATGGAGAGACCAACTTACGGCTTCGGTTTCCTGCCCCAATGTGACCGGGATTTCCATCGGCGCACAAGTCATTAAACGCGCTCAGGGCGATCCATAACCCTGGCGCACATGCATTTCCCTTGGGTGGGGGCAGGACCGGCTGAAATGCCGGAAAATCCCCCTTCGCAGTTCAACAGCAAAGTGGCTGTGCCGCTGTATAAGACTGATCACCTTTCTTGAATCAGGCAACGGTTGGCGGAAGTGTGGGACCTGGTCCGGCTTGGGGAGCTGCAAGCGTACTTTGGCGCTCAATCGAAGCGGGATCCAGCGCAGGCGCTTGACGCTCCACGGGGAAATCCGCAGCCTGCGTGGATTCAATTAGATGTGAGGCCCATCACATCCACGGGGGTAGCTGCTCGGGCAAACTTTGATGGAGCAAGAGCCTCTCTTCCGGGAGACGCAGGGCATTTTCCTCTCAGCTTGAGCCCTTGCGGCGTCTGCGGGGTTCAGCAGAAGGCGGTGGGGAAGGAGCTCGAACGGGGGTCGGAAGGGGCATGACCATGGCAAGCGCTGAGATCACGGCAGGAGCGCACGTGCGGCAGAAGCACCTTATCCGGCAGGTACCTGCGGGTTGTGCGGCCTGCGCCAATCGCCGCCCCGGCTGGTTCTGCTCCCTGGGCAGCTCGGTACTGGCGGATCTTGAGCTGGCCACCAGCACCATCGCCCTTCCCGCGCAAGCTCCGCTCTTCAATCAGGGCGAGGATGCGCGCTGCCTGTATCTGATCTGCGACGGCTATCTCAAGCTGACGGCCGGCCGCGTTGAGGATCGGCAGATGATCGTCCGCATCGCCGGACCCGGCTCCATGCTCGGCCTGTACGCGGTTCTCTCCCATGGTGTGTATGAGGTCTCCGCCGAGTCCTTGACCAGCGCGCAACTGCGGCCCGTGGAGCGGGACCGGTTCCTCAGCTTCCTGCGCAGCCACAAGGAGGCGCAGATGCGGGCTGTTCAGTGCATCTGTCAGGAGTACCGCTTCGCCCTGCAGGACGCCTGCCGGATCGCGCTGGCCGAGACCGTGGCCGCGCGGCTGGGAAAGCTGCTTCTGGAGCTGGCCCAACAGATTGGGGAACACCTGAACGGTGGGGACTACCGCTTCCCGCTGCTTCTGACCCACGAGGAGATGGCCTCCATGACCTGCACCACGCGGGAAACCGTAACCCGCACCCTGGGCCAGTTCCGCAAGGAGGGTTGGATTTCGATCGAAGACTCCCTGGTGACCCTTCACCAGCCGGAACGGCTGCAAACGCTGCTCTAGGGAATCTCTGAATAAGTCGAAGTTTTGAAGGGTACGGGCTTTAGCCTGTATGTAAATGGAATGGAATCAATGCGGGCTTTAGCCCCTGGGGGAATGTTTGCCTCACCGCAAGACTTCTTCAGAGGTTCCCCCAAGAGCCGATCCTCTTTTTACTGCTCCCGTTCGGCGCGTTTTCCGAGTCCAACAGCTATCATTTGTAGAGCTATCATTATCAGGTAGGAGTTCGTGCTGCGTATGACCCGTATTCTGGCTTGCTTTTCTGCTTTTCTTCTCTTTTGCTGCGCTTCCGTTGCCCAGGACTCTGCTCCGGCTCCGACGCCTGCCCAGCCCAGCGCCATGTCTTCCGGGAGCCCGGAGATCCGGGAGTTCCAGAAGATTGAGGATGCCTGGTCGAACGCCGTCAACTTGCGCGACCAGTACGGCCTGGAGCTGGTTTTATCTCCTTTATTTGTAGATGTTTCCGCCGCCGGCGACATCACCACGCGCAACCAGCAGGTGGCCTTTGTGATAACGGGCGAGGACAAGACGATCCATCTGGATCAGCGGGTGATCACGGTGCGCATGCTGGGCGACATCGCCGTGGCCAACGGAACCTATGCGCTGCACCACAAGGTCAATTCGGCCCAATTGGACGAGAAGGGCATCTTTACGCACGTCTTCGAGCGAGCGCACGGCGGCTGGCTGTGCATCAACTCCCAGCGCACGGTGCTGCGGGAGGACTCGAACGCCAAGCCCAGGAAGCAGTCCAATGCCGAGCTTCCGTTCCACATTCCGCTGTTCAGTAAGAGCGACAAGAGCAATCAGTGAGGTTTTGCTAGTCGGGGGACCTAAAGCCCGCATGGCGCATCCAGACGTTCAGTGAGCTGCTCGTTCAGTTCCGCCTAATCGGGCCGCCGCAGTCTTTCGCGGCGCGATTCGCAAACATAATGAACGAAGAATGCGTGATACGCGGAGTATTGTGGGATAGGCTCTGAAAGGGCTCGGCAATTTGCCGCCGGACAGAAAGCGAGAGCAAGAATGAAAGCGAAGCCCGCAGCACTAGCGTTTTGCTTTGCCGTTCTGTTAGTCGGGTGCGAAAAGCCCGCCCCCGTCAGCATGAAAGATGCTGAGAATACTCCGGCCCTCAAGCAATTCATCGGCCGCACGGATATTGTGAAGATCAAGCACTTCTTTACGCCGGAGGAGCTAATCGCAAAGGGAAAGGGGGAATTCATCAGCCCAGGACGCTTGGAACTAGGCGCGGTCATTGCCTACGAACCGGGTAAGGAATCGGACCGCCGCAAGGGTGTTAGGATGGAGGTCGTCTCGACCTACGTTAGAGAAAACGAGTATAGCCGCCCCAACACGCATGTCTCATTCCTGGATGAAGACGAGGCTAAAGATCTAGCTGCCGCGCTTAGTTATGTGAAACAAGTGAACGGGACTTGGGCAACGGCCCCTCCCAGCGATGACGTGGAGGTAATGTTCGCGTCAAAGGACGATTTTGTCCTCAGCCTGCTTCCAGACCAGAAGACGGGGAACACCCTGTTCGTCGAGAGTGGAAACGCGTCGATTTCATTTCCGGTTATGATGCTTGAGGAATTGCAGCAGAAGTTGGAATCGAATCTGCGAACTCTGAAAAACAACGAAAAATGAGAATGCGATGGCTTTCCCAGCGACCGCGGCCGTAGCTCAATCCAAACGGGGTCGGTGCCGCCGCCAATCCCGTGATCGTACTGTCCTTACACAGACGGCCTGGGCTTATGCCTAAGTATGACTTGGCTCTCGCCCAGGCGCTTGAAGAAATCAAGCTCGTGTTCTAGGGTCTCGTTTCCATAATTTCCACGACCAGTGGCGTCAAGATGACGCCGGGCGCACTCACGCTGTGCCTCCCACGTAATCTCCAGTTCAACTTGTGCCTTTGCCAGCAGCTCCGCCATGACTTTCAGTGATTTGTTAGATTTCTCGTGGAGGTTTGCGTAACTCCTTCGAATCAGTTCAAGACTCGCCAGACGATCTCCATCGGTCCATTCATCAACTGAGTTGAAATCCATCGAAATCTCCCGGATGGTCCTAAATATTTCCGATCGGCCACGGCTAGGACCAGCGAATCGAGGACGGCTGCCCCTCCCCTGCAATTTTAGCCTATCGCTAGCTGGCCAGCCGCTTTGCTCCCTGCACGCGGATGGAAACGTGGACCAGCGAGAGCGCGGCGGGGGTGACGCCGGGGATGCGGCTCGCCTGGCCAATGGTGATGGGGCGAACGCGCTCAAGGGTTTCGCGCATCTCGCGGGATAGGCCGCTCATGGCGCCGTATTCGATCCACTCCGGAATGGCGACGGACTCGGCGGCTTTCAGCTTCTCGATGGATTTTTTCTGCTGCTCCAGATACCCGGCAAACTTGATCTCGGTTTCGACGGCGCGGGCTTCGTTGCGCAGGACGGCCGTCCCGGCTTTCGCGTTTTGGTTTGAATTCTGGCCGGTAAAGACGGCGGACAGTTCGGCGAGCAAGGGCTCCTCGGCGAGGGTTTCGCTGAGGGCGGCGAGCACCGAATCGATAGTGACCTCAGGGCGCTTGAGCAGTTGCGCCCAGGTGAGGCCGGCGGTTGCGGTGAGATCGGCGAATCCTGCGGCGGCAAGTCGCCCGGCATCGACTTTGCGGGTGGTCAGCAGGCGTTCCAGCGCTGCCATCCGCGCCTGCTTCTGCTCGAACTCGCTCCAGGCTTCGTCGTTGATCAGGCCCAGCCGGCGGCCGTAGGGGGTCAGGCGGCGGTCGGCATTGTCGATGCGCAAGTGGAGGCGGAACTCGGCGCGCGAGGTGAACATGCGGTAAGGCTCGTTGGTGCCCTTGGAGATGAGGTCGTCGATGAGGATGCCGGTGTAGCCTTCGCTGCGGTCCATGGTGAAGGGCGGCTGCCCCTTGAGCCAGAGGGCGGCGTTGATGCCGGCCATGATGCCCTGGCAGGCGGCTTCTTCATATCCGCTTGTCCCGTTGATCTGGCCGGCGAGGTAAAGGCCCTCCATCTGCTTGACGCGCAGGGTGCGGTCCAGTTCAGTGGCGTCCACCGAGTCGTACTCGATGGCGTAGCCGGGGCGCAGCATCTCCGCCTGATCGAGGCCGGGGATGGAACGTACGATCTGCCACTGCACCTCCATGGGCAGCGAGGTGGACATGCCGTTGACGTAGACCTCGTGGGTGTTGAGGCCTTCGGGTTCGAGGAAGAACTGGTGCTGGGTCTTGTCGGGGAATTTGACGATTTTGTCTTCGATGGAGGGGCAATAACGCGGGCCGATGCCCTGGATCTGGCCGGAATACATGGCTGAGCGATGCACGTTTTCGCGGATCAGACGGAGGGTTTCAGGAGTGGTGAAGGCGATGTGGCAGCTTACCTGCGGCTGAACGATCTTCTTCGTCCGGAAGCTGAAGGGGGTGGGGTCCAGGTCGCCAGCTTGCTCTTCGAAGGCGTCCCAGCGGATGGTCCGGCCGTCCAGGCGCGGGGGCGTGCCGGTCTTGAGCCTGCAGGTGCGAAGGCCCAGCGCGCGCAGGGCTTCGCCGAGGAGAACACTGGCCGGCTCGCCGCTGCGGCCGGCGGGATAGCGCTCCTCGCCGCAGTGGATGAGGCCGTTGAGGAAGGTTCCGGTGGTGATGATGGTGGCGCCGGCCAGCAGGCGGCGGCCGTCGCGGAGTTTGAGGCCCAGCACACGACGGCGGGGACGGACAGGACGGGGCAATGCGTCGGAGTCTTCGAAGGCAGAGGCCGGCTCAGGCGCGGCTTCTTCGATCACGAGGTCAACGACCTCGGCTTGGCGGATGTGCAGGCCGGCCTGCGACTCCAGCACCTCGCGCATCTTGACGCGGTAAAGCTGCTTGTCACACTGGGCGCGCGGACTCCAAACCGCCGGCCCCCGCGAAGTATTCAGCAACCGGAACTGAATGCCAACGGCATCGGCCACCTCGCCCATGATGCCGCCCAGGGCGTCGACCTCGCGCACCAGGTGCCCCTTGGCCACGCCGCCGATGGCTGGATTGCAGCTCATCTGGGCGATCAGGTCGAGGTTCATGGTGATGAGCGCGGTCTTGAGGCCCATGCGCGCGGCGGCCATGGCGGCCTCGCAGCCGGCGTGACCGGCGCCGACCACGACCACATCGTATTGTTCGGTGAATGCCATCTTGATGGGGAAAGTACCTACAAAGCTATTCTACGGATTCTCTGGCACCGGCGCTGAGTCGCAATCAGCCGGCCACAGTGAGGGTCGCATCGCACAGGAATTACGCGTAAGCCAGGCGGACCCTTCGCCAGGAGTAGGCCAGAAGCATCAGCAACACGGCGGCCGCGAGATAAGGGGCTGGCGTGCTGGACGCGGCGGTAGTTCCCATGAAGTCGAGTCCGCGAATGTGATGAAGCGGGCCGACGTACCACCACGCCGTGTAGAGGGCTTCAAAGAATTTGCGGCTGCCGCTGGCTACGCCGAGCACCAGGGCCAGGGCGGGGATGAAGAGCGCTCCTGTTGCCCAGGCTATGAGGCCCGCGAAGTCGCGCTCGTAAAGCAGGTGAAGTCCAAGGCCGCCGCCGGTGATGGCTGCGACGAGCACTCCTGCCGCGTAAGTGGCCAGAAGCTGGCGCGGGACGGCGTGCGGAGCTGAAAAGATGAGCGGACCGGTAGAGAATTGCGCCTCGCGGGTGCCCAACTGCGACCAGATCAGAGCGGGCCACAGCCATGCGGCGACGAGTACGCCGGAACGGGCCGCGTCGAGCGGCGAAAACAGACAGGCAATGAAGAGTCCGGCGGCTACGGTCGACCACCACCAGGCGTGGCCTCGGAGCAACAAGCGAAGCTCGGCGGCGACGAGCGCGAAGAAACGTGTGCGCGAGCCGGCCTGCGATCCGGTTCGCAGCAACGGCGTGAGATGGGCAGCGGATAAGTGCGGCTGGGGCAGATCGAGTACGCTCTGTTCGAAAGACTTTGCTGGAGCCTGTGTGGGCGCCGGCTCAGGGGCTGCGGATTTCGAAGTTGACCTTTGCCTCTTCGCTGTCAGCCAACCCGCTCGGGCTGGATCGAAGCGGTCGAAGAAAAGAGCTGCCAGCAGGGCAATCGCGGCGGCAATCGCGAAGAGCATTCCCCGGCTGATGAGCAGCGCCGGAGTCCATTTGAGACCGGTCCAGAGAAAGGTTTCTGTGGTTGAGTGAAGGCCGCCGAGGCTGAAGGACGCATTCCCGTTGTATTGCGGATCGAGAGCACGGACCTGGGCCTGCATCTGGCCCATGAGCGAAGCAATGCCGGTAAAATCCCTGAAGCCCGACGAGGCGGGGAACCATGGTCCCTTCCCGAGCGTGATCACGCCGAAGGTGATCAAAGCCGTCCACAGAAAGAAGTAGATGATATTGCCCACTCCGCCGCGAAGTACGGGAAGGCTCTCAAAGAGCACGGCCAGCGCCGCGGTAACGGCTACTGCGCTGAGCCCAAAAATGAGCACCGGGGAAACGAGCGCGAAGAGATCGATGTGCGAATCGGCGCCTTGGGATAACTGGATCACAAGGGCGGCGAGGGCCAGCACGAGAACCATGGCCCCGAGAACCGCAAAGTTGCTCAGAGCTTTGCTGAGCGTGTAGAAGCTCTTGCTGATGGGTGTGGTGGCCAGAATCTGGCCCACGCGGGTTTGGCGGTCGCGCTGAATGGCGTTCTTGACAATATAGAAGCCGACCAGGGTGAGCCAGAATGAGGCGACCAGTCCAATGACCGAGCCAAGCCACGCCGAGTTATTGACGCCGCGATATTTATCCAGTTGAAGAGTGAACTGCCCAGCGTAGACCGCATAACCGAGGTACACCGAGAAGGCCAGCGTGAGCAGGAAGCTATAGCGCCGCACACGTTCAAGAAAGTCGGCGCGGACCATATGGTAGAGCGCGCGGGGTCGGCTCATTGCTGAACTCCGGGCTGGACTCCGGCGCGATGCTGGGAGAGGCAGTAGAGGTAAGCGTCTTCAAGGTTGGGCGGCACAGGAACGGCGCCGATGGGCGCTGCCTCGCCCAGGATGCGTACATGGACTCCATCGCTGCGGCGCGTGGTGCTGCTGACGAGAAACCGGCCCTTGGCGGCATTCAACTCCGCGCTGGGAATGACCCACTCCCATACCTTGCCTTCGACTTGACGGAGGAGCGCTTCAGGAGCCGCATGGGCCACGAGGGCGCCCTTGGCGATGATCGCAATATCGGTTGCGGTTGCTTCGACGTCGGAGACGATGTGGGTGGAGAGGATGACGATCCGCTCGCCAGAGAGGTCGGAGAGCAGATTGCGAAAACGAACGCGCTCCTCGGGGTCGAGGCCGGCTGTGGGCTCGTCCACAATCAGCAGTTGCGGATCGTTGAGCAGCGCCTGCGCGATGCCGACCCGCTGCTTCATGCCGCCGGAGTAGCCGCCCAGCGGGCGTTTGCGCACTTCAGTCAGGTTTACCAGCTCCAGCAACTCATCGATGCGGCGGGTTGCGGTTGCGGCGTCCAGACCCTTCACGGCGGCCAGGTACTCAAGAAACTCGACCGCGTTCAGGTTTGGATAGACTCCAAAATCCTGCGGCAGATAGCCGAGCACGGAACGAAGCGCGTCAGGATCGCGCGCGACATCCGTTCCTTTCCACAGGACCCGGCCTTCGGTGGCCCTGGTAATGGTGGCCAGAATGGTCATCAACGTGGTCTTGCCCGCGCCGTTAGGCCCGAGCAGGCCAAGGACGCCCGGCTTCAGTTCGAGGCTGAACCTGTTCAGGGCCAGGACGCCTCTGCGATATTGCTTGGAGACCTCCTGGATTTCAAGTTTCACGCGTCCTCCAACCCGATCCCGTCCTGATTGAATCTACGTTTGCCACGCGCGGAAGTTCCAGAACTTGTGCTGATGAATGGGTGCGAACTGCCTGACTCGGAATGACTCGGTTCAGCATAGCAGCGTCGGGGGGCGGGAGGGTGCGCAGGGCGTCAGGCGGCCTGGAGTTCGAGGAGGATGGCGGCGCCGCGGGGCTCGAGGTTGACGGCGGAGGCGCGGCCGTTGTGGTCGCGGAGAATGGTGGCGCAGAGGCTGAGGCCGAGGCCGGCTGTCGAGCCGGCGAATTGGGCGGGAACGAAGGGGTCGAAGGCGCGCTCAGGATGAAGAAATCCACGGCCGGAGTGGGCAATGAGAATCTGCACCCGGTTTCCCTCTCTGGTTGCCTCCAGCCGGATGGTCCTGGTCTGATCGGTTGCCGAGGCTGGAGCCGAGCCTGGACCCGGATTGGGGCTGTCGACCGCTTCAATGGCAAACTGCAGGCAGTGGATGACCGCCTGGCGCAGTTGCTGGGCATGGCACAGGACCCCAGGGAGCGCCGGGGCGATGCTGAGGCGGAACTCAATGGAGCGGTGGAGGAACTCGGAGCGGTAGAGCTGTTCAATGTCGGCCAGCATTTCAGAGACGGAGACGGTGGCGAACTGGCCGCTTGGCGAGCGCGAGATGCGGGTGAGGCTCTCCAGCGTGGCCTTCATGCGGCGGGCTTCAATGAGAATGGACTCGATGCCTTTGCGCTCCTGGGGGTCGAGCAAGGCAGTTTCGTCGAGCAGCGAGGCGTAGCCCAGAATCACGGTGAGCGGGTTGTTCAACTGCTGGGTGACGTTGCCGGCCAACTGGCCGAGGCCGGCAAACTTCTCCGCGTCGATGAGCTTTTCAAGCATCATGGTCTGGCTGCGCGTGGCTTGCAAGCGGGCGGTGAGCGTTTCAATGGGCAGCAGGTCGTCGGCGCGGAGGCGGTCTTTGCGACTGCCCGGCTGGTAATCTCCTGGGGGATTGTGCATGCCGGCCAGCAGCAGCGCGCCTTCGGTGGCCGAGCGGCCGGCCATGGGGACGGCAAGGGCGGAAGTGAAGCGCAGGCGCTTGAGGTCGTCGCCGGGGCGGAGCCAGGGCTGAAGGTCGAGTTTGAGGGCTTGGCTGTGCTCGACGGCAGGCGGGGCAGAACCGGGTGTGAGGAAGCCCTCGACGGGAATGCGGGCGGCCAGTTCGTCGAGGGCAGTGGCGATTGCCGGGTCAAGTCCCGCGGAACCGGCGAGGCGATACCGTCCCGCGGTCTGGAGCAGCAGCGCGGCCTGGGAAAAGCGGCTTTGCGCCACCACGGTCTGGCAGATCTCGGCGCCCTGGTGGTCAAAGTCCTCAACCCGGCGGCGGGAGAGGATGAGGTTGGTATAGGCCTCCAGCTCGCGGCGGGCTCTGCGCTCGCGCACCTCGGCGCCCTTGTTGATGGCCAACTGGTCTTCCAGCGCCAACAGGATCATGCCCAGCGCGGCAACCACCTTGGCCAGGACGATGGCGCGGGTGAGCGCCAGATCAAGCGCCGGCGAGTTGGAAACCAGCGGAAAGAAGAGCAGAACGGGGGCCGACCAGAGCAGGAAACCCATCACGCTCAGGATCATGCCCGTAGACATGCGCCGGAAGACGAAGATGAGCAGTAAAGTGGTCAGGATGTGATTGCAGCACTCGACGAAAGTGAGCGGGAAACCGGGTCCCATTGTGAAATAGCTCCAGATACCGGCAATGCCGCCCACGGCGCAGAGGCCCACGCCCAGCCAGGTGGGCAAACTGCCTTTCGCCATAGCCCAGAAGAGGCCCGGGATTAGAGAAAGAATCCCTACCGCGGGAATGACCAGAAACAGTGGCCCCGAGGGCGTTGTGCCGCGGAGAACACCGTAATAGAGGATCGAATAGACAACCAGCGGAATGGTGTAGGGGATCACGTAAAGGACATTGAAACGGCCAATGCGAAAGCGCAGCGGGGACAGCGAGGCGAGAAACAGGGCGGAGCTGATCAAAATGGAGGTCTGGCCGGCTGTTGTCATCCAGGGATGAGCGCCATCGGAAAAATTCCACGGCCCCAGCTTGTAAAGCAGAAGCATGCGGACGATGGCGAACACAAACCCGAGGAACCAGAGCAGGGTGCGGGTGTCGCGGAAGCGCAGATAGAGATGCCCGAAGGCAGGCAGCAGGAGCGCAGTCAGGATGAGAGCTGGAATTTGGTAGTAATCGGGCATGAAAGCCGTAAACCTCCTTCAGTGCTCATCGATGGCAAACGCGGTTGGCTTGACTCTTGCGGGTGCGAACCGGGTATATACCGCAAGCCGCCTGCCGGCCCCCACTGGACGCAAGCAGAACACCGCTGTGCACATGGAGTCCAGAAAATCGTTTAACCGGCGGGATGGGGACATTTCGCTCCGCTCACGGGTTCCCTGCCCGTTGATTCTGGAGCCATCCGGCCGCCCAGCCTATGCGTCTAACATTGTAGACGAGCGAGAGATCTGAGGGACCGGGCCGGGCGGGCGCGGGCCATTGACAGAACCGCTGAAGGAGAGAAACCAGAGTGCGGAATCGATGGTGGATGGCGATGGTGGTGGCCGCAGGGTTAGCAATGGCCGCCGGCGGGCAGAATAAAGACAGCTTTACGCCCATGGCGCTGGACGCGGGATTCGGTCCCATGGACATTTCCGCGCCCGCAACGGCGCCGGAGGAGATCATCCGCCAGTTTGCCGCCAAGGAGAGCGAGTTCCAGCAGGCGCTGAACCACTATACCTACCGGCGCGTTGCCCGGGTGCAGACCGTGGACGACGACAACAAGGTGGATGGGGAGTGGTATCAGGTGGACGACGTGATCTTCGACCTCACCGGGGCACGCACGGAAAAGGTGGTTTTTGCTCCGGAAAACACGCTGGTGCGAGTGATGATGTCGCCGTCCGATCTGCAGGATATCCAGCGGGGATACCCCTTTGTGCTGACCGCGGAGGATATCGGCCAGTATGACGTGAAGTACGTGGGCCGGCAGAAGGTGGATGAGTTGGACTGCTACGTTTTCGACGTTAGCCCCAAAGTCATCGAAAAGAAGAAGCGCTACCTGCTGGGGCGCATCTGGGTGGACGCGACCGACCTGCAGATTGTGGTCACCAACGGCAGAATGGTTCCCGACGATACGCGCAAAGGAAGCGAGGATCTGCATCCGCCGTTCATGACCTGGCGGCAGCAGGTGGACGGGCACTACTGGTTTCCGGTGTACACCAAGGGCGAGGGGATCCTGCACTTTTCCGGCGGCAGCGGCTACATGGCCCAGGACGTACACATCCGGGACACGGTGAAGTACTCCGACTACAAGCGATTCGGTTCGACAACCAAGATTATCTATGAGGGGCAGGACATTACAGCGCCCGCGAAGCAGCCGGAGGGCAAGCCGAAACAGTGAGGGAGGCAGGAGGGAAGAGCTTTCGGCTTCCGGCTGTTTGTTCGCCATCCATTGACTTTGATCAATAATGTAGATACAATAATGTATATGCAGAGGGCCGGTTTGCGCTGGACTTGGGACCCTGAGAAGGCGAGGACGAACCTTGCAAAGCACAAGGTCAGCTTTGAACTTGCCGAACGCGCCCTTGGCGACCCTTTGTGCATTTCGGTCCCTGATCCGTACCCCAACGAGGAACGATGGCGGACACTCGGATCGCCAACTGTAAATGGAATCGTTGTCCTCTACGTCGTTCATACCTGGCCTGAGGACGAAGATGGAACTGGAAGAATCATCAGCGCGCGAAAGGCCAAGGCCCATGAGAAGCGAGACTATGAAGAAAGGTAATCCAGAGCCGCTTACGGCGAAGTTGCAGGCCGAGCTGGAGGCCTTGGCTGCGATGCCGGAGAGCGAGATCGACATCACCGAAATGCCGCCCATCACCGATTGGAGCAATGCGGTGCGCGGAGCGTTTTACCGCCCCATCAAGCGCCCTCTCTCGCTGCGCGTGGACGCCGACGTGATCGACTGGTTCCAACGCCAGGGGCAGGGCTACCAAACCCGCATGAACGCCGCCCTGCGTGAGTATGTCGAGCGGCACAGGGAATAGGGCTGAGGGTAAGTTGTGAAGGATGATGCGGATAGCTTTTCTCTTTCAGATCACAGACATCTCGCCAGGCTCTCGGCGTTAAGGATGATCGACCGCTCCCTGTTCCCTGTGAGTTCATTCCAATACTCGATTACTCGATCATTCCTAATTGCCAGATTGCGATCGACCGCCCTTCCTTACCTGCTTTCCAAGCCAAAAAACTCCGTACCCGACAGCACCCAATCCGGCACCAATCACAATGAGAGGCCCCAACGTTATCCCAACTCCAGTACCGACAGCAGTGAGCCCCACACCTCCAATGACTCCGTAGGTACGAGCGCCTACGGCGCCACCTGCAACAGAACAAGCCGCTGTCTTCAAAAGAGATCTTTCTTTGTCGTTGATGTGGAATCCCTGTTCGACTTCACACTGTAACAGGGTCATTTCGGGTTGTTCTAATAGAATAAATACTTCCTCCAGCGGTCGTCCCCCCGGCCCAACATGCGCATGATCTGGCGGCTGGTGTGGAGGGAGAAGGGACGAGGGTCGCGCAGGAGGATCATGTCGTCGATCTCGTGGAGCATGAGGTTGCCCTTGTGGCGGTTGCAGGGGTGGCAGCAGGCTACCAGGTTTTCCCAGGTGGAGTTGCCGCCGCGGGAGCGGGGAACGACGTGGTCGAGCGTCAGTTCAGCGGATGACAGAACCTCGCCGCAGTACTGGCAGGTGTTGCGGTCGCGCAGCAGGATGTTCTTGCGCGATAGTGCGCGGGTCTGGTGGGGGATGCGGCGGTACTCCAAAAGTCGAATAACCGAGGGCATGGCGATGCGGCTGCGCTGGGCATGGAAGATGAGGCCGTGCTCCTCTTCAGTGCGCGCAATGCCCTTGAGCACCAGCACCAGGGCGCGCCGGGCGCCGCAGATGTTGATGGGCTCATAGGAGGCGTTGAGCACCAGAACCGGCATCTGCAGCATGTGGCTGGGATGCAGGGCGGCGTAATCTCCGTCATAGGCCGCGGCCTTGGCGATGGACTTTTGCTTGCGGGCATGAATCATGGCTTTTCCCAGCGACATCTCTTTTCCCCTCGTCAAAAAGATGGTTGGTCGTGCGATGAGTAGATGCTTGTCTGTTGCTCGGCCGCGTCCGGCGAGCTGCCGGACAGCCCGGTAGTGTCCTCTGCGTCTTGAAAGTTGGAGCCCAGATGAAGTTCGTTGTTCCGGCGGGCCCTGGCCAACGTGGCTACCCACACCGAGGCTGCACCGGCCCGAACCAGGGCCTGTGCGGCGGCGCGGGCGGTTGCGCCGGTGGTCAAGATGTCGTCGATGACCAGAATGTGTTTTGCGGTGACGGCGGCCGGATCGGAGACCGAGAAGGCGCCGCGGACATTCGAGCGCCGCTGGTGGGAGGTGAGTCCGGCCTGGCTCTCGGTGGGGCGTAGGCGCATCAGCGTGCTGGAGGCCAGCGTGAGCCGCCACGCCGGATGGGTCTTGCGCAGCGCGTCAAGCGCATGCACGGCCAGAGAGCGGGCCTGGTTGAAGCCGCGCTGGGCATGCTTGGAGCGATGCAGAGGAACCGGAACCACCAGCATCTCAGAAGGCGCGTCGGCCGCCAGTTGGGCGATGGCCTGGGCCAGCATGCGGCCCAGCGCACGAGCCAACGGGTGCAACCGGTCGTACTTGAGGGCGTGGATGGCGGCCCTCATGCGGTCCTGGTAAGGTCCGTAGGCCACGGCCCGCACAAACGGCGGCGGGGCGAGACGGCAGGGGCGGCAAAGCCCGGAACTCGATGGGACGGCAAGCGCCGGGGCGTCGAGCAGATCCCCGCAGCGCGCGCACAGGGAGCCGCTCTGGACGGGAAACTCAGTCCAGCAGGCAGCGCAGATTGGCACGGAAGAAAGCTGCGGCAGAGGGGAGCCGCAGAGAGCACAAAAGGCAGGAAGGAGGGCACAACCCAAAGCATCCATGGGACTTCGAAGCACACGGGCCACTGCGCGCCACCGGGATGTTTCCGATGGTGGAACGTCGAACGTCAGTGAACCGGAGTCCCTATGGAAGACGCACCTCACTTATGGCCGGCCACGCTCAACGCCCGCCTTGCCGACAGTATACCCGGTGCGGGCGGAAGATTCCATGGCATCTCAAAAAGAGGTAGTGGGCCAAGTGTTTTCCACAAGACAAGACTGGTCAGAACGAGAGGGAAAACATGCTAATTGCGCCATTGTATATAAGAATGCAGCGTTGCAATATATCTCTGCCGATAAGCGCATGAATACCCTGCTTCAGAAAAAGATCGCAGGAGGCAACGCGCAGATTGGAAATCGATAATGGGATATCGTTTGGTCCTGCTCCAATCTTGAAGTCTACGTCGTATGTATCTGCGGTATGCGTTCCCTGGCCAGTACTCGGAGTCACGATGTCAATGGTTCCAGTGGGGGTCAGATTCAGCGCAGCAAGCACTGACGGGTCTACGGATGTGAAAGAGGCTCCAGTGTCGATAAGCGCTCTAATGACCTGCAGTGGTGGGATAGGTTCATTCGCAGCCGTTAGAGCATGTAGACGACCCTCAGACACGTACACGCCAGCATTTACGACCGGACCCGAAAGATCAAGGTTCAACGAAAAATGAGGCATGTAATTTAAGAGGCTCTCCGTACCGGGAAGATCGGCCTCGTGAAGTAGTACACGGGTTCGACCGCGTGTATCTGCTTAACGAGGAATGGCGTCAAACCAAATCGCTTATACCCCTCTTTGAGCGCATCATCGTATGACGTGAAGTAGTCAAGCACTTCTTCACCTTGAATCAGCACGAATTTACCCTCATGCTGTTTTATTTCAGCAAGTTTCGCTTGGTAGGTTGCAATTTCTTTTTCGAGTGCCATGGGGTCTCCCATAGTATGGCGGGGTTGTCCCGCTGTCAATAGGCTTTTCAAGTGCAATTATGGCACCACTTCTTGCCTCTCTGAACAAAAAGTTCCTTAAAATGCCATGGAAAGTCCATCTAAAATCGACCGTCCAGCAACTTCACCATTTCTTCGATGCCCAAAACATGGTTTGAGATGCCAGATTCCATCGCAGGGTGACCCTTAGAGTTTGGTGTACCCGGCAGAAATTATAGTAAAGAAAGTAGATAGCCAGCATGTGCTCATGGTTCTCTACTTTTTTGCTGAATCCGTTCGTGAGCCGGGTGAACCGCCGCATGGACATGCGCATGGTGAGGTTCTGCCGCTCTACGTATGACGTGTTGATGTGCTTAGGTTCCAGGGTTCCCATGACGATATGCGATTTCGCGCCAATGCATACACCGGGGCTGTAGCGGGTGTCCGGATGTGACGGGGTGCCATAGAGCTTTATGAGCATCGCGGAGTCCACATCCATGCCAAATGCTCCCTCGACGGCTTCTACATAAGCCTTGAGCCCGTCCGTGGTGATTTGAACGCGAGTGGTCAACCGCGACGCTACATCCTCCATAAACAATTTTGCCCAATCCGCACTCGAAGCAGCCCAACCCGTCGCTGCGAGTGAAGATACAAATGAACGGATCAAAGGTCTGTCGCGAAATCCCGCCAACTCGCTAACCCGCCATCCCCGCTTGAGCGGGGGCTGACTTGCTGCATTGGTTCGAATCCGATCCGAATCCTCCCTTTTGTCCATGAGGAGGGCCAGGCAGGCTGAATGAGCGCTCTAGCGGCTCAGTTTGATCCTGAAACAGACCAGGCCGCCGCCCGTCAGGATGGCTGCGATGCCCAGAAAAGGAGGAATGCGCACCGGATGGTGTTCTGTCGTGTCGACCTGCACCAGCCCCACATCGGAGACCCGGTTATGGCTGGTATAGGAGAAACCTCCGTAGAGGATGGCCGCCAATCCGGCCACGATCAAGAGAATTCCGGCAATCTTCATTCGTGCTCCTGTTTTTGGTTGCGGAGCAGGGCGGCGGTTGGCTCATCCCTGGCCTTCGGGGCGCGTCGTCACTGCGGGCGCGGCCGCATCTCCGTCATGAGCCCTTCGCCGGCTTGATTCCTGCGTTCGCTAAATGATGTTGCGATCCTCCGCGACAATGATTTTGCGATTCTCACGCGCAGCTTCTTCATTCGTTTGGTGCTGCGCCGCGGCGTTGTCTCTGGCATCGCGGGCAGCATCTTTCACCTTTCCCACGGCCGTCTCAACTTTTCCCTTTATTTGTTGAGCAACACCTTCGACCTGGGTCCTGGTGTCGCCGGTCAAGTTTCCGACATGACGCTTGGCGCCGCCCACCACATTGTCGATCGCGCCTTTCACTCTTTGCTTGTCCATCTGTGCATGCTCCTAAGGTCCAGTTGTTCATGAATCGAGGCTGGCGTCCGTACCAAAAGGGACACAGACAACGCGCAGGGCGTGCTTGCGCCCGCAAGGACATCGTTCTTTTTGACCATGTTTTCCGATTGGGCAATGAGAGCGAATCGGGCTGACACGTCGTTCAAGCGCCAGGGGCGTGCGGCGCGGCTCCCGTTCCCTGCTTCACTTCTTCCCCCGGGACAGAAGGGGTTGGCGCCTGCCGCTGGGTCCAGGCGGTCTTTACCTTTTCGTATGTTTCCTGCATCGCATCGAGTTCAAGATCGGTCAATCTCTCGATATCGATCATTTGATCCCGGGCTTTATCCATGGCCCGGATCAGCTCATTGAGCTTGAGGTTGATGGCGCGCGAATCCCGGTTCTGGGTGTTCTGGATCAGGAAGACCATGAGAAAGGTGATGAGGGACGTTCCCATGCTTATGACGATGGCCCACGCGGCGGAAAAATGAAATACCGGGCCCGTGGCGGCCCACAGAACGATCACCAGGCCCGCGCCCACAAACGCCCACGTGGATCCCAGCCAGGCGGAGGCCGTTGCGGCGAATCGGCCAAAACGATCGTGCACGGTAGGGATCTGCCCTTCGGTTGCTCGTCTGGTCATTCGTCTGGCCTCCGTTGTCTGGCTACTCCCTGAGGATACGATGCAACGGATGGAGGGCGCTGTGCGCAATTGAGCTTACAGCCGCGGGCAACGGAGGGAGCGCCGCTTACGATACACTTCAGCCTGTGGAGGACTCTCGTTGCTGCCTGTCCGCGGACTCTTTTCCGGCGTCCTGATCGGTCTTCTTTCCGTACCCGGCGATTGCCTGGCGCAAACGGCGCAAACGCCCAGCGGCACACGCGGCAGCGGTCCCGTTGTCACCGTGCTGACGGCCACGGCGGTGGCGCCTGCCGCTTCTCAGGCTGCATCGGGCATGCAATCGGGGTCCCAGCAACCCCCTCCTCAAAATGGCATGGGCGGCATCGCCGGGGGCATAGGAGCCGCGCCGGTCTACGACGAACTGAAGCGGCCCATCACGGCGGGCGGATTTGTGGACTCCGGGACAGTGGTTTTTCAGGACATCACCAGGCAGGCTGGCCTCTCCGGCTGGGTCCACAAGATGGGCGTGCCGGAGAAGCAGTTCATCGTGGAGACCAACGGGTCGGGGGTGGGACTGATCGACTACGACCGCAGCGGCTGGCTATCTATCTACCTGGTCAACGGGTCGACCTTTGCAGCGCTGGACGGCAAGGAAGAGCCGCCGCACGCCGCCCTGTTCCGCAATAACCACGACGGAACGTTTACCGATGTGGCTGCCCAGGCGGGCGTGACCAATGACCGCTGGGGCTACGGGGTGAGCATCGCCGACTACGACAACGACGGCTGGCCCGACATCTATGTGGGCAACTACGGCAAAAACCGGCTTTACCACAACAACCACAACGGAACGTTTACCGATATGGCGGAGCAGGCCGGGGTAGCGCTGGGCAACTGGTCGCCCGGCTCGGCCTGGGGCGACTACGACGGCGACGGGTTGCTGGATCTGTATGTGACCGGCTACGTACACTTCGACCGCGACAGCCTGCCCATTGCCGGCACCAAGGCGGTGGGCTACGCCTTCTGCCAGTATCGCGGCGCGGCGGTAAACTGCGGGCCGCGCGGGCTTAAGGGCGAGCCCGACCATTTGTTCCACAACAACGGCAACGGAACGTTTACCGATGTGACCGTGAAGGCCGGCGTGGAGGACAAGGAACGCTATTACGGGTTCTCCACGATCTTTGTGAGTCTCAACGGCAACGGCAAGCCGGACCTGGTGGTGGGCAACGACTCGGAGCCGAATTTTCTTTACATCAACAAGGGGGACGGGACCTTCGACGACCAGAGCTACGTGTCGGGATTCGCGCTGAACAAGGATGGGCGCGAGATTGCCTCCATGGGCATTGCCGCGGGCGACTACGAGAACAACGGGCTGGTGGACTTTTTCGTCACCGACTTCGGGGACGACTACAAGGTGCTTTACCACAACGACGGTGATGCAAGCTTTACCGATGTGAGCTACAAGGCCGGGATTGCGCAGACTACGATTCCGTTTGTTGGTTGGGGCGACGGCTTCATCGACTACGACAACGACGGCTGGCTGGACCTCTTCATGGTGAATGGCCACGTGTATCCGGAGGTGGACCAGCACGACTGGGGGACGACCTTTGCCGAGCGCCCGCTGCTGTTCCACAACGTACCGGAAGCCAACGGGAAGGGCCGGCGTTTCGAGTATGTGCCGCCGGTGAAGGGATCGGGGCTGGCGGTGGTGATTCCGGCGCGAGGCGCGGCGTTCGGGGACCTGTTCAACGACGGCAAGATCGATGTCGTCATCAATCCCATCGACGGACCGCCCGTGCTGCTGAGGAACGTGAATCCGGACCATCATCACTGGGTGGAGTTGGCGCTGGTGGGCGGACCCAAAAGCCCGCGCGACGCCACCTGCGCCACGGTTTACCTGAAGGCCAACGGGATGCGCATGCGCCAGGACGTGCTGGCCAGCGGCAGCTATATCTCGTCGAGCGACCGGCGGCTGCACTTCGGGCTGGGCGACGCGACCGACGCCGGAACCGCGGAGATTCACTGGCCTTCCGGCGCCAGGGAGACGGTGAAGCTGCCCGCGGAGGACCGGATTTTCACCATTACCGAGGGGCAGGGAATTACCGGCGCGCTCTGCGGGGGCACACCTTGCGCAACTGAGGCTACGCCCAGGGCCGAACACCCGGTCGAGAAAAAGCCATAATTGCCGGATGCGATCACCGGGGTGGAAAGGAAATCCACCCCGGTGGTTGTGATTCTAAAAAACGCCGGCCATATAGACTTCAGCCGAACGATGCTTTTCCGCCTTCACGCCGCACTCGGCCAGCACTACGGGCGACAATGTGATCACCGGGCAGTGGGTGTGGGCCAGTACCTTGTAGACCACGCCGTGGCGGGTGATGGCGGCAAAGGCCGATGCACCCTGCGCGCCCAGCACGATCAGATCCGCCTGCTGGGCTCTGCCCTGGTAGAGAAGTTCCTCAGTCGGATCGCCGGGCACCACGATGGTCTGCACGGCAATCTTTCTCAGCAACTCGGGCGGAATCAGCGCCAGAAGATCGGCCTCAACCTGATCGATCGAGCGGCCGGCGAGGACCTCGGCGCGCTCCTGGGGCCGGATCACATGCTGCAGGATCAGGCGGGCGTTGTGCTGAGCAGCGAGTTCCGCGGCAAAGGTGGCCACCATATAGCTCGCGTCCTGGAGGCTCACGGCGCACAGGATGGTGCGGGTGGCAAAGTTGCGGTAGGCGCCCTCGACCACCTCGGGGCCGACGATGTAAACCGGAACTCTGGCGGTGCGGAGCACGGCCTCGGCCACCGAGCCCACCAGGAGCTTGCCGATGGGACCGGGAGAGTGAGTGCCCATGACCACGCGGTCGATCGCGCGCTCGCGCAGGAAGGCGAGGATCTGGTCCGCGGGCAATCCAGGCCTGACGACGATTTCGCATCGGATGCCAGCCTCGCGCGCGCGCTGAGCAAAAGGTTCAAGGCCCTGCATTTCGGCATGGGCGGCTGCGGCATAGTCGTAGTAACGGATACCCGAGGTCTCCGATGCGGCCACTACCAGAGTGTCATAGGCGTGAAAGAGGATGAGATCGGCGCCAAATTCGGCGGCCTGCGCCAGAGCGAAGGCGAAGGCCTTTTCATTGGCGGGAATCTCGGAGGCGAAGAGGATGGTGGAGGGTTTACTCCAACCTGGCTTGATTACGGCTGCCATGGGAACCTCCTGGAGGTGCGACAGAATGTTAGAAGGGCCGCCACCGGATTACGGTGCCCGGTGGCACAGGTCGGCGTGATCTAAATCACGTCTGGAGCGTACGGGGGCCGGTTTCCGGCGGACCGGGAGCCATGTTTCGATCAGTAAAAACACAGGTTCCAAACTAATCGTTCAATCGCACGGAATGGCGCGCCTTTTGCGGGAAGTGGTCGAAAGGGAGATAACGGCGAAGCTGTGGATTGAGCGAGATGAAGTGATCCCAATCACAGCCTGCCCTGCGTCTGGGCTGCTCTTCTGGAGCGGAATCGTGGCGCTCCAGAGTGGTTTTCCAATTCATGGGGCCCTGCCGGATGGTTGCAAGATGGTAACCCCTCCATGGGGAAATCATCTTATCGGCAGGGTCTTAGCTTTCTTTAATAATTGGAAAATCGCTCCATCCCCGGCGCAGGACCGGCTTCAGGACCGGCCAGCCGCGATTCACGTGGAGGCCTCATGGAACCGATGCACAATATTCCCGCCCGTGGCGGGTTGAACTTCGACGAGACCCCGTTTCTGGCCATCTGGGAGGTCACCCAGTCGTGTGACCTGGCCTGCAAACATTGCCGGGCGGCCGCCCAACCGATCGCTCATCCCGATGAGTTGACGAACGCGGAGGGGAAGGCGCTGATCGACCAAATCGCCGCGATGCACGTGCCGATTTTCGTGTTTACCGGCGGGGATCCATTGAAACGAAAGGACGTATTCGAGCTGATCCGCTACGCCGCGGACAAGGGCGTGCAGGTGGCGCTGACGCCGAGCGCAACGCCGCTGCTGACGCGGGAGGCCATTTTCAAGCTGAAAGAGGCCGGTCTGGTGCGGCTGGGCATCTCGCTGGACGGCTCGACGCCGGAGATTCACGACGCGTTCCGGGGCCTTCCCGGCGCGTGGGCGCGGACCATCCAGGCCATCGAGTGGGCCAACGAGGCGGGCATTCCGATCCAGGTGCATTCCACCATCAGCCGCCATAACGCGCACGATCTGGATAACTTATGCGCCTTGTTTGAAAAGCTGGCCATCGTGATGTGGAATGTGTTTTTCCTGGTTCCGGTGGGGCGCGGACAGATCGCCGACCTGCTTTCAGGCGAGGAATTCGAGCAGGTGTTCGGCAAAATCTATGAGTTGAGCCACCGGGTGAGCTTCCAGATCAAGACCACGGAGGCCATGCACTACCGGCGTTACCTCCTCCAGCACAACCTTGAAGAGCGGAAGATGGGGCACGGAAGCGGCCACCCTCACGCCGCTGCAGCCGCCCACAAATACGAGCCCGGCGCGCCCACGGCTGACGCCAAAACGCGCACCGCGAGCTGGGCCACGCGGCGCGTGAACGACGGTAAGGGATTCATGTTCATTTCCCACGTGGGCAACGTGTATCCGAGCGGGTTTCTGCCCATCCACGCCGGCAACATCCGCGAAACCCCGCTGGCCGAAATCTACCGCGAAGCGCCCATCTTCAAGTCGTTGCGCGATACCAGCAAGCTCGAAGGCAAGTGCGGCGCCTGCGAGTACAAGGAGATCTGCGGCGGTTCCCGCGCCCGCGCCTATGCCCTCACCGGCGATCCGCTGGCCGAGGAGCCGTGCTGCATCTATCAGCCGAGGAACTGGGACCCGGAGTTAGAGCAGAAGGCCGACGCCTTCCGCCACCTGGAGCCCTCCCAGACCCTGGTCGCGCTGTAGGCGCTGGCAGAAGCGGTCGAAAGGCCTGTGAAATGAGAGCCGGGCTTGGAAGCCGGGGACTAAAGTCTCGGACTTCCAAGCCCGGTTCCACTTCAAATACGCTTTCCGGCCGGCTTTCAGTGGCTGGTGGAAGTCAGATCGACTTTGCCGCGGAATCTGGTGTAAACGAAGACGACGTAACCGACGGCCAGCGTCATTCCGAAAGCCCACCACACCAGTCCCACTGCCAGCGTATGCGGCCCGGAAATCGCCTTGGCCATTGTGATGTCGCGCTCAACACCTGTCGAGGCGGGCAGCAGCGTGGGATAAAGGCCCCAGCAGGCTCCGGCCAGCATGAAGAAGAGATAGAGGCAGGATGAGAGGAAGGCCTTGACGGGCTGGGCGTTTCTGTTGAAGAGCCAGATGCCGGCCAGGGAGGCGACGACGCCCACGGGAACGACGACTGTAAACGGGTAGTTGAAGTAGTTGTCCAGGCTGGCCGGGCGCACGTGGATGGTGGCGCCGAGGCTGATGACGGTGAGAACCGCCAACTGGATGCAAACCGGGCCGACGATGCGGCGGGCGCGGTCGGCGAGCTCGCCAGAGGTCTTGATGGTGAGCCAGAGAGCTCCGTGGAGCGTGAGCGCGACCAGGGCGACGATGCCGCCGATAACCGTGTACCAGTCGAGAATGCCGGGATGGGGACCGGTCTCCCAGTTGGTCCACAAGGGCAGGAAGAAGTAGCCGTCGGCCTGGAGAGGAACGCCGCGCAGGACGTTGGCGAGGGCGGCTCCGAAGAAGACGGCGAGCAGGGCGCTGGAGAGGCCGAAGACGCCGTCGAGCAGCGCGCGCCATACGCCTACGTCGATGTGGTTGCGAAGCTCGACGCTGATGCCGCGCAGGACCAGGAGCCAGAGCACGATCATGAGAGGCAGATAGAAGCCGCTGAAGGCCGAGGCGTAGAGGAGCGGAAAGGCGAAGTAGAGGGTGCCGCCGCCGGCCAGCAGCCAGACTTCGTTGCCGTCCCAGACTGGGCCGATGCTGGCGAGGGTAACGCGGCGGTCGGCTTCGGTGCGAACGAGGAAGAGATGGAGTACGCCGACGCCCAGGTCGAAGCCGTCGAGCACGACGTAGGCGACGATCATTACGGCGACCAGCCAGAACCAGATGAAACCCATCATGGGAAACTCCTTTTTCTTCAGGCCTGCAAAGGGAGGGCGGTGATTGTCATTCGGCGTGAGCGGCGGCGGGGATGGCGACGGCATCCGGGCCGCGGCTGATCTCGCGGTAGATGAGGACGGTGAACAGGAGACCCAGCAGCGCGTAGAGCCCCATGAACCCCAGCAATGTAAACAGGCCGTTGCTGGCCGAGACGGTGTTGGAGTAGCCCTCGCTGGTGCGCATCAGGCCGTAAATGAGCCAGGGCTGGCGGCCGAGTTCGGCGGTCATCCAGCCGGCGGTGTTGGCGATGTAAGGGAGGGGAAAGCTGAGCAGCAGCGCCCACAGGACCCAGCGGGATTGGTAGAGGCGGCGGCGCCAGAGCAGGAATGCGGCGACAATCATGAGCAGGACAAACCAGGTTCCGAGGCCGGCCATGATGTGGTAGGCGTAGAAGAGCAGCGGCAGGGCGGTGGGCCATTGGTCGCGGGGAATCTGGTCGAGGCCTTTGACTTCGGCCTTGGTGGTTCCATAGATGAGAAAGCTGAGCGCGTCGTTGACCACGATGGGGTTGTCGATCTGGCCGGTTTCCTCGTTGGGCTGGCCCATGAGCACGAGTCCCGCGCCGGCTTCGCTGTGGAAGAGGCCCTCCATGCCGGCGATGGCGGCCGGTTGGTTGTGCGCCACGTACTTGCCGTGCAGGTCGCCGGTGGGGAAGATGATGAGGACGGAGGCCACCGCGCCTGCGATGACGCCGACCTTGAGGAAGATGCGGGCGTAGTCCTCCATCCTCCCTTCCAAAAGGTAAAAAGCGCCCACGGCGGCCATGACGAAGGAGCCGGTGACGACCGCGCCGGTCATGTTGTGGGCATATTGGAGCAACGCCCAGGGGTTGAGGAGAAGTTGCCAGAAGCTGAGGACTTCGAACTGGCCGTTGGGCAGGCGGTCATAGGCCACCGGATGCTGCATCCAGGCGTCGGTGACGATGATGAAGAAGCCGGAGATCCACGATCCCACAAAAACCATGACGGCGGAGAACCAATGCATCCATTTGGAGATGCGTTTTTCGCCGTAGAGAAAGAGGCCGAGGAAGGCCGACTCGAGAAAGAAGCTGAAGACGCCTTCCATGGCGAGGGGCTGGCCGATGACGCCGCCGGAGAGACGCGAGAAGCGGGCCCAGTTGGTGCCGAATTCGAACTCCATGGGAATGCCGGTGACCACGCCGAAGACGAAGTTGATGCCGAAGATGCGGCCCCAGAAGCGGGCGGCTCGATCCCACTGCTCGCTGCCGGTTTTGAGCGCGACCGACTTGAGCACCACGATCAGCAGGGCGAGGCCCATGGTGAGCTGGGGAAAGAGATAGTGGAAGGTGATGGTGAAGGCGAAGTGCAGACGGTGGATCAACTCAGCGGTCATGGAGGAGCTCCTGTTTCAAGCGGCAGCGCAAAAAGTGGAAAAGGCTGCACTTGCCGGGCGCGCCGCAGGCTTGGAGCGGCGGGAAATCTGCAGGGAAGCGGCGGAAAACCCGGGCTTCACAGTGCTCTTTATGTGATTTAAATCACATGCAACACAGAGCCATCTCTATGATTCTAATTCTGCAAGGGGCGATTTTTCATTGAATTTGGAAGTTTCCCGCCGATGGACGCGCGTCGAGCTGGGAGCTGCTGTAATGATGGGGTGGAGTGAGCGATGCGGACGGCGATCATTGGCGGTGGCATAGCGGGCTTGGCGGCTGCCTTTGAGATGGAAAAAGCGCGCGCGGCGGGCGCGGCAGTGGAGTACACGCTGTTTGAGGCGCGGGACACGCTGGGCGGTTGCTTGAGCTCGGAAGTGGTGGACGGCGCAGTCCTGGAGCGGGGACCGGATTCGTTTTTGACCGAGAAACCGGCGGCCACGGAGTTGTGCCGGGAGCTGGGACTCGCGAGCGAACTGCTGCCCTCGAACGATGCGGCGCGCAAGACCTATATTTTGGTGAAGAACCGGCTGGTGGCGCTGCCCGACGGGCTGATGTTCCTGGTGCCCACCAAGCTGATTCCGACGGCGCTCACACGGCTGTTCAGCCTGACCACTAAATTGCGGATGGGGCTGGAACTGCTGCACCCGCCGCGGCCAGGCGGGCAGGCGGACGAGGCGGTGGCGACGCTGGTGGAGCGGCACTTTGGCGCCGAGGCCGTGGACCGGCTGGCCGATCCGCTGCTGAGCGGGATTTACGGCGGGGATGCGGCGCAACTGAGCGCCCGGATGGTGCTGCCGCGGCTGGTGGAGATGGAGAGCGAGTACGGTTCGCTGACGCGGGGGATGCTGGCGGCGCATCGCAAGATGCGGGCCAGGGCCAGGGAAGCCGCGAAAAAGCCGGGGACGGCGAACGGCAAGGTCAATCGGCAGGCTGCCGGGAACGGACGGCCGGCGGCGCGGGCGATCTTTACGGCGCTGCGGGGCGGAATGGCGCAGTTGATCGGGGCTCTGGAGGCGCGGCTCGACCCGGCCTGGGTGCGGCGTTCGACGCCGGTGAGCGGGCTGGAAAAGGTGGTGGACGGCTGGAGGGTGGAGGCCGACGGAGCAGCGGAAATTTTCGATGCGGTGATTGTGGCCTCGCCGGCGTGGGCGGCGGGCGTGCTGCTGGGGCCGGTGGACGCGGCGCTGGGCGAGGATCTGAGCTCCATTCCCTACTCTTCTTCGATCACGGTGAACTTGATTTATGACGAGGCCAGGCTGGGCCGGCTGCCGGATGGGTTCGGTTTTCTGGTTCCGGCCAGCGAAGGCCGCGCGATGCTGGCCTGCACGTTTGTGCATCGCAAATTTCTGGGGCGGACTCCGCCGGGGAAAGCGGTGCTGCGGGCCTTCCTGGGCGGGATGAAAAACGAGGCCCTGCTGGCGGAGACGGACGCCGCGCTGGTGGCCACCGTGCGGAGGGAGTTGGCTTCCATTCTGGGCGAGGACGTGGTTGGACAGGGGGTCGAGCCGGAGCATACGCAGGTTTCGCGCTGGCGGCGGGCGATGGCGCAGTACGCCGTGGGCCACCAGGAGCGGGTGCGGCGGATCGCCGCGCGGGTGGCTGCGCTGCCGGGGCTGCGGCTGGCGGGAAACGCTTACGACGGCATCGGGATTCCCGACTGCATTCGGCTGGGACGGTTGGCGGCGCGGGAGCTGCTGGCAGCAACTACCGACGTTAATATTTAGTTATAGGGGTATTTACTTCACGCCACCAGACATAACAGGTTGTGGTTTGAGCAAGGTTGCAAACGGGACGGACCCAACCTGCACGGCTTGTTGAGCCAATCGATAGAACAGTTTGCCGCGAGATTTGGATGTGCGGCGGTGGAATCGAAAGGTGAACTCGTCCAAGTAATGGTCCAGATGCTCCGGTCCAATCGCGCCCTGTTGAGTGCCCAGCAGCCATCGCTTCAGCATCGACCAGGCATCGGCTCCCGCGCACCGTGGACAGACCCATCCGCCGGGCCATTCTTCGTCAGCACCCAATTGACGCCGATCTTGAAGCCCAAACCAGCAAGGTGCTTGAGCAGAAGCTCCTTACCAAAATCGCCAATGTCGCCGACGTATTGTTCTTTCAAGTGTGCCTTCCGTTCTAAGCAACAATCTCCGAGGCTACACTTTCCGCCGCCAACCGCCCCTGCCGGTTCCTGTAACTCGCCGCAATGAACTCCCAGAACAGAGGATGTGGCTCCAGCGGCTTTGACTTGAATTCGGGATGAAACTGGCAGCCCAGGAAGAAGGGATGGCCTGGAATCTCGACGATCTCCACGTAGGTGGCGTCGGGGGTGGTGCCGCTGATGCGCAATCCGCCGCCGGTCAGCAGCGCCTCGTACTCCCGGTTGAACTCGTAGCGGTGCCGGTGCCGCTCGCTGATCTCCGTCGCTCCAACATAAGCCTTTGCCGCCAGCGAATCCTCCTGCAGAAGGCACGTCCACGCTCCCAGCCGCATCGTCCCGCCCATCTCTTCCACGCCCAGCAACTCGCGCAGCTTGTAGATGATGCGGTGCTGGCTGGCGGGGTCGAACTCGCTCGAGTTGGCGTCCTTCAGCCCGCAAACATTGCGCGCAAACTCGATGCACGCCGTCTGCATCCCCAAACAAATCCCGAAGTAAGGAACCTGCTTTTCCCGCGCGTAGCGGATTGCGTTCAGCATCCCCTCGATGCCCCGCTTGCCAAACCCTCCGGGGACCAGGATCCCGTCGAATCCCTCTAACTGTGACTCATAACTCCGGTCGTCGGGAGTTTTCGACTCCAACCCCTCTGCCTCGATCCAGGTGATATTCAGTTTCAGAGTCTGCGAAACCGCCCCGTGCGTCAGCGCTTCCTTCAGCGACTTGTAACTGTCCTCGTACTCCACATACTTGCCCACGATGGCGATGGAAACTTCATCCTTGGGGTGGTAGCAGCGATCCACCAGTTCCTTCCACTTGGTCAGATCGGACTCCGGGGCCTCTTTGTGCAGGTATTTGAGGATCAGCGCGTCCACGCCTTCCTGGGCAAAGCAAAGTGGCACTTCGTAGATGGAGGGCACGGTCCTGGCGCCAATCACGGCGCGCTCCTCCACGTTGCAGAAAGCGGCGATCTTCTGCTTTATCTCGCGGCCGAGGGGGCGTTCCGAGCGGCAAAGCAGGACATCGGCCTGAATCCCGATCGACAGCAGTTCCTTCACCGAGTGCTGCGTCGGCTTGGTCTTCAGCTCCTGTGCGGCGGCAATCCACGGCACCAGCGTCAGGTGCACAAACACCGTGTTTTCGCGGCCCAGCTCCTGCCGCATCTGCCGGATGGCCTCAAGAAACGGTAGCGACTCGATGTCGCCCACCGTGCCGCCGATCTCCACAATGGTCACGTCCGCGCCGTTCGACGAAACCTTGCGCATCGCGTTCTTGATCTCGTTGGTCACGTGCGGAATCACCTGCACCGTCTTGCCTAGGTAATCGCCCCGCCGCTCCTTCAGAATGATCTGCTCGTAGATGCGCCCCGTGGTGTGGTTGTTGTCCCTGGACAGCGGCGCGTGCGTAAACCGCTCGTAGTGGCCCAGGTCCAGGTCCGTCTCCGCGCCGTCGTCGGTCACAAACACCTCGCCGTGCTGGAAGGGCGACATGGTCCCTGGATCGACATTCAAGTAGGGGTCGAACTTCATCAGGTTCACGCGCAGGCCGCGGCTCTCCAGCAGGCAGCCGATCGAGGCCGCCGCCAGGCCTTTACCTAAACTGGACACAACTCCGCCCGTCACAAAGACATACTTTGCCGACATCGATGCAACCTCGCTCTTGAATTGTTGGGATTGGCCGTACCAGGTGGGCACAATCAAGTATGCCAGAGTTCGGGAGTGGGGGGAAGAGAAAATTTGTGCGCCCGCATCCATCGTTTCGGGCGCGCTGAGGAAAAATCGGACTAAACTACAAACTAGGTGCGAGGACGCTAATGGCGAGCAATCGAGCAGTTCTAAAGGAAAAACGCCCTCAGATTGCAACTCAGGGACATTATGGCGATCTTGAGGTGATCCGCATCGACGTCAGGGCAAGAACAGCAACTTTTCAGGTAAAAAACACGAATTACGAAGAAACTGTCCCGCTAAGCACGATCCGCCCGCTTACTGAGGAGGATACCGGTAAGTTCTGGAATATGTTGGTCGACGATCTCATGCGGGTCTTAAGGGTAGAGGGCTACTACCCGGCGTTTGTGAAAGGGTACGAGGTCGAGACCGGTGAAGACTCGACCGGTGACCCGGCCCTTTATATTACGATCCTCGTCTCCCCGGAGCAGAAGTACTCACAGGCAACCGTCTCCCGCTGGAATAGCTTCTCGAATGTTCTGCTGGACCGCCTGATTGGACTGCGGCTTCAGAGGTATCCCTATGTTCGGATAGGCGAAAAGCGAAGAGGGAAGTAGATGGCTTTGCCCGACGATCTGCTGGAGCAAGCCCAGTTTCTGGTGCAGCGGGAGTAGCGGAGGCCGAGGCAGGCGAGTTTGCGACGAGCTGTCTCGACGTCCTACTACGCCGTGTTCCACCTTCTGTCGGCAAGCTCTGCATCCCAGGCAAGCCCGGCTGTGCCACTTGGGCTAAGTGAAAGAATTCAAAGATCTCTCGAACATGGTGCAATGAAGCAGGCTGCGAAGAGCTTCGAGTCCAGGCATCTTCCGGACCACATTAGGCCGTTTGTGACCGATCCCATGCCCGCTGCCCTCGTTTCCGTCGCACGGAGTTTTGTTCGCTTGCAGGACGAGCGGCACAAAGCAGACTACGATGTCGCGCTCCGCTTTGACCGCGCGGCAGCTCAGGATGCGGTTGCGCTCGCAACCCAGCTATTCGCGGATTGGGACGCGATCAAGAACACCGAGGACGCTCACGTCTTCCTCGCATCCCTGATGTTTTGGAAGCTCTGGTCGAAATAACTCGTCTCGTTTGTTCGTTCGAGCAATTTCCCCCGGATTGGCTTGCGGCTAATGAATAGCCGCCTTTACGATGCTCTACGGAAGGAGCCATTCATGTCCACTGCAATAACTCAATTCCGCAAACTGGGCCGCACCGGCCCCGAGGTCTTTCCCATCGCCCTGGGCTGCATGGGTATGAGCGGAATGTATGGCGCAACCGACGATGCCGAGTCCATCGCCACCATCCATGCGGCCATCGATGCCGGCGTCAACCTGCTCGATACCGGCGACTTTTACGGCATGGGCCACAACGAGATACTCATCGGCCGCGCGCTCCGTTTCCAGCGCGATCAGGTGCTGCTCTCGGTCAAATTCGGCGCCCAGCGCGCCCCCGGCGGCGCCTGGCTCGGCTTTGACGGCCGCCCCGCCGCCGTCAAGACCGCGCTGGCCTATTCGCTCAAGCGCCTCGGCGTCGATTCCATCGACATCTACCGCCCCGCGCGCCTCGACCCCACTGTACCCATCGAAGACACCGTCGGCGCCATTGCGGAGATGGTCAAAGCCGGCTACGTGCGCCACATCGGCCTCTCTGAGGTGGGCCCTGAAACCATTCGCCGCGCCGCCGCCGTGCATCCCATTGTCGACCTGCAGATCGAGTACTCGCTCATCAGCCGCGGTCCGGAAGCAAAAATCTTCCCGGTCCTCGACGAACTCGGCATCGGAACCACCGCCTATGGAACGCTCTCGCGCGGTTTGCTCTCCGGCTCGCAGCCCGCCGCGGCGGGAGACTTTCGCGCCTGGCTGCCGCGCTTCAAGGCAGACAACCTGGTCCGGAATCAGCAGCTTGTCGCCCGGCTTAGCCAGATCGCCCACGGCAAGAGCATCACCCAGGTGCAGTTGGCCATCGCCTGGGCGCTGGCCAAGCGGAGCTCCATCGTTCCCGTCATCGGCGCCCGCAGGCGCGCGCAACTGGTCGAGAGCCTGGGCGCGCTGGAAGTCCATCTCACCGCGCGGGAGATTGCCGATATCGAAGCAGCCGTCCCCGCCGAAGCTGTCGCCGGAACCCGCTACGATGAGGGTCAGATGCGGATGCTCGACAGCGAAAAGTAGGGCGGACCGGAAACTGCGAATCGAGAGAGTTGAACCAATGATCGAAAGAATCGCGATTCTCAACACCGACATCACCACCCTGGCCGTCGATGCCATCGTCAACGCCGCCAATAGCTCCCTGCTTGGCGGCGGAGGAGTGGACGGCGCAATCCATCGCGCCGCCGGTCCCGAACTTCTTGCCGCGTGCCGGCTCCTCGGCGGTTGCAAGACCGGCCAGGCTAAACTCACCCAAGGCTATCGTCTTTCCGCCGGCTATATCATTCACACCGTTGGCCCGGTATGGAACGGCGGGAAACACGAAGAGCGGGAGTTACTTGCCAGTTGCTATCGCTCTTGCTTTGCGATTGCGCGCAAGCATGGCCTGCGGAGCCTCGCATTCCCAGCCATCAGTTGCGGCATCTACCGCTTTCCCGTCGAATTCGCCGTCGAAATCGCCCTGCGCGAAACATTCGCGGAACTGAATGCAAGCAATGCAATTGAGAAGGTAATTTTCGCCTGCTTCGACGAAGAGGTCTATGCGTCCTATCGGCGGGCTGTTGAAAGGACTCGGGACGCCAGCCCAGGCGTTTGATCGCACTCGAAATCGGAAACGGGGCTATACTGAACGCATGAACACGCAGGAAGAAGCCGGAATGGACACGCAGGAGTTGGAGCGGCTTCTACGTGAACTGCTTGCGCCAGACCGCTTGCCAACCTACATAGTCTCTGCGCGTTACGAACTCAGCACGGACCACTACGGCGATCCCGCCGTGCGCATTTACTTGGCCATTACGCCGGAAACCGACCAATTGTTGTCAAAAGACAAGACCAAACTGAAAGCATACAGCGCCTACAGGGATGAGTTGAGCTCGAGGATTCTCAAGCTGGAGTCGGGTTATTTCCCGTTCATTCGCTTGGTCGAAGCGGCATGAGCGCGCAAATGCTCCCTGAGCATTTGCTGGAACAGGCCTGGCATTTGGCTCAACGCGAGAGAACGCGCCCCAAGCAAGCCAGTCTTCGACGAGCAATTTCTACTGCCTACTACGCGCTCTTCCACTTCCTCATCCGCGAATCCGTCCGCCAAATCGGTCCAAGCCTCAGCGAAGACAACTTCAACCGCGTTTATCGCTGGTTCGATCATGGGGCTATGTATCGCGTGGCAAAGGCGTTTTCTGAGGAGGTAGTCCGGATTCCTAACTCGAAGGACATGCTCGTCCAAGGCGGCCGTGGAATTCAATTCATTGCCGAGAGCTTCGTTTATCTTCAGGAGTTGCGCCACATGGCCGACTACGATCCTGGGACAGTCTTCATCAGAGGGGATGTTTTAGCAACGATTGGCCGCGTAAGCACCGCATTTGATCTATGGCCTCTCTGCAAGAAGACCTCGGAAGCCAATACCTTTCTGCTCTCATTGCTTCTCTGGGAAAAATGGGGCAAGCAACGACAGCCCGCCCCATCCTACTGAAAAATTAAAAATTCAACGTAATCTTCGCCGTCAGCGCCCGCGGAGTTACATAATGCGTTCCGCTGAACGTCGACAGGAAGTTATACAGCGCGTACTTGTTGGTGACATTGATGGCCGTCAGGTCCAGGTTCACCTTGTAGTGCTCCTTGTGGAAGATGTTTTCCTTGCCGACCGACGCGTCGAACAGGTCGCGCGGCTCAATGCGCGACGGGTTGTGGTCGTTGTCGCCCGTGCCCGGAGCCGGAATCTTCACCAGCGAAGAGGTGTACGCCGACGTCAGGCAGGCAGCCGGCAACGGGTTGCCGGGAGTCGCCTTCACTCCATTGCACATCAGCCCCGCCTGGAACTCCTCGTCCGCGGTCAGTCCGCTCAAATTCACGGCAGGCTGGCCGTTGAGCGCGGTGGACGTGAGCGCGCAGGCGCTGTTGGGATCGTTCAAAAGCGTGTTGTAGCATGGTACGGAGCCGGCCACCTGGCCCGAGTCGTAGCGCCAGTTGAAGCCGCCCCACAGCCCGTTCAGCGCCTTGCCGCGCGAGAACGTGTACTGCAGGTGCGTGGTCTGGTTGAACCTTTCGTCGTGATCGATGCGGAAGGGCAAACCGGTCTGCCCCACGGTAGCTCCCGCTCCCGCCACCTGCGGCGGATAGAAGCGGGCCGCAACCGAAGACATCACCACATACGCGCTCACGTTGTGGTATTGCGGCACATCCACATGCAGCGCATAGCCGGGAATCTTCGAGCTATGCCAGTCGATGGGGAAAGTTATCGGCGTGTTGCCCAGCACGCTGAAGTCGAACGCGTTGTGCGTGTACTTCCAGATATACTCGCCGCTGACCACCACCCTCTTGCCGAAGGCCTGTTGCAAGCCGGCATGGAACTCGTTGCGGAAGCCGGGGTCAAGCGTTCCCGATACGCCCGGAGAGCAGGCCAGCAGCGGCGCCAGCACCGCATTCGAGCATCCGGTGCTGGATAGCACCAGGTTCTCGTTGAACGGCGTTTCCAGCGTGCGCGCATAGGAGATGCGCAGCACGGTCGCGGACGGCTTGATGTTATAAGCAATGCCCAGGCGCGGCTCCGCCTGGGTAGCCGCCGTGAGGCCGTTGTAAACGTCCCCGCGCAGCCCAAGATTGAAGAGCCAGTTACCGGCTTTTATTTGATCTTCAACGAAAAGTCCCAGTTCCTTCACGTCGGTGTGGCCGATGAAGCTGTAAGAGCCGCCGCCGCGGGTAACATCGTAGGGCGCGAGGACCGGGAGGTAGTTAGGATTCACGCCGATAGCGCATTGCGACGGACTGGAGTATCCCGGCAGAGGGTTGCCGTTGGCGTCGACGCAGGGTGCGCTGAAGGTGTAAGTAGGATCGACGATGCCCAGGTCGTCGTTCTCGTTCAGGAAGGTCTGCCCGTACTGCGCGCCGGCCTTGATGGTGTGGATTCCCTTTGCGTACGAGTAATCGGCGTGCATGGCGGAGTTTGTCAACGTGCGGTTCTGGGAGATGGATGAAGTTTGCAGGTTCGCGGGCCCCAGGTCGGCCAGTGGGTTCCCGCTCGGATAGTAGTTATAGTCGTCCCTCCGCACAAAGGCGCCCAGGTTGAAGACCGAGTTATCGCCGATGATGCGCGTGTAGGTGGGCGAGATATTGATGGTCCCGATCTTCGAGTGCTGGTCGGCGTTGCCCACGTTGGCGAATACCGGGCTGGCGCTGGCGCCGCCGCTGGTCACGTTCTCCACGTTCAGGCTGTCGTAGGAGTTGGGTGTCTGGAACCACGACCGGCTGTAGTTCAGGTCCAGGTGCACCGAATCGACAGCCGAAAACATATAGTCCACTCGATCGAAGACATTCGCCTCGTTGCCCTTGTCGTGAAAGACTTGAAACTCCGGGGGATCGAGAAAGCGTCCCGAATTCAGGCCGTCCGCCTCGGCAAAGTTTCCCCATTTCTTCCCGCCATAGGCCAGGTCGAAGCCGGCCGTCGCCGACCCGAAAGCCCCATACGAGCTGCTGATGCTGCCGGTCGGCTTGGTCACGCCCTGACCGGAGCGCGTGGTCGCCACAATCACCAGGCTGGTCTTGCCGCCGTACTCGGCCGGTGGCGCGCCGCTGATCACCTCGATCGATTGAATCGAGTTCGCCGGAATCTGGTTGGAAAACACCTTGCTCGTCTGGTCGGTGATCGACTGCCCATCCACTGACAACGAATTCGATGCGTGGTCGCCCAGCCCGTGCATCTGCCCATTCGAATCGGAGGAGATGCCGGGCGTGGTAATCGTCACCAGCGAACTCAGCCCGGAGGACTCGCTTTCCATGGGCACCTTGATGAAGTCTTCGCGGTCGACATCGGTGTGGAAGGTGGGATCGTTCTCGATAAGGTCGCCCTGGGCCTCAACCGTCACCGTCGAGGCGGCCGTGGCAACCTGCAGAACCAGCTTCAGGGTCGTTCCCACCACTGAACGGATCTCCAGGTTCTGGCTAAGAGAGGCAAAGCCGTTTGCGGAGACTGTGACCTTGTAGGGGTTGAAGGGAACGTTGGAAAAGACGAATTGGCCAAGCGCGTCGCTGGTCTCAGTCCGGTCAAGTCCGCTTACTTCGTTGGTCAGGTGAACCGTCGCGTCGGGAATCACGGCTCCGGTAGGATCGGTAACCGTGCCGCGAATGGCGCCTGCGTTGCCGCTTAACGCAAGCGCGGAACCCGCCGCGAGGAGCAAGACGACGATCGGAAGAATGCGAAGAATCGTGCCGCGATTGAACGGCATGGGGTACCTCCTGTGGATGGCTGACGGCTGCTGGATTCAGGCTGCGGGGGGAATACCGCGGCGCCTGAGCAATACTGGTGCATCGTTTCCGGCTTCGGGGGAGCCGCCTGCCGGGGCGCCCATGCCTCGACTTGGTGGAGGCAGTTTCAGGGTCGGCCCGGAGCATCGCTCAAGAAAGAATCCGGAAAGATGGGCTAACAGTCAGATGGAGGGGGGCGCGTAAAGAGCTTGGGATGCCAGTGCCTGGTGACCGAATGTGCCTCAAAAACCGGGGCGCGGGTCTCGATCTCGACCAGCACCACCACGGCAGCCGTCACCGCGACCGGCGCCGCCGTATGCATCACAATGCAAAGGGGGCAATGGTCGGCATCGCTGTCGATCGGGTGCATGTGCGCCACCTGCACCACGGTCAGCAGCGCCAGCAGGACAAGGCACACCACGGTCGCCATCGGCAAAGCCCCTGGCTTTGCGCGGCGATTCCCGCTCCAATGTGCCGAAACTCCCGTCAATTTACCATCCCTGATATTAAGAATACACATATTGGATGCACGGGAACCCGAAAGGGTTAGGTCTTGGGCTCGGTTTTCTCCCCGTCAAACAGCCAACGCACCCTCGTCCCGTTCGTCTAAACTTGGAGCGGATGAACCAAACTCCAGGCCCATGAACCAATTCCTCCATTTGCGGCGCTTGCTCACAGGCTCCCTGGCGATCCTGCTCCTGGCCTCGTCCGCTTCCGCAGTCCGCGCCCAGAAAACCCTTCCCCTCAAGCCCGACGTCCCCGGCATGGCCACCAACCATCGCCTCATCCTCAAGGACGGCACCTATCAACTGGTCCGCAAGTACGAGATTGTGGGCGACCGGGTCCGCTACATCTCCATCGAGCGCAGTGGCGAATGGGAAGAGCTGCCCGAAAGCCTGGTCGACTGGGACGCCACGCGCAAGTGGGAGCGGGACCACGCCAACCAGGTCGAAGAAGCCTCTCCGGCCATGAAAGAGGCCGAAGACATCGACAAGGAAGAAGCCGCCGAGCGCGACGCACAAAAGGCCCGCCGCCCCGAAGTTGCCAAGGACCTCGAACTGCCCGACGAGGACGGCGTCTTTGCCCTGGACACCTTTCAAGGCACTCCCGAGCTGGTCGAGCTGTTGCCCAACGAACTGGGCGCAAATGCCAAGACCAAACACGGCCTCAGCACCCTCAACCCCATGGCCGGCGCCAAGGCCACCCTGGAGCTCGAAGGCGCGCACGCCAAGGTTCACCTCCACGTCAACGATCCGGCCATCTATCTCTCCCTCAACGCCCGCGACGACGCCGAGCAGGTCGTATCTCACGCCATGACCGTCAACACCAGCGGCGCCAAAGAGGTGGCCAGCCGCAAGCATGGCGCGCATTCGGCCACCTCGGGCTTCGCCATCGTCCGCGTCGACGAGCGCAACACCGTCCGCATCGTCGGCGCCATCCACATGAGCCCCACCGGCGCCGTCACCCAGGACGAAAACGTGATTCCCACCAAGGTCGAAGTCCTTCCCGGCAAGCACTGGCTCAAAATCTCCCCCGGCAAACCGCTCCTCATCGGCGAATACGCGCTGGTCGAAATCCTCTCCGCCTCCGACATCAACCAGTCCGTCTGGGACTTCCGCGTCGACCCGCAGTTAGGCGACAACCCCGCATCGCTGGGGCCGATTTACAAGTGATAAAGCCAGTTGGACTCAAGAAACGAGCGTCCGACGATTGTGCAGCGTGACGTTACGCAGTACAATTCTTTCCAGGGTGATACACAGCTTCCGGCACAAGGGGATCGAGAAGTTTTTCCTGACCGGCTCCAAGGCCGGGATTCAGCCCAGTCATGCCGCGAAGCTGTTTGATCAACTTGCCCTTTTGAATGCCGCCACGCGACCGGATCACATGAATGTTCCTGGATGGAAGCTTCATGCGTTAAGCGGCGACCTCGCCGCCCATTGGGCGGTGAGCGTCAATGGAAACTGGCGGCTCACATTTCGCTTCGATGGAGAAGACGCCATCCTCGTCGATTATCAGGATTACCACTGAGGAAAGGAGTTCGCGCAATGCAGATGCACAACCCCTCACATCCCGGAAAGATTCTCGCCTATTACCTTCAGGACAGATCTGTGACTGAGGTTGCGCGGCACTTGGGCGTCACCCGGCCTGCCTTGTCGCGGGTGCTGAATGGCAAGGCTGGAATCTCGGCGGATATGGCCCTGCGCATCTCGGAAGCCTTCAAAACCGATCCCGAACTCTGGCTTCGCTTGCAAGCTCAGCGGGACCTTTGGGTCGCTTTACAAAAGAAGCGCGCCAAAGTGAAGCCGCTTGTACGGAGCGCTGCGGCCTAGCGTGCCCTCTACAGCGTGTCCGGCGGCTTTACCCGCGAGAACGCCCGCCGCCTCTTCTCACACTCGTCCGAGTTGAAGAATCGCGGCCCGACGTCGATGAGGCGCGGAATCATATTGAAGACCGCGATCCGGCTCCATGGCCGCCCGTCACGCATCCGGAAACCCTTCTCATTCAGGTCGCTCACGATGCTGGAATAGGAGAAGTCCTGCACCAGCAACTCCATCATCAGCATCAGCGCCTGGTGCTCTCTGGGATGGACCTCCAGCCGCTTGCAGTCGTCGGAAACGCGCAGACCATAGGGGATGTCCTCGTCGAATCCACCCTCCGGCGGGGTCTCCGCGTCAGGCAGCTCGCGCCGCCATTCGATCGAAACCATTTGCCATCCGGCCGCCGTCCGTTGCCGGATGACTTCAGGGCTGAAAGGCCCTGAAACCACATCGCGAACCCGCTCAAAATACGCCATCGCAAACCTCCTTGCAGGGACCTGCCTATCAAGCTGGCAGCAATTTGCATGCCAAAATTCGAGCCTGCCTGGACCCTCTCAAGTAGCTCACCGGCAAGAGGATCGCCGCACACTCTGCGCCAGGGCCCAGCCTGCGGCTGTCCGCCTTCGCAATCCCGTGTCCGCTTCCGGACAGCCGTCACCCGCCGGGTGCCCAGGTCTCGATTTTGAGACCTGGGGGGAAGCTGGCGTCGCTCGCGGCGATCCGACGTCTATCTGTTATGGATGGCGCGTGGTCGCAAGGCTGGTGATCACGGGAACTCGTTTTTTCCCCTTGGTTTCATCGGGGCCGTAGCACCAAAAAATACGATAAGCGCCGGGGGTGTTGTTTTGGGCGTACGCCTCGAAGACTTTCTCGCCATTTGCGCCAGACAGCGAGGTGAATTCGTGCGTATGAAGGCTTGGATGGTGCGGGTCTATTTCCAGGCAACCGATAGCCTTCCGCACCTGCTCGAAGAGCGCGGCATTCGAAGGCGCATTTTCGAGCGCCGTCAACTGCTCGTCTGCAGTGGGCGTGAATTTGATCTTGCGCCGCATGCCTATCCTTTGGCGTACTTGGCAAACGAGCCGCGATAAACACTCTTCCCTTCAGCCGACTCCCGCAAGCCTTGTTTCACGCTGGCGAGGGCCTGCGGGTTCTCGTAAAGCCACATTTCAGAGGCAGGAACGGTCTTTACCGGATCGAGAATGAGCTGGCCAAGGGGATTGCGGTAGATGTTGTACGCCGTAGCGCCGCGGAGCGCCTCTCCCAGAGACAGGCGCTTTTTCGCATCGGGCTGCGCGAACTCTGAGATCAACTGAAAATTGGAGTTCCTGATGATAGTTGAAGTCGACATAGGGGGAGATTAGCACAAGTGGGAATAAACATCAAGTGGGATGCGCCCACTTGGAGGAATACGTAAACGACTCGCTGATTCCCCACTCCCGCACGCTGATTCCCAGCGCCTTCATCCTGCGGTAAAGGTGGCTGCGCTCCAGGCCGAGCAGTTCGGTCGCGTGGCTGATATTGTTGCGGGCTTATTCTAGTTCTAGGATGGAAAGCAGATCCCGATTGCCGTGTACGACTCGTTCGATTCGGACGGCATTCTGGCGGATGCGAAAGAGGATCACGTAATTGCCCACCGTGGCCGATCTGGCTTCTGCGCCGAGTTCGGGCCGCAGCCGGTAGATCTGCGGTTGTTTGGCTATCTCCTTCATCCGCGAGCGAAGCAGACGAAGCAATCGCGCCGCTTGGCGCGGGCTGTCTTGGGCAATGTAATCCACGATCTCTTCCAGGTCAGCCGGCACGCAAGGCGATAAGCGGAGTCGCATTATCGACCCTTTGCCTCGGCAAGGCAATCCAATTTGCTGTCCAGGCGGGCGAAGACCGGCTCCGGATCAAGCCCTTCGGAGTCGTCGGCGACTGCCTCCTGCCACGCCTTGCGTAGATGGGTCAGGCTTTGCTCGCGCAGATTGCGCTTGTGCGTCCAGTCGCGGAGAGCATCGCGGATGACCTCACTGTTGGAGGAGTATTCGCCAACGTCAACGGCACGACGTACGAGCGCCGCCATCTCTGAAGGAAGCGCGATGCTCAGTTTTTCGATGGTAGGCATAAGGCGCACCTCAGTAGGAATAAATACTACCACATTTCCGAAAAGCTGTCTCCCCTTCCCCGCTCGCTATTCCCGCACGCTGATCCCCAGCGCCTTCATTTTGCGATAAAGATGGCTGCGCTCCAGCCCCAGCAACTCCGCCGCATGGCTGACGTTATTGCGTGCCTCCTCAATCTTTTTCAGAATGTATTCGCGCTCGTAAGCATCCCGCGCCTGTTGCAGCGATGAGAACTCCTCCGTCGAGCGCGTGGCTGCCTTGTGCGTCAACGGCGGCAGATGCTTGCGCTCGATGCGCAGCACGCGGGGATTGAGGATCATCACCCGCTCGATCACATTCTTCAGTTCCCGCACGTTGCCCGGCCAGCGGTATGCGGCGAGCGTCTCCTGCGCCTCTTCGCCGATCTCCATCCGCGGGCGTCCGTACTGGCGGCCGAACTCGGCTAGGAACTCCATCGCCAGTGGTGGAATGTCCTGCTTCCGCTCCCTGAGGGGCGGCACAAAAAACGGGACTACGTTGAGCCGGTAGAACAGGTCCTCGCGAAAGTTGCCCTTGGCGATCTCCTCTTCCAGATCTTTATTTGTTGACGCGATCAGACGCACGTCCACGCGCAGCGGCTGCGTGCCGCCCACCGGCGTAAAAAGCTGATCGTCCAGCGCGGACAGCACCTTGGCCTGCGTCTTCAGGCTCATGTCGCCCACTTCGTCCAGAAACAGCGTTCCCCCGTCGGCGCGCTCCAGCGTGCCGCGCTGTTCCACCGGTCCGCCGGGCTGCGCCCCGTGCCGGTAGCCGAACAGCTCGGCCTCGATGTGCGCCTCGGGGATGGCCGCGCAGTTCAGCTCCACGAACACGCGATCCCGCCGCAAGCTCTCGGCATGAATGGAGCGCGCAATCAGCTCCTTGCCCGTCCCCGACTCGCCGTAGATCAGCACCCGTCCATTGGTGGGCGCCATCAGCCGGATCTGCTGCCGCAGCGCCTTTACCGGAACGCTGGCGCCGGTCAGCACCGACCCCACGCTGAACTGCCGCTTGAATTCCAGGTTTTCCGCGCGCAGCCGCCGCGCCTCCACCGCGTTCTTCACCGCGATCAGCGTGCGATCCAGCGAGAGCGGCTTTTCCAGAAAATCGTATGCGCCCAGCTTGGTGGCCTTCACCGCCGCCTCGATGGTGCCGTGGCCGCTGATGATCACCACCTCCGGCCGCATCTCCGCGGCCAGCACGTGCATGTCGGCCAGCACGTCCAGCCCGTCCCGGTCGGGAAGCCAGATGTCCAGCAGCACCACGTCGTAGGGCGCGTCCTGCAACAGCACCAGGGCCTCGGTTGCGGTGGCCGCCGTGGCCACCCCGTAGCCCTCCTCGCGCAGAATCTCTTCCAGAGAATTGCGAATCTCCACCTCGTCGTCCACCACCAGAACGTGATTCATCAGGCCAATCCCTTCAGGCTGGCAACCGTGCTGCCTTCCAGCGCCGACTGCGCTCCGGCGCCGTTTTCCATCAACGGCAATCGCAGCAGGAACCGCGCGCCCTTGGGGCTATTGGACTCCGCGCGCAGCGAGCCACCGTGTTCCTGCACAATCTTGGCCGCGATCGACAGGCCCAGCCCCGTGCCCCGATGCTTGGTCGAGTAGAAGGGAAGAAACAGCCGCTCCCGTATCTCGTCCGTCAGCCCGTAGCCGGTGTCGGAAACCGCAACTTCCACCGATCCGCCATCCTCGCTGAGCGAGCTATGAATCCCCAGCACGCGCAGCAGGCTGCCCTGCATGGCCTCGGCGGCATTGTCGACCAGGTTGGCCAGCGCGCGCCGAATCGCCTCCGGATCGGCCAGCACCAGCGGCAACCCCGGCTCCAGATCCCACTCCACCGTAATGCCGTCCAGGCGGCCGGCAAACAGTGCCAGCGCTTCCTCAGCTACTCGATTCATGTCGCAGGCCCGCGGCTGCGGCGAGGGAAACTGCGCCAGCACTGAGAACTGATCCACCAGCGTCCGCAATGTGCCCACGCAGCCCAGAATCACCTCGCTGCACTTCCTGATCACCTGCGGCGAGTCCGGCTGGCCGCGTTCCAGGTGCCTGCCGATCCGCTCCGCGGAAAGAGCAATGGGCGTCAGCGGATTCTTGATCTCGTGCGCCACCCGCTGCGCCACCTCCTTCCACGCCAACTGCCGCTGCGCCCGCAACAGCTCGGTCATGTCCTCCACCACCAGCACCGTCCCCGCCGCGCCATGCACCAATTCCAGCCGCGCGCTGGTAACGGCAAAATGGATGGTGCGGCCCCGTGCAAGAAGTTCGATCTCCGTCGATGCCGCGCCCATGCGGTGCCCGCGCCGGATCACCCCCGCCAGATCCTCCAGACATTCGGCCGGAAACAGCGTTTCGATTCGCTCTCCGGTCAGGCGCACGTCCTCGCGCCGTCCCATCAGCGCCGCAAACGCGCGATTCGATTGGAGCACGAAGCCCGCTCCATCCAGCGTCACCACGCCGCTGGGAATCGTCTCCACGATCGTCTCCAGCTCCCGCCGCCGCTCCTCGATGGCCTGGTTGGCCGCCGTCAGTTGCGCCGACGAGCTCTCCACCAGGGAACGGCTCGTCTCCAGGTCCGCCGCCATGTGGTTGAACGACCGCACCAGGTCGCCCATCTCCCCGCTGGCCACCAGCCCCACGCGATGGTCGTACTTGCCGTTCGCGATCTCGTCCATCGCGTCGCCCAGCGCCTCCACCGGCCGCGTGATCTGCTTGGACAGAAACAGCGCCAGCCAAACGCTGGAGAAGAACACAAACACCGTAATCAGCAGCAGCAGCAAAACGAATATGGTGCGAATCTGGTTGCGCTTCCGAAACAGCTCCCAATACTCGTCTGCCCCGGCGCGGATGCGCACCACCGTCTGGCTCAATCCGACCGGCATCGGCAGCGCCACCACCACCACCTTGCCCGATGCCGTCGCCGACATCCCCAGCGCGTACTCCTGCCCCCCCACCTTGAACACCGCCTCATCGCCGCGCCGCGCCGTGGAAAGCAGGCTGGCTGACAGCGGCCCGCGCAACGGAACGGCTGCTCCCAGCTTGCCTTCCTCGGTCTTTTCGGGCAGCCAGGGAAGCAAACTGGCCGGGCTTTGCTCCGACGGAGCCTGAAAACTGGCCATCGTGCGCAGATCCTTGCCGTAGACCACCGCAAACCCGCCGGCCAGCGTAATCCGGTGCGAACCCAGCTCGTCCTGGAGCGCCGCAAGCTCCTTGTCCGGCGCCCCGGAGGCCGCAATCGACTCCGCCTCCACGCGCGCATTCCCGGTCACATATTGCGCCAGTTCCAGCACCACCCGCGTCGAATCCTCGCGCAACTCCGAGGTGTTCGGCGAGAACCAGCGGTCGATGGACCGGTTCAGCAGTTGGAAACTGAAGAGAAACATGAAAATCGCCGGCAACAGCGCGATCAGCACCGCGCCCAGCACCATCCGCGTGCGCAGCCGCGAGCCCAGAGCGCTGCTGCTTTGCCCGGCATATGTCTTCAGGATGTTCCTCAGCAGCAGCATCGACAATGCCACCAGCAGCAGAAACACCAGCACCGTCAGAGCGGTGAAGATCAGCGTCTCTCCCGATGTCTCGGGATTCAGAAAGCCTACTCCCGAGGTGTTGAACCACTGCAGCGCCCCCAGCAGCGCAAACACCAGCAACACCCCGCCTGCCAGCAGGGCAATCGTCCGCCGCCGTGGATCGCCTAAGAACGACATGCGCCGATTATAGAACCGGCAGTCGTCAGTGGTCAGTTGTCAGTGGTCAGCCGGGTGCCCCAGGTCTTCCGCCGTGGCGGACCGCGGCGGAGAAACCTGGGATTCCACTGCATTCTCCGCACAGAGGGTTTGGGGAGGCCACAACCCGGCCTTCGCCGACCCAGCTACCGGCTCACTTCCAAACCACAAACTTCAGCCAGCCTTCCCAAACGTCGGTAAATGCATGCGCGACGATGTTTGCACGCAGATTCCCGCGCCACGCGGCCAGCGCTCCATACAGCACTCCAAGCACGCTGATCACGATCACATTCCTCCAGCCCTGATAGCTGTGAAACAGGCCGAACACCAGACCCTGCCCCAGCACGGCCACCACCATGCCGCCGCCCAGCGCGTGAAACTGCCGCTGCAAGTAGCCGCGAAATGCCATCTCCTCGCAAACGCCGGCGGTAATCGAGGCCCCGATCCAAACCAGGATTTCAAGCAGGCTCTGCGGCAACAGGCTGTCGACGGTCTTCGCGCTGTCTGTTCCCAGCAGCCTCGGCGCCAGCAGCCAGTGGACGCCATAGGCCGCGCCCTCCCATAACACCCAGAACGGCAACACAATCCCCAGGTCCACCGCGACGCTCTTCCACGAGGTCCAGCGCCCGCCCGAAAGCGTTCTCAGGTTTCCGCCGTGGTTATGCACACCGGCCCAGCAGTAATAGAGTAGGGCCCAGTCCATGAAGATTGCGCCCAGGTAAATAGGAATGGCTTTGCTGTGGCTGGCAAGCTGGCCGGATGCAGCTCCGCCGCCGCCTCCCGCGGGTGCGTGCTGAGCCAGAAAGCCCAACCCCACCACGCCGGCCCCGATCAGGAGAAAGCCCGCCAGGTGTGCCCACGATGCAATCTGTTTCGGTCTTTCGCGTCCATCTGAATTCGCTGCCGCAACCAGCTCATCTGCCCGCATGTCTTTTCTCCTGGCGGGTCTCTGAAGACTTCCGCTGTTTCCTGGCTATCTTGTTCAATTCGGCTAACGTCTTTTCAGCCCAGCGCAGGTGCGCTTTCATTTCCATCTGTCCAAAATGTGCGGCCATTCTCCAGTAGGGCGCGCCGGGATAGTGCCGGTTCTTGTCGATCTCCTCGCGCACCCCTCGTTCCAGTAACTCCAGCAGCGTGCGGCTTTCCTCCGCCGTGCGCTCCACATATCCAATCAGGATTTCAGCGGGAACTTGCTCGCCAAAGAACAGCTTCAGCAGCAATTCGTTGCGCGGAATCTCCGCTTGCGGCGGCACCGCCAGCCACTCCGTCAATCGTTCCCGTCCCTTTTTCGTGATCGAGTAGATGCGCCGGTCCGGCTTGCCTTTTTGCCGCTCCGTCTTCGCGGTCACAAACCCGTCGCCTGCCATCTTTTTCAGGTTGGGATAGATCTGCCCGTAGCTCTCGTTCCAAAAGTGACCGACCGATCCCCGGATCGTCAGCCCCAGGTCGTAGCCCGACATGGGCTCGATCGTCAGCAGGCCCAGAAGCACTTCCATGCTCGAACTTGATCGTTTCGCCATAGTTCTATTAGATATATGCCTATTAGATTTATCTGTCAACAAGAATCTTGCGCCCGCTTTCCGCGCTCCGCTCCCTTCCGCCCGCAGCGCGCGAGCCGATGAGGATACTTTCAGGAGCCCTGAGCCCGGTGGGCACGCCGACCGCCGAATGCATGGATCGTTCTGGTTCCAGCGAGAACCTCGCCGCTGTGCGGCACACCGCGCGGGATGAGATATTCCTCCCCGGCCTGCAACGGAATCCGCTCGCCTTGAATGATCAACGTGTAGCAGCCCTGCACAACGATCATGTATTCGTCGTAATCATGGGCATGTTCCGCCGATGCCGCAGTTTCACGGCAAGTCCAAAACGCCATCTGGCTTCCGTCTGCGCCGTCGAAGACATAGCCCTCAACGCCTGGAGTCGCTTGATTGGACTTCGCGATCAGGTTTGCAGGATGCTTCATGAACTCTGGAAAATCGTCGAAGGACCGGAGCATCTTTGCATTCTCCTCGAACGACGGCCGTTCTTCCGGTCTCTTCCGCGTTTCAGATCTGGGAACACCCCAGCGGGCTCAGAATCAGATTCGTTATATTCGTCACAAGCTGATCCGAACTGAACCGCGGGCTGGTCGACAGCTTCTTCCATGCCGGATCGTCGCGGAAAACGTCCCACTTCGCGTCCAGCTCCGCCTGGTCGGCAAAGCTCAGCATATAAGTCAGGTTCGGCATCCGCGCGCCGATCAGCGTGTCGCCGAAAAACACCGGGTGAAACCCAGCCTTCAGGAAGATCTCGAACTCCCCCGAATGAAACATCTCCACCTTGCGAACGTGATCCCCGTCGCTGGGGCTCTCATACGTGCGCAGTTGAAAGATGCGCTTGCCCTTGGTGGCCGCTGCCGCCGGCGGCGTCAACTTCGGCCAGCCCTCAAACGCCGCCAGCAGAGAGATCTCCACGCGCTCGAACGCAGGCGCCGCCGCCGTCGCATTCCAGAATGGCTCCGCAACCTTCACGAAGCCCGCATCCTGGCCGAGATGCGGATCCAACTCTGCAAGAGCTTCCACTGAAGAACCCGGAATCAGCAGATAGAACGCCGGCGTCTCCGGGCCAACATCAAGCCGGAAAGCGCCAATCGGGCCCATCCCCATCCGGGTCAGCGCCGGAATCAGCGCATCTCCGAAGTAGCTCTCAGTCACCTTCGTCTGCGGCCCGCTTTGCAAGTTATAGCGGCGCATCTGGTAGAACTCGCGCGTTCGCCCCGCCGGCGCCTGCGCCTTCCCATCCCCCGCAATCGCAATAGCTGAAGTCGCAATCGAAGCAGCAAGAAACTGACGCCGTTCCATGGTTTCCTCCGTGTGAAGCATCGTTCGCGTAAACAGAGATGATCTATTCACGCCTGTCGGCTCTAAGGGTTGGGCGCCGCCTGGATTCCCAGTTGCGCGAACAAAAAGCAGTATATGTCGGCCGATTCCTCAAGCGCTTCATCCTTGTCGGTGCTGATGCCGTGTCCCGCGTTGGCGCTGGTGCGCAGCATCACGGGCAGCCCCGACGCGCTTGCGGCCTGCAACGCGGCGGTTTGGGCGAACGCTCCACAGCCCGCCAACAGCAGCGCCGCTCTCGCAATCGTCAAAACTCTTGTCGTCATCGCGCGATTCTCTCCCTTTCGATGGACTTCATCCAGCAATCATAACTTGCGGATTCTCATCTCGTGACAGACTTCTTCACCCTCCGTCCCGGCATCACGAAGGCTCGCGTCGAAGCGGCGAGAGGAATCTTTGTTTTCGCTGAATGCGAGTGCCGCTTAGGCAATCACGCTAGCCGCGGCCGTCCACTCCCGCTCCTGGCTCTCCGCCACGCCGCGATGCGTCAGCACGCCCAGCCACGTATTCAGTCCCTCGGCCAGTCCCGCATCCTGCTTGAGCGCCTCCCGCGCGCCCAGGTTGGCCAGCCGCAGCAGATAGGGGAAGGTCGAGTTGGTCAGCGCCAGCGTCGAAGTGTGCGGCACCGCGCCCGGCATGTTGGTCACGCAATAGTGCACCACCCCATCCACCACGTAACTCGGATCGGAGTGCGACGTAGGCCGCGCCGTCTCCACGCACCCGCCCTGGTCGATGGCCACGTCCACAATCACCGCGCCCTTCTTCATCTGCGACACCATGGCGCGGGTCACGATCTTGGGAGCCGTCGTCCCTGGAATCAACACCCCGCCGATCACCAGGTCCGCCTCTTTCGTAGCCAGCGCCAGGTTGTAACTATTCGAAGCCAGCGTATACAGCCGCCCGCCGAAGATGTCGTCCAGCTCCCGCAACCGGTTCAGGTTCACGTCCACCAGCGTCACCTTGGCGCCTAAGCCGAGCGCGATCCGCGCCGCATTGGTGCCCACGATCCCTCCGCCGATGATGCACACGTGCGCCGGCGGCACGCCCGGCACGCCACCCAGCAGAATCCCTCGTCCGCCGCGGTCTTTCTCAAGATACGACGCCCCCACCTGCACGCTCATCCTGCCCGCAACCTCGCTCATCGGCGTCAGCAGCGGCAGCGTATTCTGGCGGTCCCGCACCGTCTCATACGCGATCCCGATCACCTTCTTCTCCAGCAGTTTGTCGGTCAGCCCCGGCACCGGCGCCAGGTGCAGATAGGTAAACAGCACCAGCCCCTCGCGGAAATAGACGTACTCCGCTTCGATAGGCTCCTTCACCTTCACCACCAGGTCGGCTTTGCCCCACGCGTAGGCGGCCTCGCCCACCATCTCCGCGCCGGCGTTCTGGTACTCCGCATCGGGAAAACCGGACTGCTCGCCCGCCTGTGTCTCCACCAGCACGGTGTGACCGGCCTCGGTCAGTTCCTTCACGCCCGCCGGGGTTACGCCCACGCGGGACTCTTGATCCTTGATCTCTTTGGGAACGCCAATAATCATCGCTGTCTCTCCTGTCTGAACCATTGGATGCCGGCCGGGACGAACCCGCTTGTTGCGAAGACCCGGCTCCGGTTTTGTTTGTCTGGGGAGGACTGTCCGGCGTCGGGCGTGCATCCAGGTCCAACTGCCAAGAATCCTACGGCGCAAGGGGCTTCCAATGTGTGCAAACTTCGTGATAAAAATGCCCTATGGGAACGAAACGTGACAAGAATGGCCGTCTTGCGCAAGAATCGGGCGCGCTTTACCCTGAAACCGGGACGCAATACGCGTCCGCGGCCAGAAACAACGCCCTCGATGAACTGGATGAATCCATTCTCCGCTTTCTTGAGCGCCACGGCCGCGCCACCAACTACGAAGTCGGCGAAGCCGTCGGCCTGTCCGCCTCGGCCGCCTCGCGCCGCATCCAGGCTCTTGAAGCAGCCGGCGCCATCCGCGGTTACCGCGCCCAGATCGACGACCGCCTCCTCGGCAAGAGCATGACCGTCTTCATCCGCGTCACCCTGGAGCGCCAGTCGGCGCCGGTGCTGGCCGCCTTTGAAACCGCTGTCCGCCGCTCCAAAGGAATTGTGAGCTGCCACCTGATGGCCGGCCAGTACGACTACATGCTCCAGGTCCGCGTTGCCGGCATCGACGACTACGGCCGCCTCCACCAGAACGAACTTTCCCGCCTCCCCGGCGTCACCCGCCTCGAAACCAGCTTCGCGCTCAGAGATGTGCTCGAGGGGACAAAGTCTTAGGGGCTCGGAACTGCCTCAGCTTCTTGAGTTGATCCGGCCGCTTTCGTTCCTGCTGCAAGCGCCCAGGACGGCATCCATCCTTGTTCGGCGGGGTGAAGCGACAGTTCTTCTTCGCTGGGGCGGAGGCAGATAACACTTTCGATGCAGACGCAAGGGCTGCACATGAAATGAGAATGCTCCGGATGTCAAGTTTCATAAATGCAACTCGCCGGCGCCATATCCACCTGAATCAACGGTTTACGGCTTGAGGAAATGTTGATGAAACACGCTCTGCTAACCGGACCTATCCCTGACCATTTAATGCTATTTACCCAGAAGGCAATGCGTGGTCCAATATTAGATGATTCCAGAAATTTGGAAATTCGGACAACCGGGAAAGGGGTCCGCCTGATGACAGATGCAGATCCGCAAGAGTCCTACGGCGCCACCTCGGGCGCCGGCCAGCAAGCTCCCCAAGGCGAGAAAAAGGACGAGGACCAAACGGATCCAGGCGCCCAGACTGCGGATGCGGAACAGCAGAATCCAATCGGCGCAATAGCTGATTCGCCCCAGCAAGATCCCACCGTTGAACCCTCAAAGCCCGCAGGCAACCCAACATACGTCTACGCCGCGATAGGCGCGGGACTCGGGATTCTGGTTGGAGTCGCGTTCGCAGCCATTGTCTGGGGCCCGGCCGGTTCCCATGCGCCATTCGACTTGGGATCGGTCGTCTCCTACGCGGATGGGCTGAAGGGCCATCTGATCATAAATTGGGGAAAAAAGCTTAAATACAGCCTGGTGGTCGAACCCAGCGATCCTGGCAAGCATGCAGAGTTCTCGTTCGCGGCAAGCAGTCCGCCGCGTCCACTTGCTCTCGATATCCAACTCAAGGATCCCGCCGGCTCAGTGTTGTGCAGTAAGACCATCGTGTTGAAGTACGATCCCCGGCAAGCTGCGGCTCTTGCTCCATCCGATAAGGAACCCAAGGCCGGGACGGCGAGCGCAGGCAAGGCTTCCACGGTCCAGATGGCGCAAGCGATCGATATGGCCCGATCCGAAGCTCTGGAACTTCAGCGGGAGCACGGTCAGGATATCTTCCAGAATAACATCGGCCAGGATGGGCAAATTCAATCCATAAGCTCTCAAGGAGATATGCCATGCTCAAGGCAGGCATATGAGCGCATTGCTTTCTGGAGCTTCTCGCAGAACTCCCCACCCCTTGACGAGCAGGCTGGATTGGTGAATCGCCAGGCGAACGCACACGCGGATCAAAACCCCTCGCCTCCCGGAACATCTGCCGCCGCCAAAGCATCCGGCGCCGCCACGGCATCCGGCGACCGCAAGGCATCTGCCACCCGCAAGAAAGCCAAGAAGAACGCGCCGGAACAACCCCCGACTTTCGCCATCGAAGGAGACGACGAATTAGTCATGTATGACCCCTCCAGGGGGATCATCCAGACAATGGCAAGAAAAACTTTCCTCATCGACAAGACTAGCGGAGAAGGCAATGCGGGCAGATGGCAGGACACTCCCGCAAATATCCACTACAAGTGCGACCTGACTGCAATCTGTACACTTACGCGCGCAGGCGCCGTCGCCCTGCACGCGCGGTTGAGGAGATAGATCAGACCCCGCTCGAAGAAGCCCATCTGCTCATTTCGCGATCATTCCTCTGTTCTCACTCCGCGTTATCGATCTGCGCCCTTTGCAGTTTGTCGGAGTAATCCACATACACCGCCTTCCAGGTCGTGAAGAAGTCGATAGCTCCCAGCCCCTCCCGGTGCCCGTTCCCCGTATGTTTCACCCCGCCGAACGGCAGATGCACCTCAGCCCCAATGGTAGGAGCGTTGATATAAGTTATTCCCGCCTCCAGGTCGCGAATAGCCGTAAACGCCCGGTTCACATCCTTCGTATAAAGCGCCGTCGAAAGCCCGTAGTCGATGGAGTTGGCAATCTCGATAGCTTCCTCAAAGCTATCGAACTCGATCAGACTCACCACCGGCCCAAACACTTCTTCGCGCGCAATCCGCATCCCCGGCGTAACTCCGCCCAGCACCGTCGGCTCAAAGAATGTGCCGTGGGCGTAGGCGCCCTCGGTGAGCGGATGCCCACCGGCCAGCAGCTTCGCCCCCTCAGCCAGCGCAATGGCCAGGTATTTCGTTGAGGTTTCGATCTGGCTCGGGTTCACCTGCGGACCCACCTCGACCGACTCCTCCAGCCCGTCGCCCACCTTCAGCTTCTTCGCCCGCTCCACAAACTCAGCCGTAAATCTCTCCGCAATTCTCTTCTGCAGCAGGATGCGGCTGGTCGCCGTGCAGCGCTGTCCGGTGGTGCCGAACGAGCCCCACAGCGCGCCCTCGAGAGCCAGTTCCAGGTTGGCGTCGTCCATCACAATCTGCGCATTCTTGCCGCCCATCTCCAGCGACACCGGCTTGAACGTGGCCGCTGCCCGCTGCGCCACCAGCGAACCCACCTCGCTCGACCCGGTAAAGCTGATGGCGCGCACGTCCGGGTGCTCCACCAGCGACCTTCCCACAGCCGAACCGCTCCCGCTGACGATGTTGACCACCCCCGGCGGCAGCCCCGCATCCACCAGCGCCTGCACCAGGTTGTAGACCGAGAGCGGCGTGTCCGTGGCCGGCTTGATCACGCACGCATTGCCCGCAACCAGCGCCGGAAACAGCTTCCAGCTCGGAATCGCCATGGGGAAGTTCCACGGCGTAATCAGCCCCACCACGCCCACCGGCATGCGCACGCTCATGGCAAATTTGTTCTGCAACTCACTGGGCGTGGTCTGCCCGAAGAGCCGCCGTCCCTCGCCGGCCACGTAAAAGGCCTCGTCGATCGCCTCCTGCACGTCCCCTCGGGTCTCGGCCAGCACCTTGCCCATCTCGCGCGTCATATCGTGGGCGTACTGCTCCTTGCGCTGCTGCAACAGCAGCCCCGCGCGCATCAGCACCTCAGCCCGCTTGGGCGCCGGAACCAGCCGCCACGCCGCAAAGGCCTTTTTCGCCGCGGCCACGGCCAGCCCCACATCTTCCGCGTGGGAAGACGGGAACGCCCCCACCACGTCCGCGTGGTTGGCCGGGTTCAGGTTAAGGATCGTCTTGCCGCTCAATGCCGGCAGCCATTCGCCGCCAATCAGATTGTGAAACGTCGGATAAGCCATGGAAATACCCCGAAAGGAGATGGAAAACGCGGAGCGGCCATAGAATGCCGTCCCAAACCGGGAAACAACTGAGTGTACCGCATTGGGACTAACTTCGCCCTCATTGATGGCTTCAAATTACGGCCACTGCCCATTGGCCGTACAATAAGGATTGAGGTAGATGCGATCTCCTTATGTCATTGAACGGTTATCCTTCGCGCTCCACCCGCTCACACGGCCTGCGCTCGCTCTTCAGCATGTTCTCGAGCGACCTGGCCATTGATCTCGGCACCGCCAACACCCTGGTCTTCGCGGCCGGCAAGGGCATTGTTGTCAACGAGCCCTCCATTGTGGCCATCAACAAGAACACCGGTGAAGTGGAGGCCGTGGGCAAGGAGGCCAAGGAGATGCTCGGCCGCACCCCCGGCAACATCGTCGCCATCAAGCCCATGAAGGATGGCGTCATAGCCGACTTCAAAGTCACCGAGAAGATGCTCAACTACTTCATCCAGAAGGCCCACAACCGCAAGATGCTGGTCCATCCCCGCATCGTCATCGGCGTGCCTTCCGAGATCACCCAGGTGGAAAAGCGCGCCGTCGAAGACTCCGCCTACCGCGCCAAGGCCAGCGAAGTGTATCTCGTCGAACAGGCCATGGTCGCGGCCATCGGCGCCGGCCTGCCCATCACCGAGCCCTCCGGAAACATGGTCGTCGACATCGGCGGCGGCACCAGCGATATCGCCGTCATCTCGCTGTCCGGCATCGTCTATTCGCGCTCCGTGCGCATGGCCGGCAACCAGATGGACGAGGCCATCACCAACTATCTCAAGCGCAAGTACAACCTGCTCATCGGCGAGCGCACCGCGGAGCATATCAAAATAGAGATCGGATCGGCATATCCGCTGGACAAGCCGCTCACCATGGAGATCAAGGGCCGCAACCTGATCGAAGGCGTGCCCAAGACCATCTCCATCGACGACAGCGAAATCCGCGAGGCCCTCGGCGAGTGCATCGCCGTCATCGTCAACGCCATCCGCGTGGCCCTGGAGCGCACTCCACCCGAACTCTCGGCCGACATCAGCGACCGCGGCATCGTGCTCACCGGCGGCGGCGCGCTCATCAAGAACCTCGACAAGCGCATCCGCGAAGAGACCGGTTTGCCCGTCTCCATAGCCGACGATCCTCTGGCCTCCGTCGTGCTCGGCACCGGCAAGATGCTCTCCGACTTCCGCCTGCTGCGCAAGATCAAGATCGACTAGCCGGCGCCTCGACAAATGCCCCGTGCCCCATCCCTTCCCCCTTTTCCTGGGGAGAGGATGGGAACCCACAAACCTCAACCGGCTATCGGCAACTGACCTCCGACCACTGAAAACTGTCATTTCGGTGGGAAACCCCAAACCGCCGTCCGTACCCGCACGAATTTCGCTCCCGCTGTGCGTGCGAGCTCACAACCGGCTGGATTCCTGGCCATGGATTCGTTTTTCACCCGCTATCGGAATCTCCTGGTGCTGCTGGCCATCCTGCTCGCGCAGATCGTCGGTCTGGCCGTGCAGGTGCGCCGCACCGGCGCCGGGAGCAACACCCTTGACCCGCGGGACGAACCCGGCGTACGCCTCATCCGCCTCTGGGCCAATGCCCTGGTCTCGCCTCCCGAGCGGCTCATCCACTCCTCCAAGCTGGGCGCGGGCTACCTGTGGCAGAACTATCTTGACCTCCGCCACGTCCGTGAGCAGAACCGGGACCTGCAGCAGACCATCGACCGCCTGCGCCTGGAGCAAGCCGCCCTGCTTGAAGATGCCCGCCAGGGTCAGCGCCTGCAAGGTCTGCTCGACTTCCAGCAAAAGTACATCTACAAGACCGTCGCCGCGCAGGCCATCGGCACCAGCGGCAGCGACCAGTCCCGTGTCTTCTACATCGACAAGGGCGCCGACTACAAGCTCGACCGCGACATGGCGGTCATTACCGCCGACGGCATCGTCGGCAAGGTCCGCGACGTCTTTCCTCACACTGCCCAGGTGCTGGCCATCGACGACCCCACCAGCGGCGCCGGCGTGATCCTTGAGACCACCCGGATTCGCGGCATCCTGCGCGGCAACGGTGCCGGACAGCCCCAGATTGTCGACCTCCTGGCCGACCCGCGCATCCAGCCGGGAGAAAGGGTGCTCACCGCCGGCGGCGATCTCGTCTTCCCGCGCGGAATGCCCGTGGGCGTGGTGGAGAAAGTGGTCCGCGACCCCGAGCGCGACTCCTTCATCGACGTCATCGTTACCCCGGCCGCCCATCTTGATCGCATCGACGAGGTCCTGGTTATCACCTCCACCCAGCCGCGCTTCTCGCCCCAACAGCAGCAGGACCTGGCCACCAGCGAAGCCCTAAAGGGCTCTGAGGCGGCAGCCATCAAGGAACAGAAAAAGGCTTCCGAGGTGATGGCCGAGCGGCTCCCTGGCCTCACCGACCCCAAGCTTCCCCCGGACCAGCAACCGCTCCTGGACAATTCCAACCCCAATCCCGTGGCCCACCCGCCCCAGGCGCTGCATCCTGACCGCTTCACCCCCGGCGCAGCGTCCGGACCAGCGCCAGCGACCGTCCCCGACTCCAGCGCCGCCTCCAAACCCGAGGCTGGCTCAAAGCCTTCGCAGCAGAAGCCAGGGCAGGAAAAGGAAACCACCCCGGACAGCGGAACAACCAGGCCCGTTCCCAAAACCACCCCCAGGCCCGCTTCCAGCCCCGGCCGCCAAACCACGCCGCGGCAAGCCCAGCCCCAGCAAACCCAGCCCCAGAAGGACGAGCCCCGGAGGAATCCATAGCATGTCCGTCCTCGGTGCCGACTTCCGCCGCGATTTTGAGATTCGCCGTTATCCGTTCCTGGTCTACGGCCTGGTGCCGCTGACGGCGCTGGTCCTGCAGGCTTGGCTCCCGCGCCTTCTCGGCCCCTACGCCTGGTTCGATTTGCCCCTGGTGGTCACCGTCTACTTCGCTTTGGGCCGCCGCAGTCCCATCCAGGGCACGCTCATGGGCGCCGCCATGGGCCTCTTCGAGGATGCGCTCTCCCACCACGCCATCGGCGTCAACGGCATCGCCAAAACCATGGCCGGCTTTCTGGCCGCCTCGGTCGGCGTGCGCATCGACGTGGAGAACTTCACCATCCGCCTCATGTTCATCTTTGTGCTCTCCCTGCTCTCCAGCGCGATCTATGTCTTCGTCTACCGCGTCCTGCTCGGCCTCGATCTGGACTGGGGATGGTTCATGGCGCTCTTGACGGCGCTGGGCAACTCGGCCATCGCCCTGGTGATGTTTCCCCTGCTGGACCGTCTCCAGCTTCAGGATTGAAGGCGCGGGATTCCGTATTTGGGCCGCTGCTTTTTGCCCTTGTGAACGAGTAGGCTGGGGACAACGTCCATTGTAGGTAGACAATGAAGCTAATTCACGCAACAAACGCAACTGTACCCTAGGGCTCAGACACATGGATTCCGGCAGAATCAACCGCGACGAAAAGCTCTCCACCCTCAAGCTGACGATGGTGCAGTACGGCATTCTCCTCATGATGCTGGCGCTGGCCGCGGGCCTTTGGCGGCTGCAGGTGCTGGGCGCGGACAATTACCGCTTGCAGGCCGAGCAGAACCGCATCCGCAAGGTTCCCGTGCTGGCCGCGCGCGGCAAGCTCTTCGACCGCGAGAACCGCTTGGTGGTGGACAACTACCCCTCCGTCTCCTGCTTCCTGGTCCGCGAGCAGAACCGCAACGTGGACGACGATCTGCCGCTCATCGCCCGCGGCCTCAACCTCGACCTCGACCAGTTGCGCGCCACCCTCCGCCGCTATCGCGCCGCGCCCGGCTACCAGCCCATCCCCATCAAGCAGGACATCACCGCCGACGAGCAGGCCTTCATCGAGGCCCACCGCAACGAACTGCCCGAGCTGGAGACCATCGACGAAAAACGCCGCCTCTATCCCCGCGACGGCTTTGCCGCCCACCTCATCGGCTACGTCGGCGAGGTCAGCGAAGAGGATCTGAACCAGACCCGCTATGCGGCCTACGAACCCGGCGACGTAGTGGGCAAGGCCGGTGTCGAGGAGACCTACGACGAACTGCTGCGCGGTCAGGACGGCTCCCGCGACGTGATTGTCGACAGCCACGGCCGCGAGGTCGGCTACTTCGGACTCCAGCACGCCATCCCCGGCCAGGACCTCAAGCTCACCATCGACATCGACCTGCAGCGCGCCGCAGAACTGGCCCTGGGCAGCCGCAACGGCGCCATCGTCGCCATGGACCCCCGCAACGGCGAGATTCTCGCCATGGTCTCACGCCCCAGCTTCGATCCCAACGACTTCGCCGTTCGCATCAACCGCGCCGACTGGAACCAGCTCATCACCGATCCCGAGCATCCCCTGATGAACAAGGTCATCCAGGCCCAACTGGCTCCCGGCTCGACCTTCAAGATCCTCATGTCGGTCGCCGGCCTGCAGGAAGGCATCGCGCAGAACCTCAAGGTCAATTGCACCGGCGGATGGGGCCCTTACGGTTACTTCCACCAGTGCGACAGACGCCACGGCCCGGTGGATATTCACAATGCCATCGCCTACTCCTGCGACACGTTTTTTTACCAGTTGGGCGACAGGCTAGGCATCGACAGAGTCTCAAAATACGCCACTGCCTTCGGCTTCGGCCAGAAGACCGGCATCGATCTGCCCGGCGAACAGGCCGGCCTCATGCCCTCCGCGCAGTGGAAGCTGAAGAACTACCATAACCGATGGTATCCGGACGAAACCCTCGACGTTGCCATCGGCCAGGGCGCGGTCGAGGCCACACCGCTGCAACTGGCCCGCATCATCGGCGGCATCGCCTCCGGCGGACACCTGGTCCGCCCCCACGTCGTCTTTCCCGATCAGCTTCCTCCAGACTTCCGCAAGGCATTGCTGGAGACGTTTCCCGGCGCGGGCGATGCCGAATTCACCATCGATCCCGAGAATTGGACCATCATTACGGATGGCATGGCGGATGTCACGCAGCCCGCCGAATTCCACACCGCCGGCTCCGCCCACCTCGAGGGCATCGACTTTGCCGGCAAGACCGGAACCGCCGAGGTGATGAGTCACGGTGTATCGAGCCGCATGGCCAAGAGCAAATCGTTGCTTCCCAACGTCTGGTTTGTCGGCCTCACCCCTCGCCGCAACCCCGAATTGGTAGTGGCCGTGCTCTGGCAGAACGGCGAATTCAGCTACTACCCCGCCCGCATCGGCGCCAAGGTCGTTTCCGCCTATGTCGAGAAGCAGCGCCGTCTGGCAAACAACCTTCAGCCCACCAAGGCCGCGGCCACGGTCGAAATGAGCGCCGTCTGGACCGTGCCCGCCCCCACCCCCGCCTCCGGCTCAGCCGCCAGATCCCCAAACCAGAACGCCGCCACCGACCGCGTCCAAACCGGCCGCTTCCTTGTCGATCACGGCGAAATCGTCGCTCAGGCCGCGCCGGCGTCCGCACAAAAGCCCCGTGCCCCATCCGGGCCGGGCCCCAGGACCACAATCGCCAGCTCCGTGCCCGCCGCCGCAGGAAAGGGTCAATAGCCAATCATGCGCCGCATCCTCAGCTTCCGCGACTTCGATTGGCCCCTTCTGGCCACCGTCCTCCTGCTTTGCACCATCTCCGTCCTCGAAATCTATTCGGCCACGCTGCACACCAAATACATCGGCTTTCACACCAAGCAGATCTACTGGATCGCCGGCGGCCTGCTGGCCATGTTCATCTTCTCCAAAATCGACTACCACAAGCTGATCGATTGGGTTCCCTGGGCCTACGGCGTCTGCCTCGTCGCCCTGCTTGCGGTTCTCGCCGTCGGACAGAAAGTCCTCGGCGCCAGACGCTGGATCAAGCTCGGCCCCATGCACTTCCAGCCCTCCGAGTGGGTCAAGCTGGTGCTCATTCTGGCCGTGGCCCGCTACTTCGCCAACCTCGGCGGCCGCTCGCTTACCACGAAGGACATCTTCAAGGCCTTCGTCCTGGTAGGTATCCCCATGCTGCTGGTGATCAAACAGCCCGATCTCGGCACCACCCTCACCTACACGCCCATCCTGGCCGCCGGCCTGTTCCTGGGCGGCATCAACATCCGCCAGTCGATCGTCCTCGGCACCTGCGCCGTGGTGTTGGTGGCCGGCGTCTGGACCAGCGGCAAGCTGCTCAAGCCCTATCAAAAAGCCCGTCTCACCAGCTTCATCAATCCTGACAACGACCCCAGGGGCACCGGCTATCAGACCAAGCAGGCGCTGATCGCGGTCGGGTCCGGCGGCGTCTGGGGCAAGGGCGCTGCCAAGGGGACCCAGACCCAGGGCGACTTCCTCCCCATCCCCCATGCCGACTTCATCTTTGCCGCTTTCGGTGAGGAACACGGCTTCGCGGGCGCGCTTTTCGTCCTGCTGCTATACTTTTTCATATTGATGCGTTTGATTCAGAACGCTCAAACAGCCGCAGACCTGTCCGGCTCCCTGATTATCATGGGTGTGGTGGCTGTGTTGACCTTCCAGATTGCGGTCAATGTGGGCATGGTCATCGGTTTTATGCCCGTCACCGGAATTCCTTTGCCGTTAATGAGTTACGGCGGTTCTTCGGTGTTGTTTACGTTCCTGGCGCTGGGCGTGGTGATGAATATCCGCATGCGCCGCTTCGTAAACTGACGGTCTCGCGGCCATTATGGCCGAGACCGCGTTCTTGAGGTTCACCTCTTGCGTCGCTCCGGAACTGTCCGGCACACAAGAGAATAAGTTTCAATCACTTAGCCGGCCAGGTCCTGATGGATCCCGAGCCCGGCAGGATTGGGTTCATGAGCACGCAGAGACGGGAAAACCGTTGGCAGCGTACAAGTTGCACGGAACACGAGGTCCCCAGCCGACGATTTGTGCCGGATGGGGTGCAAAGCGCAAGAGCATCGGGCCAAGCATGCCCCGCTCCGTTCGCGCGGCAAGACCGTGCACACGCCAGGGTTGGAACGGCCCCGCCGCAGGTAATCGTTTGGTTGCCCGCGGCTTGGTTGGCCACAAAATCTCTGCAATCGGATCACTGCACCACTCCGCCTGTTCGGCTTGTTCTTCAAGCCATCCGTCGCAGTTCGCCGCCTTTCAGGGCTGGCCGGCGCGCGGTTACCGGCACACCAGCGACTCGCAGGTCATCCCTTCCGCCCATCCCCGTCCCGTCCGGTCCACCGCGACTCCATCCCGCCTTGCCGCATGGCGGTTCGCCAATTGAAGTACCCCGAAACCAACGCAGCTGAGTGGCTTTTCCTTCGGGAAAAAGCCGCCTTGCACAGAGTTGGCAACGGCACCTGAATTGGAGAACCGCTCTAACTCCCGGCAGACAAACGTCGCCGGACGGAAAGGTACGATGGCAAAAGAGATCTGCATCTCCTCCACGCCGCATGAAACGCGGCTTGCAATCCTTGAAGACGATCAACTCGCGGAAATCTACTACGAACGCGAAAACGAGTACACCCTGGCGGGGTCCATTTACAACGGTCGCGTCACCCGCGTCCTGCCCGGCATGCAGTCCGCCTTTGTGGACGTGGGCCTCGAACGCGACGCCTTCCTCTATGTAACCGACTTCCTCGAACTCGAAGACTCGGAAGAGACCGACGAGCTCGAAAAAGCCGCGGCCAGCGGCGGCAACCAGCCGCCCCGCGAGGTCCACCACACCAACGCCCCGGACAGGAACGGCCAGAATGCCCGCAAGGACGGCCGCGCCGAGGGACGGACCGACGATCGCGGCCAACGCTCCGCTCCAAAGCCCGATCAGAAGCAGGAGCCTGGTCCCGAACGGCCCGCCACCGACCGCCAGCCCCGCGGTCGCCGTCTCGTCGTCGAGCCAGAATCCGAAGCCGGCCCCGCCGCTCCTGAATCCTCGTTCCTCTCCGAACCTGCGGACAGCACCCAGGAGGATTCCACCGAACCCGGCGCCAAGCGCTGGCGTGGACGCCGCCGCCGTCGCGGTGGCCGTTCCCCTGCCGGCTCGTCTGGAAGCCAGGCCGAAACCGGAGAATCCACGGAAAGCTATCCGGAATCGCCCGCGGAACCTGCCGTAGCGTCCGACATTCAAGCCTCCGCCGGCGACCGGGGTCCCCGGGAAGCGAACTCTGCTTCTGGGGGTGGTGGCGACCGGGGTCCCCGGGAAGCGAACTCTGCTTCCGGGGGTCGTGGCGACAGGTCTTCGTCGCAGCGCTGGAATGCTCCGCCTGCTGTTTCCGCCCCTTCGCCTCGCGCCGGCCAGGCCCCGGTTCCCTTTGTCATGCCCGGCGAGTCGCTCTCCAGGTACGGCGGTGCGCCGGAAGACGAAGCTCCCCCGGCCGCGTCCGCATCCGGCCCCACTGCTCCGGCCCGTCCGGCCAGCACCTTCAAGCCGGCAACGCTCATTGAAGCCCCCCTCGCGTGGGACGGCAGCGGCCTGCTCCCCGGCGAGTCGCTTTCCCGCCATCGCGCCTCCAGGCCCGAACCTGCTTCCGAAGTCCATCCTGAGCCGCGGAGCGGCGGTCCCGCTGCCGGGCAGTTCACCGGCGACGCCCCCGACGCCATCGAAGAGCGGGACTTCTTCGAGCTGGACTTCCTCGCGGAGCACACCGAGCCCACAGCCGAACGCGCGGTTGAAGCAACTCCGGAAACCCTCGTTCCCGAAGCGACGGAAGACCACCTGGTCGAAGAGTATCAATTCGAGGAATCCAGCGAAACCGCGCCCCACCCTGCAGCGCAGCCCGAACCGGCCGCTCCCGATGCGCAGGAATTTGAAGTCGAAGAGGTGATCGAACAGCCCTCCGCCGATGAACCCCTCGCGGACCCGGTCGTAAGGCAGGATGAAGTCACAACCGATCTTGGCTCCGACCAGCCTCCCATCGCCACCGAACCGCTGCCGCCCGAGTCGCCGGATTCCGAGCCCCAGCCGTCCGAGTCCCAGGAACCCGAGCCCCAGGACCCGGCGTCTGATCGAACAGCCCGTCACCGCGTCGACCCCATGCCGCCCACGGGTTTCAAGCTCCCCTTTGGCCTCGGCGGCAAGAAGAAGACCCAAGAACCCGTCGCTGCCCAGCCGGCTCCAAAGCCCACCACCGTAACCGCCGTCTCGGCCTACGCCCCCGGCGCCGGCCTAATCGAAGAAGAGGTCATCGAAGGCGAAGAGTTCGACGCCGCTCCCCATCATCACGTCAAAACCGAAGAACACGACTTCGAGGATTATGAAGAGGAGACGCTGCCCACCCAAATCCGCTCCGGCGACCTGGGCGAATTACTCCAGGAGGCCCACCTCGACCACCGCATCCAGTTGAACTTCGACGAAAAAGGCGGCGAGGACGAAGCATTCGACGATGAAGACGACGATGAAGAAGAGGAGCCCACTGCTGAAGGCCAGCCAGCCTCCGGCCAGCCTCAGGACTCAGCCCAGCAGCGCCGCGATCGCGGTGGCCGCGGACGCCGGAGCGGCCGTGGAGGCCAGGCTCTGCCGGGCCAGGGCATTCGCCGTGGTCCCTCGCGCCGCTCCGCCCAAACCTCTGACCTGCCCATCATCAGCGATCTGCTCAAGCCCGGCCAGGAGATCCTCGTTCAGATCGCCAAGGAGCCCATCGCCAAGAAGGGCGCCCGCATCACCTCGCACATCGCCCTCCCCGGACGCTTTCTGGTCTTCATGCCCACCGTCTCCCACATCGGCGTAAGCCGCAAGATCGCCTCCGACGACGAGCGTCAGCGCCTCAAGCGGATTCTGGTCCACGAGCGCGGCGAAGCCTCCGGCGGCTTCATCGTTCGCACCGCTGCCGAGGGCGCTTCGGAAGAAGATCTCCGCGCCGACCTCCGCTTCCTCATGAACCTTTGGAATGACATCAAGCAGCGCTCCGACTCCTCCAAGTCGCCCGCGCTCATCTATCACGACCTGTCCCTCATCGAGCGCATCTTGAGAGACCAGGTCAGCGCCAACTTCTCCTCCATCTGGGTCGACTCCGAGGCCGACTACGAGCGCATCGTCCGCTTCCTCAACCGCTTTTCGCCCTCGCTCGTCCGCCGCGTCAAGCTCTACACCAAGGAGACCCCGCTCTTCGAGCACTTCGGCATCCAGGAGGAGATCTCCAAGGCCCTCCGCTCCAAGGTCTGGCTCAAGAGCGGCGGCTCCATCGTCATCAATCAGACTGAAGCCCTCGTCGCCATCGACATCAACACCGGCAAGTACGTCGGCAAGTCCGCCCGCCTTGAGGACACCATCGTCAAAACCAACCTCGATGCCGTCCCTGAGATCGTCCGCCAGATTCGTCTCCGCGACCTCGGCGGCATCATCGTCATCGACTTCATCGACATGGACGACCGCAAGAACCGCTTCCGGGTTCTGGCGGCTCTCGAAGAAGCCCTCAAATCCGACCGCGCACCCACCAAGGTTCTCCAATTCAACGATTTCGGCCTTGTCGCCATCACCCGCAAGCGCGTCAAGCAGTCCCTGGAGCGGACCCTCAGCGTCCCCTGCCCCACCTGCCAGGCCACCGGCATGGTCAAGAGCCCCACCACCGTCTGCAACGAGATCTACACCGAGCTGCGCAAGATGAAGCGCCACTTCGAAGGCGCCGACGTGCTGCTCCGCGTCAACCCCGAAACCGTCAAAGTCCTCAAATCCAACAACGCCAGTTGGCTCACCGAATTCGAGGAGTTGACGGGCAAGAACATCCTCGTCAAAAGCGACGCCACCCTCCACCCCGAACAATTCGACATCCAGGGCTGAGGGTATTTTACGGATTGTGTAAGCTCGTGGGTGCACCACCCTCGCCGCGTTTTTGTTTTTGCGGCGAGGGTGGGATCGCAAGATGCCTACAACCCGCAATCACATCGAAGGCCGGAGCCCCGCTCCGGCCTTGCTGTTTCCGCGCACTCAACCGCAATCCAGTTCACCGGATCACATGAATCGGCACACCCACCTTCAGATCCTTCCACGCCTGTTACGTCGTATACACCGGAGCCTTGAGCGCAATCGCCAGCGCCGATTCGTCCCTCAAGGCGTACACTGGTCTCGAAGGGAAGCTCCTATGGTAGCCACGGCTCAAATCTCTCTCGAACAGTATCTGCAGACTCCGTATGAGCCGGATGCGGAATACGTCCGCGGGGAGGTTCAGGAGCGGAATATGGGCGAGTACGAGCACAACACGGTGCAGTGGGCGATCCTGTCGTGGTTTCGTCAACACGACAAGACTTGGCAGACGCGGACCATCCAGGAACAGAGAACCCGGTTCGCCAACGGCAATGTGAGGATTCCGGATGTGAGCGTGTGGAAAAGAGACGTTCCCGTACAGCCGGTCTTCAACCAGCCGCAGTTTATCGCCGTCGAGGTGCTCTCTCCCGAAGATCGCCATTCCAGGGTGCAGGAGAAGATCGAAGACTATTGCGAGTTCCAGGTGCCCAACATCTGGGTTGTGGATCCGATCAAGCGCCTCGGGTGGGATTGCTCAGACGGCAATTGGACGCGAAAAGAGCGCTTCGAAGTTGCCGGGTCCCCGATTTACCTCGATCTGCGCGATCTCTTCAAGGAGCTTGACGCCGCCGAATCATGAGAGTAACCGCCTCACCGGATCACGTGAATCGGCACCCCCACCTTCAGGTCCTTCCACGCCTGTTCTGTCGTATACACCGGTGCGTTCAGCACAATCGCCAGCGCCAGGCACGAGCGGACTCCCAGCGAAAGCCCATACGGCTCCGTCGTCGTGAGCAGGTTGCCCGTAGTCTTCGCATGCTCGCTTGTGTAAGGCTCTGCCAGTATCCCGAGCGAAAGGGCATCCGCCCAGGCGTCCTCTGGGTTGCGCCCCATTTTCACCAGTTTCGTTTGGACTTCAGCCAGGTTGACGGTGCTCACCACAGCGGTCGCAAAGATCTCCGCTGTCAGATTCTCCCCGCCTCGCTCATCAAAAAGAAAGGCGAGAATCGCCGAAGCATCGAGCACAATTTCACTCATGCTTGGCGGCCTCGCGCCGTTCCGCGCTAAGCTCGTCGGAGACTAGAGTGCCCGGCGGAACCAAATACCGCACCCGCTCCTGCGCCCGCCGCAGCCGTTCCCGCATCGTCGCAATCCGCAGTTCGCCGTCCACAACGCGCATATCCAGCACATCCCCATCGGCCATCCCCAGCGCTTCCCGTAGCGCCGCGGGAATCACCACGCGGCCCTTTTTACCCATTCGAACCCGGACCCAGAGCTTGTCAACAAACCTTGGCCACTTCCGGCCCACCTTTGGCTCTTGAACTTCCAACACTTCCATTTATCCCACCCCACTCGAATTGTCCCACCAGCATATCATAGTGTCACCTTTCAAGAAAGTGGGAACTCCATGAGAATTCCCACCCCGCTCCCGCCCACCACCGCAACCTTTCGCCCGATTCCGTGTCTAAGCTTTTACCGGAGCATGACCCCGGACGTAATTAAGACAAATTCGATCCTTGAGGTTCCTCACATGTCTTCTTCTCGTTGGATGCCGCCGATGCAGTGTGTCTGTCTCCTTTCCGGCCTGGCTATCCTTGCGGCCGTCTCCGCAAGCGCCCAGTCCTCACCCTCCCTCAACCAAACCACTCAGTTCGCCCCCGGCGAGTCCAGTTCCTCCGCGTTCCAGTTCGCGGATGACGACGGCCTCAACGGCGCAGCGGCCCTGCGCACTGCCGCCGCCGCTCTCGGCTCAGGCGGGTCAGGCGCGGGCCAGTACGGCAGCGAGAAGCATGGGAACTTCACCGTCAACCGCATTGCCATCGAGGCCGGCGCCGGGTTCAATGCCCCCATCGGCAACGACACGCCCTACATTACATGGGGCGGCAACTTCACCGGCGGCGGCGGACTGAACTTTTCCAAGCGCTTCACCCTGCTGGGCGAATTCCAGTTCATGGACAACAAGCTCCCCGGCGCATTTGTTGCCGCAGGCGGCGGACAAGCAGGGAGCGCGCACATCTTGTCGCTGACCGCCGATCCGGTAATCGACCTGTTCCCCACGCGCGTCAACAGCGCCTACGTGACCGGCGGCGGCGGATATTATCACAAGTCGACAAACTTTACCGTTCAGGAATGCTGTGACTTCTACGGGTATCCGGTGAACGTGACCGCAAACTCATTTTCGTCCAACCAGGCTGGCCTCAACATCGGCCTGGGCCTCACACACCGCTTGGGTGGAGTCTACGGCGACGGCAAGATGAAGCTCTTCGGCGAGGCCCGCTACGTCTATATCCACACCCCGGCCATCACCGTAGCCAACGGCCTCGGAACAACCGAATTGATCCCCGTAACCTTTGGGGTGCGCTGGTAAGATCGCCGCATCGAAAACTATCGCGGCTCTCTGGCAGCAACTTCGCTGGGAGCCGCCCTACAGAATCCCCATCACCCTCAGCCGCACCAGCCCTCCGGCCAGCACCCCCAGCGGCGTAAGCGCCACCAGCGCCAGCGCATGCCAGACCGGCTGTTCGCCGCGCGATTGCAGCGCGCTCAGCGCCGCCAGCGCCAGCACCACCATCCCCAGCGCCAGCACGTGAATCAGCGGGTTGGCCGCTGCCACCCACGCCGTCACGTACCCTCCCGCCGCGCAGGCCAGAAACGAGTACCCCAAGTTCACGAAGATATAGCCCGCCTGCGGTGTGCCCTCCGCGCCTGCCCAGTGGGGCGTCAGCCAGGACAGAAGCGCTGTCACCACCATCACCAGCACCGCAATCGTGCCAAAGCCGGCCGCCAGCGCCAGAAATGTGTGCAGAATCACCAAGGTCTTCTCTCTCCCTCTGGCTTCGCGCCCACCTCGCCCCTCTCGATCCGTTCCAGAAACCCCCGTGCCAGCTTCCGTTCTCCGGGATGGCTCTCGCCGTGGATCGAGCACAGGTCAAGGAATTCGTCGCACAGCGCATTCTGCCGTTCCTGCTGCGCAAAAACCCCTTGCAACGCCAGAGCCAACTCCCGCAGCCGCGCCGCCTCCGGCCAGCCCCGCTCCTCTTCACCCTCGTAGTCTGAAAACAGCCCCTTCCGCCCCCGCGCACACTCATCCAGGCACGCCAGCAGTTGCTCGCAGAAAGCCTGCGCCAGCATCTCCAGCCGATCCGGCTCCATTTCGTCACGCGGGTCCATTTTCCCTTATCTCCCCTGCATCGCCGCTTCCACATCCTCGGCCGTATGCGGCAACGCCGCGTCCAGGTCGATCAACTTTCCATCCGCGCCCACCAGGAAGTCGCACTCGATCCGCACCCCGATCTTCTCTTCGGGAATGTACACGCCCGGCTCGATCGTAAACACCATCCCCGGCTTCAACACCGCCGGATAATCCGCCGGATCGTGAACGTCGATCCCCACCATGTGCCCCAGCCCGTGCAGCCAGTACTGCCCCAGCGGCTCGCCCTTCAGGCTTTTCCCGTGCGTGTTGATGTAGTTGTAGGCCGCATTGTCCAGCGAATCCGGGTCCCTCCGGTCGCGGTCGTTGATCTTCGACTTGCCCGCCACAAACGCGTCGATCGCCGCCCGTTGCGCCCCCAAAACAATGTTGTAAATCTCACGCTGCCGCGCCGTAAAGTGTCCGTTCACCGGCACCGTGCGCGTAATGTCCGATGCGTACATCGAGTACTCGCAGGCCGCATCCACCAGCAGAATGTCCCCATCCTCCAGCGTCCGCGCGTCCTCTGAGTAGTGCAGCACCGTCGAGTTGATCCCCGACCCCACAATGGGCGCATACGACGCCCGTTCGCAGCCGTTTTCCATCCACGCCGCCGTCATCTTCCCGGCCAGCGCCCGCTCCGTCACGCCCGGCTTCACCGCCCTCATCATCGCCCGCTGCGCAACGATGGACGCGTCCGCCGCCTTCTTTAGCAGCGCAATCTCCCCTTCGTCCTTCACCACCCGCAACTCGGCCGTCAGCGCCGTCACGTCGCGCGCCGAATCGCTCGCGTCCATCCCCAGCGTGGCCCTGGTAAAGCCCACCAGCGCCTTCGCCTGCGGCGCCTCCGGCTGCGCCCAGATGTTCCGCGCCAGCCGCCGGTCGCCGTCAATCAGCCGGTTCAACACCCCCACCAGCTCCGTCATCGGCTGCACCGCGTCCACGCCCGCCGCTTCCGCCACCCCCGGCGAAGCCGCATCCAGCTTCGCCCCGGTGTACTTTTCCATGCGCAGGTCGCGCGTCGGCAAAAACAGAATCTCCTTGTACTCCCGCGCAGCCGGCGCACCAGCAGTTTGAGCCCCTGTAGTTCGAGCCTGCCCAACGTCGCCCACAATCAGCAGCGCCGCCCCCGGCTCATTCCACCCCGTCAGGTAGTAGAAATCCTCATCCTGCCGGTAGGGCGTCAGGTCCAGTTGCGCCTCCTGGGCCGCAAACAGCACCGCCACGCCGCCATGGAGCCTTGCAGCCAGCGCCACCCGCCGCGCGCGGTAAACCGCAGCCGGCTGTTTCTCAAGCGAATGAGCCAAAGGGGCCAGCAAAGCCGCCAGAATCGCCGCAACACAACTAGAACGAAGGAATTTCAACATGGCTATCAGACTCCGCGAGCGTGCGGCAGATGTCAAGCGGGCAACCAGCGTGGGGCCGCGCCGTCTTATTCCTCCGCCGCCTTCACCATCGCCGCCAGGCTCAGCTCCACATCCTCCTTGGTCGTCGCCCACGACGACACGCTGATCCGCATCGCCGTCTTTCCCTGCCACACGGTCGAACCGCACCAGCATGTCCCCTCCGCCTGCAGCCGCGCAATCGTCCTGAGCGTCCGTTCCGCCGTCCCAAACGAAACCAGCACCTGGTTGATGACCACCTCGTTCAGCACCTCGTACCCGGCCGCCCTCAGCCCCGCCGCAAAACGCCGCGCATGGCTTGAGGTCCGCTCCACAATCTCCGCCATCCCACTCCGTCCCAGCGACCGCAATCCCGCCCACAGCTCCACCCCGCGCGCCCGCCGCGACAGCTCCGGGTTGTAGTCCGACGGCTCCCGCTGTTCTCCCGTCGCCAGATACGACGCGGTCACCGACATCGCGCCCTTGAGCGCCTCCGGCTCCCGCACCAGCGCTATCCCGCAGTCGTAGCCGATGTTCGGCCACTTATGCCCATCCGTAGCCCACGAATCGGCCTGCTCAAACCCCCTGGTCAGCTTCCGGAACTCGGGCGAAGCCGCGGCCCACAGCCCGAAAGCCCCATCCACATGAATCCACGCCCCCGCCGCCCGCGCCTCCGGGCAAATCGCCGCCGCCGGATCGAACGCCCCCGTATTCACGTTCCCCGCCTGCAAACACAGGATCGTCAGCCCGTCCAGATGCGGCACCGCATCGGCCCGCATCCGTCCCTGCCCATCCACTGGAACCCGCACCACCCGCTTCCGTCCCAACCCCAGCAGCCCCAGCGCCTTCAGCATCGACGGATGCGCCTCTTCGCCCACCACCACCCTGATCTCCGGAGCCCCGAACAGCCCATCGCCTTCCACATCCCAACCCGCGCGCTTCAGCAGCGTGTGCCGCGCCGCCGCCAGCGCCGAAAAGTTCGCCATCGTCGCCCCGGTCACCACCGCCCCGCCCGTTCCCGCGGGCAGCCCCAGCAGTTCCCGCACCCACTCCAGCGCCACCTCCTCCAGCACCACCGCCGTCGGAGACTGCACAAAGAACGCCGCGTTCTGGTCCCACGCGCTCACCAGCCACGACGCAGCCAACGCTGCCGGCAAACAGCCGCCGTTCACAAACCCGAAGTACCGCCCATTGTTCTTGGCCACCGTAGCCGGCGACCCATACTCATCCAGCAGGTGCAGCACCGCCTCCGCGCTCGTCGGCCCCGGCGGCAGAGGCCCCCGCAGCGCGTTCAGCCGCGCAACCGCTTCAGGCGCAGGCGCAACCCTCCGCCCATCCACCCCTTCCAGGTAGTCCATCGCGTCCCGCGCCGCCCGTTTCAGCAGCGCCGTCCGCGCCTCCCCCACCGAAGCGCCGGCCAGAGACGAATGACCCCCATGGGGAACCGAAGAATGCGCTGAGTGGGGAACCCGAGAACCAGTCATAGCCTGAGGATATCCGGTTTTCGGAACAAATCACAGAACTTGAAATTTTCCCATAACTTGGCTAAGATACATTAGCAGGATGGAGGTCAATGTGATTACCGCAACCATATTTGAGGCAAAAACCAATTTCTCCAACCTTGTAAAGCAGGCCCAGAAGGGCGAGATGGTCCTGATCACCTCCGGGAGATCAAAAACTCCGGTGGCGCGGCTCGAAGCCATCAACCCCGTTGCGAAGAGAAGGCTTGGCGCTCTTGAGACACCCGGCTTCGTCCTCTCCGAGCAATTCTTCGAGCCCTTGCCGGAAGAGGAACTGCGTCTGTGGAACGGAGGCGGAGAGTGAAGGTTCTGCTCGACACCTGCGCCCTCATCTGGGCCACTCTTTCTCCCTCATCCCTCAGCCGCGAAGCCCGCGAGACGATTGCCGACGAAGGCAATGTGATTCTCGTCTCGGCGGCGTCCGCGTGGGAGATCGCAACCAAGGTGCGCCTAGGCAAGCTTCCCGGCGCGGAGAAACTGGAGCGGGATTATCTCGACGTGATGCAAGATGCGGGATACACCCTGCTTGATCTCGATTCGGCGTCCGCCCTGCGCGCGGGCCGGCTGGTTGCCGAGCATCGCGACCCCTTCGACCGCATGATCGCCGCCCAGGCGCTGGGCCAGGATATCCCCATCCTCAGCCCCGATCCGCAACTCGACAAGTTTGGTGTGCGGCGCATCTGGTGAGGGGATCGCTGCCGCGCAGATGCATCGAGCCGCAAGGCCCGTCGACTGAATTCTTGCAGCCAGTCGCCCTTTCGCCGCCTGGAATGAACTCACAGGCAAAGAGGCCTTGGAGCGAGGACTTTGACAAAGACCGCAGTCCGTGAGCTTCCGAGTGGACTATGCGGATGCCGATCACCGTCATTTGACGATCTTTCTTCAAACGCTGCTGGACCCGTTCACTCGCTGTCGTCATAAGTCCCCCGCTTCTTCCCCTTCGCCGTGTGCGTATATATATTGCATATGCATCCACGAACCGAGGGCGTTGGGAAAAACCACGCTCCCCCAGCCGCGACCGTTCGCTGTCATCTGCAATTTGTAACCTGTCATCTGCGTATCGGAAGCTGGATGCGACGGTTCTTGCAGCGTAAAATAGGCGAGTCAGGCACGAATATGAAAGCAGCAGGCTGATATGATTCGCGACGCCATCACAATCTCGCCGGGTTCGCGCTTTCGAGTCGCCATGGTGCTGGCGATCATTGCGGATGCACTCCAAATCGTCGTCTTTCCCTTATTCGTCGAGGGCGCTGAATCGCCTGCCGACGACGTACTCGATTTCGGTATTGGAGCCCTGATGGTTTACCTTCTTGGCTGGCACTGGGAATTTCTGCCATCGTTTTTTGCCAAGCTCGTGCCCGGAGTCGATTTAGTTCCTTTCTGGACGATGGCGGTTGCAAACGTTTATCGGAAATCGAAGCGGTTCGCGGTCACCATAGAAGAAAGTCGCGAGGAGCACCCGGCGCTGAAAGACCCACGGAGTTCGTAAACCGTGAATTTCCAGTGATCCGTGATCCAGATGGAGTCTTCATTTATCAACAAAAAAGCCGCAACCCCTTCCAAGGCTGCGGCTCTTTTGCGGCTGATTTATTGCCGAACTACATCTCCTTCACGCCTTCCACAAACGCCTTCAGCTTGCGGGAGCGCGACGGGTGGCGCAGCTTGCGCAGCGCCTTGGCTTCGATCTGCCGGATCCGTTCGCGCGTCACCTGGAAGCTCTGGCCGACCTCTTCCAGGGTGTGCTCGGAGCCGTCTTCCAGACCAAACCGCATCTTGATGACCCGCTCCTCGCGCGGCGTGAGCGTGCGCAGAACCTGCGAGGTGTATTCCTTCAGGTTCACGCTGATGACCGCCTCGGAGGGGGAAACCGCCTGCCGGTCCTCGATGAAGTCGCCCAGGTGCGAATCTTCCTCTTCGCCGATGGGCGTTTCGAGAGAGATGGGCTCCTGCGCTATCTTGAGCACCTTGCGCACCTTGGCCACCGGAATATCCATGCGCTTGGCAATCTCTTCGCTCGAAGGCTCGCGGCCCAGTTCCTGCACCAACTGGCGGCTGGTGCGGATGAGCTTGTTGATGGTTTCGATCATGTGCACCGGAATGCGAATGGTCCGGGCCTGGTCCGCAATGGCGCGCGTGATGGCCTGGCGAATCCACCACGTGGCGTAGGTGGAGAACTTGTAGCCGCGCCGGTATTCGAACTTGTCCACCGCCTTCATCAGGCCGATGTTGCCCTCCTGAATCAGGTCAAGGAACTGCAGGCCGCGGTTGGTGTACTTTTTGGCGATGGAAACAACCAGGCGCAGGTTAGCTTCGATCAGCTCCCTCTTGGCCTGCTCGGCGTCCATATCGCCCTGGATCATTTCGCGCTGCGTGCGCTTGAGCTCGGCGATCACAACGCCCGCGTCGCCCTCGATCTTTTCAAGATCCGCGCGGCAGTTCTTCTGCTGCCGGCGATACTCCTTCTTCAGTTCCTCGCTCTTCGAGGCTTCGAACTTCTGGTCCAGCGAGCGGATCTGCCGCTCCAGCGTGCGCATGGTGTCCACGGTCTTGTTGACCTTGTCCAACAGGCGCTTGCGCTCCAGAGGGGTGTACTTGAGCTCGCGCACGATCCGCGATATGAGAACCTTCTCGCGGGCGATCAGCCAACGGGTGTGGCGCGCGGCAGAGGCCTTGGCCTTGGAGGCGCTGGGCGCTGTCTGCTTCTCTTCAAGCTGTGCAATCCTCCTCTGGTGCTTCACCAGCGCGTCGATGCGGGCTACCGTGGACTTGACGCGGGCCAGCACCACTTCCTCGGTGAGCTCCTCTTCGTCGAAGATCACGACTTCTTTGACGTTGCGCACACCGCGCTTCAGGTCCTCGCCCAGGGCCACAATCTCGCGGATCACGATGGGCGAACGCGAGATGGCCTTCAGCACGCGCATCTGGCCGCGCTCAATGCGCTTGGCGATCTCTACCTCGCCCTCGCGCGTCAGCAGCGGTACGGTGCCCATCTCGCGCAGGTACATGCGCACCGGGTCGTTGGTTTTTTCCAGCGTCCCAGGAGTCAGGTCGAGTTCGACGTCTTCGCCCTCTTCCAGCTCGAAGTCTTTGTCGCCGCCAAACTTGGGGCTGTCCAGCAGGTCGATGCCCTGCGTGCCGATGGTGGTGATCAGGTCGTCCAGATCGTCGGCCGAGCCGATCTCCTCCGGCAGGATGTCATTCACGTCGCCGTAGGTGAGATAGCCCTTCTCCTTGCCCACTTCGATCAGGCCCTCGATATCGTGTTCGAATTTGTCGTCAATCGCCAAAATGTTCCTACTCTCTTCGCCATTCCCAGGGAAACTGATCCTGTTCAACTTCTTAGCAGGGTCGCCGCTCCCCGGTGGTCGCGTCGACTTCAATGCTGTGTTTCAGGGATACATCATCCCTGGTAATGCTGCGCGCAAAGCAGATTCAGCACCGTTTTGCGCACCGGTGCGGGGTCTGGTCCGGAACGCGCAAAAAAAGACTCCCGCGTGGAAAAACCAAGGAATCTTCGCGCAAATGCGGACACAAACCTGCGGCAACCCGCAAAAAGAAGCGGCCTAAGGTAGTTGCTCGGAGCAGGATGACAAGCGCTTCAGGTTTAGCCTGGGTCGCCCGCGAGCCGAAGCTCATGGTTGGGGCAAAGTGGCGCGCATCCTCACAGAGATCAGTAGATTACCACAGTCCGTCCCGGTTTCGCCAACGCAAAATCGGGTGAAGTCAGGGTGTTTGCCGGCAGCCTTGCGACTGGGCCGGGTTGATTTGCTTCTCACCCGCTCCTGCTCCTGTTCATTAGACGCACTTTGGGGCCGAGATGATGCACGATACCAGCCTGGTCGGGGCGCGCCGGACCGTACCCAGGGAAAGCTACCGCTCCGGCGGCTTCTGGTTGTGTCCTAATTTGTGTGTTGCTGGCTCAAGGTTAGCCTCTTCTGGGATGGAGCCAGCGTCTCGAAGCTTCAGTCACAAATGACGAGCCTACCGCAGAAAGGAGGACCATTTGAAGATCGTTCCGTTGTTCAATAGTGAGGAAGCGCAATTTGTCGGGTGCGCCGAGATGCCATGACCAGATTAGAAATAGACCGATGCCGACAGAAATAAAAATCCAGTAAACTACCAGCCCGCCAAGATGTATATGTGTACGGATGGCATCGTCGCGTTTGAGATTACGATCTGCGAAACGAGTAGCTTCTTTTTGAGCGTTTTCTGAAGCCTCAGGTTCCTGTTCAGGTATTACGACCGGCTGTGTGCTCATCGATTCTGTGCACCGAGACGACGATAGTGATCCTCAATCAAATCATTAGAGATCACTGCGCCAAGTCCAGACTGCTGGACTGTGATGGCCCAAGGTGTGCCCGGCTCATGGGTGAGCGACGACAAGCTAATGCCGGATCGCCTTCCGTAACCTTGCCAAACTTGCCTGATGATATTCTGCTCTTCCGAATCAAAGCATGTCGGGCTTTCCGAAGGGAACTCCTGAATGAAGTTGGAACCGTAACGTTTGTATTTGTGGTAAAGCGAAGGAATCACAGGCCCATATTGCCACGCTTCAATGGGTTCACACACAAGAGGCCGTCCGTGCAGACCGAGCTGCCAACCGTGCGCAATGTACACGAGTTTCAACACCTGCATCGGCGTAAGGGGACTGCGATCCTCCTGGGCAAGCTTCAGCATGTATTCGGCTACATGCTTCGGTAAATTTCCCAGCTTCATCACGTCTCCCTTCGCAATTGGTGATATTGCGTTCCCACTACCCTATAGACGCAAACGTACCAGATTCCGCGCTTGATTTGCACAGAAATCGGCGCATGTCTGTGGAAAAACTGTCTAAAACCCCTTGAAATTATTCCACAAGTGGTGCTACTATGCGCCTCCATTGAAGTGTACTATATTCGCCTTACATTCGCCAATCTCAGGTCGTCGCTATAGAGGCCGCTACCACCGCAGCAACGCAAACTTAGGACACTACTGGCGGCTTGCGGTTGTGCAGCTGTTGCAGCGCGCGGTCCAGCTCCAGCTTTTGCTTCCATAGCGCTGTCCATTCGGCAGAGCCCTGGTCGCGCGCGGCCTCAATAAGCGGCCCGCGCAGTTCGCGCAGTTGGTTCTCAATGGCCCGCTCCTGAATCTCCTGGATCGCGCTCAGAACTTCTCCTTGCTCGAGCGGCTTGGTCTCGGCCAGCAGCACCTCGGCCAGCAAAGCACGCTGCGCCGGGTCTTCCACCGCGTCCATGGGGTCGTTGGCCTGGCGAACGGCGAGCGCCCGCAGAGCCGCAAATGTGCCTAAGTGCTCAAACCACGCCGGCTGCTCGGCAAGCGCCTCGGCCGCCAGCCGCCGAGCCCTCTCATTGTCGGGGTCGGTGATGGCGAGCGCCCGCAGCAGGACCCGCTCGACCTCGGTGAGCGCCGTGGCCCGTACCTCGATGTGGTCGCGCCGCTTGCGCGCGCCATGAAGCAACTCCTCACGCAGCACTGAGTCTGCGATCCCCAGTTGTAGCGCGGCGTCACGGGCAAACCTGTCGCGCGCCAGCATCTCCGGCATCCGGCGGATGTGCGGGAGCAGGAAGTTCACGGCCTTGACCTTTTGCTCCGTGGCGGCGCCGGGAAACATCTGGCGGGCACGCTCGATCAGATAGTCTCCCTGCCTGCGGGCACCGCGGATAGCCTCCTTGTACGCAGCCCAGCTATCGTTGGTTTTCTGAATGGCTTCGGGCTCCCAACTCCCTGGCTGGCTGGCCTCTGAGTATGCATCGAGGCCGCGTTCACGGATGTACCGGTCGGGGTCCAGGCCGCTATCGAGGGTAACTATTCTTATCGAAAAGCCCTCCTCGGTGAGCAGGGCGATGGACTTCTCAGCGGCGCTAGCTCCGGCGGCGTCAGGATCGAAGTTGACGATCACATTTGAGGTATGGCGGCGCAACAGGGCCACTTGCTGCTCGGTAAAGGCCGTTCCGCTGGTGGCGATCACATGCTGAATGCCGCGCAAGTAGACTGAGATGCAGTCCATCTGTCCTTCCACCAGAAGCGCATAGCCAGCCTGCCGAATCGCCGTTTTCGCCTTGTCCAGGTTGAACAGGACCAGACTTTTTGAATAGAGCAGCGTCTCGGGCGAGTTGAAGTACTTGGGGCCAGCCTTCTCGCCGGTTTCGAGGACGCGGCCCGTGAAGGCGATCACCCGCCCGCTCTCATTGGCGATGGGAAACATCACCCGCTTGCGGAAGCGGTCATAGATCGGACCCAGGCTGCCGTCGCCCTGCTCCTTGGAGCTGAACAAGCCGCTCGCCCGCAGCGTCTCGTTGTCGGCCATCCCGCTCAGCTGGTCGCGCAGGGCGTTGTAGCTGTCGGGCGCGTAGCCGATGCGAAAGGTCTTGATGCCCTCGGGAGTCAGTCCGCGGCCGGCCAGGTATTCCCGCGCCAGCGCGCCCTCGGGCCCGCGCAACTGCTCCTCGAACCAGGCGGTTGCGGCCTCGTGCAACTCCAGCAGGCGGGTGCGAAGGCGCGCCTCGGCCGCCTGCTCCGGCGACGAAAACTCCCGCTTTGGCAGCGGAATGCCGCACTTCTGCGCCACGATCCGCACCGCTTCGGGAAAGGTGACGTTTTCAATCTTGCCCACAAAGCTGAACACGTCGCCTGAAGCCTGGCAGCCGAAACAGTGGTAGAACTGGCGCACCGCATGCACCGAAAACGACGGCGACTTCTCTTTGTGGAACGGGCAAAGCCCGGTATAGTTCTGCGCCCCCGCCTTGCGCAGCCGAATGTACCCCTCGATCACCTTGACGATGTCGGCCTGCTGCTTGACGGTTTGTGCAAAGTCGGACAAGGAGGTTCTTTCTTGAGGATAAGCCCGCGACCTTGAACGGCGCATCGGGGCATGGCTGGCCGGGGGGGCATCCCTTCAGTTGTCTATTGACACCTGCTCGCGTCGCTCCTACGCTTGAAGGCATGGATGTTCAACTTTCGGCGGACCAAAGGGCGTTTTTTCGTCTGGCTTTGGAAACGGGCAGGCTGAATCGCGAAGAAGACGCGGTCGAGGAAGCGCTCCTCATGTGGGAGGAGCGTGAGCGAACCCGTGCGGAGATTCTCGCGTTGGTCGAAAGTGCGGACGCATCTCTCGGCCATGGTGAAGGCCGCGCAATTACGCGGGAAACCATGCGTGAGCTTGCCGGCGATGTGAAACAACGCGGCCGCGCACGGCTTGCTGCCGAGCAGGCAGCGAGCAACTGATGGCGCATCGCGTAGCACAGGAGGCGGAAGCCGATCTGGACGACATCTGGTGCTACATAGCGAGAAGCAGCGGCAGTCTTGAAGTCGCCGACCGCTTCACCGAATTCCTCACCGACCGCTTTTATCTCCTTGCCAACAATCCATACATAGGCCGTCGCCGCGACGATGAACTGCGCCCAGGGTTGCGGAGTTTTCCTGTCCGGGATTACATCATCCTCTACCGCATCGAAGACGAAGATGTATCGATTCTGCGTGTTCTGCGAGGCAGCAGGGATATCAAAACCCTGTTGGGCAGCAACTGATCCAGGTCTGCAAGACTGGCCCGCTGCCTGACGGTTTGGGCGAAGTCGGACAAAGGGCCTTTCTACGCGCGGGCCTCTCTTGAGGATATGCCCGGGGAGTTGACTCTGGATCAAGCGGATATATCGGTCTCTGCGTCGCTCCAGGGCAAGCAGTGCATCCCGGTGGATCAAATCGTGGCCCATCTCATACGTGGCGACAAAGCCGGGCGCCTGCACACCGGGTTCCGCAATCCGCTGGTAGTGAACTCTGGAAATGACCGCCCAAAACCGCGAACGCAACTCATTTGACTTTCCGAAGAACCTAACAATAGACTCTGCTAACGCACACTGTAATGTGCAACTTATCGAAACACCCCCCGGAGGTTCCCAATGGCGGCGCCACACCTGACGCACGAGGATTTGAGCCGATATCGGGAAGACGGATACCTGTTGGTTCGCGGAATGTTGAGTCGGGACGAAGTGGACCTGCTCGGCCGGACCGCGCGCCAGGATCGCATCCTCGACCAGCACGCCCTGGGGCGCGCGGACGGCGAGGGCGGAACGGTTCGCCTTTCGCTGTGGAACCATCCCACAGACACGATCTATGGAGTGATCGCCCGGTCGCAGTCCATGGTCTCGTACGCGGAACAGATCCTCGAGGGAGAGGTCTATCACTATCACTCCAAGATGATCATGAAGGATGCCAAGGTCGGCGGCGCCTGGACATGGCACCAGGACTATGGCTACTGGTATCAGAATGGAGTCCTCTTTCCGCTGCTCACCAGCGCCTTCATTGCCGTGGACCCCGCCACCAGGGAGAATGGGTGCCTGCAGGTGATTCGCGGTTCGCACCTTGCCGGGCGCATTGAGCATGTGCTCACCGGCGACCAGGCCGGCGCCGACCTGGAGCGAGTGGAAAAACTGCTGGAGCGTCAGGAACTTGTATATGTGGAAATGGAACCGGGCGACACGCTCTTCTTCCACGCCAACCTGCTCCACCGCTCCGACCAGAACCATTCAGACCATCCGCGCTGGTCGATGATTGTCTGTTACAACGCGGCAAGGAACAACCCTTATAAGGCGTCCCACCATCCTCAATACACGCCTCTGACCAAGGTTCCCGACTCGGCCATTCTCGAATTGGGCGGCCGCCGGTTCGGCACGGCAAGCGAGGACGCCGGATTCCTGGATGCGAGCGAGGATCGCAGCGCAACCAGCTTGAAGAAGCCATGACCAGTCCTGCAACTCACAGCCTCGGCTGCTAGCTGAATCTGGGTTCCCTCGGCGAGCCGGATCGACCTCCAACCGGTCCATCTCCGTTAGCAGGATGTACGGCCATCTTGACGCCAAATCTGCCCGGAGTAGCGTCTGAATCAGGCGGGAGTACGCTTTGGAAAGGGATACCATGACCGGGATTCACTAAGTGACCGACGAGGAAGGCCGCAAGGTCGCGGTCCAGATCGACCTTCGTGAGCACGCGGACCTGTGGGAGGAGATCGAGGATGTTCTGATTTCCCAGTCGCGCCGGAACGAAGAGAGCATCCCAATCGAGGAGGTCGAGGCGAAACTTATTCGGAGAGGCAAACTGAGTGCCTGAATACCGGGTTGCGCTGAAATCCAGCGCTGACTAACGACTCCTCGGCATTGCGGCCCGCGCTGAAACGCGGGATACTGTTATCCATGGCGACACAGCCCATCGGCGACCGGTTGATTTCCGTGGAGGAGTACCTCTCCACCGGCTACGAACCCGACTGCGAGTACGACGACGGCGTGGTCGTGGAGCGCAACTTGGGAGAATTCGAGCATTCCTTCCTGCAGACCATTCTAGCCACTCTATTTACAAACAATATGGACAATTGGGGAGTCTTCGGGCTCACCGAACAGCGCGTCCAGATCAAGCCCCGCAAATTCCTCGTTCCCGATGTGTGCGTGCTACGGGTCGGTTCGCCGCGCGAGAAGATTCTCACCCGCCCGCCGCTGATCGCCATTGAAATTATGTCTCCTGAAGACACCGTCCGCCGCGCAGCCGCCAAGGCCGTCGAATATCTCGATTTCGGCGTCGAAAACGTGTGGGTGATCGACCCCAGCGCCCGCGTCGCCTATGGCGGAACCTCGTCCGGATTGGTACTCGCGTCCTCGGGAGTGCTTTCAGTCCCTGGAACGCCCATCCTCGTCCGCGTCAGCGACCTATTCGAAAAACTCGACCGGATGTAGTCGCGTCGCCGGTTGATCCGCCAACAGCAATTAACCCTTGGTTCTTCCTCCCCGCTTTGACGCCCCACTGGCTGGTCCGTCGATAGGCTGTTCGACACCGCAAGATACTTGTTGCAACGAATATCTCCCTCGCGCATCCAATCTTCTGTAAGCCCCAGGAGGTTAACCATGTCGCTTCGTCCCGTTAAGCAGATTCTTGAAACCACGCCCACCATCGAAGGCGCCGGCGTGAAGTTGCAGCGCGCCTTCGGCTTTGGAAAGACCAAAGAGTTCGATCCATTCCTGTTGCTGGACGATTTTCGCAACGAGAATCCGGCCGATTATCTGGCCGGCTTCCCATGGCATCCGCACCGGGGGATCGAAACCATCACCTACGTGCTGGCCGGCGAAGTGGAGCACGGCGACAGCCTGGGCAACAAGGGCCGCATGACGGCCGGCGACGTCCAATGGATGACCGCCGGCAGCGGCATTCTCCACCAGGAGATGCCCAAAGGCGATGCCCATGGCCGCATGCACGGATTCCAGTTGTGGGCCAACTTGCCCGCAGCGCTGAAGATGACCGATCCGCGCTACCAGGACATTCCGTCGAGCGCCATTCCCGAGGTGACCGAGGACGACGGCACCCGCGCTCGCATCATCGTCGGGGAGTTCTGGGGCCAAAAGGGCCCAGTGGAGGGCGTGGCCGCCGATCCGCGCTACGTGGACATCTCGGTGCCGCCGGGCAAGCGGAAGAGGCTGCAGGTGGAAACCACGCGCAACGCGTTTGCCTACGTGTTTGCGGGCGCGGGGACTTTTCGCGACGCTTCGGCTCCCCGGGCCGTGCTGACCGAATCGGGCGTAGACCCCAACGCACCGGCGGTCTACAACGCCAAAAACCACTCCCTGGTCCTGTTTGACCGCGGCGACGAGATCGTGGTGCAGGCCGGCCCCGAGGGCATCCGCTTTCTGCTGGTTTCCGGCAAGCCGCTCGAGGAGCCGGTGGCGTGGTACGGCCCCATCGTGATGAACACGCAGGCGGAGCTGCGCCAGGCCGCGAGCGAGTTGCAGAGCGGGACGTTTATCCGCCACAAGTAAGGCCAGGGGCCAGCGGCTGAAGGCAGCGAGCCGTCACACCTCCACCGGCAGTTCCGCGGAGAGGATATTCATGGGCGTCAGCCCGCGTTGGCGAAGGGCGCGCAGGCTCAGCGAGTCGTGGCGCTTGGCCAGCCGCCGGCCATTGTGGTCCACCACCAGGCGGCAGTGGAACCAGCTTGGATTGTTGTATCCCAGGGCGCGATTGAGAAGGATCTGCCGCGCCGTGGACTTCAGCAGATCGGCCCCGCGCACCACTTCCGAGATGGACATAGCCGCATCATCGGCCACGCAGGCAAGCTGGTAACTCGGGACGCCGTCGCGCCGCCAGACCACAAAGTCCCCAAAGTCCTCCCCGGCCACAAAGCGCTGGGGACCCAGGTTCCGGTCCACAAACTCCACCGCTTCGCCGTCGGGAACGCGGAATCGCCAGTTGATGCCATCCGGTATCTCGATTTCGTTCACAGTGGGGCCGGGCAACTGCGGAATATTGCCCTGGAATATCCGGCAGGTGCCGGGGTAGATGGGCTCGTCGTCGAAAGGCTCCAGTTTCCCAAAAGAACCGTGTGTTGCGGCCGAGACCCGCTCATGGGGCGCGCCGAGCGCGGTTTCAAGGTCCTTGCGCGAGCAGCGGCAGGGGTAGAGATAGCCGCGCCGCAGCAGTTTGCGCCAGGCGGCAAGATAGAAAGCCCGCCGCCGGCTCTGCACGTAAGGGCCAAAGGACCCTCCCTTGTCCGGGCCCTCGTGCCAGCGGATGCCCAGCCAGCGCAGGTCTTCGATTGCGGCCTCCGCATAGGAAGAGCGGCTGCGGTCGGGGTCCAGGTCCTCCATGCGCATCGCCAGCGCGCCGCCCGCGTCGCGCGCTCTCTGCCAGGCGGTCCAGAAGGTGCGCGCGTGGCCCACGTGCAGATAGCCCGTGGGCGAGGGCGCAAGCCGGCCGCGATAACTCGACGTCGGCGTGGGTGCAAGGCTGGCCATACTACGTTCAAGTGTAGGAAGCCGGCGCCTCGCCGCATAGGTACAGTTTGATTCCCGTGTCGAACTTGATTCCTGGCAATCAGACGATTAGTTCGAATCGTCCCCGTCCTTGTCGCCGTCGCGGTGGTGGTGCTGGTAATGGCCGATGTCGTCGTCCAGATGCTTGGGATCGACCGAGACCTGCACCACATCCATCTCGTTGCCGTTCAGATCCACCACAAACATCCCCATCCGGTCGCCCTCGGGGTGAATGAAGACCAGGGTCTGCTCGTTGCCTTTACCACCCCAGCGACCAGGACCCGTCGCTGGGGACCCCGGCTTGCGGCTGGTCTCGCGGATGATCCGTTCCCAGCCGGAGCCGAGCTTCTCCTCGACCATGCGGTTCAGTTCATCGCCGTCCACAGGCTCCGAGAAAGACTCAAACTCCGCCACGTGCATGCCTGCCACGCCCCCGTGCGTGGCCTTCCGCGCGATCAGGCTCGCCAGCCCCATAAAAGGAATGCGCGTGGCCCGCACGTGATACCTGCTCTCGATGGAGCGCACCACGCCGTCAAATCCGCCCTCGCCGCCGGCCAGCACCGCGGCGGGAACCAGCAGGGTCACGAATCCGATGGGAATCAACCAGAGCCGCTTCATTGGGCGCCGCCTTTCTTGTCTTTGTCCTTTTCTTTGTCCTTGCCGTCCGCGTTCTTCGCCACATCGCCCAGCGCTCCCAGCCCGGCGAGGCCCTTCAATTTGCCCAGGTCGTCCATGCGGATGGGGCCGAGGATCAGCACGATGGTCAGCTCCTTGGGCTCCACCTCCAGGATGAACATTCCGCGCGTCTCGCCGTTCACCAGCTTCACCATCACGTCGGTGGTTTCGCCGGTCTTGCGCTCGCGTTCCCGCACAATCGGCGACCATTCGCTGGTCTCGAAATACTTCCGCAGTTGCTCGATCTCTTCCATCGAGAACTGCCCTTCCTTGTCGAACTCGTATTCGCGGACGTAGATGCCTTCGAGCCCTTCAATCAGTTGCCGGGTAGCGGCTTCGTCCTTGTCTTTGCCGTTCATGAATTTGGCGGCAAAGGCCAGCATGTTCTTGCCCAGCGTGACCTCGGTGACGTCGGAGGCGCGCGCGGCCAGTTCTTTCTCGATGGGCGGCGGCGCCGGCAACTGGTCGGTTTGCGCCAGCGCCGGAACGGCCAGTGCAGCCGCTACGAACAACCTCAATGCGAAAGCTATGATCCGGTTCCTCATAATTCGTTCTCCCTATTCCTGGGCAGCGCGGCCGTGGGCCGCGAGTCTCGTGTTCATCTGGTTGAGCGCGCGAGTGGTGATGCGCAGCGCGGTCAGCACCTGTTGGCGGGCCGCTTCTCCCTTGCGCCGTTCCTCCACGTTTCGCCAAACAACGCCGCCCGCGAGCACGGCGGCCAGTGCGACGGAAGCGGCCAGCCGCTGCCAGAAAACAACAGTGCGGCGCGGCCGTTGCGCGCGCCGCTTCTCCATCAACCTGCGCTTCAGGCCCGGCGGCGCAGGCCTGCGTTCAAACGCCTGCCGCAGTTCGCGTTCAAAATCTTCCATCGGTTCAAGCTCCACGAACGTACTCCTTCAAATGGTTCTGCGCCTTGGCCCGCAGCAGCTTCAGTCCGCGCTGCAAATGGCTCTTCACCGTGGCCAATGGCGCCTCGAGCGTGGCCGCAATCTCCTCCGGCGTCAGGTCCTCCTGGTAGCGCAGAACCAGCGCCGCGCGCTGCGGTTCGGGAAGCGTGGCCAGCAGTTGCTCCAGCCGCGCGCTGAGCGGAGACCCGCGATTTTCCGCCGGCACGCCATGAACGTCCTCCATCTCGACCCACAGATCCATGCCGCGCACCCGGCGCCGGCGCAGCGCATCCGCCGAGCGGTTCATCGCCACCCGCCGCAGCCAGCAGCAGGCATGCGCGGCGGTCTTCATCTTGCCCAGGTTCCGGTCCAGTTCCAGAAAAACATCCTGCGCAATCTCTTCCGCCAGCCCGCGATCGCCGGTCATACGCCAGGCCAGCGAAAACACCATCGACTGGTGCTCGTCCACGAGTTGTTCAAAATCCGGCTGCCAGTCGTGGGCCATGCGTTTCGCTTCTACTCTCTTATCCGCAAGATTCGGCACGCGGGGATGCAGAGAGTACGCGTTACAGCAAAAAAAGTTCGGGGCGATGGGTTTCTTGCCGGGCAGGCAAGCAACCGAAGGTAACGAGTGCGGGGCAGACGGGGCAGTTCAATTTGGCCTATGGAAGGTTGGCGATGTGCGCCCGGATGCGGTTTTCGAGTTCCTGCAATTCCGGGCAACGTTGCTTCATGCCATCGTAGCTTGCCAATGCCTCTTGCATCAGGCGCTCGCGCCCTTGGCTTGGGCTTGCGGGGTCGCCGTGCTGGTCGAGGAAGGGCTGAAAGAATCTCTCTTTGACGGAAACTTCGGCGCGAACCTCCTGCCAGTGCCAGCCGAGGCCCTTCAACCTTTCCGAATGGCCGGAGAGAAGCCAGGTTTCGAGTTCCTGCTCCGCCGCGCAGCAGATGAGTTTGACGGGCCTTGCCCGCTGTTCGGCGAGTTGTTCGAGGCGTTTGAACTCGTCTTTGCGGTTTTCCACGATACCATCGGCATCCGGGATGAAGAGAATCAGCTCGAAATGCCACCAGTCGCGCGGAATCCGGTCTTCGAGGAGTTTCTTGGCGTGGGCATAGCCTTGCACCTTGGGCTCCGCCAGGACGACGATATTGGCGTTGGGCCTGCCAGCTTCTCGCAATAGACGCTTGCAGAGGGGTCCTAACAGATAGCCGTTATAAGTCGGGTCTTCTGGGACAACGAGCACATTCCAACTCATTGTGGCGCCGACTCCAGCCATCCCTCTGCGAACAATTCGTCGATGTGACTGCCATTTTCAAGGAGTTCCTCGAAGCGCGGAATTTCGGCGAGAGAGCGCATCTTCGTAGCTCCGGATTCGGCGTCGCGGGTGCAGACAAAGGTGGTTTTGCGGTCGTCTTCGGTGAGCCAGGCCAGCAGAGTGGGCGAGTGCGTGGTGGCAAAGACTTGCGTCCCCGTCCGTTTGGATTGCGAACGCATGAGTTCGAGCAAGAGACGCAAGCGGCTCGGGTGCAGGCCTTTCTCGATCTCCTCAATTACAAGGACTTTCGGCATGGACGGTTGGAAGAACGCAGCAGCCAAAGCGATGAAGCGAAGGGTGCCGTCGGAGATTGATGGAGCGCGGAATTCCTTGTTGCCCTCTTTGATGGCTACCATGAAGTCGTTGTTCAAACCTTCGAGAGCGTAGATGTCATCAACCTCGTCGGGGCGAAGCTCCTTGAGCCATTCGAGCAGGGCGGGCTTGGTTCCGTAGTTCTCGATCTCGTCGATGAGAGATGCAAACCCTTCGCCATTTTCGCCTAGTCTCGCCACTTTTGAAGAGTAGTCACTCAACACCGCAGGAAGCGGGTCGAGGTACTGCATATCGGCCAAACTGGATGACACATAATTGGCACACCTAGATATCTTCTCAGGTTTGAGAAGCCTGTAGCCCCACATCGCAAGTCTGGGTGTACTCAAAAGTAAGTCCGCGAGGCGATGATTTGGAAATGGCGGCGGTTGTGAATCTAACGGTGGATCGTAATCCTCCACTGAGCCCGGCTCGATAAAAGCGCGTTCCTCGTTCCTGAATACTGGACCAAGGTTGGAATCCAGAGACTCGCTTACGACGGACGTTGCGCCATTCTTTACTTTGCAAATCAGGTTGTAGATAAGTGCGTCCACAGAAAAATCGGAAAGCCCTCGGGGTCTAAAAGTGACGTGAAATTCTTCGGTCTCTGACGGCGAGCCGTCTGGCTTGCGAAATGCAGCAAACCTCGATCCGCCACGAATGCCGTCCCATTTTAGACTGGTCGCGGATGGTGACTTGCCATCCAGAATCTCATTGAGACTGAAGCCGTTGCCCACCCCCTTCAGAAACCGCAGCGTATCGAGAAAGTTCGATTTGCCGCTGGCGTTGGCGCCGACGAGCAAATTGAAATGGCCGAGCTTGAGATCGACGCTCTCCAGGCTTTTGAAGTTGCGGATCTTGAGTTCTGAGATCATGGCTACGGCCTCGGGATGCTGTGCATCTTCCCGGCATGTCTTTCATCCCTGCCGGGATCTTCTTGAGTCAGTGTAGCCTCTTGCGGGACCTGCGGGAAGGAAGATGGTTAACTCCCTAAATTCCCCGCCTCAAAACAGCTCCGGAATGCTATGAAACGCGATCCGCGTCGGCGCGGCCTTGAACGCGGAGAGCATGGTCGCCGGCGCCAGGGTGCTCATCCCATATTTGTTGTTGAGCTGATCCATCACCGCCAGCAGCCGCGTCCGGCTTTGCTCGTCTTCCGTCCCGTCGAACAGGTTCAGCGAGTGCAGCCGGTCCGGAACCAGCTCATTCAGATGCACGCCAATAAAGTAAGGATGGTCATACTGCTCTCCCGCCGGCTTGCTCGCCCACAGCCGCGTCAGCGCCGCAATCAGCGTTTGATTATCCTGGCACTCGCTCAGTTTCAGCTCGCCCTTCCATCCCTTCGTAGGCACGCCGTAGGTGCTCACTGGGCCTCGCTCGCCCTTCGGCCCCGCAAAACCGATGGCCAGCCCGATGCTGCTGGCCCACAAACCGCCCGCGCGCAGCCGCATGGCAGCCTTGTGGAGCAGCTTGTGCGCCACCGCCCAGGCGTTCTCCGGAGTGCGCATCTCCGGCGCCAGCACGTGCTGGTGGCTCAGGGACTTCAGATGCTCGGTCTCCGACATATCGAAGTCCTCGCCTCTGAGCCAGTGCCACAGCCGCTCGCCCCACACCGAACCCCACAGCTCGCCGGCCTGCTCGCAGTCGAGCGCCAGCAGCTCTTCCATGGTGCGGATGCCCTTCTCGTTCAGCCGCTTTTCCATGCGCGCGCCGATGCCGGGCAGGTCGCGCAGCGTAAGCTGGCTCAGCGCTCGGGGGAGAATATCCAGCGGGAGCGCCACCAGGCCGTCGGGCTTCTCCATGTCGCTGGCCACCTTGGCCAGATAGCGATTGGTAGCCAGCCCCACCGAGCTGCGCAGCGTGGGACCGACCTTTTCGCGTATCGTCGCCTTCACCCGCCGGCCCAGCTCCATCGCCGCCAGCAGCGGCCGTTCCCGGCCCATCAACCGGCAGGCCATCTCGTCGATCGAGAGCACCGCCGTCACCGGCAGGCAGCTTTCTACGGCTTCGACGATGCGGTGGTGGTAATCGACGTAGAGCTCGTGGCGCGCCTCCACCAGCACCAGGTCCGGGCACATCCGTTTAGCGTCGGCCACGATGGTTCCCGTCCTCACGCCATGGGCCTTGGCTTCGTAGCTGGCGGCGATGCACACGGTGGTATCGGCCATCATGGGCACCACGCCCACCGGACGGCCGCGCAACTCGGGACGAACTTCCTGCTCCACCGAGGCAAAATAGGAGTTCAGATCGACAAACAGCCAATTCAGACCGGAATCGTGAGTCGGATTCGTGGGAGGGGCTTGCTCTGAGTCTTTTGAGACAGTCCCGGCTTCCCTATTCGGGGTATGGTTCTCTTGCGGACCTTGGTTCATCATGGGGTCCGACGCCGAATTGGGAGCGGATGCCATCTTGGGCTTATTTTCGCTTTTTGTTCTCTTCATGGCAAGTGGAAAATTAGAGGATGACTGAGAAAATCGCCGATGATACACTTGGATCGCCGGGGTTCCGGTGCTCTGAAGCTCAATCAAGTTGCCCGCAACCTTCGGTTGAACGGCGAAATCTTTGAGTCGAACGGATGGGTTCCCTGGATATGAATACAGTCATTCATTGGTTTATAGCGAATGCAAGCGTTCTCGCCGTCCTGGCGACGGTAGGAGTGGCCGTGCTGCTTGTCTGCTGCCTGGGCTGCTCCAACTGCCCCAGCCGCGACAAGGACGACATCTTCAGCCGCCACGAACTGTAAGACCCTGAAGGCGCGTCATCAGAGTGCCCGCGTCCCCTGATGGAAGCGCATGCGCCATTCCCCGGATTCCTCTGTCCATATTGAACTGCGCAACGCCGCGGAACTCAATCCTGAGTTTGCATCTGTCTTCACCGTCCGATAAGTCACCAGCGCCACGCCCTCCGCAATCCGATCGCACTTGAAATCTTCCATCGCGGGCGGCTGGTACGCCTCAGTTGCGAGCAATTCGAGGATCTGGCCCCGTGACCATACCCTCCCTGAAGAGCCGAACTCCTGAAAGTCCTCGGCCAAAAGGGCTGCTACCCGCACGCGATCGCGTCGCACTGCCGGATCCAGCAGAGCTTCTTCCCATGCTCGCAGGTGCGCGCAGACTGCGTCGTGTGTTTTGCCGTTCGCGCTCATTCGACCGTCGGCTTCAGATACTCCTCAAAATGCGCCAGAATCCGGTTGTACAGATGGGTTCGCACATCCGGCCCGGAAATGGAGTGCGTCTTGCGCGGGTATATCTGCAGGTCGTAGGGAATTCCGGCTTCGATGAGCTTCTGCACAAACTGGACGGTGTTCTCGAGGTGCACATTGTCGTCGCCCGTGCCGTGCACCAGCAGCAGCCGTCCCTTCAGATTGGCCGCCGAGTTGACCACCGAAAAGTCGTGGTAGCCGGTGGCAAACTCCGACGGCAGGCTCATATAGCGCTCGGTATAGATCGAGTCGTAGTTACGCCAGTCGGTGACCGGAGCCACTGCAACCCCGGCGCGGAAGCGGCCGGAGTGGGTGAGCGCGTAAAGCGTGAAGGTTCCGCCCCAGCTCCAGCCCCACCAGCCCATACGGTTTTTGTCCAGTTGCGGATACTGGGCCAGCGCGGCATCCACCACGGTCATCTGGTCTTCTAACTGAACGGGACCGAAGTTGTGGTAAGCCGCCTGGGCAAAGTCGCGTCCGCGTCCGCCGGTGCCACGATTGTCGGCATGAAGCACCGCAAAACCGTGCTGCGCCAGCAACTCGTCGAAAAGCAGGCCATCGCCCCAGCGGTTGGCCACCGTTTGCGGACCAGGGCCTCCATAGGGGTTCACGATCAAGGGTACGCTGGCTGGGTTTGCGGCGCCCTCGGGCAGCAGGAGCGTGGCGTAGAGCGTGCTGCCGTCGTGGGCTTTTACCTCCAACTGCTCCGGCGTCCGCAGGTGGTAGGGCTCCAGCGCCCGCGTGGTCCAGAAGACGTTGCACTTGCCCGCTGCCTGGCAGAGGCGCAGCGTGGGCGGATCCATGTGCGTGGATTGCTTGTCGACAAACCCACCGCCGAGGAGAGCAAAGTTGCCTTCATGGTGCCCCGCGCCGGCGCTCAGCTTCTTGCGTTCGCCGTCAAAACTCACCTGCCATAACTGCTGCTCCAGCGGGTTGCCTTCATTCGAGGCGTAGTGGATCAGCTTGCCCGCGTGATCGACGCCTAGAACCTCGCCGACCTCAAATTCTCCCTTGGTCAGTTGCCGCTCCAGCTTGGCCGTGGCCGCGGAGGGATCGGCCTCGTTATAGCTGTAGAGATAGAGATGGTTGTGGCCGTCGGTCCAATTGGTCAGCACAATTGTGCCGTAGCCCACGGAAACATCGTAGTTATCGTCGACAAACTTATCGTCTGTCAGTTGCAGCACGGGATGCGCCTGACCCGAGGGGGCGTCGGCAAAATAGAGATCCCGATGTTTGTGGTCGCGGGTGACCGTCTCGATCCACAGTGTCTTGCGATCCACCCAGCCGAAGCGCGGAATGTAATCCTGGCCGGGACGAATGGGCAGCTTGACCCACGCCGTCTTGCCGCCCCCGGCGCTCACCACGCCCACGCGGACCTCAGGATTGAGATCGCCGGGCTGCGGAAAGCGCTGCGGATCGACCTTCGCGTGGGTGGGAATCCAATCGGTGATCGGGTACAGCGGCACCTCGGTCTCGTTCATCTGCAGATAGGCAAGGTTCTTCGAGTCCGGCGACCAGAAGTAGTTGCTGCGTGTCTCCAGCTCTTCATCGTAGACCCAGTCCACCTCGCCGTTGAGTACCGCCTGGCCGTTGAGGGTGGCCGGATTGGGCGCGGGGGCCACCACGGCCGTGGGAGTGCCGGGGTCCTTCAGCCGCAACACAGAAAGGCCGTGGTCGCGCACAAAGGAGATCATTTCACCGTTGGGCGAAAACTTGGGGTTGTCGCCGGAGGCCGCTCCGGTGAAGGCTATCTCCACGCCCGTGCCATTATGCAGATCGAAGAGCCACAGCCGGCCGTTGGAGTCGAAGAGCAGGTGCGCGGAGTCCGGCGCCCACAGGTAACTGGCCATCTTGTAACGGTCGCGATGGTCGCGGTCGGTCTCAGAGCCGGCTGCCCCGGTGAGCGAGGCCAGCTTGGCGCGGCTCACCAGCACGTGCGGCTTGCCGGTGCCGGGGTCCAGGTCGACGAGTTCGCCCCCATCCAGATAGGTCAGGTGCTTGCCGTCCGGCGACCATGCAAGTCCCTCGGGTGGGTGCCCGGCCAGCGATCCATGACCGAAGATCGCTTCCACGGTCAGAGGTTTCTGGGGCGCCTGCGCGGCAAGCGGAACCGTTGCCAAGGGAAGAGCAACAACGGCGGAAAGCAGAAATGCGGCAGTGCGCGTCAAACGTATTCCTCCACGAGCTGAGCCCGGCCTGGATTCCTGGGCTGCGATCCAGGTGTGCGAGGCTTCCAGCCAGAAGTGTAACTCACGCCGTCTGCCGGGTTGCATCTCGCCCCCAGAGCTAGTATGGTGCGGGACATGCACTGGGCAACTCCCGAAGAACGCACCAATCTGGGCCAGGCGCGGCGCAAGCAGGTGGGCCGCCAGGAACACAACGCATTCAACCCCAAGGCGCGGACGACTTCACCGCTCAAGCTTCTTGACCGGTCGATGCACGGCCGCGTGCCGGCACTGGTCAAGCTCAAGTACGAGCTGATGGCGGAGTCGCCCTTCGGCTATTTTCGCGGCGCGGCGCCGGTGATGGCCGCGGATCTGGCCGTGCTGCCCAACACAGGTATCGTCAGCCAGCTCTGCGGCGACGCGCATGTGCGCAACCTGGGCGCCTATGCCGCACCCGACGGGCGGCTGGTCTTCGACATCAACGACTTCGACGAGACCATCCGCGGGCCCTTCGAGTGGGATCTCAAGCGCATGGCCGCCTCGGTGACGCTGGCCGGCCGCGGATCCGGCCACAAGGACTCCTCTGCCCGGCGAGCGGTCGAGCAGTGCATCGAGCGTTACTGCGCCCAGATGCGCGCCTTCGCCAAGATGCCCCACCTGGAAGTAGGCCGCTATCAGGTCCACCGGCTGGGCCAGGTCGCGCCGGTGCATGCGGCGCTGTTGAAAGCCGAGCGGGCCACGCCGCAGCACACTCTGGCGCAGCTCACCGAGCCGGCCTCCGCCAAGCCCGGCGCGCCCCGCCGCTTCAAGGAAGCCAAACCCATGTTGACGCGCGTTACCGGCTCCCAGGCCTTGGCCGTTCTGGCCTCGCTCGGGCCGTACCGCGAGATGCTGGAGCCGCAGCGGCAGCACCTTTTGTCTTTCTACCGCCCCGTGGACGTGGCCTTCAAGGTGGTCGGCACCGGCTCGGTGGGCCTGCGCGACTACTGCATCTACTTCGAAGGCAACGGACCCGACGACCCGCTGTTCCTGCAGATCAAGGAGGAGCCGGCGTCAGCCTACGCGCCCTATCTGCCCGACGCTTACCCCGCTCACCACAACGGCCAGCGCGTAGCCGAGGGACAGCGCGCCATGCAGTTGCAGTCCGATCCATTTCTTGGCTGGACGCACATCGGCGGGCGTCAATACCTGGTGCGCCAGCTCAACGACCACAAGGGCTCCATCGACCTCAATGACCTGGCCGGCGCCGGCCTTCAGGCGTACGCCGAAGTCTGCGGCGAGCTGCTGGCCCGCGGCCACGCCCGCTCCGGCGACCCTCTGGTCATCGCCGGATACCTGGGCTCCGGCGACGGTTTTGCCGAGGCGCTTGGCAAGTTCGGCTTGCTCTATGCCGACCAGACCGAGAAGGACTGGAGAGATCTGCGCCGTTCCCGCAAGTTGGGAACCAAGGTGCAGAGACCTACCCACAAGTCGCAGCATTGAAGGGTACGGGAATCACAGGCAGCGGAGGGTACGGGAATTCGGGCAGCAGAGAAATTCGTTCGGTGAAGGGTACGGGCTTCAGCCCGTACATTAAGGCAGCAAAATCAGCAGGGCTTTAGCCCCTGAGAAATGTCGAATCAAGAAGAGAAGCTTGTCCGAAGACTCTCTTCACAACCTCCAAGGAGACTCACATGAATCGCCGCACTTTTACGCAAGCCCTGGCGACGGCCGCTCTCGCCGCCGCTGCACCGCGTCTGCCCGCTGCGCCTCTCACGGGCGCGGCCCAGCCACAACCCGCTGCCCCTCCGTTTCCGCTCTCGGTCATGCTCTGGACCGTCTTCAACGACCTGCCCTTCGAGGAGCGGCTGGCCAAGGTAGCCGAAGCGGGCTACACCAACATCGAGCTGGTGGGCGAATACAACGCCAAAAACTGGACTGAAGCCGACTTTGCCCGCGCCAACGCCGCCCGCAAGCGCCTCGGCATCAGCTTTGACGCCACCGCCGGCCTGAAAAACGGCGTGTCCGATCCCGGCACTCGCGATGCGTTTCTGGCCGAACTGAACGCGGCGCTCACGCCCATGGAGACCCTGAGTTGCCCGGCCATGATCGTGCTCTCCGGCGATGTGGTTCCGGGCCTCACCCGCGACGCGCAGCATCAAGCCTCGATCGAGACGCTCAAGCGCGCCGCGGCTCTCGTGGAGGGCCGCAAGATCGCCGGCCAGCCCGTGCGCCTCCTGCTCGAGTGCATCCATCTCGAAGAGAGACCCAAATACTTTCTCACCTCGGCCGCCGAGGCCATCGACGTCGTCCGTGCCGTCAACCACCCCCAGGTCCAGTTCCTCTACGACATCTTCCACGAGCAGATGAGCTACGGCAATTTGATCGAAAAGCTCGACAAGCACATCGACGTCATCGGCCTTATCCACATAGCCGATGTCCCCGGCCGCCACGAGCCCGGCAGCGGCGAAATCAACTACTCGAACATCTACCGCAAGCTGGCCCAGCTCAACTACCGCCATAACGTCGCCATGGAGTTCATGCCCACCGGCGACCCCGTAGCCACGCTGCGTGCGGCAAAGGCTATGGTGTGGCAGGCCGCGGCGGTCTAAGCGCAGGCCGCACTTCGCCGTCCGGGCGCATGGGCGCCATCCTCCTCTCAAGCCCGTTCGGCCGGCCGCGCCTGCATGAGTTTTTTCCAATCAGCCCGGCAGGATTCAGGTAGGGCGATTGCCTCCCGCCCTCAGGGAGGTACCCATGCGCATTCACGGTAACCGAATGAATCTCAATGCGGTGAATCCCTACTCCGCTGCGGCGGAGAAGGCGGCTGCCGCGCAACGTGCGGCCGATGTCCGCAAGAAGCTGATGAAGAGCGCCGCGGACATCGAGGGAACAGCGAGTCCGGAAGAAGCTTTCATGCTCGGCCAATGGATGGACTCGCGGCACAGCCAGGTCGAGAGCGAGGACCAGTATCACGCCAGCGCCTCCGGCAAAGACCCGGATTTCGGATAAGGCGCGGACATCGAAGTTCCACGCCAAGGCCACCGGGGGCATTCAAGCGCAGGCCACGGCTGCGGATCGGTTCCCAAATGAGCTTTCTCTCATCTTTACGGGCAGGATTCAGGCCCGTCAATTGCTTACCAACCCTTTGGGAGGCAACGATGCCCAACGACGGCAGCTCCATGAACCCCAATCCAGTCAATCCTTACTACGCCGCGACGGAGAAGGCGGTCGCGGCGCGCCGGCCCTCTCAGACCCGAAAGAAAGCGACCAAGCGCACGGCCGGCGTTCAAGCCTCGGCGGGATCAGGCCAAGTCTTCTTGATGGGCCAATGGATGTGCGCCGGGCGGAGCCAGGCGTTGACCGAAGACCGGCGCCACGCCACGCGCTCGGGCAAAGGCCCGGACCTCGGATAAGGCGCATATCTCCGATTTCACGCTGCGTGCAACGCGCGCAGCCAACCGGACCGGGCCGCATCACTATGATGGAGTGAGCGCCCGGCCCCGATGCCCTCCACCGACACCACAACCCGCGCCCTGCCAACCCTGCACGAGTTCTTCTCCCCAGGGGGGATTCTGGCGCGCTCGGCGCTGCCCTATGAGTACCGCCCAGGGCAACTGGAGATGGCCAAGGCCGTGGAACGGGCGCTCGAAGAGCGGCGCCACCTGATCGTCGAGGCCGGCACCGGCACCGGCAAGACGCTGGCCTACCTGCTGCCGGCCCTGCGTACCGGCCAGCGCGTGATCGTCTCCACCGGGACCAAGGCACTGCAGGATCAGCTCTACTTCCGAGACGTTCCCTTTCTCGAAAAGTTGCTGGGAAGCCTGCGCGTCTGCTACATGAAGGGCCGCGCCAACTACCTGTGCCGCCACAAACTGGTCACGCTGCGCAACCAGCCGATTCTGTCAGGACTCGAGGAGATCGACCAGTACCGGCAGATCTCGGAGTGGGAGCAGACCACCGAAACCGGCGACCGGGCAGAGCTTTCCGGGATGCCGGAGTCGAGCGCTCTGTGGAACAAGCTGGATGCGAGGACCGAGGCCTGCCTGGGGTCAACCTGTCCGGATTACCGCCGCTGCTTCATCACCGAGATGCGGCGCAAGGCGCTCGAATCGGACATTATCATCGTGAACCACCACCTGTTCTTTGCCGACCTGGCCGTGAAGCAGGAGGCCGTGGGTGCGCCCGATGCGGGGATTCTGCCCGAAGCCGCGGCGGTGGTCTTTGACGAGGCGCACGAACTGGAAGAGGTGGCCTCGCAGTATTTTGGACTTTCGGTGAGCAATGTGCGCTTTGAGGAGTTGGCGCGGGACACTGACGCCCTGCTGCGCGGCAAAGAAGGCGCGGGAAGCCTTCCCGCCGTCACGCAGCAACTGCGCGAGCGGGCGCGCATGTTCTTTGCCGGATTGCCCATGAGCGGGAACGGTCGCCAGCCGTTTACCGGGCGCGAGGAGTTTCTGGAGAACTCCGGCGACCTGTATACGGCGGTTCGCGCCACGCTGAGGCTGCTTGAGGCGGAGATGGTGGGACTGACGGGCATCGATGAGGCTCCAGGGTTGAGAAAGCGCATGGCCCGCCTGCGCACCGAGCTCGAGTTTCTGCTGGAGTCGAACGCCAGCAACATGGTCTATTGGATGGAGCGGCGCGTCGGCGGCGGTTCCACAGACAGGTCTTCTTCTCCGGGACGGCCGGGCGGATTTCGCTCGCAGTCGCGGACCACTTTCCTGCAGGCCACGCCGATCGACGTCTCCGAGCTGCTTTTCCAGCTCGTCTTCGACCAGATTCCGACCGTGGTGCTGACCTCGGCCACGCTCACCGTGCAGGGCGGCTTTGAGCACATGCGCAGGCGGCTGGGCCTCACGGAGGCGCGAGAACTGGTGGTGCCCTCGCACTTCCGGTTTGCTGAACAGGCGCTGCTCTACCTGCCGCCGGAGATGCCCGATCCGCGCGACCCGGAGTTTCCCGAGGCCGCCGCCAACTGCATCCGCCGCGTGCTCTCGCTCTCCCGCGGGCGCGCCTTTTGCCTGTTCACCAGCTACAGCCAGATGCGCGACCTGTACGAGCGCCTGCTGCCGGTGCTGGACTTTCCCATCCTGCTGCACGGCACGGCCCCGCGCAAGGCGCTGCTCGAGGAGTTCCGCTCCACTCCCAACGCCGTGCTTTTCGGGACCTCCAGCTTCTGGCAGGGGGTGGACGTGCAGGGCGAGGCGCTGAGCTGCGTCATCATCGACCGCTTGCCCTTTGCCGTGCCCAGCGACCCGGTAGTCTCCGCCCGCATGAAGGCCATCGAAGAGGCCGGCGGCAAGCCCTTCTTCGACTACCAGGTTCCGGCAGCGGTTCTCACCCTCAAGCAGGGCTTCGGCCGCCTGATCCGCTCGCTTGAAGACCGCGGCGTGCTGGTGCTGCTCGATCCCCGCATCCGCCGCCAGCGCTACGGCCAGACCTTCCTCGCCAGCCTCCCGCCGTATCGGATGACCGCGGCGATTTCGGATGTGGAGAGCTTCTTTGGTACTGACACGGGTCGTGCGTCGCGAGAGTAGAATTCAGAGCCAGTAGCTCCGCTCAAGATAAGGCGAACGAATATGCCTATACCCGACTTTCAAACCTTGATGCTGCCAGTTCTCCAGATTTCCGCTGAGAAAGAGTGGCGGATTTCCGACGCTGCGGAACGCCTGGCCGACGATTACAACCTTTCACAGGAGGAGCGAACGACTCTCCTTCCGTCTGGTCGCCAAACAACGTTTTCGAATCGGGTGGGGTGGGCAAAATCGTACCTCGTCAAGGCCGGGCTCATTAAGCCAACCAAGAGAGCGCACTTTTGCATCTCAGAGCACGGTAGAGGCGTCCTTGCCAACCCACCCGAGCGCATCACGATTAAGTACCTGAGCCAGTTTCCAGCGTTCGAGGAGTTTCGGAAGGCGCGAGAGCCTGGAAAAGAATCGATCGATGCGCAAGTCACCGATCTAGCTCATGAATCGTCTTTGACGCCCGACGAATCCATGCGCAATGCCCACCTCCTGCTTGAGCAGGAACTTGCCGACGAGTTGCTCGTCAAAATCTGCTCGGGCACCCCGGCGTTCTTCGAGAACCTGGTTGTTCGCCTGTTGTTTGCAATGGGGTACGGTGGGTCGGTAGCAAAGATCAATGAAGCTTTAATCAATAAGGCATTGGTGGGCGGAGCAGGAGACGGCGGCGTCGACGGAGTCATCGATCAGGACATTTTAGGCTTGGACCGAATCTACGTTCAGGCAAAACGGTACGCCGATGGAAACACTGTCGGGCCAAGTGCGATTCGAGAATTCTTCGGAAGCCTGGACCGATTCAAGGCAACCAAGGGGCTGTTCGTCACAGCATCGACCTATACGGCCTCCGCTCGGGAAACTGCCACTGCGCTGAGCAAGCGAATCGTTCTCGTGGACGGGAAGGAACTGACACGTCTTATGATTCGGCACAACGTCGGATGCCGGGTTGAAGAAACACTCGAAATCAAGAAAATCGATGAGGAATTCTTCGAGTAGACTGTGGCCAATGTCGGACTGAAAACTGTGACCAATGAGGGGACTGACGTGAGAACTAACCGAGAAGCTCCATTCGACCACACCGGCTCCAACTTTGACAGCTTCCTTGCAGAAGAGGGCATTCTGGATGAGGTCACTGCCGTGGCCATTAAGCGTGTCTCAGATTGGCAGGCGGAAAACACGGCAGTAGAAGCGCCGCCCACGGAAAGCACTTGACCGGATTTTCGTTTCGCCCCACTCAAAGCTTACAAGAAGCAAACCGATGCAGATCACCGAGCAAGACGTCCTCGTAGTCATCGACGTACAAAACGACTTCTGCCCCGGCGGCGCGCTGGCGGTTGCGGATGGGGATGCTGTGATCGATCCCATTCACCGCGTTGCGGCGAAGTTCGATCACATCGTACTTACCCAGGACTGGCACCCGGCGGGGCACGCTTCTTTCGCCAGCGCCCATGCGGGGAAGCGGCCGTTCGAGCAAATCGAGCTGAGTTACGGGATGCAGACTCTTTGGCCCGACCATTGCGTTCAGGGCAGCAAAGGCGCAGAGTTTCATCAGGCGCTGCACCTGCCGCGGGCGGAGCTGATCCTGCGCAAAGGTTTCAGGCCGCGGATCGATTCGTATTCGGCCTTTTTTGAGAATGATCGCGTCACGCCTACCGGGCTTGCCGGCTATTTGGATGAGCGGAACCTGAACCGTATCTTCCTGGCCGGGCTTGCCTATGACTTTTGCGTGGGCTACTCGGCGCTCGATGCGCGGCGTCTGGGCCTGTCAGCCGTGATTCTGCGCGACGCATGCCGGGCTATCGACCTGAACGGTTCGGTCGCGAAAATCGAAGCTGAAGTTGATCGGGCCGGGGTCGTGCTGATCCAGAGCGCGGAAGTTTTCGACTGAAGCTGCAATCGGCCCGGTAGAATCGCAGCAGGCTCGGCGGACTCGCTCCGCTCCCTCATCTATGTCCCGCAACTTCTACATTCTGGCTGCCACGCTGGGGTTCTTCGCGCTGGTCTCGGCGGGGATGTCGCTGGTGCCTTCGAGCTTCCAGCCGGGACTGCCGGCCAACGGGTCGCTGTGGCGCACGGTGGCGATGTTCCTGCTGCTGTTTGGGCTGGCGGCGGCGCTGGTCGGCGTGATGAGCCACTTGTTTGAGCAGGTGGACCGGCGCAGCGAAGAGACCCGGCAGGCGGCCCGTCGCAGAAGAGGGGACGGCCGGAAACCGTAACGCTGCCTAAGCGCCTAGAATGGAACCAGGGACTCTTCCCCGCAGGATCGAGCAGACGCCGATGTATGAAGTCACCGTGGAGGCCGGTTTTTCTTCCGGCCACTACCTTCGCAACTACAAGGGCAAGTGCGAAAACCCGCACGGGCACAACTATAAAGTTCAGGTCACTCTTGCCGGGGCCGCGCTGGACGAGGCCGGCCTGTTGCTGGACTTCAAACTGCTCAAGCAGGTCCTGCGCCCGGTGATCGAGCGCATCGACCACCAGATGCTCAATGACCTGGAGCCCTTCACGGTGCTGAACCCTTCGGCCGAGAATCTGGCCAAGTATTTCTACGACCAGACCAGCGAGCAACTCGCCGGCATGACCCAGGGCCGGGTACGCGTGAAGGACTGCACCATCTGGGAGACGGACACGACGACGGCTACTTACTACGAATAGCGCGGGGTTTGCTCTTCCCGGCTGCTTCGCGTCGCTTCCAGGACCTGGGCAATTCATCGCCGGGCATGGGAGGATTGCCAGCGCCGGCTTTGTTCAGAATCTCTATTGCGCGGGCGACATCGGCGCCTCGCGTATACCGTTGAAAGAACTCCAGCGTGCGAGTGACGGCAAGCTTTTCAGCCACGGCGACATTGATGAGTTGATTGAGCGCCACCCCCTCTGACTTGGCCAATGCTCTAGCCTCCTCCATGAGCGTGGGCTGGAGCCGCAATGCAAAATTACTCGTCTTCATTGGCGTCTAATCCTTTCCAGGGCTTCGCCTGGGCGCAAAGCCGCAATGCCAAACCGCCTTGCTGCAATCAGAAAATCTCGCGTGTTGAGAGTAACGATCATCTCGGCCTTTCCATGGTATGCAGCCTCCAATACGAACTCGTCATCAGGGTCCACCAATTGTGGCCGCAATCGGTGAGAAATATGCACAGGCTCACCCATCCGGCAAAACGCTCTTACAATGTCAACATTCGCTTGCGCATCGAGGGATCCAGCCAAATGTTCAGGCCGGGTTAGAACCGCTTCGTATTCCAGCACCAGCGGTACCGAGACGAGCGGCCTCAACTCCCCATCCAAAACCATCCTCAGAAGCTCACGCGATGCACCCTTGGCGCTTCGAACTGCTGCCACGAGGACGGACGTGTCGAAGACCGCTCGCATAGAGAGGATCATATCACATGCAATATCATAGGGAGGCGATGCCGAACTACGGCTGGTCTCGCGGCGGCTAGAGCGTCTAGTTCATCTGGCTGGATTTGGATTTGAGGTACTTGTCGAAGGGAATCTCGAAGTAGAAAAGCTCGCTGCCGTCCGCGTTGCGCAGTTTGTGCAGGTGGAGCTTGGCGCCGCGCAGCGGGTGATCGAGCTGGGAGACGTCGTAAAACAGGAATCCGGCGCGAGTGGTGTGCGGCTCAACCACCAGGGCCTGGTACTCGAAGGTATCGAAGTCCTGCTCGATCGCTTGATTGCTGGCCTTGGGCTTCGTTTTGATGGAGGGTATTGGACCGGGCATGGGAATTTTGGAGCCCTGGCGTTCCTTTCGCGTCATCAGCCGCTCCACGTCCTCCGGCTCGGCGGCCTGAATCTTGTCGCCCGCGGCGGTGAGGAAAAGGATCCGCGCGTCGCGCAGGGAGATGGGCCGATCGCCGTTGTTGGTCACGATCAGGCGGACCGGCATCACGCCGTGGCTGAGATAGTCCACTTTGAAGATCGACTCTTTTTCCTTCGTGTCGTAGGGTTCGGCGGCGATGGCCACCTTTTCGTCGTCATGCACCTCGACCGCGGCAAAGGTCGTAGCCGGCTGTACAGGGGGCGGGGTGTGATCGCTGGCCACGGCCGGCAGCGCCAGCCAGAGCAAGAACGGCGGAATTGCCCGCAAGGTCCTCATCGTGCTCGACTGTATCATTTGAGGGTTAGACCGGGGGAAGGCAGATTCCGTTACGCATGATTCTCTTTTTCTACAACCTGGCGTTGCTGACGGCCCTGGTGGTGGGAGCGCCGTGGTGGCTGTGGCGCATGGCTACTACGCAAAAATACCGCGAGGGGCTGATGGAACGTCTGGGCCGGGTTCGACCTGGGTGGGTGCGGCCTGGCCGCCGTGGCCGGTTCAAGGGCCAGAGCCCCGGCGGCGCAGCGGACGACCGGCCTTTAATCTGGGTTCACGCGGTCTCGGTGGGCGAGGTGCTGGCCGTGAGCCGGCTGGTCAAGACGCTGGACGCCGCGCTGCCGGACTTCTTTATCGCCATCTCCACCACCACCCGCACCGGACAGGAGCTGGCTCGCGAGCGATTCGGAGCCAACCGGGTTTTCTATTGCCCGTTGGACCTTCCCTGGGCGGTGCAGGGGTATTTGAAAGCTCTTCAGCCGCGGCTGCTGGTTCTTGCGGAAACGGAGTTTTGGCCCAACCTGCTCAGCGGCTGCTTTCGCCGGGGAATTCCCGTGGCCGTGGTGAATGCCCGCATCTCCGACCGCTCCTGGCCGCGCTACCGGCGGCTTCGCTGGCTGTGGAGGCCCTTTTTGGAGCGGCTGGACCGGGTGCTGGCCCAGAGCGAGACCGATGCCGAACGGCTAAAGGCCATCGGCTGCCGGCCGGAGCGGACATCGGTTGCCGGCAACCTGAAATTCGACGTGCGGGCAGCAGAGGAAACGGAGGCGGCCCGGGTTTTGAAGGCGCTGGCTCCCGATCTGCGCCTGATTGTGGCGGGCAGTACGCTGGAGGGCGAAGAAGCCGCACTCGTGGAGGCCTGGCCGAGGCTGCTCGAAGCCGATCCGCAGCTTGTCCTGGTGCTTGCGCCCCGGCATCCAGAGCGATTTGGCGGGGTGGCAGCGCTGCTCGACAAGTCCGGCGTTGCGTGGGTCAAACGGTCCGACTGGCGCTCGCAGCTCGCCGGGTCGCTCAAGCCGCTGGAGCCCGGCGAGATCGTGCTGCTGGACACCATCGGCGAGCTGGCGTCGGTTTATTCGCTGGCGGCAGTGGCATTTGTGGGAGGCAGCGTGGTTCCTGGCGGAGGACACAATCCGCTGGAGCCGGCGCAGTTCGGCGTTCCCATCGTGATGGGCCCGAACTACGCCAACTTCCGGGCCATTACCGACGACCTGCGGTCACACAACGCGGTCCGTATCGCGCCCAAAGAAGATTTGGCCGGGACTCTGATCGAAATGCTGCTGGACCGGAGCGCAGCCGCGGCGATGGGCGAACGGGCCAAGCAGGTCTTCGACCAGCAGGCCGGAGCGACCGGGCGCTGCGTGGACGCGCTGCGGGAGTTGCTATCTCCCGAGACCTTGAGGGAGCGTCCGTCATGAGAAACTCCACTGGCTTGCGCAAGCTGCTGTTGCCGCTGGTTCCGGCCTACCGGCTGGCGCTCTGGCTGCGCGAATTGCGGCTGGGAACAAGGTTGGAGCCGGTGCGGCGGTTGCGTTTCCCGGTGGTCAGCATCGGCAACCTCTCCACCGGCGGCGCGGGCAAGACGCCCCTCGCCATCGCACTGGCCAAGGCGCTCGCACAGCGCGGCTTTCAAGTGGATGTGCTCTCCAGAGGCTACGGGCGTCGAGGGCAGCTCCCCGTCCGCGTGGCCCCGGACGGGACCGCGGAGGAGTTCGGCGATGAACCGCTTCTGATCGCGCGCGAGGCCGGCGTTCCGGTCTACGTGGCCGGGCAACGCTACGAGGCCGGGCTTTTGGCCGAGGGCGACGCGCAGCAGACCGCCGGGAAAGATCACCGGCCCCGCGTTCACCTGCTCGACGACGGCTTTCAGCATCGCCAACTGGCGCGCGATGTGGACATTCTGCTGATGAACCGGCAGGACTGGCAGGATGGCCTGCTCCCGGCCGGCAATCTTCGCGAGCCGCTGCGAGCCGCCCGGCGGGCAACAGTGATCGCGATTCCAGCCGACGACCTGGAGTTAGAGGCGGAACTGAAGGCCTGGGGTTGGGAGGGTTCGGTCTGGCGCCTGCACCGCAGAATGGAGGTTCCAGCCATCGATGGCTCCGTGGCTGCCTTTTGCGGCATCGCCCGCCCGGAGCAGTTCTTTGCCGGCCTTGAAGCCGCCGGCCTGCATCTCGCCGCCCCTATCGCATTCCCCGACCACCAGCGCTATGCTGCAGGCGACCTCGACCGCCTGGTATCCTCAGCCCGCTCCAGCGGAGCCACAGCTCTGATAACCACCGAAAAGGATCTGGTCCGGCTGGGCAAGCTCTCTGCCGCCTTCCCGGAATCCCTGCCACTCCTTACCGCCTGTTTGCGCATCGAGATCGAGCACGAGCGCGAAGCCATCGAATGGCTGGTGGGCCGGCTGAAGCCCGCTCCAGCGCGCCGGCCCCTGTGAGAAAATCAGAGTTTGCACACGCAGTCCCAGTTTCGCTTGCTCGTGGTCCGGCTGGGCGCCATGGGCGATATTCTGCACGCGTTGCCGGCAGTGACGGCGCTGCGGCAGGCCCATCCGGGATGGGTGATCGACTGGGCGGTGGAACCGCGCTGGCGCGCGCTGCTGGCGGCAGAGGACAGTATTGGCCGCGTCACATCGCAACCGTTAGTGGACCGGATTCTCTTTGCGCCCACCAGGGAGTGGCGAAAAGCGCCGCTGAGCCAAAAAACTCTTCATGAAATCAAAGCTTTGCGGCAGGCGCTGCGGGCCGGGGAATACGACGCGGTACTGGATCTGCAAGGAGCGGTGCGGTCGGCGGTGGTGGGGCGGATGGCGGGCTGTCGGCGGCTGATCGGCGAGGCGGAACCGCGGGAGCGGATCGCGCGCTGGCTGTTTACCGAGCGGGTGGCGACCCGCGGCGCGCATGTGATCGAGCAGGACGTGGAGCTGGCCTCGGCCGTGGCCGGCGACGATCTGGCGCCCGTAACGCCCTGGCTGCCCGTGGACCAGGCCGCCGAGGCGTGGGCCGACCAGATTCTGCCTCGCGACGCGAGCCAGCCGGGGCCCCCACGGACAGGTCTACGTCCGTGGGGTGGAGAGCCGGGGTCCCCACGGACGGGTCCAGGTCCGTGGGGTGGAGAGCCGGGGTCCCCACGGACGGGTCCAGGTCCGTGGGGTGGAGAGCCGGGGTCCCCACGGACGGGTCCAGGTCCGTGGGGTGGAGAGCCGGGGTCCCCACGGACAGGTCCAGGTCCGTGGGGTGGAGAGCCGGGGTCCCCACGGACAGGTCCAGGTCCGTGGGGCGGAAGCCAGGCCGCCGTGCTCATCAACCCCGGCGCAGGGTGGGGCGCCAAGCGCTGGCCTATAGAGCGGTATGCGGCCGTCGCCCAGGGGCTTATCGACCGTGGTTTGCACGTGCTGGTCAACGCCGGTCCAGGCGAGGAGCCGCTCGGGGAAGTGATTTCCCATGCGACCGGCGGCGCGGCTACTTCGCTCACCTGCACCCTGGAGCAGCTGATTGCCCTCACCCGCCGAGTTGCCCTCGTTATCGCGGGGGATACCGGTCCGCTGCATCTGGCCTGCGCCCTGAGCCGGCCGGTGGTCGGCATCTATGGCCCCACAGACCCCAGCCGCAACGGCCCCTTTGGAACCAGATTCAGAGTGCTGCGCAGCCCGGAGAGCCGCCGCGACCACGCTCGCAACGCAGCGCCGGAGGCCGGTCTGTTGACCATCTCGCCGGAGGACGTGCTGCAGGCCGCCGACGAACTGCTCGCGCAGGAGAGCGCCCGATGACCCAGCCCACCAATCCGCAAACCAATCCGCCCCAAGAGGATTGGATAGCCCGCTGGCAGCGTTTGGCCCGCCGCATCCGTGTGCCGTTGGGCTTTCTTACCGCCGGCCTTTACCTTTTCGAGCTGGGTCGGCGCGCCCCGGTGCCCGCCGCCGTGGCCTGGAGCCTGGCACTGGTTGTGCCCGGCCTCTGGTTGCGGGGCTACGCTGCCGGTTATGTGAAAAAGAATCGTGAGCTGACCGTGACCGGTCCTTACGCGTACACCCGCAACCCGCTTTACCTGGGATCGATGCTGATTGCCGCCGGCTTTGCGCTGGCACTGCTCAGTTGGCCGGTGGCGCTGGTGCTGGCGGGCGGGTTTGGGGTGATTTACGTCCCCGTTATCGCCTCCGAGGAACGCTTTTTGCGCGCCACATTTCCCGGATTCGATGCGTATTGCCGCCGCGTGCCCCGATTGATTCCGCGTTTGACACCGGCCAGCCAACCCGGCGGCCAAAGCGGGACCGGCGGCTTCTCCCTCTCGCTCTATCTCAAGCACCGCGAGTACAATGCAGGTATAGGGGCCGCTCTGCTGTATCTCAGCCTGCTCTTCCTGCGGCCGGCTTTCAGCGCACTCGTGCATGGGCTGCGGTGAGCGCTCCGCGCGCCAAAATAGTCAATCTATCAAGGAGTCCTGCCTGACGGTGAAGACGCGCACAACCGCAGCAATCGTTTTTTGTGCTCTTGCACTGGTCGCCGGGTCTCACGCCCAGCAGGCGGCCCCGCTCGCCCCGCCGCGCGCGGGCTTCAGTTTTCCGCAAAAGCAGACTCTGATCTATACCGTCGACTGGCGGGTTTTTCCCGCCGGGACCGCCGTTCTGCACTTTGAGGCAACGGGCGATCAGGAGCGCCTCACCGCAAACGCCGACACCATTGGCGCCATTAACCTGCTCTTCCATGTGGGAGACCGTTTCCAGTCCACCTTCGACCGCGAAAAAGGCTGCACCTACGAGTTCGACAAGCAGACCGTCGAGGGCCGCCGTCAGGTGAATTCCACGCTCCGGCTGGACTATGCCCAGGGGAAATCCATCCTGGATGAGAAGAACCTGGTCACCGGGCAAACCAAGCATGTGGAGGCGCCCGTGCAAGCCTGCCTCACCGACCTGCTGACCGGAGTGTATTACGCCTCGTCGCAGCCCATGGAAGTGGGCAAGACCTTTGTCATCCCGGTGGTGGACGCCCTGCATACCGTGCCGGTGACCATGAAGGTGGAAGGCCACGAAGAGATCAAGACCACGCTGGGCGCCTTCAAGACCCTGCGCGTGCAGCCCACGGCCGACGCGGGCGTGGTAAAGAATCGCGGCAACATCTGGATCTGGTATACCGACGACGAGCGCCACCTCCCGGTGCAGATGCGGGCGCGGCTGTTCTGGGGCACCATCACCTTCCGCCTCACCGCCAACGAAAACAAATAGGTTTACCCATACGCTCTCCATTGCCCCACCTGGCTGGGTGCCCCACCTTCGCCACGTGTCGCCGCGGCGACTTCTTTGTGGCTAAGGTGGGATAGATCCATCTATCTACAGTTCTTTATTGCATTTATGTCTTATTGTTCTTTACAAACCGACACCCCCAACCACCCCATATATCCGTCCCGGTGTAAACTTCTCCTTCGCGCGGAAGCCGGCCTTCCATGCCGCGAAAGGGAAAACCCTCATGCGCAAATACACCCTCGCCGTCTCTCTCGCACTCGCCTTCGCAATCGCCCCGTTCTGCTCTCCACTGCCAGCGCAGCCCAAGCGCCCCATGACCTTCGAGGACATGATGAAGATGAAGCGGCTGGGAGAGACGGCCGTCTCGCCGGATGGCAAGTGGCTGGCCTATTCCGTCACCACCGTCAACCTCGACCAAAACACCAAAACAGCGGAGTTGTGGTTGCAGCCCATCGCCGGCGGCGAACCCATTCCGCTCCCGGTGGCCCGGCCCGGCGACAGCGGCCCGCAGTTCGCGCCCGACGGCAAGCACATTCTTTTGCTCAGCAGCCGCGAGGGCGGCCAGCAGGTGTGGCTGGCGGATTTCGACGGCTCGACCGGAGCCACGAGCAATGCGAAAAAGCTGACGGCCATCTCCACCGAGGCCGACAATGCCCTCTGGTCGCCGGACGGCAAGTCGATTGTCTTCACATCGGCCGTCTATCCCGATTGCCCGGCGATCACGGCAACGGACGCGGCAACGGGCAACAAATGCAACGCCGACCGCGACGCCGCCCTCGCCGCCAGCAAGGTGAAGGCGCAGATCTTCACCCACCTGCTCTATCGCCACTGGAACCACTACACCGGCGACAAGCGCAGCCATCTCTTCCTGGTTTCGGTTGACAGTGGCGCAATCCACGACCTGACGCCCAACGATCCACACGACGTTCCGCCCTTTTCGCTCGAAGGCGGCGGCGGGTTTGCCTTTGCGCCGGACTCAAAGGAGTTGGCGTTTACGGAGAATGTGGACCCGGAGCCGGCGACCAGCGTGAGCGCGAAGATATTTACGCTGGATTTGACGAATCCGGCTGCGAAGCCGGTCGCGGTGAGCAATTCGGCGGGTGGAAATTTTAATCCGGCTTATTCGCCGGATGGGAGGTGGCTGGCTTGGCGCTCGCAGGCGCGGGCCGGCTACGAAAGCGACAAATTCCGACTCATGCTCTATGACCGAGCGGCGAAAACGTCCAAGGATGTCCTGAAGTCTGCGAAGACTCCGACGACGGCTCCAGCGAATTTTGATCTCTGGGTGGATGAATTTGTTTGGGATCAAAGTTCTCGGCACGTCTTTTTTGTTGCTGAAGACAAAGGCGAAGCTCCGATCTATCGAGTTGATGTTATCGGCGGTGAGCTGCATAAAATGGACAAAGCAGCCGGTGAGTGGAGTGGAATCCATACCACTGACAAAAATGGTTTAGAGGCGGTCGTGGGCACTCTTATGCGTGTTGACCGACCAGCCGAATTTGTGCGTGGAGATCTCCTGCAAATGGATGAGGCTATGCACGTAATACATGTCTATTCCGAAGAAATACACAAGCCCTCAGAGGACATCACGCCGAAGGTCTACGTTCCGCAACCAGTCACACATCTTAACGACGCGCTGCTGGCGCAGCTTGATCTGCCGAAGATGGAAGGCTTCTGGTTTACCGCCGCAGACAAGACGAAGGTGCAGGGGTTCATCATTCGGCCCCCGGGCTTCGATGCCTCAAAGAAATATCCAGTCAAGTTCCTGATCCACGGCGGTCCGCAAGGCGCCTGGGGCGATTCCTGGAGCTATCGCTGGAACGCCGAGCTGTTTGCCGCCAACGGCTACGTCGTCGTGATGATCAATTTCCGCGGGTCGACCGGTTACGGGCAGGCGGTCGTCGATGGAGTCAACGGCGACTGGGGCGGCAAGCCCTTTACCGACCTGATGACCGGCCTCGACTACGCGGAGCAGCACTATCCCTTCATCGACAAGACCCGCGAGTGCGCCCTCGGCGCAAGCTACGGCGGCTACATGGCCAACTGGGTCCTCGGCCACACCAACCGCTTCAAGTGCATCGTCACCCACGACGGCATGTTCAACCCCGAATCCGTCTACGGATCGACCGAAGAGTTGTGGTTCAACGAGTGGGAGTTCAAGGGCAAACCGTGGGATTACTACGGCAAGCCGGACTCCGAAAACCCTTACCGCCGCTGGTCGCCCGCGCTCTCGGCCAAGAACTTCCACACCCCCACGCTGGTAATCCACGGCCAACTCGACTACCGCCTCGACGTAAGCGAGGGCTTCCAGCTCTTCACCACGTTGCAGCGGCTCAAGGTGCCGTCGAAGATGCTCTACTTCCCCGACGAGGGCCACTGGGTGCTCAAACCGCAGAACGCGCAACTCTGGTACAAAACCGTCAACGACTGGGTCGACCTTTGGACGAAGGGAAGGGACTGAGGGACTTGGGACTAGGGTCTCGGGTCTGGGTGTAGTACAAAATACAGAGTTGTACTACAATTCAGATATGGGAGCTACGGTACAGGCACGGCTGGACGATAAGGCGGAAGCGGCGCTGCGGCGCATTGCGCGCATCGAGGGGTGGACGACCTCCGAGGTAATCCGCGAGTGCATCCTTGAGGCCGCAGAGCGTCGAGCAACCAAGCTGCGGCCCCGCCTCATCGGCGCAGGCTGCTTTGACAGTGGCGTCGCCGATTTGGCCACGAACAAGAAGCACATGGAGGGCTTTGGGAAAAAATGGCGCGTGGATAAACAGGGCAACGGCAGATGGGATTGGTAAACTTCCCCTCGTCGTCTCTGCCAATCCTCGTGGATGCCAGCTTCCTGGTCTCTGTATACGACAAGCAGGAGCCGCACTATCGGCTGTGTATGGCGGCGCTTGATCAGGTCAATCGACCGCTTGTCACCTGCGAGCCGGTCGTCACGGAGGCGATTTATCTTCTTCGACGACTGCCCGGTGCGCCTCAGGCGATTCTGGCCAGCATTCAAGAAGGTCAACTTGAGATTCCCTTTCAGTTGGCCAACGGGGCGGCCGAAGTTCTCGCTTATTACACGAAGTACGCTGACACGCCTTGCGACTTTGCAGACGCCTGCCTCATCCACATGGCTGGCCAGCTCAACACGGGCGATATTCTCACCCTCGACAGCGATTTCAAGCACTACCGCTGGCGGCGGAATAAGCGCTTTCGGATGCTGATTCCGCTAGAGTAGATTCCATGCCCCTTGGCCGCAAATCCGGGAAGGCGCGGGCCTTCCTCGACGAAGCCGCCCTCTACGACTACGCCGTGAAAGCGCTGGGCCGCCACATGCGCTCGGAGGCCGAGTTGCGGCGGCTGATGAAGACGCGCGTGGAGCCGGGCGAACGCGGCGAAGCCGCCATTGATCACGCGCTCTCACGCCTCCGCGAGCACGGCTACCTGAACGATGCGGCCTTTGCCGAAACCTACACCCGCCTGCGCCAGGAGAATGAGAAGCTGGGCCAGCGGCGGGTGCGGCAGGACTTGCAGCAGAGGGGCGTGTCATCCGGCCTGATTGCCGAGACCATCGAGGCTCGCTACGGCCAGACCAACGAGGAAGCGTTGGCGCGCGAACACCTGGAACGCAAGCGCATCCGCAAGCCGGAGAACGAAAAGGAGACCGCGCGGGTAATGCGACGGCTGGTGACGGCGGGGTTCTCGACCGGCGTCATCTACAAGATCCTGCGCCAGTGGGATGTACCCGACGAAGCCCTCGCCGCCCTCGAAAATCTCGAGGAGGAACCGCGCGAGGAGTAGGACTTTGACGCACGCCTCGCCCTCAGTTCACCGAGAGCCTCTCCGATGCCTCCTGGCCTTCACGTTGCTCGGCCTTCAACGCCGCCAGTTTTCTCCGGCGGATCTCCTGCTCGACTGCTGCGGCAACAAAGGCGCTCCGCTTGCGGGGGCCGGCAAGGGCGTCAATCTCCCGCAAGAGCTCGACAGGCAACTTGAGGTAAAGGGGTGTTTTCTCCACAACCATGGTTTTCCTATCGGCAGTTTGCCGGGCGGCGAGCAGCTCAAGATGCCAGAAAGTCCAGCCGCCAATTACACTGAATGAACCATGCAATTCCGCTCCGGGAACGAGATACGCGAACTGTTTCTGCGCTTTTTTGAGTCGAAGGGGCACCGCCGGGTGCACTCTTCCTCGCTGGTGCCTGCCAATGACCCGACGTTGCTGTTTACCAACGCCGGCATGAACCAGTTCAAGGACCTGTTTCTGGGCGCGGAGCGGCGCGATTACTCGCGCGCGACAACTTCTCAAAAATGCGTCCGCGCGGGCGGCAAGCACAACGACCTTGAAAACGTGGGCTTTACGCGGCGGCATCATACTTTTTTCGAGATGCTGGGCAACTTCAGCTTCGGCGACTACTTCAAGCGCGACGCCATCGCCTTTGCCTGGGAGCTGGTGACCAGCGAGGAGTGGTTCGGCATTCCGAAGGATCGTCTCTATGTGACCATTTTTGAAGGCGCGGACGGCGTGCCCCGCGACGATGAAGCCGAGCAGTATTGGATCGAAGCCGGCGTGCCCAAAGAGCGGATCGGTGAGTACGGACTCAAGGACAACTTCTGGCAGATGGGCGAGACGGGGCCGTGCGGCCCCTGCTCGGAGATTTTCTACGACATGGGACTGGAGGCAGCGGAGACGCCGGGAGTCGACAAGCCTTTTGGCCAGGACGACGCCCGCTACGTCGAGATCTGGAACCTGGTGTTCATGCAGTTCGACCGCGCGGCTGTGGTGGACGCGGCGGGCAAGACCACGAGTTACACGCTGACGCCGTTGCCTAAGCCGTCCATCGATACCGGCATGGGTCTGGAGCGGGTGGCTGCCGTCCTGCAAGGAAAAGTATCCAATTTTGAAACAGATTTGTTCACGCCGCTGATCACCCGCGCCTCCGAGTTGACAGGTTGGTCCGACCGCAGCTGGTGGTCTAGCAAGCCTAGCACCGGTGCTGCACTGTCCCCGAATGATGTGCTGCTCGCACATAAAAACAGAAATGAAAAGGCAGCAGCCTCGTTGAGGATCATCGCTGACCACGCTCGTGCGGCAACGTTCCTCATCACTGATGGCGTGATTCCTGCCAACGAAGGCCGCGGCTATGTATTGCGTAAGATACTCAGGCGCGGCATCCGCCATGGCCGTTTGCTAGGCCAGGAGCAGCCATTTCTCTTCGAGATGGTCTTCGCCGTTCGAGACCTTATGCAGGGTGCGTACCCCGAACTCGCCGACTCTGCCGCTCGTGTAGCGAAAGTCGTCGAGGCCGAGGAGAAGCAGTTTGATCGTGTGCTGAAGGTTGGACTTACAAAGCTCGATGAGTTAATTCGAGAAGCTCATTCCGGGGCAGGATTCGGGGACGGGATTGGTTCTGGCAGGGGTTCAGGAGATGGTGCTGGTTCAGGAGACGGTTCTGGATTTGGCGGCGGATCGGGTAGCGGTGCAGGTTTTGGTGACGGATCGGGCTACGGCGGCGGACTAATTCCGGGCGAAAAGGCCTTCCATCTTTACGAGACCTTTGGCCTGCCACTGGATTTCATGGTGGATGCCGCACGGGATGCGTCATTGAAATTCGATGATGCCGGCTTCGAAGCCGCCCGTGCCGAAGAACAAGCCCGCGCCCGCGCCTCCTGGAAGGGCGGCAGCCAGAAGTCCGCCAGCCCCGCCTATCGCGAACTGCCCAAGACCGCTTTCCTGGGCTATAGAACTTGCAGAGTAGATGGTGCAAGAATTCTTTTTATTCTTTCTCCACAGGCGCGCGCTGATGTCCCAATGACCGAAGCAAGAGCCAATCAGAACTGCATTATAATTCTCGACCGTGCGCCGTTTTACGCGCAATCGGGCGGACAGGTCGGCGACACCGGCTGGCTATATTCAGAAGACCATAACTCGGTCATCGCTGACGTAGAAGACACTACGATGCCTGTCCAAGGCGTTCGAGCAATGCGCGTCGTCCCGAGAACTACCCTTCGTGTCGGGGACGTGGTTGACGCGCAGGTCAACGTGGAGCGCCGCAACTCCATCCGCCGCAATCACACCGGGACGCACCTGCTGCACGCCGCGCTGCGCCAGGTGCTGGGCACACACGTGAAGCAGGCCGGCTCGCTGGTCGAGCCGACGCGGCTGCGCTTCGACTTCTCGCACTTTGCCCAGGTGGCCGATGAAGAACTCGAAGAGATCGAGTCCATCGTCAACCGCGAGGTGCTCTCGGACGCGCGCGTCGAGACCCTCGAGGACGTGCCCATCGACGTGGCCGTGAACGAGTACCACGCCATGGCGCTGTTCGGAGAAAAATACGGCGACAAAGTGCGAGTGGTGAAGTTGTCGGACGGCTTCTCCACCGAACTCTGCGGCGGCACGCACACCGCCGCCACCGGCGAGATCGGCCTGGTCAAGATTGTGAGCGAAGGCTCGGTTTCCTCGGGTGTCCGCCGCGTCGAAGCCATCACCGGGTTCGGGGCGCTGGACGCCTTCCGCCAGGACTTTGCCGTAGCCCAACTGGCCGCCCAGGTGGCGCCAGCCCCCGCGGGGAGCAGCCCTTCGGAGGCGTTTCGCGCCAAGCTGGCCAGCCAGGAAGACGAGCTGAAGCGGCTGCGCCGGGAGCTGGAAGAGGCGCGGATGAAGTCGGCGGCCGGCGCGCTGGATGAGGCGCTCGCGCGCGGCGTTGATGTGAAGGGCGTGCGGCTTGTGACGCTCAGGGCCGACTCGCTGGAGCGCGGCCAGCTTCGCACGCTTGTCGACAATCTCAAGCAGAAGCTCGGCGAGGGCGTGGTGGTGCTGGCGTCGGCGCAACCGGAAGGGAAGGTAGCCCTGATCGCCGGGGTGACGGCCGGGCTGACCAAACGCATCCAGGCCGGCAAATTAGTCGGCGCGGTGGCCAAGCTTGTCGGCGGCTCGGGCGGCGGCAAGCCGGAGATCGCCGAAGCCGGCGGCAAGGACCAGGCTCTGATCGACGCGGCGCTCAAGGCGGCGCCGGGGATTGTTGGAGAGTTGCTGGGATAGTACGGATGGTTGGAGTTTGTGGTTTTTCACTAGGTTTTTGTGGTGGACCAAGACTTTGAAAGACCATAAAGGACTGTAGTTATCGTAAAGGACTGTAGTTATCGTAAAGAACTGTAGTTACCGTAAGGAACTGTAGTTACCGTAGGGAACTGTAGTTACCGTAAAGGACTGTAGTTATAGGTATCCCACCTTAGCGGCAAAAACAAATACGCCGCGAAGGTGGGGCACCCAGGGGCGTGTCGCACAGTTCAACGCAAGAGGCCGTTCCCATCCGCTCGTTGGGCTGGGAGCGGCCTTTTTGTGTTCTTCTGCCGGAATTTACCGGATGTGGAAGCTGTAAGCCACGCCCGCGGAGACGATCGGATAGGTCTTCAGCGGGTTCAGATCGCTGGTCCACTTGGCCACCTGGGCGGTCAGGTTGCTTTGGATAGCAATCGCAATCGGGTTGGTGGTGCTGGAGATGTTGGTGCACTCAGTCTGCGCCGGGTCATAGCAGGCCCAGCCTCCCAGATTCACATTCACGCTGGGCGCTCCAATGACGGCGACGCCAATCTCGAACGGAAACGACCAATGACCGTTGCGGGGGATCATATTGCCCCAGCCTGTCGTGATGGTGAAGGCCGGCTTGGTGGTGTTCAGGCCCAGGGTCGCGTTTCCGTTCACGGGAGTGGCGCCCGTGGTCGAATTCGCATTGGCCGAGTAGTAGGTTGTGCCGTTGAGGGTAAAGCTGGTTCCACCGGGCACGGCGGTGGTGGCTGTGAGTTGGTTCCCGTTGTAGAACAGAAGGCCGGGGCTGATGCGGAACCCCGCGCGGAAGGGATAAACATCCACCGAGGCGCCGGCGGAAGCCAGATTCAGCTTGGCGGTAGCGGTGATTCCACTGTTGGTGAAGTTGGTGGAGTAGTTGAAAAAGTTGCCGGTGGCCCGCAGGTTGAAGTGGCTGCTGAGGTTGGTGGCTGCCTGCAGTTGGATGCCCAGCGGTGACAGGCCGGCGCCCAGGGCAATCCGCGAAAACGGTCCAACGGAATCGCGCGGACCTTTGGCGGGCAAAGCTGTCTGGCCGGCCCCGCCTTCAGGGCTTGCTTCCGCGGCAACCAGGCTCGAGGAGGATGAGTAGGACTGGGCCATGAGCGCCGAGGGCGCGGCCAGCAATGAAAGGGAGAGCAAGAGTGCGGTTTGCTTCATGAAATACCTCCAAAAAGATTGAAGTAGGCTCCCGGTGTCCTGAAGGACCCTGCCCACGGATGCAGCGCTCCGGAAGCGCTTCCACATTGATTGTGCCAACTCGCGCGATGCAGCTTTGAGCAAGGGGTTCGAGTAACATTACCATGGTTACTGAACTTCGATCCGATGAATATCCCACGTTTGTGGAACAGAGTACTCAATTTGGAACCATTCCGGACCGGAGCAGGTTATGACCCTTTGCGGAATGTAAGGCTGAGCCGCTCTGCTCAGCGCTGGCGAACACACCTCGAGGGAAATGCCTTAAGCTGAGCCCATGGTCAAGCAGGACCGGGAACCCGGGAAGACCGCCAGGCTGCGGCGCCAGTTGCTGGAGTGGTATGCGCGCAACAGGCGGGATCTGCCCTGGCGGCGCAGCCCCGATCCCTACGCCATCTGGGTCGCGGAGATCATGCTGCAGCAGACGCGCGTAGCCGTGGTCGTGGAGCGGTACCAGGCCTTTCTGGCACGATTTCCCACGCTCGTCTCATTGGCCCTGGCGCCGGAGGAGGATGTTCTGGCCTTGTGGAGCGGGCTGGGCTACTATCGCCGCGCGCGCATGCTGCACAAGGCAGCGCAGTTTGTCGCCAACCAGCACCAGGGTAACCTGCCGGCCAGCGCCGCGGAACTGCGCACGCTGCCCGGCATTGGCGCTTACACGGCCGCCGCGATCGCCAGCATCGCTCATGGGGAAGTGGTACCGGTGGTGGACGGCAATGTGGAGCGGGTGCTGTGCCGGCTGGAAGGATGGGAGTTTGGGAGTCGGGCCGGCGGCGCCACTCTCAAGCGTAGGATTGAGGAACTGGCCGCTCAACTTGTGGACCCTGCGCAGCCCGGCGAGTTCAACCAGGCGCTCATGGAACTGGGAGCAACGGTTTGCCTGCCGCGCAATCCGCAATGCCTGGTCTGCCCGGTGGCCCCAGACTGCAAGACCCAGGGCGAGCACAAGACGGCGCCCCGGCCGCGAATGCTGAGCCGCGAGGTAGCCCACGCGCTCAGCGTGCGCACCGGCCGGCAGCCTGGCCAAGCCAACCGGGAGGTACTGCTGGAGCAACGGGCCGCCTCGCTTACCGTAATGCCCGGCCTGTGGGAGCTGCCTGCCCTTGGAGATACAGCTGTTCCCGAGGACCAGTTGCGCATGACCGTGCGCCACGCCATCATGCAGGTGAACTATTACGTGCGCATCCGCACCGTCTTTGAGGACGATGTGGAGGCGATGACCGTGGCCGGTGGCGAGCGGCGCTGGGTTCCGCTCGGCGAGGCTGCCGGCGTGGCGCTGACCGGGCTGGCCCGCAAGGTGCTCACGCGTGCCCATCTGCTTTCAGGCGCAGCCCTGGACGCCATTGCTCCGCAGACCGAGGACGACGTAGTCTGAAGGGGCATTTCCTGTTTCTTATGCCATTACTGGAATGAACCGCGCCAACCCCCCATGTGAGAACTCTTCGAGGGCCACGCCCCGGAGTGGGGCCGGCAGCAGTCCGAAGACTACGTAGTTCACCACTACCACCAGCCCTCCGGCGAGTACCGTGCGGACTGGAACTTCCGCGGCAACGCCAAGCTGGCCCGCTTCGGCTTTGTGCTCGGCTGGCTGGCCAGCGCGCAACCCAAAACCGTGGAATGGCTTCCCGGCGGCGAGTTCGAAGCCGCACGCAAGGCGAGCCAATCCCAGCAGTGGTCGGTGAATTTGGGCGGAGAGATTCAGTCCCAGGTTTTAGCTGGACGCGCAATCCTCAGTAATAGTCCGCGCAGCTCATGTAATACCCGCACTGCGTGCAGACCAGCTTGCAGCCGTGGCCCGTGAGCCGGTGCGCACAGTTGGGGCAAATCTGGCAGTGGTGCTCGACCGGCGCCGCATCCGGGCCATCCGCGCCAGTCGCACCGGGATGTGAGATTTCTGTCGCAAAATCGGGATCGAAGGCGCGGGGCCGCTGCGGCAACATGGTGGACAGATTAGCATAAAAGGAAAGGCAACCTGCGTCGCGGCATCCCGGCAGGCGCCTTATGCATCCATTCTCCGGTGGCCCCCGGACTTCCCCTCGGGTCGGCGCACCGGTCAATCCACAACAAAGTCTGAAATCCATAACATCCGGAATCCGGAACCCAAGGAGGGACAATGGCAAGCAAGGCAAGTGCGGTTTGGACAGGTTCACTGAAGGAAGGCAAGGGCACGATCTCGACGGCGACGGGCGTGCTGAGCAATGCGAACTACTCTTTCGCCACACGGTTTGAAGGCGCCGACTCGGGCACCACTCCCGAAGAGCTCATCGCCGCGGCCCATGCCAGTTGCTTCTCCATGGCCCTGGGCGCGCAGTTGGGCGGCGCGGGGCTGACGCCGGAGAAGATCGAAACCCACGCGGCGGTCACGTTGGCCAAGACCGATGCGGGCTTCGCCATCACCAAGATCGCGCTCACCACAACCGCCAGCGTTCCGGGCGCCACCCAGGAAGTCTTCGACAAGGCCGCGGCCGACGCCAAGGCCGGCTGCCCGATCTCCAAGCTATTCGCCAACAACACCGAGATTGTGCTCGACGCCAAGTTGGTGTAAGTGCGGCCCTAATCGGGCATGCGGTTTTTTGTCACAGCCATCCCATCCTTGCCCAACTTCTGCGAACCAGAGGGGGGGGGCAGGATGGGTGCCTGTTTGCTATGAAGGCACACTCCTTCGCCCCTGCAACTGCCTCCACAACAGCCATCTTGAATCAATTCCTGTTCCGTGGGAAAGTGGTTGAATTCCGGGTGCGTGCCCGGGGGACGCGGATTGCAGAGTTGGTGCAGCGATGAAGAAATACAAATTCAAAGCGACGATTCAAGCAGGCATGGGTGGTGGAGCTGGTGTCATTTCTCCCTGCGATGTCGAGGAAGAGTTCGGCGCCAAAGGGAAGGTACCTGTGAATGCAACATTCAACGAAGTGCCTTACACGGGCTAGCTCATGAAATGCGGGTCAGCGGGAACGCGACTCATGGCTTTGCAAGACCTGGCTTGCCCAGGGCGGCCGCTGCATTTGACACAGCAGGCCGCTTTTGCGAGACTCAGAGTTGCTGCCGGTCCAGCGAGAAGCGCTGAACTTGTGTACCGTGCCGAAGTGGCGGAATTGGCAGACGCGCGTGGTTCAGGTCCACGTACTCGCAAGGGTGTGGGGGTTCGAGTCCCTTCTTCGGCACCATCTAGTTTTAAGTGCATTAAAATGAGCCGCCTCCGGGTGGCTCTAATCATTTTAGGCAGGAGTTAGTTAGACGAATCGGAGCCGAAGACCATCCCGTACCCTGCAATACCCTGTTTTGTCCCCTTTTACCGCGCTACGCCGCGCTACGGATTTCGGAGCAGGCTCACTGCCAGATTTCATTGCCACTCTCCTCAGTCGCGGGAGCCGGACTCCTTGAGGGTCTCGACCTGGCCCATGCGCCCGTTGACGCTGAACTCGTCGCCCTCGCGGACCACCGCTTCGGCGTCGGAGGCGCTGGCTTTCATGGCCAGGGCGACGATGCCGGCGGCGAGGGATTCGAGGTCGAGGGCGGTTGGGTCGGCGGCGGGTGCGGCTTGGGGCATGGGTCAACAGTAACAAAATGGTTCACGGTTTGGCACATGCAGCGGTTGATTGGGGCACCGGCTGTTCTTCTCGTACAAAGTGGCCTTGCAAGGGTTATCTTTATCTGATAACCTTCTTGTGCGATGCAGAAGCACGATCCTGCGCTCGACGCGCTGCTTGACCTGGATGGTCTCACGCTGGTTGTGGACCCCGAGGGCGGGCACTGGGTCCGGTTTGTGGTCACGCAGGTTCCGGCGACGGCGGAGAAACCGCACGGGCTGGATTATTCGCTCACGCTGCACGGACGGAACGGCGAGCGGCTGGTTGGGTTTGATAACGCTCATCCTGCGGGTAAGCAAAGCCGCGGCGATCCGCAGGATCACCGTCATCGCATCCGCACGGCGAAGCCGTACGATTACAGCGACGCCGCTACGCTGCTTGCCGATTTCTGGACGGAAGTGGACGCGGTGTTGAAGGAGAGGGGGGTGCACGCATGAGCACGCTGAGAGTGGGCATTGCCAGCTACGAGGAGATGAAGGCGATGACGATGGCCGTCGCGCGCGGGCAGAGGAAACTTGCGCTGGAGGAGCCGCGGGTGTGGTTTCCTTCGACGGAGTCCTTTGCCAAGATACTCTCCGCTGGTAATCGCGATCTTCTGCGCGTCCTTGCGGAAAAAGCACCGGGGTCGCTGGACGAGTTGGCCCAACTTACAGGACGGAAGAAATCCAACCTCTCGCGTACGCTGAAGACAATGGCCAATTATGGATTGGTGCGTCTGGAGCGTGGTGCGCGCGGGCGGATCGCGGCCAAGGTTGTGCATGACCTGATTGAGTTGGAGCTGCCGCTGGGGCGTAGGGACTTTGCGGCTTGAACTTGCAATATATATTCAAATAGATATAATGATGTCATGAAAGTGGTCGAGTTTTTGGGCGACTCTCAGAAGGCTTTGCGCGAGTTTCCCACGGAGGTGCGGCAGAACGCTGGACGCCAGCTCGTGAAAGTGCAAAGGGGCCAACTGCCGGACGACTACAAACCGATGCCTGAGATTGGCAAGGGCGTGGAGGAGATCCGAATCTGGGAGGAGACCGGGAGCTTTCGGGTCATGTATGTCGCCACGTTCGAAGAAGCAGTCTATGTGCTCCATGCCTTCCAAAAGAAGACGCAGACAACTTCGAAACGGGATATTGCGACAGCCAAGCTGCGGTTCAAGCAGTTGATGCGAGGTGATGGATGAGCAAATTGGAGAGGCAGAGCTTTGCCAATGTCTGGGATGCGATTGCGGACACGCCGGAAGAGGCGGCGAACCTGACCTTGCGTTCCGAACTGATGGACGAGATCGAGGCGATCATCAAGAAGAACGGGTGGACTCAGGCGGAGGCGGCGAAGCGGTGCGGGGTCACTCAACCGAGGATCAACGATCTGCTGCGGGGGCGGATTTCACGGTTTTCTATCGATGCGCTGGTGAATATTGCGGCGGCGCTGGGGCGTAAGGTGCGGGTGAGCCTGGAGGATGCGGCCTGAATTGGGCGATTCGATTGCTTGGGCTTGCTTTGCGGTCAGTTCGCGCTCAAGGGCCTCGAACTCGGGAGCGAGGGCATCGTATTCGCGCTGCACCTCGGGATCGGCCAGCAGCCGGGCCTTGATCTCTTCAAATGGGATCGTCATTCGGGTCTCCTTTTCTTCAAGTGTTGCATGCATAGCGCCGGATGTCGCGCGACGCCGAAGTCTACGCGCGCGGCGAAGTCCGCCATCGGGATCACAAGACGATCGATCTCGTTGGCTGGTATCGTGTCTATATGAACCGGGAACGCTTTGCGCGGCATGCGCCGCTGATTGCGTTTCTCGACTAACCCGGAGGTATCCCAGGTCCGAAAAGCCGGGCCGGGGCACCCGGCTCATTGTATTGGGCCTCGGACATCGGCGCTCGCGAGCGATTCATCACCAAAGTACGCCGCCATCATGCAATGAACTGCGACGAGCCACGGAATTGCGTTTGCGCACAGTTCATCGCACAGGTCCGGACGGTCTAGTATTTTTGACACCGCGTGACCCAGTCCGCCCCCACCGAGCGAGATCATGTTCCAGGGAGCGGAATCGGGCCTTGCATGTAGCAAACTATTCATCGGTGCCGTCAAATCGCTTCCTCGGATGGGAGCGCCCGGCTTCTGCTTGGCCCGAATCTTTTCGAACATTTTTGCGAGGCTGGGTGCTTCATTGTGTTCCCAACCACGATTCCATTTATCAATTTCTGCTGGATAGAGGTTGATGTAGAGCAAAATTGCCGCTCGCTCAGCTAGTGCGCGAAGTAGAACATGCCCGCCAAAAAGATACCCCTGACGAATTAGTTCGCGAATTGAAAGCGCGATGCTGAGAGCCTGAGGGATGACTTGACAGGCCATTTTCTGCTGATCGGTAAGAACTCGCCTGTGCGAGGTTGGAGCGAGAGAGGCGTTTGCCTCCATGACGGAACAAATGAGTTGATCGAAATGGAAGAGAAGCGTGCGACCGAGATAGGGCTCGTTATCGGGAGTGAATACTACCGGGATATCCTTGGCGTCCATTCTCTGCTACTTTCTATTCTCCGGTGCCGCCCACGGTCATTTTGTCCAGTTGATTCCATCACGCCGCAGACAGACGTAGTTCAAATTTCGACCCGGTTGCTTCGGCGAAGCGCAGAAGCGTCTTGGTGCTGGGAAGGGCTTCTCCGCTCTCCATGCGGGCAATAGCGGACTGGCTCGTACCCATGCGCGCGGCCAGCTCTGCCTGCGAGAGGCCGGTTCGCTTCCGCGCCCGCAGCAATTCCGCCGCGATCTCAAACGCTGGAGCCAGAGCATCATATTCGCGCTTCACGTCAGGATTGGCCAGCATCCGGGCTTTGAACACTTCATAGGGAATAGTCATACAATCTCCTTTGCTCGCCGCAATGCCAGATCGATCTCGGCCTGGGGGGTCTTCTGCGTCTTCTTCACAAATGCTCCAAGCACGACCACACGCTTACCGGAAGCTGTTACATACAAGGCTCTTGAGATTCCATCCCGCCCCTTGAGCCTCATCTCCCAGAGCTTGCCTTCGAGATGCTTGATCTGTGGTTCGTGAAGCATTTCCAGGCCAAAGTTGGTGATCAGAAAAACAATGCGTAGAAATTTTGCCTGCATATCGGCCGGAAGAGCGTCGATTTCCGCTGCAACGATGTCGTTCAGCATTTCTACGGACCAATGCATGACTGAGTATATCTCAGATTTGAGATATGCGGCTAGAAAATTCTTGGCGGGAACTACCTTCCCGTGCCGCCGACGGTCATTTTGTCGAGCTTGATGGTGGGCATGCCGACGCCGACGGGGACGGATTGGCCGTCTTTGCCGCAGGTGCCGATGCCTTCGTCTAGCTTGAGGTCGTAGCCGACCATGGAGACGTGCTTGAGCGCTTCGGGGCCGTTGCCGATGAGCGTGGCGTCGCGGACGGGGGCGGTGATTTTGCCGTCTTCGATCAGGTAAGCCTCCGATGCGGAAAAGACGAATTTGCCGTTGGTGATGTCCACCTGGCCGCCGCCGAAGTTGACGGCGTAGAGGCCGCGCTTGACGCTGCGGAGAATGTCCTCGGGGGCGTCGTCGCCGGCCAGCATGTAGGTGTTGGTCATGCGGGGCATGGGGATGGACTGGTAGCTCTCGCGGCGGCCGGAGCCGGTGTTGGCCGCTCCGGTGAGCCGCGCGGAGAGCTTGTCGGTGAGGTAGCCGCGGAGGACGCCGCCTTCGATGAGGGTGGTTTCCTGGGTGGCCGAGCCTTCGTCGTCTACGTTGAGCGAGCCGCGGCGGCCGGCGATGGTTCCGTTATCCACGACAGTGACTTTGGGGCTGGCGACCGATTGGCCGATGAGGCCTGCGAAGGCGGAGGTTTTCTTGCGGTTGAAATCGGCTTCGAGGCCGTGGCCTACGGCTTCATGGAGCAGGATTCCGGGCCATCCGGGACCGAGGACCACTTCCATCTCGCCGGCGGGGGCGGGGACTGCGCCGAGCTGCAGAATGGCTCCGCGGGCGGCTTCACGGGCCAGGCTTTCCGGGCTCTTGGAGCCGGCAAACTGATCGAGGCCGGCGCGGCCGCCTCCGCCCGCCGCGCCCTTGGTGATGTTTGCGTCCTCCTTTGCAATGACGAAGACGTTGAGGCGGCAGAGGGGCTGGGTGTCGCTGGCGAAGGCGCCGTCGGAGGCGGCGATGAGGATGCGCTTCAGTTCTTCAGAGTAGCCGGCGCGCACCTGGACGATGCGGGGGTCGTAGGCGCGCGCGGCACGGTCGGCGCGGAGGATGAGTTCGAGGCGCGCGGCGAGGTCGAGATCGAAGCCGCCGAGCGGGACCGGATAAAGATCGGCCACGGACGCCTCGACGAAGCCTTGCACCGTCTGTTTGGCTGGAGCGGAGGCGATGAGCGCGGCGGTGCGGGCGGCGTGGAGGAGGCGCTCGGGGCTCAGATTGTCAGTGTAGGCGTAGCCGGTGCGCTCGCCGGAAAGCACACGGATGCCGCAGCCGGCGCTGACGCCCTGGCTGGCGGATTTGACGATCTGCTCGTCGACGCCCAGCGAGGTGGCCGTGACCGACTCGAAGTAGAGGTCGGCGTAGTCTCCGCCGGCCGCCAGGGCCTGGCCCAGGCAGCGCTCGAGGAGGCGCTCGGTGAGGCCGAATTTCTCAAAAAAATACCGCTTATGGCTGGAATGCGGGGAAGCAGCCGGATTGGTCATCGTCCCTTCAGTCTACGCCGCTTGCCACCTCCAACGTGCTCCTTCTGAAACAACCTGGCCGTTCCGCGATGGAACCGTTTCCCGCGCCCCCGTGCTTCTCTTGATGCGCGGCGTTCAATCCGCTTTCCGCGCCGCCGTGCCCGTGCTACATTCGACGCATGAAAAAGATTCTTGCCGCTGCCCTGTTGTTGATGGTGTTTGCCAGCCCGGCGTTCGCTGCCTCGAACCACCATCATCACCATCACCACCACCATTACCATCACCATCACGCCTAAAGCGAACCCCGGCCCCAAAGCAGCACCAGCGCGGGGGGCCGGGGGAGCACTTCCAGCTTTCTTCGGGCAAGGAATCATGGTAAGGTTCGTTCCATGACGGACCTGGACGACCTTCGCTATCCCATTGGCCGCTTCAGCACGCCGGCCAGCAGCCTGCCGGGCGTTCGCGCCGCGCATATCCAAACGCTGCGCCTGCTGCCAGCGCGCCTGCGCGCCGCCGTAAGCGGGCTGAGCGATTCCCAGATCGATACGCCCTACCGGGAAGGCGGCTGGACGGTTCGCCAGGTGGTGCACCACGTGGCGGACAGCCACGCAAACTGCTACATCCGATTCAAGCTGGCCCTGACCGAGGACTGGCCCACGGTGAAGCCTTACGACGAGGCCGCCTGGGCCAACCTGGCAGACAGCCGCCGGCTGCCGCTGGATGTGTCACTGGCGCTGATTGAAGGACTGCACGGGCGCTGGGTGGGGCTGCTCGAATCTCTCCCGGACGAAGACTTCCAGAAGGGCTACGACCACCCCGAACTGGGCCGGCAGAACCTGGCCAGGGTGCTGGCGCTCTACGATTGGCACTCCCGCCACCACACCGCGCACATCACGAGCCTGCGCGCGCGGCAAGGCTGGTAGGGCGCCGCATGGCCGCCGGTGAACCTGCGCCCTCCCCCGGCCGGTTGGCGCAAAGCATCGAAGAATACCTCGCCGACCATCCCGCAGCCGCTGTGCTCGAGGATGGCCGCGTCCTGTTCGACATGCGCACTGCACACTATGCCGTGAGCGAGCAGCATGGGCGCTGCCTGTTGCAATTGTGGAGCGAGGAGCGGAATCTGATGCGCACCGTGGTGGAGGTGCAGGAGCGGGCGCAATGCCTGCGCCTGATGACCCGCCGCATGGGCGCCGCGAGGCCCCAGGCTCTGGAACTGGTGCCCAGCAGCGACCGCCGCACCCCCACCGCACGCGATGCGGGGCGGCGGAATTATCAGCGGCTGCTGGAACGGGCGCTGACGAGGAGTTTTATCGGGTCGAAGGTGGATGGATTGCGGTCGGCGATGGACCTGGAGCACAGCTTTGGGCCGGCTTATGTGCGCGGGCGGCTGCTGAGAGGAACGGCTGCCGACGCGGTGATCGGCGTGAGCGAGGCGGAGTCCGGATCAATCGTGGACGGCGTTCTGACGCTGGGAATTCTCTGGCTGGACTATTGCAGGCAGAAGGGCGACGGACGGCGGCACTTTGGCGGGTTGAAGGTGGTTGTGCCGGCCGGGGCCTGGCGCACCACCGCCGAGAGAATGGCCTGGCTGAACCACGCCGCCGCCGACTTCCAGCTTTTTACGCTCGACGAGCGCAGCGAGGAGCTTGCGGCGGTGGACTTTCGCGACACCGGCAACTTCGACTCGCGGCTGGTGCATGCGTTTTCTGCCGCGGCGGCCATCGAGCGGCGTCAGGCGGGGATCGACCGTCTGCTGGCGCTGGTTCCGGTGGCGGCCAGGGAGCGGGTAGAGGTGCGGGCCAGTTCGGCCACCGAGGTTGGCCTGCTGCTGCACGGGTTGGAGTTTGCGCGGGTGCGGCACGGGTTTGCGGCCAACTCGTTTGCGGGCGAGAACGAGATCACGTTTGGGGCCGGAGCCAACGAGACGCCGCTGACGGCTGAAAATGAAGGACTTTGCCGCGATCTGTGCGCGCGGCTGTTTTTGAGCCGGCACGCCGACGGCGTGCATACCGACCCGCTCTTCCGCATGCAACCGGAGCGCTGGCTGGAGGCGCGGCTCCGCGCCGGAATTGCCGAACTGCTGCCGGGTTTGAGGGGGGATTTGCTGTATACCCAGGTGCCGGCGCTCTCGACCGGCGACCGCGGCATGCTGGACCTGCTCACGCTGGACCGCAACGGGCGGCTGGCGGTGATCGAGCTGAAGGCCGAGGAGGATCTGCACCTGCCGCTGCAAGCGCTGGACTACTGGATTCGGGTGCGGGCGCTGAACGACGACCGGCAGCCTGGCGTGGGCGGTGGGGGTGGGAGGCCGCTGTCGGCCTTCGAGCGGCAGGGATACTTTGCGGGAGCGGAGGTTTCGCCGCTGGCGCCGCGGCTGCTGCTGGCCGCTCCGGCTTTGCGGATTCACCCGGCCAACGAGCCGGTGCTGCGGTATTTCTCGCCGCAGGTGGAGTGGGAACTGATCGCCCTCACCGAGCACTGGCGGCGGGAGTTGAAGGTGGTGTTCCGCAAGCGGAGCGGGGTCGCGCGGAGTTGAGGCGCGAGGGCGTGGCTCGATCGGGAGCCGAAAATGTCGGCTTGCAAGCCGACGGAAATGTGGACTTGCAGGTGGACTAAAGCCCCAATTGTTTTTCAAAATCGGAAAAAGTGGACTTGCATGTGGACGGAAAAAGAGGAAACGTCTGGCTGCAGACCTGCGAAATTGGTGAAAAGAACGCAAAAGACGGCGTTTTTGCGTGTTTTTGGCGCGATTTCTGCGTGATTTTGGCGCGATATCCGGGGCAGAAACGGGCCGTTCCCGGCTTGCGCACGTCAAGGACAGCGTCTTTGGCGGCACTTCCGATGCGGAACCGGAGGATTTCCCATGCCGGCAGACTTCCTCAGCGGATGTCCGACCTGGCTGCGTTGAGGCCCTGGAAGATGGCGTCGAATTTGCCGCTCTCGGCGGCGAAGCGCAGGCCCTTGGCGTTCTCGACAACAATCTCGGCGGGCGTGGGCTGGGTCTTCAATATCTCCATCACTTCGGCGATGAATTTGCCCAGGGGCATGGCGCGGGGGTCGTCGGCGCCGCCCATCAGGTGGGTGGCGACGTAGGGGGGGATGAGTTCGAGGACTTCGATTTGCGTGGCGCGGAGCTGATAGCGGAGCGAGAGCGTATAGGAGTGAATGGCGGCCTTGGTGGCGCAATAGGTGGGCGTCAGCGCCAGAGGCAGAAAAGCCAGGCCCGAGGAGACGTTGAGGATGGTGGAGCGGGGCTGCCTCTGAAGCAGGGGCAGGAGAGCGGCGGTGAGACGGATGGGGCCGAGCAGGTTGGTGGTGACGAGGGCTTCGGCGTCGGCGAGGTCGGGCTGCTGGGCGAGGAGCTTTTCAGGGCGCATGATGCCGGCGTTGTTGATGAGCACGTTGAGGGAGGGGAAATCGGCTGCTGCCTGGGCGGCAAAGGCGCGGATGGCGGCGGGGTCTTCGATGTCGAGGTTGAGCGACTTCATGCCGGGGTTGGCGGCAGTGGTCGAGTCGAGCGCCTGCCTGCGGCGTCCGGCGATGACGACCTGGTTGCCGAGGGCGTGAAGCGCTTCAGCCAGTCCGCGGCCAATGCCGGAGCCGCCGCCGGTGATGAGGATGGTGTTGCCGGTGGGATTCATGGGGTTTGTTGCCTCCAAGAGGCATTTTAAGCGGATTGGGTGAATTGCGGGTGACAGAGGCCAAGGCGCAACGCAGGGGCGCCTGGCGCAAAGATTTTCTTGTAAAGTGTGCGATAGATCACAGCTTTCCAATAAAAGAAGCCGGAAAATGGATAGTCCGGTGCTATGTACGTTGATTTCGGACCCCAGGTCATTCACTTCGGCGTTTTGCCGATAGGACTCTCAGGTGGAAGGAGTTAACGTGATGAGGCAAGTTCTCAACGAGTTTGATGATGAATCCTCCGATTCCCCGATGCACAGCGACGCCTTAGCCGGTCCCGTGTGGGTGTCTTCATTATCCGAAGCTCTTGCTTTCGCCGGGGAAGCGGACCAGCTTTCCGAGTCAGGCGCGGAGGACGGAAGTTGCCTGCAGGGCCTCGCAGTGGCAATTGGCCTGGAGACTGCAACGGTGCTCAGCCTCTACGGCATCTGGCAGGTTTGGCACCTCTTCCGGTAGCCAGACTGAGAGCCGGGGCCTGCCCGGGGACGTTCATCGCAACCCAAACATTCACATCCACAGGTAACGGATCACGGCAGCTCTTACTGGAGTTGGCGGACCAGCTCGGAGGTTGCTCTCCGGGCGTTCCGACGCACCGGGAGCAGGGGAACGCCGTTGCGCGTAGCGCGGTTGGAAGGGGTGGGGCGCATCGCCTGCCTTGCGGAGGGCTTCGCCTCAGCCGCGCGCTTCCGTTCGGTGGCGGCAAATTTCCTTGCGGCGGCGATGGCCTTGCGGTTGGGGCGGGGAGGGTTCAGCAGCAACTCCGCGAAGGGCACGCGGGCACGCTCGCTGAGGGTGAGGACTTCGTTTTCGCGAATGGTGCGTGTGGCCGCTTCCTGGGCGGTTTGAACCACGAATTCCGCGACCAAGACGCCCCGCAGCGTGGCCGCGTATTCCAGGCGACGCTTCAGTTCTGGAGAAATGCGAATCTCCAGCCGAGTGACTCGGGCGGTCTTAGGTTGGGGCACGGTGTTCCCTCTCCTGGATGCTTCTTCTATTGTGCGGCAATTTGCCCGGGGGGTCCAGAGGCCTCCTCCACGCACCCGGAGGTGGCTTTCCTAAGTCGTTTGCCGTACCCTGTGGTTAGGAGCCGAAGCGATGGAAGTCGAGCTTACATCCGATCAAAAAGCATTCGCCCGCCGCGCCGTAGAAACGGGACGGCTGCACAGCGAGGAAGATGCTGTCGAAGAAGCTCTTGCTTTGTGGGAGGAACGCGAGCGGCGGCGGGTCGAGTTTCGCGCCACGATCGATGAAGCCCGCGCTTCCCTGGCGCGTGGCGAAGGCCGCCCGATCACGCAGGAATCCATGCGGGAGCTTTCCGACGAGGTGAAAGCGCGCGGACGCGCGCACCCGCTCGATGCGGAAGAGTGGTCCCGCGAGCTTGTAGCCTGGAGCGAGAGCCACGCGACGACGCCATTGCTGCCGGATGAAGCGATCGACCGGGATTCCATCTACGGCGCGCGCGGCCTGTAGATGGCGGTTGGGTGAGTCGCACTGCGGCGAATCTGTTCAACATCATCGCTTGCTTGCAGGAGCAGGATGGGGTTCGGATGCGGGTGGTGGCGTAGGGTGTGCGTCTGCCAATGCGCTCGGATCGCGAGATACCGCGTATACTTTTCACATTCCTTTGGCCCAGTTTTGCGTCGAGCCCAGCAAGGAACGGAGGCCGGCGGTGCCGATTCTTTCCGAGATAATGAAGGCGGTAGGGTTGAAGCGCCATAAGCAGCTTCTCCCTCCCGGAGCTCCGTCGTACGCGATCCAAACTGTATCCGCCAATAAGAATCTGTCTCTCGCCTTCCCGGATGAAGATTTCCCAGTGGTGATAATCACGGGGCGCGCCGGAACGGGAAAATCGACCCTTGTCCGCGAGCTCGCAAGAACGAGCGACCGAAGACAGGTCGTACTCGCTCCAACAGGCGTTGCTGCGCTAAACGTGGGAGGTCAAACGATCCATTCGTTCTTTAGGGAGACTCTGCACAAGTCCCAACCCTGCACTCTGCTTGGATAGAATGATAAGTAGAGGGTGAGCGCGATGCGGCAACAAACACTGGCGTCACAGGCGAGTTTCGAGAAGTTTGGTCGTAAG
>Ga0224554_1000008_pt1 | contig 170537 bp, 142 predicted proteins | sample 714S22024metaG_FD_180666 | JGI IMG/M metagenome (GOLD analysis project Ga0224554, IMG submission 180666) | Peat soil microbial communities from Stordalen Mire, Sweden - 717 S2 20-24 | ecosystem: Environmental > Terrestrial > Soil > Wetlands > Peat | place: Sweden: Norrbotten County, Stordalen... | reverse complement strand
CCCAGCTGCCACGCCAGGTGATCGGACAAAGTCGTAGGCTGGGAGAGAAAGTTTTCAAACGAGGGCTTCTCGCTCTCTTCGTACTCCGGCTGCGTGCGGTAGCCGGGATCGAGATAGTCCTGGAAGTACGAGCCAAAATCGATCTCGTCGAAGACGTCCTTGGGCGGAGCCGCCGTCTCCTCGACGCTGCGCTCCAGCCGCTCTTCGCGGCCTGCGACCTCATCCAGCATCGGAACCGTTTCGTCAATCTCTTCCAGGACGGGATTTTCAACCATTTCCGCATCGATCATCTCCTTCAGCTCGAGCTTGTTCAGGGCCAGAACGCTCACCATCTGCATCAGGCCCGGCGTCAGGACCTGACGCTGTGCCACTTTTAAAGTCAGTCTTGGTTGCAGTAGCGCCATAAATGCGTTTCTTCCCGTTTTGGCTCAATGCGAGTGTAATCGTGCGTGATAAAGCTTAATCCAGATATTGGCTCGAATCGAATCACCTATTCGCGTCATTATCCCGAATTGGGTAATGACCCATCTTGGCATCTTCACTAGAAAAGACTTGCACGCCGCCGGCGCGCTTCCGCCCCCGGAGCCCTCAGGATATGCCTGCTTCGGGTCGAGCGTCCACCACCCACCAACCTACGACAGGGAGAAGCTTTCGCCCAGGTAAATCCGCCGTACCTCTGGATCGTTGCCCAGCTCGCGCGGCGTTCCGGTGCGGAAGATCCGCCCCTCGGCAATAATGTACGCCCGGTCGGTGACGGTCAGCGTCTCGCGCACGTTATGGTCCGTCACCAGCACGCCAATCCCGCTCGCCTTCAGGTCGAAAATGATCTTCTGCAGCTCCAGCACCGCAATCGGATCGATGCCGCTGAACGGCTCGTCGAGCAAAATAAAGTTCGGCTGGATGCACAAGGCCCGCGCAATCTCCACCCTCCGCCGCTCGCCGCCTGAAAGCGCGTACCCTCGCGTGGTGCGGATGTGTCCCAGGTTCAACTGGTGGATCAGCTTCTCGGCGCGCGTGCGCCGTTCCCGGTTGCCCAGCGGCTGCGCTTCCAGCACCGCCAGGATGTTCTCCTCCGCGGTCAGCTTGCGGAAAACCGAAGGCTCCTGGGGAAGATAGCTGATGCCAAAATTCCGCGCCCGCAGATACATCGGCACCCGGGTGATGTCGGTCTCGTCCACCAGCACGCGGCCGCTCTCCGGCTGCACCAGCCCCACGATGATGTAAAAGCTGGTTGTCTTGCCGGCGCCGTTCGGCCCCAGCAACCCCACCACTTCGCCGCGGGAGATCCTCAGGTTGACGTCCCGTACAACCTGCCTCCGTTTGTAGCTCTTGCCGATTCCCTCGGCAATCAGTGTTTCCATGCGTCTCGCTGGCGCGAACCCTCGCGCCTATTTCCCGTGCGCTTCAGGAGCGGTCGTCTTTGTTTCGGTCTCGCTGCCGCCGCCTTCGATACTGACCCTATCATCGCGGCTATGGAAAATCAAAGCCTCGCCCGTCACCATTCCGCGCTCCGGATCGCTCATCTTCGGCGGCTCCGCAGCGGTACCGGTCAGCACGTAGTCCCCGCTTCCGCCTGAGTACACGAGCCGCTCCCCGGTCCCGCGCCGGCCCTGCATCGTCAGAACCACGTGCCCCGTGGCCGTCATGCGATCCACTTGCGCCGTCCCGCCGCCGGCGCCACTCGCCTCGTGATCTCCCGCCGGCAACAGATCGAGCTCCACCGCATCGGACGACGATGTCGCTGTGCCCGTTTCCGCAACCACGGCCCCCAGCGACCCTCCATGCATCACGGATCTGCGATCGGCATCGGAATACCTCAGCTCGCCTCCGTGCACTCGAATCACTGCAGGCCCCGCCGGCTGCCCGCCCGCATTACTTCCGGCACTCTGTCCCGCCGGTTGCCCTTGAGGTTGTATTGAACTCTTGCCCGCGCCCGCGCCGCCCTCGCTCAGCATCACAACCCTCACCGGCTCGGCCGCGTCGCTGCTGCGCGCCACCAGTGTGTGCATATGCTGGTTCAGCACAATCTCCGGTCCGCTCACGAAGTTCGTCTGTTGCCACAGGCGCGCATGACCACGAAAGGTCGCTTCGCCGGTCCACTGGTTCAGTTGTGCCTCGGCCGCAACCACATGCGCCGGCCCCTTGCCGCCCAGTGTCACCCCGCCCCTGCCTCCGCCGTTGTTTGCATCGCCGCCCGTCGCCGCATTCTGACCGCTCGCGCCCGCGTCCGTCCAAGTTGCCTTCACATCGCCTCGCGCCCACGCGTCCCCCGACTGCTGCGACACGTCCACTTTCTCCGCGGTCAGTTCCAGTCCGCCGTTCACCACCCGCGGACTCATTGTCAAATGCAGCCACTCGCCCTCACCCTCATACACCGCTTTGCCGGCCGTCGCGCGCAACGGCGGTTGCGGCTGAGTTCCGGTCTTGGCCGCCGGCTGCTCGAACAGCACGACATTCCCGTCAAGCTCTGCCGACTGCACACCGCCTGCGCTCCCGCCAAGCGCGACGGCCCCGCTCCCGCGCACAGCTACCTTGCTCCCTGGATCCCTCGCTCCTTCGCTTTCTTGCTCCCTTGCTCCCTTGTTCCCTGTTTGGCGGCTTTTCTGATCCCTGATCCCTGCCGGGGCCCCCAGCGAGCGATTCTTGCTCGTTGGGGTGGCTGATCCCTGGTCCCTGGTTTCCTCAAACTGCGCCTCCAGCCGGTCGCCGTTCGCGGTCTGCCGCGTGCCCGCCGCAGTCGTCTGCTCAATCCCCGCATGTCCCACACCGCTCAACGCGCGCAGCATCGAACCCGCCCCGAAGATTCCCGTCACTACATCGGCGCTCATCTCTTGTGGCGTTGCCGCCGCATTGCCGCGCTGGCTTTCGCTCACGATCGTTACTCCGCCCGAGCCGCGCATCGTCTCCACTTCCAACTGTCCCTTGCCCTTTGCCCCCGCCAGCCTGAACGCAATGTCCACCACCGGTGAGCGCCAAGTCCGGCTCACGCGCAGACTGCCTTTTCCCGCATCCATTCCCGCATCCTGGCTCGCGCCCGCGTCGCTCGTCTCCAGGCTTTTCATCTCCACGCCGCGCTCCAGGTGCGCGCTCTTCAGTTCGCCCTTTGTCCCGAACGCCAGCTCAGCAGTCGGCGCCGTTCCATGCATCGTGCGCCCGCCATTCGCGGAATCGGTCGCGGAATCCATCGTCACGCCGCCCTCCATGTGCCCCTGGCGCGGCTCGTTGTGCTCGTCAAAGTCCATCCACGCAATGGGCGCGGCCACGTTCCCGCCGTTCGCGGTCGTGAGCGTAAACCCACCCGTCGTGTCCAATCGCTCTGCTGAGCCATCCGCGCGAAACAGAATCTTCGCTTCAGCCGCGTTTGCCTGCCCCCCGTGATACGCCGCTTGCGCTTTCTCCAGCAGGCAGGTCTGCGCTCCCCGGTCGAACTCCGCGCGCTGCGCGTGAAGCTCGACCTCATCCGCGCCCCGGTGCGCAGTCAGCTCCACAGCCTGTTCCAGCGTCAGGGACCCGCTCTGCGAATCGTAATTAGCCCCCATCGCGCTGCCGCTTCCCTGCACCGTGGAAAAGTCCACCCGCTGCTCCGTCGTCACCAGTCCTGAGTTCCGGTCGAAAGTCACTCCGCTCGTCTTCACGTCAATCTGTCCCGCCGAGCCTGTCGCCGCGCCAACCGCGGCAATCACGTGCCCTCCCGCCTTCCCCGGGATTGACTTGCCCGCTGTCTCCATGGCCGCTGCGGTGCCCGCCGACGGCCGCGTCAACAGCATCTCCACCGGTCCTTGCGCCGTGGCCTTGCCCGTCTTCTGGTCGTACTCGAACGTGTCGCCGGAAATCCGGTCAATCTCGTTGCCGTCTTCTCCGTAAAGATCGATCTGCACGTCGTGCAACTCGATGAAGTCGTTCTTCAGTTCCACCTCGCGCGATGCATGAATCCTGTATTGCGAGTGTGCCCCAAACGCATGCACGTACGTGTACCCGTCGGCCTCCTGCACAATGTCCTTGGCCAGCCGATGCGGCAGATCGTGCCGGTTCAGCAGGTTCTTCCACTTGGCTCTCACCAGGAACACGCCCAGTGTCACCAGCAGCAGCGCCCCCGCCACCAGCACCAGCGTCCGGATTCGCTCGATCGTCAACCGCACGGCGTTTGCGCTCCGTTCCTATCGCATGGTGCGAATGAATGCTTTCATCCTGAGCGAAGGTCGCCCCGGCGACCGGAGTCGAAGGATCTGCGGTTGCCTTTTAACGAACTTCAGGCTGACCACTCTAATTCCCCATTCCCAAGCGAGCCGCCAGCCGCTGCGCTAAACTCTCGCCCAGCTCGCTCCAGAGCAGCCGCGCCGTCGCACCCGACGCCTTCTCCACCCCCGCCGTCAGCTCCACCAGTTGGCGCACATTCTCTGCAACGTGTCTCGCGCCGACTTCACTCAAGTCGACGTCCTCCTCGAGAAACGGCGCGTCCGAGCCAAAGTCGATCCTTATGTGCCCATCCTGTTCGTATGTGCCCTCGTCGAACAGCGGCCCGTACCCCGTCACCCGCACCAGCCTCGGGCCCCGTGCCCATCGCGCGTCAAGCTTTCCTTGCTTGCTATCATCCTGACCGTCTGTTCTTGGATTGTCATCCTGAGTGTCTGCTTTTGGACTGTCATCCTGAGCGAGCCCATCGCGAAGCGTGGGGCGAGTCGAAAGCCTGCCCTGAGCGGAGATCGCGGAAGCGATCGAAGTCGAATGGGGACCTGTGGTTGCTTTTCGGGGCAAATTCCGCACTTCCGGCCCCGTCTCCAGCTCCCACAAATTCCACCCAATTTGGAACTCATAGGCGTAGTCCTCATGCAGCAGCTCGGTCGCCTCTTCCACAGCCAAGCGCGGCTCGGCACCGGGAACCTCACCCGGTTCAAACGAGCCGATCAAGCGCCCGTAGATCCGCTCAAAGACCGGAGTCTCGTTCCAGCTCACCGGCCACACCGTCGCCGAATACACCTTCGCCTCGCCGCCATGAGCGGCAAAGGCGCCCAGCACCGCAACCAGCTTGTCGGGGAGCGCCTCAAGGCGCAGGTTCGGATACCACAGACTCAAATAAAGCGTGTCCGCCATCTGTATTGATTTTAGACGTGCTGCCATTGCCTTCCGTGACGCAGAAAGCCCAGCGCCCTCTGCGATGTAGACTTTCTGTCATGCGAAAACATGCCTTCCGGTTCCTCCTTGCGCTCTTGGCCTCCTTCGCGGCCTTCACGGCCTGCGGGGCGCAACAACCTGCGCCCACGCCGCAGCCCGCACCCGACGGCCAACAGCTGTTCGCCGATCTGGGAGCCTGCAAGCTGGAGAATGGCCAACAAATCACCGGCTGCAAGCTGGGCTACCGCACATTTGGCAGGCTCAACGCCGACCGCTCGAACGCCGTGCTCTTCCCCTCGTATTTTTCCGGCACTAGTTCGAGCCTGGCCGGCTTTGTGGGCGCGGACGAACTCGTCGATCCGTCAAAGTACTTCGTGATTGCAGTCGATGCATTCGGCGACGGCGTTTCCTCGTCTCCCTCAAACTCCGCCTCGCAGCCGGGCCCGCTCTTTCCCGCGTTTAATATCCGCGACATGGTCAGCGCCGAATACCGCCTGGCCACTGAGACGCTGGGGCTCAAGCATCTGCGGGCGGTCATGGGCATTTCAATGGGCGGCATGCAGACATTCGAATGGATGGTGGATTACCCCACATTCATCGACGTGGCGATTCCCATTGTCGGTTCACCGCGCCTCACCGGTTACGATTTGCTTCTCTGGCATGCGGAAGAAGATGCGCTTCGTTCCGATCCCGCCTGGCAAAACGGCCACTATGCTCAGCGCCCGCCCATGGGGTTGGTTGATGCAATCCACACCATGCACCTGACCACTCCAGCCAGCTACGCGCGCGCGCATCCGCCCGAGAAGTTTGCTGCCGATTATGCCGCCTATTACTCCAAGGGCATTCTTCCCTTCGATGCGAATGACTGGCTATCGCAGCTGGAAGCGATGATCCATCACGACGTGTCCCACGGCGGCTCAATTCCCGGTGGTTCAATGCCCAGCGGTTCAATGAATGACGCGGAGAGTCGCGTCAAGGCACGTGTGCTGGTGGTGGTGGCCGCTCAGGACCACATGGTCAATCCCCTGCCGGCAGAGGATTTTGCCAAGGCCATCGGCGCCAAAGTGTTCGTTCTCGATTCAGACTACGGACACATCTCGTTCGCCTACGAAACGGATAAGTTGGGACCGGTTGTGCGCGCGTACCTCGATGGCAGGTAGACCCGGGAGCTGAAGGCTGAAAGCTGACACCAGAAACCTTGTTTCTCTACCCCGTCACGATCTCGCTAAAGTCCGCAATGGTCGAAAAGTTGCGCAGAACTTCGGCGATTAGCCCAAGGTTCGCGCTGCGAACTGCCTCGTTAGCATCGAGCACCATCACCTTGTCGAAGAACAGGTCGACCGTCGGCCGCAGCGTTGCAATCAGCGCCAGCGCCTCCCCGTAATTCCGCTGCTCGCGGAGCTTGGAGACCTGCGGTGCAAGCTCTTTGGACCGATCCCACAGGTCAATCCCCTCCAGGGCGAGTTGGCCGAGCTTCCGCGGATCGGCACGAAAACCTTTTTCCTCTGCCTGCTTCAGAATGTTTTTGATGCGCTTGCACGCGGCCGAAACGGCGGCGAAATCCTCCGAACCCCGTACCGAAGCCAGCGCCTCGGCCCGCGCAATCGCGTCGCGTACATCGTCCGCGCCCGCCGCCAGCACCGCATTCACTACGTCGTACGCAAACCCGCGCACATCTCTCAAGTAAAAATGCAGCCGCTCGCGGAAAAACTCGTTCACCTGCGCTTTGCCCGCATCGCTCACGCTCGATGCGTTCACTACATCGCCAACCGTCAGCGGCAGTTCCGATTCCGCCAGAATCTTCACGATCGCATTCGCCGCCCGCCGCAGCGCAAACGGATCCTTCGATCCCGTCGGCGCATTCCCAATCCCGAACATCGCCACAATCGTCTGAATGCGATCGGCCAGCCCAAGCAATTGTCCTTCAACTGTTGACGGAATCGCACCCTCCGTCGAAGCCGGCGTGTACTGGTCGTAGATCGCCTGCGCAATCCGCTCGTCCAACCCCTGCGCCCGCGCGTACAGCCCGCCAATCACGCCCTGCAACTCAGTGAACTCCTTTACCAGCTCGGTCGTCAGGTCGGTCTTCGCCAGCTCGACAGCCTTGAACAGCGCCGCTTCGTCGAACGGCGCATCAGCGCTCTTGAGTATCGTGGCCAGCGCATTCGCAACCGCGAGGTTCTGTTCGCTCTTCCAGTAGTAGCTGCCCAGCTCCTTCTGGAAGGTCACGCTCTTCAGGCTCTCCATGCGCTTGGCGAGCGGGGTCTTCTGGTCCATGTCCCAGAAAAACTGCGCGTCCTTGAACCGCGCCCGCAGCACTCGCGCATTCCCATGACGAATAATCGCCGCGCCTTCCTCGTCCGCCTGCGTGTTCAGCACCGCCAGAAAATGCGGCGCCAATTTGCCCTGCGCGTCTTCCACCGCAAAGTACTTCTGGTGGTCGCGCATCACCGTCACCAGAACTTCTTCCGGCAGGTCGAGATACGCGCGCTCAAAGTCGCCCAGGATCACGCTCGGCCACTCAGTAAGGTGCGTCACCGTCTCGACGAGCCCCTCGTCCTCGCGCCACCGCGCGTCCGCAACCGTCCGCGTCGCCGCATCCAGGGCTTTCCGAATAATCTGTCGCCGCTCCGCCACATCAACCACGACGCTCGCCGCGCGCAACGCCTCGACGTAGCTTTTCGCCGCGTCGATCGTGACCGGCTTCTCACCAAATTGGACGCGATGTCCGCGACTCGTGTTACCCGCCGCGATCCCCGCGATCTCCAGCGGCACTACGCTCGAATCCATCAGCGCAACAACCCAGCGCACCGGCCGCACGAAACGCTCCGGCTTCCCCGCGCGCCAGTACATGTTCTTGGCCCAGTAGATCGCCAGAACTTCTTTCGGCAGGTCCGTAGCCAGAATCTCCGCCGCCGTCCGCCCGATCAGCTTCACCGTCGCGCCAACGTACTCGCCCTTGGATGTTTCGATCTTTTTCAGTTCCTCAACCGTGATGCCGGCCTTCTTCGCAAACGCCTCGCCTGCCGCCGTCGGTGTGCCGTCCTTGAACGCGATCTTCCACGACGGGCCCATCACCACTTTCTCGTTGTCGGCCTGCTTCGCCTGCACGCCTTCTGCCAGCACTGCCAGCCGCCTCGGCGTGGAATATGTCGCCACCTTCGCGCCGTTGTTCGCCAGCCGCTCACGCTTCAGCAGCTCGCCGACCCGCTTGCCCAGCTCGGCCTCGGCCCCGGCAATCATCCGCGCCGGAACCTCTTCCAACCCGATCTCCAGTAAAAAATCCGCCATCGCCTGGTCTTCTTCTCGCTAACTTGCTGACTCGCTCATTTGCTGACTTGCTTCTTGCTGCATCGCCCACGCCTTCGCCACGCCTACCGCCAGCGCGCGAATCCGCCCAATCACTCCCACGCGCTCCGTCACGCTGATCGCACCCCGCGCGTCGAGCAAATTAAAAAGATTCGAGCACTTTAGCGCCAACTCGTACGTCGCCAGCAGCGGAAATCTCCGCTTCTCCACCACGCTCGCCTTTTCGTCCTGCAGCACAGCATTCGCCTTTTCGAGCAGCGTGTGCGCCTCGGCCTCATACGAATTGAAATGCTCCCACAGCCGGGCCACATCGGCCATCTCGAAGTTGTACACCGAAAACTGCAGTTCCTCGGCCAGCCGCACGTCGCCGTAAGTCACCACAGCGCCCGTCTCAGATCCGTCTGTTTGGGGGTCCCGCGCCCACACAATGTCGTAGATCGAGTCGACATCTTGTAAGAACGCCGCAATGCGCTCCATGCCGTACGTCAGCTCGGCGCAAATCGGGTCCAGATCCATGCCGCCGCACTGCTGGAAGTAGGTGAACTGCGTAATTTCCAGCCCGTCGAGCATCACCTGCCAGCCCACGCCCCACGCTCCGCCGGCCGGCCACTCCCAGTTGTCTTCCTCGAACTTCAGGTCGTGGTGCTTCAAGTCGATCCCCATCGCCTCCAGCGATTCCAGATACAGCTCCTGCACATTGACGGGTGGTGGCTTAAGGATCAACTGGAACTGTGTGTGCTTGAACAGCCGGTTGGGATTCTCGCCATACCGCCCGTCGGCTGGCCGGCGCGAAGGCTGCGCGTAGCCCACCTTGTAGGGCTTCGGCCCCAGCACGCGCAGAAATGTCTCCGGGCACATCGTCCCCGCGCCCACTTCAACGTCATAGGGCTGCTGGATCACGCACCCGCGCTCTGCCCAGAACGCCTGCAGGCTGAACAATAGATCCTGAAAGGTTAGCGATGTAGGTTTTACGCGCGCTTCGGGCTGGGCTGCGGACACAGGCAAATCTCTCTCGTCGGGACTAAGCGTCGATTTTATCAGTCGGGGTGAATTGAGAAGGCGAGTTGGCAAACCTTCCCATTACTTTGGAGAGAAGGCCGTGCACTATTCCGCGTGTATCATTTAGTCCAACCTCCACCCGCCCAGCCTCGCCAGCGCCTTTATCCGCCTACGGCCAGTCCTGCGCGCCGTGGAAGATTCTCGCGATTTCAATCACTTCATCCCCGACCCTATAAACGGCAATGTAGGGCAGTGGCGCAAACACTAACTCGCGCCAGCCGCTCATGCGGCTGCTTACGCGGCCTAAACCGGGAACATTTCTGAGCTGTGCAATGCCGTTGTAGATGGTTGCCGCGACGCGTTTGGCAGCTTCCGGGTGATCGCGCTCAATCCAGGTGCAGATGCGTTCCAGATCCTCGGCGGCGGGGATCGACCACCGGATCTCCATCACGGCTCGAGGAAGCGCCGCAGCCGGTCGCCGACCTGCTCATGAGTCAGCGATTCGCCGTGCGCCAAAGCAGCCTCACCGCGTTGTACGGCTTCGACAAAGCGGTCCTCCTCCTGAAAATAGCGCGAGACCACATCCCGCACCGCTTCATCAGGGCTGAGGCATTGCCGCGCCGCACGCTCCGCGAGCCGGGCTTCGATTTCGGGAGTGAATTGCACTTCCATGCGAATAGTGTAGGAGGAATCTGGTTTCCGGGCAACGCAGTCGGCTTCGGCTCCTCACCCGCCCAGCCTCGCCAGCGCCTCCGCCGTCTTCAGCTTCCGCTCCAAATGCCGCTCCAGCATCTGCAGCGTGAAGCGCCGCAGATCCTGCCCGCGCTTCCGCGGCCACGCCTCGCCGGCAAAATTCGCCGCCGGCGCCCGCAGCATCCGCTGCGCCAGTTGCCACGAGTCGGCCGAGAGCGCGCTCCCGCTCCCATTCGCATGCAGCCCGCAAAACAATCCGTCGGCATAGGCGTTGAAACGCACTTCGCCCTCGCTGAGCGTGTCTCCGCACACCATGCAGTGGGCGATGTCCGGCAGCAATCCCATCAGCCGCGTCATCCATAGCGAAAAATACGTCAGCGCCATCCAAGGCTGGACTGTTTCCGATTTGGCGGCCGTGGTCTGCTCCAGCACACTCGCCAACAACCTGAACACTGTCGCCTGCGGATCGCGCTCCGGCAGCGCCTCGTCGATCACCTCGGCATAAAAGCTCAACACCGCCATGCGTGTTTGGTCCACCGGCGTCGAAAGCGGCGATCGCAGAATCTCCAACTGGTCGAGCCTCACTAATTCTTGCCGCGGGCGTTCCGCGAACCACGCCCGCGCCAGCGTCATCGGCTCCAACGCCCCGCCGAACCGCTTGCGGCTCTTGAGCGCCGCCTTGGCCATGCCCTTCAGCCGGCCGTAATCGCGCGTAAAAAAGCTCACCAGCAGGTCGGCCTCATGCACCGGCCAGGTGCGCAGAACCACCGCTTCCGAAGTGAGCACGCTCATGCGATTCCATCATCGCACTTGCCGGTCCCGGCAATTCCGACGTTGTGATAAGATGTAAGGAACAGGATAACCATGTAAGGAGAAAGCTGCAAAAGAAAGGAATCCCGCAGTGTATAAGGCAAAAGTGACATCGAAAGGTCAAATTACTATTCCTGCAGAAGTAAGGAATGCGATGGGTTTGAGCCCGGGCGAGAAAATCGTCTTCATCAAAGGCGAGAACGGCGACTTCATCGTGCGGAAAGTCGGGTCGATCATGGATCTCGCCGGATGCCTTGCGGGATTCGCAGTCCCGAAATCGGATGAGGAAATGAATCAGTTGCTGGCGGACCATGCGGCGGAGCTCGACGACGCCACGAAAAGCAACGCAACTCCAGTCTCGGACGGAGAGGCCGCGTGACCGGGTTAGATACGAATCTCTTGCTCCGTTACTTCCTCGACGACGATCCGGTTCAAAGCCCAAAGGCGCGCCGGCTCATGAAATCACTCAGTGAGGTTGAACCGGGGTGGGCCTCGCTGGCGGCCATTCTCGAGTTCGTCTGGGTACTAAAGAGCAAGAATCGCGCCCAGCGGATGACAATTGCCATAACTCTCGACCGGCTGCTCGCGCTGGACACCGTGGTTGTAGAACAGGCCGAAGTGCTGGCGGAGGCGGTCCGGCGATTTCGCTTTTCCAAAGTCGATTTTGCCGATTGCCTGATCGCAGCCTCGGCGCGAGCCGCGGGATGCAGCAAGACGGTGACCTTTGATCACATCGCGGCGCGCGATGCCGGGATGGAACTCATCGCCTAGTTTTTTGCATCGTCAACCCAGACACAAACGCGCATTCCGCCGGGCGGGATGCGCGTTCTCTTGGGCTACTGCCGCTCGATGCTTTTCAGCCGTCTACCGGCCGAAGTGCGTGGCGTTCTTCTCGGTAAAGTGGGCCCACTTCTCGGGCAGATCGTCCTGCGCAAAGATGGCCGACACCGGGCATACCGGCACGCATGCTCCGCAGTCGATGCACTCGACCGGGTCGATGAACAACTGATCGGCCTCGGCATGACCGGCTTCATCTTTCTTGGGGTGAATGCAATCGACGGGACAGGCGTCTACACAGGCGGTGTCCTTGGTGCCGATACAGGGTTCTGCAATGACGTATGCCATCTCTGCTCTCTCCGGGGATTCCCGCGGCCTCGCGCTTGCGCGCCGCTCTGATCTTTACGACGCTGATAGTAGCATACGGCCCCGCGCCCTGACTTCCGCGTTGTCCGCCCGCGTTTTGCCATGCGGGAACGGAAAAAACAGGGACCAAGACACCGAGGGACCAAGGGAACAAGAATGCCCGACCCGTTCAAAATCCAAGGCTGACGGCGGCTGGTATCAGCCCTGCTGGCGTCCAAAACATCGGTCATCTAAATCTATGGACTTTATGAATGCTCACCCGTTGCCCTCTTGGTCCCTCGGTCCCTTGTTTCCGGCCGGGGTCCCCAGCGAGCGATTTGTGCTCGATGGGGTGGCTCGTACCCTGTTTCTCGCAAACTCTTCCGGCGTCGGAATCGGCGACAAGCCACGTCCGGCGAACATGTCGGCAAAGAGACCGATCAGCTCTTCGTGGATCAATCCGTTCGACGCCAGAATCTCGTCGCTCTTGAGCTGGAACCGCGCACCCGCAAAGTCCGTCACCCGCCCTCCGGCCTCTTCCACCAGCAGAATCCCCGCCGCCGTATCCCACGGATTCAGATTGAACTCCCAGAACGCATCCATGCGTCCGCAAGCCACATAAGCCAAGTCGAGCGCCGCCGAGCCCGCCCGCCGCACCCCGTGCGACCGCAGCGTGAACTCCTGGTAAAAGTGAATATTGGGGCTCGCGTGCCGCTTGCGGCTGGGAAACCCCGTTGCGAGCAGCGCCTCAGCCAGCTCCCGCGTGCGCGAAACTCTCGCTGCCTTCCCATTCAGTTGCGTCCCCTGCCCGCGTTCCGCAGTGAACAGCTCGTCCCGCAGCGGATCGTAAATCACCGCCGCCACCAGCGTTCCATCTTCGCCGGCTTTCATGGCCGCCCCTCGGTGCTCCAGGCCTAACGACACGCAGAACTGCGGGAATCCGTGCGCGAAGTTGGTCGTTCCATCCAGCGGGTCCACGTACCAGCGGAACTCGCCTTCCATCCGCTCGCGCGTGCCCTCTTCGCCGTAGACTCCGTGATCCGGGAAGGCCTCGCCGAGCCGCGTGCGGATCAGTTTCTCCACCGTGCGGTCGGCCACGGTCACAATGTCCACGTCGCCTTTGTACTCGGTCTCCACGCCCTGCGCGTAGTATTCGCGCAGCCGCGCACCTGCTTCGCGCGCAATCTCCGCGACCTTGGGAATATATGTCAGGTTTTGCGCAATCGCCGGCTCCGCTCGGCCGCTCACAGCCCTGCCCCGTGCGGTCCGGGTCCGTCCGGTCCGGGTGCGTCCGGTCCTGCCCCGTCCGTGGGCTCATAGCGCGTGACTCGCCGCCGGCCCGCTTCGCTGATCGTGCGAATCTGGTTCTTGTAGATAAATAAATTGGGCTGACCCTCGCGCGTCAGCCGCAGCATCGAGTCGTCGAAGTACTCGATCCACCCGCGCACCGACTCGCCGTCCCTCAACTTGATGTTCACAATTACCTGGCGATCGCTCAGGGAGCGCAGATAGAGCCCTTCCTGACCGGTTTCGCCCGGAGGCGGAGTCTTGGAGCGGCGGCGCGAAGACAATGGAGAAGTCATAGTGTCATTTTAGATGCAAATGCCTGTAACGGCGTTTGCACGACGTTCGGGCTGCTGCAAATCCGCAGAGATCAACCAGTTTTGGGTGGAATTTTCTCTGCCAGCGTCAGTTGCTCTTCACCGGCGTGTCCGCATAGTAGCCGGCTTTGTTGCGCACGCTGAACTCGTCCGCCGCCGCGCGCGGAATTGTCACCACCACGCGATGAAAGTCTGTGCCGGGAACCTGGTGCTGCGGATAGTACCCGATCAAATATTGCGTCCTCAGGTCGTCGCTCACCTTGGCGAATGCCTTGTCCAGCCCGCCATCGCTCACGTAGAAATGCTTTCCGCCGGTTTGTTCGGCCAGTGTGATCAGCGCGTGCTCGCCGCCAGTATCTCGCCCGGCGCTGGCTTCAATCGGCACGTCGATCAGCGAATAAATCATCACCTCGTTCCGCAGGGCCGCCTCCAGCGCCTGCGCGTAGGTTGAAGACTTGGCCGTGTCGTCCCCGTCCGAGACAAGCACCAGAACCTTGCGCCCCTTTCGCTTGCCCAGCCCCTCGGAGCCCAGGCGAATAGCGTCGTACAGCGCGGTCGCAAAATCCGAGCGGAGCCCACCGACGGCGTGATCGATCTGCGAAAGGTTGTTGGTGAACGGAGTCAGCTCGGTCACGTCCGTGGCGAACTCGATCACGCTCATCTGGTCTTTTGGCTGGAGAATGTCGTGCGCAAAATGCCGCGCCGCGTTCGCCTCCTCGTCGAGATCCTTGCGCACGCTCCCCGATGTGTCGATGGCCAACGTCAGATTCAGCGGCACGTCGGTTTTCCGCTCGAACAACGCGATCTTCTGCGGCCGGTTATCTTCGAAGACCGCAAAATCGTCTTTGGTAAGCCCGCCTACGAGGGAACCATTCTTGTCCGTCACGTTGACGAAGATGTTCACCAGCTTCACGTCCACGTGGAACGTGGCCTCTTGCGCTGTCATCGCGATAGGAGCCGCCGCCACTACCGCACACAGGCCGGCAGCCGCGCACAATCGACGAAGACACGTTGAGCTAGTCCTCATGCGGGGCCTCAGCGGCGTCCACCGTCATCCCCTCGGGGAACGGCTCGCCCGGCGCCCACACTTGACCGTCGGCAAACGTCTCCTTTTTCCAAATGAGAACGGTCTGCTTGATCGTGTCGATGAGCCAGCGGCACGCCTCGAACGCCGCCGAGCGGTGCGCGGAAGCCACCGCGATCAGCACGCTCGTCTCGCCAATCTCCAGCCGCCCCAGCCGGTGAACCACCGTCACCTGGCGCACGCCGAATCGTTCGCGCGCCTTCTCACCCAACTCCCGCATCTGCCGGATCGCCATCTCTTCATAGGCCTCGTAGTCCAGGTGAAGCGTCCGGCGTCCGCGCGAATGGTTGCGTACGATCCCGTCAAACACCACCACCGCTCCGTCCTCGCCGCTCTTGGCCGCCGCAACAATCTGGCCCGCTTCAATTGCCTCCCGCGCCAGTGCGACAATGACCTCTTGTTCTCCCTCGCTCTCCTCCAAATCGTTCGCCGTGCGCGCAGTCCCCGGACGCGCAGTCTCCGTGCGCTGATCACCTGCACGCCCAGTCCCCGTGTGTGTAGCACCGCCCGAGACCGGCGGCAACAAACCCACTTCATCGCCGTCATGCAGAACCTGCGATGCCTTCGCATATTCGGCGTTCACGCCCACCGCGATGCCGCGGAATGCATCTTTGGGCGCGCGCTCCGGCAGTTCCGCGCGCAAGTGTTCGAGCAACGTCTCCACCGTCGCGCCCTCCGGCAGCTCGACCGAATGGGCGGCGGGGCTAAGCCACTCCTTCAAAATCCCAAAGGAAATCACGCGTACCTGCATGGTTAGGGAAAGCATACCGCCTGCTGGTTAGACGCAGTTGACTGAAATCAGGGGTTGAATCAACAGCCGTTCAGACGGCCTTGTAAAGGAATCCGGTCGGCGTGCCCCAGAGATTCCGGGCCCGGTCTTCGTAGAAGATGCTGAACTCGATTCCCGAAATGTCGAAGTCGAACAACGGGACGCGATCGAAAGTGTAGTCGGCCCGCGGCGAATACTCATCGCCTCCGCAGTCGATCATGAGCGAATCGCCGCTCGATAAGCGCTCCGGGTGAGTCAAAAGCATCGCGCCAATGGCGAACACGCCCAGGCCGAATTCATTTCCGGCTAGGGCCACGCGCGTCCGCCGAGCCGAAGATCCGCGATGCAAAAGGCCGGCCTGCGCGGCAACCACCAGAATGTCGTTCCCGGGCTGCTGATCGGCCAGAATCGTTTCTGCGAGTCTGCTGCGCTCGGTCTGCCGCAGATATTTCTCCCCGAGGCGTCCCGCGATTCGGTCGGAAAACCTGCGCCGCGAGGCCAGAACCCCAAGCAGCATCTCTACAGCTTCGTTGTACGTAGGCGCCAAAGCCTGCCACCGCGGAATCGCAAACCAGCCTTCGGGTTCATCGGGCAACGGAACGCGCCCCAGCTTCTCCTGACAGTTGCCAAGGGCTGGGAACGCCTTTCTCAGCGCCGTTACTTGCGCTTCAATGGGCCGCAGATGGTACGTCGGAGGATAGACCCGGTCCGACGCCACTTCCTCGTCTTCAAACTTATGGCTCACGGTATGGCTGCGGATGATTTCGAAGACCGCCGCGCTCACCTCGGCTTTGAGCTTGGCGTCGTTTTCAATGACCGCCTGCGCGCTTTGCCGGTCGAGTTGCTCGATGGACTCGCGGTAGGCAGTCTGCACAGCATCGCCAAGGCTTTCCTGGAGCAGTTTATTTTGCTGCTCGGTCGTGTTCCCCGACAGATGCAGTGGAACAATCGTGTGAGTTGCCGCCATAATCCCGCTCTTCGAGCGATCTCGCAATGCCGGCGCCCCAGTCCCACTCCGTGCGAAGAAGCACGTAAGAATGAAAAAGCCACCTTGCTTCCGTGGCTCCTGGGTGCGGCGATTGTGGGAATCTCAGCGTGCGAACGCAGTGGGTTCCTCGGCTTATATCGGCAAATCTGCCGCTTCCCCAGCCGGATTCAGACTTGTAGTGCCGCGGCTTGTGCCAACTTTGAACCACCCATCTTTCGAAATCAACCGCGCCGCCCAAAACAGGACAAGCTCCGCGTTTTGCTACTCAAAAAAAAAGGGCCGGCAGTTTCGCCGGCCTGCTCACACAAAATGGGAAAAGGTCACGCTGCTACGCTCGCCGCCAGGATCGCCGGGGTTGGTTGAAGTTGCGGCCGCGCCGCCAGCAGCGGCAACGCCACCGTCAGCACGTCCTCGATCTCGCTCGCGTAGTGCACCGTCACGCCTTCCATCATCTCCGGCGTCAGGTCCTCCTCCACGTTCTGGCGGTTTTCTGCCGGCAGAATGATCTGTTCAACTCCGGCCCGCCGCGCCGCCAGGAACTTTTCCTTGATCCCGCCCACCGGCAGCACGTTCCCGCTCAGCGTGATCTCGCCGGTCATGGCCGTTAACGGCCGCACCGCAGTGTCCGTCAGCAGCGAAGCCAGCACCGTGGCCATGGTCACGCCGGCCGACGGCCCGTCTTTGGGAATCGCCCCCGCCGGTACGTGGATGTGGATGTCCATCTCCTTGGTGAAGTCCTCTGCCAAACCAAGCCGCGTCGCGTTCGAGCGCACCCAGGTCAGGGCGGCCTGCATCGACTCCTGCATCACCTCGCCGATCTGCCCGGTCATCGTAAAGCCGCCTTTGCCCTTCATCTTGTTGGCCTCGATAAACAGGATGTCGCCGCCAGCCGGCGTCCACGCCAGGCCCACGGCCACGCCGGGCCGTTTCACTCGCTCCGCCACCTCGGTCTCGACGCGCACCTGGATGCCGCCAAGGAATTCCTTCAGCGTCTCTTTGGTCACCACCAGCTTTTCTGTATGTCCCTCCACCACGCGCCGCGCCTGCTTTCTGCACACTGTCCCGATCGTCTGCTCCAGCTTGCGCACGCCCGCCTCCCGCGTGTAGTGACGGATGATGTACCGCACCGCCGCCTCAGGCAACTCGATCTGCTCTGGCGTGATTCCGTTCTCTGTGATCTGCCGCGGAATCAGGTACCGGCTGGCGATGTGCACTTTTTCCTCTTCGCTGTAGCCCTGCAACGGGATGATCTCCATGCGGTCGATCAGCGGCGGAGGCACCGTGTCCAGCATATTCGCCGTGCAAATGAACAGCACCTTCGACAGATCGAACGGCACGTCAAGGTAATTGTCGCGGAACGTGTTGTTCTGCGCCGGGTCCAGCGTCTCCAGCAGCGCCGATGCCGGATCGCCGCGGAAGTCCCGTCCCAGCTTGTCCACCTCGTCGAGCATGATCACCGGGTCGTTGGTCTCGGCCCGCCGGATGCTCTGAATGATCTGTCCCGGCAGAGCCCCGATGTACGTTCTCCGGTGGCCCCGAATCTCCGCCTCGTCATGCATGCCGCCCAGCGAGACGCGCTGGAACTTGCGGCCCAGAGCGCGCGCAATCGATCGGCCCAGGCTCGTCTTGCCCACCCCTGGCGGCCCAACAAAGCACAAAATCGGTCCCTTCATGTTCGGCTTCAATTCCAGAACGCTCAGGTAGTCCAGGATCCGGTCCTTTACCTTTGTCAGTTCGTAGTGGTCCTCGTCCAGAATCTGCTTGGCCACATTGATATCGACCTTCGATCCCGAACTCTTGGCCCACGGCAGCACCGCCAGCCACTCGATGTAGTTCCGGGTAAGCGAGTAGTCCGCGGCCATCGGCGACATCCGCTGCAGCCGCGCCAGCTCCTTCAAGGCTTCCTTCTTCACATCCTCGGGCATGCCCGAGGCTTCAATCCTCTGCCGCAGCTCGTCGATGTCGCGCTGTCCCTCGTCCTGCTCGCCCAACTCCTTCTGGATGGCCTTCATCTGCTCGCGCAGGTAGTAGTCGCGCTGCGACTGCTGCACCTGGTCCTGCACCTCGGTCTGGATCTTGGTGCGCAACTGCTGCACCTCGATCTCCTTGGCCAGCAGTTTGTTCAACTGCTCCAGCCGCTCGGCGATGCCGGACGTCTCGAGCAACTGCTGCTTGTCGTCCGTGGTCAGGAAGGGCAGCGACGACGCTACGAAATCCACCAGCCTGGCCGGTTCCTCGATGTTCGCCGCAATCGTCCTCAATTCGTCCGAGAGAGTCGGCGACTCTGAAACAATCTGCTGGAACTGGCCCACCACGTTGCGCACCAGCGCCTCAAACTCAGGCGCAGCCGCCAGCTCGGTCTCCTCCAGCGTCTCCACCTCCGCCACCATGAACGGCTCCGACTGGACGAACCTCAGCAGCCGAACCCGGCTTACGCCCTCGGTGAACACAAACCGGCTCTGGTTGGGCATGCGCACAACCTTGTGCACTGTGGCCAGCGTTCCCACCGTGTGCAGGTCAGCCGGCTTGGGGGCGTCCAGGCGCGGGTCCAGTTGCGCCGCCACCACAATCGCCCGCTCCTCGCCTAGAGACTCGATGAGTTGGATCGAGCTTTCCCGGCCCACCGTCAGAGGCAGTACCGCATGGGGAAACAGCACCGTGTCGCGTACCGGCAGCACGGCAATCCTCCGGGGGCCCGGAACTTTCTGGGGTGTTTCGTCATTCACTGGAGTCGTTGGCTCTTTCGGCATTGAGTGTCCTCGTATCAACTTTCCTTCATTAGATAAATCAGAAAGGCAAAAGTTGCAACTTCCGCCCCTCAGCCATCTCCCTTAGTCACTTGCGCTTCGTTCTACGCGCCAGCCCCCGCCAAGGTTCCACCCGGCCCCAAATCATCCCAAAAGGCTCCTGCCAGTGCCAGGTGAAGTGCACGACGGCACCCGCTCCTGACGACCTTTAGCGCTGATTTCTCCAAGGTTACCTCCAGTTGGGCCGGACACGCACAGCCGTTCGTGGGGTCTATCGGCGGAATCAGCCGGAATGTGAGGGTAACCGGCCTTCGCTGCGGAAATGGCGTCGGCTCGCTGGCAGCCCCTCGATCCAGCCTTCATTTTCCTTCCCGCTGGATGGCCGACTCGATCTGCGTCCAGACCTCGTCCGGGGGTTCCACGCTCGGAAACAGTTGGCGGGCAGCCTCGGCGATCGTCTCCAGCTCGGCCAGCAAGGCGCGGCATCGATCGCAGCCCAGGACATGAGGATGGCTGGCTACGTCCTCCCCTGACCCGATCAACTCGGGCAATTGGGCCTGAAACTCGGCACAGCTCAACTTGCCGGGATCGCCAGTCATGACCGTTCCTCCGGACTCGTCTGGGCTCGCAGCGCATCGCGCAGCTTCAGGCGCGCCTTGTGCAATTGCGACTTGCTGTTGCCAATCGAGCAGTCCAGCATCGAAGCAATTTCATTATGCTCAAAACCCTCCACATCGTGAAGGATAAAAATCAGCCTATATCCCGCCGGCAGATCGGCAACGGCCCGCTCCAGCGCCAGGCGGTCGATAGCTCCCGTCAGCGTCAGGTCGGGGGCGCCAAAGCTGCGGCTCGGCCCCTCGTCCGGCGTCGGCTCCATGGCCTCGTCCAGCGAGATCAGCGAAAGCCCCTTCTTGCGCAGTTGCATCAGCACCACGTTGATCGCCAGCCGGTGCAGCCAAGTCGAAAATGCCGAGTCGCCCCTGAAGGTCGCAATCTTCCGGTGCAGTTGGAGAAACGCCTCCTGGGTCAGGTCTTCCGCTTCCGCGACGTTGCCCACCATGCGCAGGCACAGCGAATAAATGCGCCGCTTATGCAGCGCATACAGTTGCGCATAGGCCTGATGATCGCCTGCCTGCGCGCGAGCTAGAACATCCCCATCGCGCGAATCCGGCCGCGCGGCGCTCGAAGACCGATCTGCCCCGCCGGCGCGTTTTGGCTCATTGCCGCCTTTCGGCGGGATCGGTCTGGGCGCCTGCGCGGAGGATGATGAATTGGGCATCCGCTTCCTTTCAGGTCGTCTTTGCAAAGGCGGTGACCCTTTGGCGATTCGAAGCGTTTCCACCACAACCGCGCTCTTGAGTCGGGGTCCCATACGACAGGCCATCCTCCGGCGTTCGAATCGAGCGCCTGCCCTCATAGGAGCGAAATGGAGCACACTTTCTCTGGTTTTGTCGCAGCTTCCCTCCTCGTTAGTATAAGGTTAGGCAGCTTGGGTTGGCTGAAATTGAATAAAATCCGGGAAGCCGGCGCCCTTCGAGAGCGCCTGTCGAGCCGCTTCCGTCTTCCACTGGGATGCTGAGGTTCCACCGCACTTCTTAATCTATGGTCTCGCGCACAAAGCCGGCAGCACGATGCGGCGCTCCTTATGGCCTCCGTCAACAGGCTTTCGCCAATGGGGTTGTCCAGCCTTGCGCGCAAAGAGAACGTCCCTCATCCCGGCCTTCTTTCGCGCCTTCTTTCGCCCCTTCTTTCGGTTTGAATGAGCTTGCAGGACGCCGGTCCCTCAAAGCACATCGCACGGCTTTCTTCGCTCCCGCCGTATTCACATCGATTCTTCTATGCGCGGCAATCTCCGCCTGGTGCCAGAAGCCGGCCGGCGCTCCCGCGACCGCCGTCACCGCCCCAACCGCAGCCGCCCCGCTCGAAGCCGCGACCCCAGACTCAGCCCCAGGCCCGGCGCATGACGCGGTTCTCCAATGGGAAGGCTTGCCGGTGCTGCACATTTCCTTCGAAGGCATCCCGGCCGACCGCCTTACCCCGCTTCCCGGCCATCTCGCTCAGGCCGAAGGCGCCCCGCTCACCGCAGAAAATCTCAAGCGGAGCATCCGCCAACTCTATGAAACCGGCCTCTATGACACTGTCGAAGTCGAGGCCTCGCGCCAGGCAGACGGAGTGTCGCTGGTCTTTGCCGGAACCCCGCGCACGTTTATCGGCACAGTCAGCGTAAACGGAGCCTCCGGGCCGACCATGAACGCGCTCCTCCAGCGCGCCTCTCAGCTCCGGGCCGGAACACGCCTGACCCAGGCCAAAATCCTTCGCGCCCTCGCCCAGATGCGCTCCACCCTCGAAGTTAACGGCTATCACGAATCGTCCGTCACACAGGCCGTGACGCCCCACCCCGAACAGCAACTCGCCGATGTCGCCTTTCGCGTGGTCTCGGGTCCGAGAGCCCGTGTGGGAACGATCGCCGTCACCGGCGACTCCGGCATGAGCCTCGAGAATTTTCGCCGCCATGCCGGTCTGCGCAACGGCGCGCATGTCGATCGCGATACCGTCAACCACGCGCTCGATGGCGTGCTCCGCAACTATCAAAAGCAGGGCCGCCTGGAGGCCGACGTCAAGCTTGAATCCGCGCAATACAATACCGCCACCAAGTCGGTCGACTATCGCTTCTCCGCCAACCGCGGCCCTCAAGTCAAGGTCGAAGTCCAGGGCGCCGCCGTCGACTCGGAGCACGTCAAGCGCCTCGTCCCCATCTTTCAGGAAGGCAGCGTCGACGAGGACCTGCTCAACGAAGGCAACCGCCGCTTGCGCGACAACTTTCAACGCCTCGGCTACTTCGATGCCAAGGTCGATCACAAATCCCAGTCACCGGCGAGCGATCAGGTCGACATCCTCTATACCGTCCAACTCGGCCCGCGCCGCCGCGTCCAGAAAGTCTCCATCGCAGGCAATCGTTACTTCGATACCGCGACTCTCATGGATCTGCTGAGCGTTCATCCCGCCGGCGTTCTCGACAGCCACGGCGTCTACAGCCAGGCGCTGGTCTCGGTCGATGTCAGCGCCCTCGAAGCTGTGTATCGGAACAATGGATTCTCCCAGGTGAAGGTCACGCCTGAAACCAGTACTCCTGAGACGGTGGTGGCCGACAACCCGGCTCCCGCCGCCGCGGCCGGACCGCGAACCGCACCCCTCGTGGTTACCTACCACATTGCCGAGGGCCCGCAACTGCGCGTGGGCACACTGACATTCGATGGCAACGATCACATCGCGACCGCCAAGCTCACCGCGCTCCTCAACACCACGCCGGGCCAGATGCTTTCACCCCGCAACCTGGCCGGAGACCACGACGCGATCGTGACCGACTACTACACCCGCGGCTTCGATCAGGCAGCGGTCACAATCATCCAGCAGCCCGAAGCCTCCGATTCCGGCAAGGTCGACGTCGTCTTCCACGTTGTTGAAGGCGAACAGATCTTTGTTCGCAACGTCTACTTGACAGGACTCGAATTCACTCACCCGCAGACTGTGGCCCGAGCCATTACTCTCCACGCCGGCGATCCGCTCAACCAGACCGCGCTCACCGATACGCAGCGCAATCTTTATAACTTCGCGCTCTTCAACGAAGCGAATGCCGCCGTGGTCAATCCAGACGGCGGCGCGACCCAAAAGACGGTTCTGCTGCAGGCCGTCGAAGCGCGCCGTTGGACGCTCACCTACGGCTTCGGCTTCGAGGCCCAAACCGGCCAGCCGCAAAACAACTGCGCCGGCGCCACCGCCGGAGGTGTCCGCTGCAATCCCAACGGCAAAACCGGTGTCAGCCCCCGCGTGCTTGCCGACATCACGCGCATCGGCCTTTTCGGCCGCGATCAATCGATCTCGCTGCGCGGCACATATGGCTTGCTTGAGCAAAGTGTCGGCATCCAATACCAGGTCCCGCACCTTGAAGGGAATCCCAACTTCGGCTTCACCTTTTCCGGCGGCTATGCCAACAGTCTGGATGTCTCAACCTACGTGGCTTCCCGGCTCGAGGGCGCATTCCGCGGGACCGAAAACTTCAACCATCCCGGATCGTGGCTCTCCCGCGCCAACACCTTCGTCTACGAAATCGATTTCCGCCGCGTCAAAGTGTCCGCCAGCAGCTTGCAGGTCTTTCCCGGAGAAATTTCCCTGCTGTCGACCGCAACCCGCGTCGGCGGCCCGGCATTCACATGGATTCGCGACACGCGCGACGTGCCCATGGATGCCCGCCGCGGCACCTACACCAGCTTTCAGGAGTTTCTCTCCGACCGCATCTTTGGCGCGGAGGCCGAATTCAACCGCATCGACACCTCCAATTCCAGCTATTACAGCTTCGACAAAGGCCGCTTCGTGGTAGCCCGCAACACGCGCTACGGACAGCTTCGCGCCTTCGGCAGTGGCTCAAGCTCGCTCATTCCGCTCCCTGAGCGCTTCTACGCCGGCGGTGCAGTTTCCTTGCGCGGTTTTTCCCAGAACGCCGCGGGCCCGCGCGATCCTGAGACCGGTTTCCAGATCGGCGGCGCAGGGACGCTCACTAATAGCACCGAGTTGCGCCTGCCCCCGCCCACGCTGCCCTGGGTTGGCAACACAATCAGCTTCGTCATCTTTCACGACATGGGCAATGTCTTCACCAACGTCGGCGATGCCTGGGCCAGCGCTCTGCGCGTTCGCCAGCCGGACAGCGCCGCCTGCAGGAATGCAGTCGTAACAAACCCGAGTGGCTATCCTGCCGGATACGATCCCACCCACACCGGCCCCGTTACCTCCACCGGTCAGCAGGGTCCATGCAGCTTCAACGATTTCTCGCACGCGCTGGGCCTGGGCTTGCGCTATCACACGCCCGTCGGGCCGATCCGTTTCGACGTAAGCTATAACCTGAATCCGCCCATCTATCCGGTGAATATCAACTACTCCATTCCCACCCCGGCCATCAATCCGAGCGGAGTCCCCGGTTTCGCTTCGGATCCATACCTGGGCCAAGCCCCGCACATCAACTTCTTCTTCAGTCTTGGGCAGGCCTTCTGATGAACAAGCGCGCCCCAATCCGGATTCCCATCTTTTCTGGCCGCGCCCCCTTGTGGCTTCTGGCCTTGTGTCTCGCGGCAACAGCGGCCGATTCGTGCCCGGCTCAGTCGGACCAGCCCGCCTCTCCCGTCGTCCTCGATCACGTCGTCGCCGTGGTCAACAAGCACGCCATTCTGGCCAGCGATCTTGACGACGAGATCCGCCTCTCGGTTCTCGATCCGAATTTCCTCGGTCAGGGCGAGCTAACCAGTCAGCGTGCGCTCGAGCAACTCATCAGCCGCAGCCTCATCGAGCAGCAGATTCGCCAGGAAGACATGCAGGCCATCGAGCCGTCGCAGGATGAAGTCGACGCTCGCCTCGACCAGATTCGCAAGCAGCTACCCGCCTGCATCCGTCAAAACTGCGCCACCGGCGCCGGATGGAATGCATTTCTCTCTGCCCACGGCCTCACCTCGGAACGCGTCGACTCCTATCTTCGCTACCGGCTTGAGATTCTGAGCTTCATCGAGCAACGATTCCGCCAGGGAATCCAAATCTCGCCGCAGCAGATCGATAGCTATTACCATGAGATTCTGCTTCCGCAGTACGCGCCCGGCGAAACCGTTCCGCCGTTGGATCAAGTCGCTCCGCGCATTCAGGAAATTCTGCTGGAGCAGCAAGTGAATATGCTCTTCGACGCGTGGCTCACCAATCTGCGCGGCCAGGGTGACGTCGAGGTCCTCGACCCGGCTCTGGAGCCCGCCCCAAACCAGGGCGGCAGCCCAGTTGCGAGTCCAGCCGCGAGCCCTGTTGCGAGTCCAGCCGCGAGTCCTGTTGCGAGTCCTGTTGCGAGTCCAGTTGCGACCCCGGTTGCGAATCCAGGTATAGCCCCATGAGCGATCGCGAGCCCACGTCCATCTCCCCCGACCAGGCCCTCCCGCCGCAGCCTCCTTCGCGCGGCCCACGCTCCCGCTTGCGCCGTTTCTTTCTCCGCCATCTTCCGCTCTCGATCGCGGCCGCAGCGGTTCTGCTCATCCTCACGGCGGTCGCCGCGTATTTCATCGCCAGCTCTGCCGCGTTCGAGAATCTGGTTCGCAAGCGCCTCATCGCGCAAATTGAAAACGCCACCGGCGGACGCGCGGAGATCGGGTCTTTTCATTGGCGCATCCTCCATCTCGAAGCTGAGGCAGATGGAGTCGTCATTCATGGCACCGAGGAACCCAACGAAACGCCCTACGCCGAGATCGATCGCCTCCGCGTTCAGGTCAGCATCTTTGGCTTTCTCACTCCGCATATTTCCCTGCGCGATCTCGAGATTGTGCGGCCCGAACTGCACCTCATTGTCTATCGCGACGGCTCGACCAACCAGCCTCGTCCGCGCAGGCCAGAGAAGCCCGGCAAAGCCGCTGTCGACACGTTCTTCGATCTTCGCGCCAGCCAAATCACGGTTGAGCATGGAACTCTGGATTACGACGATCGCGCCGCTGTCTTCGACAATCGGCATCGCTACCTGCCGCTGGACTTCAAAGCCGACGACGTAGCCCTTCAAATGACCTACACCCCTGGGTCGTTCGCCGTGCCCGGAGGTTATCGCCCCGAAAGTTACCGCATCGATGGCGCTGCCACTGACCTCGTGCTCACTCGCGATCTGCCGCGAATACAAACTCCGCCCGTGCACGGCAAGCTGCAGCTCGATCTCGACCTCGAACGCAATCGCGCCGTCCTGCACAACCTTCAGCTCACGGCCCACAGCCGCGGGGCTCAAGACCGCACGCTCCAGGTTTCCGGAGTCCTGGACAATTTCACGCACCCGCGCTGGCAGGGCAAACTTGCGGGCGATCTCGATATGCGGCTTCTCGATCCAATCACTGGCTATCCCGACGCGCCCGAAGGCATCGCCCACCTCGATCTCGCCGCCTACGGCATCGCGCCCGCGTTTCACATCGCCGGCAGCGTCCACATCGACGGTGGCTCTTACACCGGCGCCAATATTCACGCCGTCGGCGTCAACCTCGATGCGCGCATTGACGCCGATTCCGGAAAACTGCTGATCACCCAGATCGTTGCCCACCCCCGCCAGGGCGGCCAAATCGAAGGCACGGTCGCGCTCGAGCCTTGGCTTCCCGGCCCCGGCGTTGTGCCCGCGCAACTCACTGCTCCCATCACCGCTCCTGATTCTGAGGAATCGCGGGCCGCCCGCAACGTCCTGGTGCGGGCCGCGGTCGGCCCTCTCCCGATGAACGGCAATGTCACAGCCGCTTTCAAGGGCGTTGCCCTCGACATGATTCTCGATACAGTCTGCCCGCCCGAATACCGCCGCCTCGGTTTCGACGCTCGCGTGAATGGCCCGGCGACAGCAACCTGGTCGAACGGCGATGTGCGCACGATCTCCGTCTCCTCAACTCTCGCCCTCAGTCCCTCCGCGCAAACCCCCGCCGGCGAAGCACCGGCCAGCGGCGTCGTCGATGCCACCTATACGCAGCGCAATGGCGGCGTGGACCTTCGCAATCTCGAGCTGCACCTGCCCGCAAGCGATTTGGAAGTGCGAGGCGCGCTTGGCGCTTACCCGGCCAGCGGTGCTTCGACTCTCAACGTCGACTTCCGTTCCCATGATTTGTCTGAGTTCGATACCGCGCTGCGCTCGCTCGGCCTCAGTCGCAATGGCAAGACCGGAACCTCGGCTCTGCCTGTGTCCCTTTTCGGCCACGCCGATTTTCTTGGGATCTGGACCGGCTCGCTGATCAAGCCGCACATCGCGGGCACGCTCAAAGCCACGCAGTTCGCCGTCGAATTGCCATCGGCGCCTGGCAATTCCGGCCAGCCGCAGCGGGTGCATTTGGATTCAGCAGACGTCGAAGGTAGCTATTCGTCCACTCAGATTTCTATTCAGCACGCTCTGTTGCTTCACGGCAATTCCAGGCTTGCGCTCAGTGGAACACTCGACGCCTCGCCGGGCCTCGGGCTCGCAACGACGGCCCCTCGTCACTCCCGCGCCAGTCCGCAACCAACCTATGACGGGAACTCCGTTCTCCACGCGCGCGTCGACGCCAGCAATCTCGACGTCGCCGACTTCCAGCCGTTTCTTGTTGCCAGCCCCCAAAGCCTGCCGATTACTGGCGCATTCAATGCGCAGATCGACGCAAGCGGCCCGCTCCGCGATCTGGAAGGCTCTGGCTCCGTCGCGATGGACCGCGGCGTTATCTACGGCGAACCCGTTGCAAGCCTCCGGGTTGAAGGATCGCTGGCCCATAACGTCCTCAAGGTGTCTTCGGCCCATGTCGCCGAAGCAGGCGGAGATCTTTCCGCCTCCGGCAGCTACGACTTCAACGCCAAGAAATTCACTCTCGACGCCCACGAGCTTGGAATCGACATCTCTCAAATCGGCTGGATCAGCCGCCGCAATCTTGAAGTTGCCGGCAAGCTCTCGCTCTCCGTATCCGGCTCCGGCTCGCTCGACGATCCGAGCCTCAAAGCAACCGCCACCGCCAGCGCGCTTACTTTGGGCGGGCAACACTTCGGCATCCTCGAAATCTCCGCGCACACCGCCAGTCACAACCTGGTTTACACCGCAACCACCCAGTTGCAGGGAGCCGAACTCAACCTCGATGGCCAGACGGCGATGCGGACCGGCTACGCAACGCAGGCCCGCCTCGAATTCTCTCGCTTCAACATTGGCGCCCTATTCCGCATGGCGCACGTTGAAGCCTTCAGCGCCGACTCTGCGCTAGCCGGAACGGTCTCGATCGATGGTCCGCTCTCGGACCTTAAGCAGCTTCGCGGCGATGCCAACCTCCGCCAGTTGGCGGTAACCATCGCCGGTGTGCCTCTCCAAAGTGAAGGCGACGCGCACGCCACGCTGGCCGGCGGCAAAATTCATCTCGATCCCCTCCACGTCACCGGTGAAAACACCGACCTCCGCGCGCAGGGGAGCCTTTCACTGGAAGGCACGCAACAACTCGATCTCTCCGCCAACGGCTCCATCAACCTCAAGCTGGCCGAGACTCTCGATCCCGATCTGACCGCCAGCGGCGAGACCACCTTCCAGGTTGAAGCGCACGGCCCTCTGCAGCATCCCGGCTTGCAAGGCCGTGTCGACTTCCAGAACGGCGCGCTCTCCCTTGAAGATTTGCCCAACGGTCTTAGCCAATTGCGAGGCACGCTCGAGTTCAATCAGAACCGCCTTGAGGTCAAGTCCCTTACCGCCATGACCGGGGGCGGCCAGCTCTCCCTCGGCGGTTACCTCGCCTATCAGCACGGAATTTTTGCCGACCTCACGGTCACCGGCAAAGGCGTTCACATTCGCTACCCTGAGGGCGTCAGCTCTCTGGCCGACCTCACGCTGCAACTTCAAGGCCCGCAGAATAACCTCCTCCTCAGCGGCGATGTCCTCATCACGCGTTTTACCGTCAGCCCCGATCTCGACCTGGCAGCCCTCGCCGCCCAGGCCAATTCCTCTGTCCAAACCATTGCGCCGCCCAACGCGCCCTCGAACCACGTTCGTCTCGACGTGCACATCGCCTCCTCGCCGCAGTTGAACTTCCAGAACGCATTTGCCAAGCTGGCCGGCGACGTGAATCTTCGCCTCCGCGGCACCCTGGCCTCGCCTTCGCTCCTCGGCGCCGTCTCCATCACCGAGGGCAGCGCGCTCATCGCCGGAACCCGTTACGATCTCGAACGCGGCGACATCACCTTTACCAACCCGGTCCGCATCGAGCCGGTCATCGATCTCAGCGCCACGGCACATGTCGAGGACTACGACATCTCTCTCGGCCTGCACGGATCTCCGCAGAAGCTCAGCGTCTCCTACCGAAGCGATCCTCCGCTCCCCGAGGCCGACGTTGTCGCATTGCTCGCGCTCGGCCACACCGCCAACCAGCAGCGCCTCTATACCCAGCAGCAGGAGCAGGCCATCAGCAATCCCACCACCGATGCGCTGCTCGGCGGCGCACTCAACGCCACCGTCAGCAGCCGCATCCAGAAGCTCTTTGGCGCCGGTTCCGTCAAAGTCGATCCCAACTACCTCGGCGCCTTCGGCAACTCCACCTCCCGCATCACTGTCGTCGAGCAGCTCGGCCGCACCGTCACCCTCACCTACGCCACCGACGTCAACACCACCAGCCAGCAGTTGCTTCAGGCTGAAGTGGCCATCAATCGCCACGTCTCCCTCGTCGTCGCGCGCGACGAGTCCGGCGTCTTCTCCATGGTCGTCAAGGCCACCCGCCGCTACCGCTAACCCTTTTGCCCTGCCATTTCCAGCTACATCCGCGCAACCAATCGCACCCCATCTGTGTCTAAACAGACCGGCAGAGTCGTCGGCCGCCGGTTCATCGTCAGGGGCCGGCGCACAGTATGGCCAACTGCTCTAGAAATCCTGATGATGGAGGTTTTTCCCATGACACGAAGCATGATTCGTAGCAACTCTCTTCTCTTGGCCGCGGCTCTTTTCGCTGCGACCTTAGTCGTTCCCCAGTTTTCGCACGCCGCCGACACGCAGGATGTGGCTGGCGCAGTGCGATCCAAGCTCAATAAATCGCAATTCAAGGATATTCAGGTCAATGTGGACGCGAATGGCGTCGCCACCTTGTCCGGCACGGTCAGCCTCTATGAGAACAAGGCCGACGCCGACAAGATCGTTCACAAGGTGAAGGGTGTCGCCGCGGTCCGCAACGAGATTCAGGTCGCCGGCCCCGACGTCTCTGACGCGCAATTAAAGAAAACCCTTCTCGATAAGCTCACCTACGTCAGCATGGGCTACGGCAGCGTGTTTGACGCCATTACCCTCGAAGTCCAAAACGGCGTCGTAACTTTGGGTGGTCATTCCCACGACTACCCCAACCGCGACTCTGCTCTGGCTGTCGTTTCCACGCAACCCGGCGTCAAAGATGTCGTCGACAACATTGAAGTCGATCCCGTCTCGCCGATGGATGACGGCATCCGCGTTGCCGTAGCGCGTGCCGTCTACGGCTTCTCGTCGCTGAACCGGTATGCAATCGATCCTGCCAAGCCCATTCGCATCTCGGTGCAGAATGGCCATGTGGAGCTGTACGGCGTGGTCGACTCGCAAGCTGACAAGAACGTGGCTGGCATCCAAGCCAACTCCGTTCCTGGAGTCTTCAGCGTAGAAAACCACCTCGAGGTTGCCGGTCAGCCTGGAGAAAAATAACCCGTTGTCTTAATCCTCCCGGCCCTGGCCGCTCATTCGCAGCCGGGGCCGCCGCATTCAGCCTAAAAACCGTATAAGCTGGTGTGTGCCTTTTCGTCCGCTATCACGGGACGAAAAGATTTTCGTGCGCGCTCGGGAGTGTGGATGCAGCCGGACTTAGACCCCGCAGTCGAAGAATCGCCGCCGGCCACGCCCCCGGACCTTGTCTCCAGCGCGCCGCAACCCGCGCCGCACCCTTCCCCGCAACAGCCCCGCGACTTCGACTGGGGCTTCATCGGGCCGCACGGTTTACGTGCCGGCTGGTCCATCCTCCTCTTCGCTGGGTTGTATTACCTCTTCTGTGAGGTCATCGGAACTCTCTTCTTCGCCGCGGGCTTCGTTAGCGACACGCCCATCGATTCCGCGGGCGCCGTTTTGGTCGGAGAATTAGTCCCGTTTCTTTCGCTTGTCGCCGCCCTTCTCATCATGACTCTCATCGAGGACCGCCGAATCCTCAGCTACAACCTCGCCGGCGCTCACCGTGTACACCATTTCGTCTCCGGCCTGGCCGTTGGCTTCGCCGCGCTCTCCCTGCTCATCGCTGCCCTGGCCTGGGGCGGCTGGTTGCGTTTTGGCGCCGCCTCGCACTCCGTCGCGCAGGCAGCGGCCACCGGCGCGTTCTGGGCCATCGCATTCCTCCTCGTCGGCTCGGTTGAAGAAGGCCTCTTCCGCTGCTACGCGCTCTCCACGCTCACCCGCGGCATCAATTTCTGGTGGGCGCTCGCCGCACAAATCGCCATCTGCCTTTACCTTGCTTTCACTGGCGGCGGCAACGGAGCATGGGGAGTCTACGCTGCCGCGGCGCTCGGCCTCATCCCCTGCTTCGTTCTCCACCAAAAGTCCGCCCCACGCAGTGACGCATTCTGGCAGGCCGCATGGGTCACCTCCACTTTCTTCGGCTTCTATCACACCTCCAACAGCGGCGAAAACTGGATCGGAATCTTCGCTGCCGCCTTTATGGGTTTTGTCTTTTGCCTGAGCGTCCGCCTCACCGGATCGGCCTGGTGGGCCATCGGCTGCCACGCGGCATGGGATTGGGCTGAGACCTTCTTCTACGGCGCTGCCGACAGCGGCCTTCAGGGCCAGGGCCACTTCCTCTCCGCCAGCCCCGCCGGCAATCCCCTCTGGAGCGGTGGCGCCGACGGCCCCGAAGGCAGCCTTCTGGTTTTCGGCGTTATTCTGCTTCTGCTCCTTCTCTTGCTCGGTCTCTACGCCCGCAACGCAGCAGCACCCGCCGCGCAGCCGGCAGATTGACCGCACGAGCCGCCGTGGCGGCGAAGTCTCCGCATGAACCCGTTGAGCGCCTCCGGCCCGTCGTATCCTGAATCCAGCCGATGCCCGATTCGCACTCACCAACTCCCTCGCCATCGCAGCCGCCCGCGCCTCTCCAATCGCGCCGCAAACGCCGCTGGCCCCTAATCCTCCTCTGGTCGTGCGTCGGCCTCTTGGTGCTGCTTCTCTTCGCCCCGCTGGCCGGAGTGCTCTGGCTTCGCTCCGCCGCCAAAGCCGCGCTGCCCCAGCTTGACGGCGATGTCCATCTTGCCGGCCTCTCCGCTCCCGTAACCGTCCGCCGCGACGCACACGGCGTGCCGCACATCGACGCCGCCACTCTCGACGATCTCCTCGTCGCCCAGGGCTTCATAACCGCTCAAGACCGCCTCTGGCAAATGGACGCCTCGCGCCGCAACGCCAACGGCGAGCTGGCTGAAGTCATGGGACCCTCGCTCATCTGGCACGACAAAACGCAGCGCGTTCTCCAGATTCGCCTCACCGCCCAGCGCTTCTACGACAATCTGTCCGCCGACGATCGCCGCCGCCTCGACGACTACGCTCGCGGCGTCAATCTCTTCATTGCGCAATGCGACCAGTCCAATCGGCTTCCCGTCGAATTCCGCCTGCTCCACTACCGCCCGCGACCCTGGACCGGCGTGGACTCGATCAGCGTCGGCCTATCGATGGTGCAGACCCTCGACACGCACATCGCCGCCAAGCTCTCGCGCGGCCACGTTTCAGGCCGCCTCAACAACCCCGCACTCGAAGCCGACCTCTACCCCGTCGGCTCCTGGCGCGATCGTCCGCCCACCGGCATCCGCGTCGACCTCACCGAGCCGCAGCCAATTCCCCCGCCCTTGAAAAACACTGACGACGATGACGAGAACACCGAATCCCGCGCGGTGCCCCTTGTAGCGCCGGCGTCCTCGCCCGCACTCGCCGCTCCTGTCGATACGCACGCGGACTCGGTGAGCACCCACGCGCTCCTCGCCCTCCTCGGCCAGCCCAACTGCGACGGTTGCGCGTCAGGCTCGAACAACTGGGTCATCGCCGGCACGCACACCGCCAGCGGAAAGCCGCTCCTCTCGAACGACATGCACCTCACCCTCCGCGAGCCCGACACCTGGTACATGGCCGATCTATATTCGTCTGGTTCTCACGGCGCGCCCGGCTTTCACGCCGTTGGCGTCACTCTTCCCGGCCTCCCGCTCGTCATCGCCGGTCACAACGAGCATGTCGCCTGGGGATTTACCGCGCTCTATGGCGACGTGCAAGACCTATACGTCGAGAAACTCGACGGCAAAGGCAACTACGAAGGTCCCGAATCTGCGGGAATGGGTGCGCAATGGCATCCGCTCGATCTCGATCGCGAAGTCATTCATGTCCGCGGCGGCAAAGATGTCACCCTTATAGTGCAAGGCACCGCGCATGGTCCGCTCTTGAATCCGCTGCTCCCCGCCGGCGATCCGCCCACCGCTCTCAAGTGGACCCTCTACGATCCAACGCTCGACACTCTTCCGCTCTACGAAATGAACACGGCGTCGAATTGGACCGAGTTCTCCGCCGCTCTTGTCCATTGGTGCTGGCCCACGCAGAACATCGTCTACGCCGACGATCAGGGTCACATCGCCTACCGCGCCATTGGACAAATCCCCATCCGTCCGGCAGGAATTTCCGACGGTCCCGTTCGCGACCAGACACACGAATGGCAGGGTTACATCCCCTTCGATCAAATGCCCAGCGTGGTCGATCCGCCTTCGGGCTTTCTCGCTACCGCCAATGCGCGCGTGACCACAGACAAATCGCCTTACCCGCTCACGGACGAGTGGGGCGATCCCTATCGCATTGAGCGCATCTATAAATCGCTCGACAGCCGCGACAATCTAAAGCCCGCGGACATGCTCGCCGTCCAAACCGACATCTATAGCGAAGTCGATCAGGAGATGGGCCGCCGCTTCGCCTACGCAATCGACCACACTCCCGGCCCCGAAGGCAACGGCGATGCGCGCATGCGTCAGGCGGCCGACCTCATGCGCAGTTGGGATGGCCGCCTCACCACCGATTCCGCCGCCGCGTCCATCGTCACCGAAACTCGCGCTGCGCTCTGGCCCATGATCCTCGAGCCCAAACTCGGCAACCTCAGCCGCGACTACCACTGGAGCGAATCCGCGTTTGCTGAAGAAGAAATCGTGATGAACGCGAAGCCTGCGTGGCTTCCGCCCGTCTACAAGGACTGGAGCGCCCTCCTGACCGCCGCGGTGCGCAAGGGAATGCACGACGGAAGAGCGCCTCTCGATGTCACTCGCTGGACCTACGGCCGTTGGCACGTCGTCGACATCGAACATCCGCTGGCCGTCTTTCTACCCCTCATCGGCCGCATCGCCGGAACCGGCCGCCAGCCGCAAAGCGGCGATGAAACGACCGTCAAGCAAGTGGGCCGCGACTTCGGCCCCTCGCAACGCTTCACCATGGATTGGAGCAACATCGACGGCTCAACCGAAAACATCGTCCTCGGCGAAAGCAGCAACCCGCTCAGTCCCTACTTCCGCGACCAGTGGAACGACTGGTACAACGGAACCACCTTTGCGCTGCCCTTCACGCCGGCCGCCGTCGCCGCGCAAACCACGCACACGCTCCACCTGCTTCCATGAAAAGCACCGACACGAAACACAAACGCCTCTGCTTCACCGGCCCAGCGCTCATCCTCTTCGCCGCCTTCGTCGCCATCGTTCCCCAACTCATTCGCGGCAACTCATGCGGCCACGACTTCGACGTTCATCTCGTCTCCTGGCTCGACTGCCTCAACGCGTGGCGTCACGGCATTCCTTATCCCCATTGGACGCCCAGCCCCAACTACGGCGCTGGCGAGCCTCGCTTCGTCTTCTATCCCCCGCTCACCTGGATGCTCGGCGCGGCAATCGGCGCAGTCCTTCCCTGGAATCTCGCGCCCATCGTGCTCACCTTCCTCATCCTCGCGGCAACCGGCCTGGCCACGCGCGCCCTCGCGCTCGAAGCATTAAGTCTCGACGCACACGGTCTCGACGCGCTCGACGATCTTCCCGCCACGCTCGCCGGCTGCGTCTCCATCTTCTCTGGCTTCACGCTCTTCACGGGCTATGAGCGCTGCGCCTTCCCCGAATTCGCCGGCGGATTCTGGCTCCCCCTCATCATTCTTTTTGCGCTCCGCGATCGCCCAACATCTGGGTGCCCCACACTTTCGCGTTTTGCGCGAAAGGGTGGGAAGCCACGAATGCCCGATAGCCGGGTGCCCCATGTCCCTCGCATTTGGGGACATGGGAGCGATCCCGAATTAACCTCCGATCCTTCGCGATCGCTCCCGCGCCGGGCCTCGCTTGCGGCGCGCATTTTTGACGGTTCCACCGTCCCGCTCGCCCTCGCGCTCGCCGGAGCCTGGCTTTCGAACCTCCCGCTCGGCGTCATCGCCGGATACCTGCTCGCGGGTGTCGCGCTCACTTGGGCCATCGTCAACAAGACCTGGGCCCCGCTTCTCCGCGCCGCCGTCGCCACGGTCCTCGGCCTCGGTCTCGCCGCCATCTACTGGCTCCCCGCCGCCCTCGAGCGCCATTGGGTCGACATTCGCCAGGCCACCGAAGACCCGGGCTACAACTTCGAAAACAACTGGCTCTTCGCCCGAAACGCCAATCCGCTGCTCGCGTTGCACGACGTGATCCTGCGCCAGGTTTCCTGGATCGCCATCTCCATGATCGCCGTCGCTCTCGCCGCTATCGTCGTCTGCTGGTTCCGCAACGCGCTGCCCACACCCAAGAGTCCCAACTCGACTCGCTGGTGGATTCCTCTCGCCGCCATTCCCGTCGTCGTTCTGTTTCTGCTCTTTCCCATTTCGCGGCCCGTCTGGCACGCGCTCCCTCAAATGTCCTTTCTGCAATATCCCTGGCGTTGGCTCGAAGCCGTTGAGGCGCCCATGTCCATCTTTTTCGTCGCCGCCATCTGGCCCTTGAATCGCGATTCCCGCAACCCCCGCCACTCCCGCCTCGGCCGAATCCTCGCCCTCGCCGCCTGCGCCGCGCTTTTCATCGCCGCCACCATCTACGCCGGAACCACCTTCTTCCAGGTCTGCTACCCCGAAGACACCGTCGCATCCATGCTCGTCGGCTATCGCGCCGGAGCCGGCTCTGAAGGCATGTACGAGTACGAGCCGCCCAACGGCGACGACTCCGAGATCGCCACCGGCCTTCCCGACGCCTGCCTCGTCAGCGATCCCACCATCGTCCTCGGCAAGCCTGACCCCGACGATCCCGACGCGAACCCCGCATGGGCTCCCGATCAAAACACTTGCCAGGCCACATTCACTCAAGTCGGCGGATTCCAGACCAACCCCGAACACCGCAGCTTCGTCGCCACCATCCCGCACCCCGGCTACCTGGTGCTGCGTCTCCTTCGCTATCCCGCGTGGGTCATTCACCTCAACGGCCAGCCACTTACTGCGGCCCTGACTGCGACCCCGACTGCGGATCAACTCACCGCTTTGCCGCAACGTGCAGACGGCCTCATCGCCGTGCCCGTCCCGTCAGGCCCAATCCACCTCACCATCGACTGGACCATCACCCCCGACGTTCTTGCCGGCCGCTGGCTCTGCGGCATCAGCGCGCTCCTGCTCGCAGGCCTTTGGCTATATGAGCTGCGGCGCGTCCGCACTCGTCTAATAAAATGAAAGCGATGATTTCCGACGTCAAAACGCTGATTCAGGAAGGCGCCGACCTCACCGACAAGGCGCTCGAAAAGCTGCTGCCCTCAGCGGACACTATTCCTGTTTCGATCCACGGCGCCATGCGCCACTCCGTTTTTGCCGGCGGCAAGCGTCTCCGCCCGGTGCTCGCCATGCAGGCCGGCGTCGCCATCGCAGGCCGTCTGCCGAAGGGAATCGAGCGTCTCGGCGCGGCCATCGAGATGATTCACACCTACTCGCTCATCCACGACGACCTGCCCGCTCTCGACAACGACGATCTCCGCCGCGGCAAGCCCACCTGCCACGTTGCCTTCGGCGAAGCCATCGCCATCCTCGCCGGCGACGCGCTCCAGACCCGCGCCTTCGAGATCCTATCTGGCCTGTCCTGCCCGCCCGACGCCAGCACGCAGATCATCGGCCTTATCGCCAACGCCATCGGCACGGTCGACGGCATGATCGGCGGCCAGGTACTCGACCTCGAAAGCGAGCACCTCAAGCCCACGCCCGAGCTCGTTGAAGCCATCCATCGCGCCAAGACCGGCGCACTCATCCGCGTGAGCGTTGTAACCGGCGGCGTCTATGCCGGCGCCACCGCGGAAGACGTCGCGCGCCTCAACCGCTTCGGCCGCAAGGCCGGTCTCGCCTTTCAGATCGTCGACGATGTGCTCGACATGACTGTCGACTCAGCGCACCTTGGCAAGACGGCGGGCAAAGACGCGGCGACTGAAAAAGCCACCTGGCCGGCCGTCTATGGCGTCGAGCAAAGCCTTCGCGATGCCGCGCAACTCGTCGAAGAGGCCTTCGCCGCCCTCGATCCCTATGGCAGCCGCGCCTTCGGCCTCAAGGCCGTCGCTCGCTATCTCATCGAGCGCAAGAATTAGAAATTGTATTCGGATTCTGCGTCGCAGGCCCACGTCGCGCGCCTCGCCGCCCGCACGCACTTCAGATCGCACGCCGCCGCGCTACCTGCTCAGCACCTGCCGCAGCTTCTGGCTTTGGCTTGAAACATCCTCCACGGCCGCTTGCGTTTTGCTCAGCAGTCCCTGCAGGTCTTCAAGGAATTCGGGAAGCTTGTCCCAGCACTTGCGCACGGCATCCTGCTGATCGATCAGCGCCAGTGCCGCGCCAGAGAGAGCCGTCACCAGGCCGAGGCGCCGCTGGCCGGTCACCAGCAGCACACCGCTTGCGGCCAGTGTGCCCGCCGCTGCATATCGGATCCAGTTCGTGTCTTCGGCCCTATCGTCGCGCGTCCCAACACCCGCTTCGTATTCTCCCCTTGTTAACGGCACAACCACCATGACCCCTCCTGACATTCGCGCGCCAATTGGCTCGGAAACCCAATTGCCTTTTAAGTATCGCTTGAAAACCTGGCGTCGGGCGACTTTAATCGCGCTACCGCCCGCAAAAAACTCCTGTACCGTGACCAGCGCGCCCAGAGCAATCCAGCGCTCTAATCCAGCCAGCGCCCGAATCCAGCCGGCGCTCTAATCCAAATCGATCTCGCGCAGCGGCTTGCCCTCCGGAGCGTCCTTCGCCTTGCGCATCGCCTCGGCAAATTTCTTCTCCAGCAGATCTTCCTTGTTCTTCTCCGCGTCCACGCTCTGCCTGAAAATCGACTCAGTCCGCTCCCCGTGTTCGCGCATCGCCTGCGCCGCGGTCTCCAGGTCCTCGAACATTCGCTTGCGCGGCGCAGACGTGTGGCTCACCAGCACCCCCGTCGCCGCGTCGATCTTCAGCATCGCCCCGCAATCCGGGCACGCTACTTCAAACGTCTTGTGCTTGTCCTTGCTCATTTCCCTGTTCTTGCTCATTCCAACTCGTATTCTATGCGCTCGCCTCCGCTTTTGGCAGCGCTTTTCCTCCTAGCGCAGTCCCAGTAGTCCCACAGCTCCGTGGTCCCGCAGCCGATCAAGTCAGCCATCGCACATCGAGCTAATAGCTAAAATCTAAGAGCTGAAAGCTCATCTCCTTGACACCCCCGCGCCCTTCAGCGAAAGATGAATGGGTCGGATGCCCTGCCTTGTGCAGCGCAGCAAAGTCGCAGTAACAATCTACCGCCTTAGGAAATTCTCTACACGTCAGGAACCCGCAAATGAAAACGATCTCGACCAATCCACTGCGCCTCTTCGCGCCCGCTACCTTTGCGCTTCTCAGCCTTTTTCTCGCCGCCCCCACTCCCGCGCAAACAACCGCCACTCCCGCCCAACCCACGCCGCCAACCCGCATCACCTCCACGCCCCTTCAAGTCGACCGGGCCGATCCCGCGAGCGCCCGCATCATCCCGGCCAACGCCAAGCTCGATCGCATCGCCACCGGCTTCACCTGGGTCGAAGGCCCCGTCTGGGTCAACGGCAGCCTCTTCTTTGCCGACATTCCCTCCAACACCATTCGCCGCTGGACGCCCGGCAAGGGCGTCAGCATCTTTCTTCAGCCCAGCGGCTACAAGGGTTCCGCTCCCTACGGCGGCTACGAGCCGGGCTCGAACGGCATGACCCTCGACGCCAACGGCCGCCTCACCGTCGCCGGCCACGCCCAGCGCGATGTCTACAGATTTGACACGCTCAATCCTGAAGCCCCCGAGACCGTCCTCGCCGATCGCTACCAGAGCCTGCGCCTCAACAGCCCCAACGATCTCGTCTATCGCTCCGACGGCTCCATCTACTTCACCGATCCGCCCTACGGCCTGCGCAAGCAGAACGACTCCGACCCCGACAAAGACCTCCAGGTCAACGGCGTCTATCGCATTCCGGGCGCTCTCGCCCAAAAGCCCGGCGCCGCGCCCGCCCGCGCAGATCTTCAACTCCTCATCTCCGACCTGCCCCGCCCGAACGGCATCGCATTCTCGCCCGGCGAAAAATTTCTCTACGTCGACAACTCCGAGCCCAAGAAAATCTGGATGCGCTATCGCGTTCTCCCCGACGGCACGCTCGCCGATCCCACGCTCCTCTATGACGGAACCGCCGATCCGCGCCCCAACGGTCCTGATGGCATGAAGGTCGATGTCCAGGGAAACATCTACAGCGCCGGCCCCGGCGGTGTCGTCATTCTCTCGCCCGAAGGCAAGCGCCTCGCAACGCTTCTCATTCCGGAACCCGTCGCCAACGTAGCCTGGGGCGGGTCAGATCGAAAAACTCTCTACATCTGCGCCAGCTCCAGCGTCTATCGCGTGAAGCTGTCGATCGCGGGCGAACCGGTGACACAGTCCATGCCCCAATCGAAGTAACAACCTTCGCCCAGCAAAATGATCTGTCACCCTGAGCGGAATCCGCGGTAAGCGGACGGAGCCGAAGGATCTGCAGTTGCTCTTCGCGACCCTTGCTAAGCTCGAAGGATGGGGCACCCTCAGTTGCAGGAGGTCAAGGGTGCGCCACCCACCGTGACACAAATCCGTCTTTATGGTGTGTTGTAATTCCGGCCAATGACCATTGATGAGCAGTTCCGAATCGCCACCGAAGAGCGCATCGCGCGCTATGTGGTAGGGATAGCTGTCGAGAAAAACGCCGGCATTGGAACTGGAACCCTCGTGCTTGTGGGCGGGCAAAGGTACATTCTCACGGCAGAGCATGTGATAGGCGAATCAAAGCAAGATGACATTCGGTTCTGGTTACGGCCTCCCGCGGCGATTAGACAGAAAGCCGCCGCCGATGCAGAAATCTCTGAGATCGGCGAGGGCACGTTTGGAGATCGACTGCCGATTGTTGAAATTTGGAAAGACAAAACCATTGACATCGCAGCTATGAGGCTGGATTCATCATGGGTTCCTCCAGAAGCGGTAGAGGTTTACGACGTTCGCAAGTCACTGGAGTTTATGCGATGGGACGATGCGAAGCTGGACGGATTATCGCTCGTGCTGTTCGGGTTTCCGGAAGGGAACTCAAAAGAGTTATTTACAGAGGGAAATAGGTCTTTTCGCTTTCTGGGTTGCGCTTCATATTTGACTGAATATTCTGTAGAACTCAACAAAACTGCATGGTCCAACTTTTCTTCTGAGCGCTCGCCAGCGAAAGAGTTCGTGTTTAAGTATCACAGTATTTTGAGCGACATTGAGCCTCACGGCTTCAGTGGAGGGGCGGTATGGGTGTTGGGGGATAACCCAAACCGAAAGATTTGGCAGCCTGACCCAATCTTAATCGGCGTTGTGCATCACTATATGCGACGGTCAGGTGTGCTTGTCGCGGCGAAGCTGCCTACCTTTATCGCCGCTGAATTGATGCCTGCCGTCGGCTCTGGCAAAGTCGATTCAGGCTCGCCAGTATCTAGTGAGACTGATTAGGTGGATGGCCCACCCTTCCGTTCTCCCCATCATGAGGCTGCCCCATCCTTCGCTTTTTTCTCGCGAAGGGTGGGACTGCACGCCCCTATTTATCCCCCGACCACCACCGTCGATCCCGGCGGCGTCGCCGCCGTCTTCACGTTCACCACGTGATAAATCGCCGGCTCCGTCCCCACATTCCTGAATCCATGCATTTGGTTCGACCCGTTGAAGATCACGCTCCCCGGCCCCACGCAGATCCACTCCTCGTTCGAGAGCGTCTCCACCGTTCCCTGCCGCACAATGATCAACTCCTCGTTCGGATGTTTGTGCGGCGGATGCGACATCAGCCCGGGGTTCAGCGTCGAGATGTGAATCTCGAGATTTTCGAGCGTCGCCGTCGGCGTGCTGCAAACCGTCCGCACCGAACCGGTCTTGTTTGGCTTGTCGACCAGAGAGTTCCAGTCGAACACCTTCGATCCCATCACCGGCGCGGCGGCAGGTGTGGCGTCGGCGGCGGGCGCGGCGGCGGGTGTTGTGCCGGGGCTATTCTGAGCGAACGCCAGCGCATCGCCGGCAACGGCAGTAGCGGCCAAAGCCGCGAACATTTCTCTGCGATTCATCGTTGTTTTTCCTTTGTTCCTCTTCAATATTTCGAGCGCCGGCACGAACAAGTCCGCCCTGCTCCCGGTTCGCTTGCGCTTATTGCTCGCTGTTACTTATAGTGGACCGCGCTGGCGCATGCAACCTCGTTCGGTCGCCCCCTCTCTCTTCCGGTCCCAGCTTCTTTGTCAAGTGCGCCGTCTGCAATCGAGAGCCTCAACCCATTGAAAACACGCCCAAGAAACTTCCCCCAAGTTTGCCGATTATTTCCGCGGTTTGGCGCACAATGGTCCCATGATGTTCGCGCTGACGATCGCCGAGCAGAGATCGAGGACCAAACCGGAATTGCTCCTTACACCACCGGCTCTTCGCTGCCTTGCTCCCCTGCTCTTCAATTCCCTACTGGCTACTCCGTATTCCCCGCCTTTCCGTTCCCTTGTTCCCTCGGTCCCTCTGTTCCCCCGTTCCCTCGCTTCCTGCTCTCTTCCCTCTCGCTCCCTGTTCACAGTTCACTCATTCACTCATTCACTTCTTCACTTCTTCACTTCTTCACTCGTTCCTTTGTTCCCTCGTTCACTTGTTCCCTCACTCTCTGCATTTCTAACCACTAACCACTACCCACGAATCACTGTTTCTACCCCACCCCCCTGCCTCCGGCACCCCACCCCCCATACAAATTCCTACCCACCCCCCCATGCCCTTTTGTGAAACTGTGAATCTGTGAAACTGTGGGGCGAGCCGAATCAACGGCTTGCAGCCACAGTTTCACAGCTTCACAGTCTCACAGTTTCACAGTTTTCGTTTTTTGGTCGTTCTTGATTTTGAGCTCTCGTGTCGAGAGGCTTTTTCCCGAGATTTGTCCGCCGCGGCGGATTGACGCGCTGACTCCGCTAACTCCGCTGCCGTTATTTCTCCGCCGTCTGCACCGGTTTCTGCCCGCTCGCGGCCGGAGGGTTCACCTGCGCGTTCAGGAAATTTGCCAGGTCGTCCACGTCCTGCTGCGTCCCGACCATCGGAGGCATGAAGTGGTGATACGGCGAGTCGGGCTTGTACTCATGCAGCATTGTGATGAAGCTCTCGATGTTGGCGCGGTCGCGACCGGCGAGCAGCTTCGCCAGCGGCCTGTAGCCGTTCAGCGTGTGGCACGCGCCGCACTCGCCGCGGAAAATCGCCTCGCCGCGCGAGTAGCTTGTATCCGCGCCGTTCCACACCCAATTGGAATGCGCCAAGTAACCCTGTTGGTCGATCTGGGTCGCATAGGGCACGCGCACTCCGTTCGAGTACATCCAGCGCCCGATCACGTATGGCTTGCGGAGCATCTCGCGCGAGTACTCGCCGGCGCCCGTCGCCACTAGCGCCAGCAACAGAATTGCCACCGCGTGCGCGGTGTTGAAGTCCGTCGGGTTCCGGTAAGCCAGGTAATACGCAACGCCGATGATCGTTGCCGAGGTCATGACGATCACGAGCGCCATGCGCGTGACGGTCGAAAATGTGCCGGTGCCCATGGTATCGATGCCCAGCGTGAGCAGCGCGCGCTGCGACGCGGGCACCATGAACAGGTACCAGATGAAAAGGAACGGCATGGCCACGAACGACGGCACCAGCCACTTCACGCTCCACTTCACCAGCGACGATTTGAGCGCGGCATGTTTGTGGCCGTCGATGCGGCTGGCGCTGATGAGCGCCCAGATGCCGGCCAGCGAAGCGCAAACACAGGTGCGCAGCAGCAGGCTCGGCCAGTACGTCGGATTGAAGAACGCGTTCCAGAACTTGCTCGCTTCGTGCCCGGTTCCCGCAACACCAAGCCACGTGTCGCCCGGCGTCAGCATAAAGGTCAGAATGCCGTTGATGATGACGAGCGTGCATACCGACGCGCCCGCATACACCCAGCCGACTACGAGGTGTAATTTCGCGTCGATCTTGTTCCACGTGTAGTAGTAGACCATCGCCGTCGCGAGCTCGACCATGAAGAACACCCACTCGATGGCCCAGCCGAAGACGAAGTTGTGGATCAGCGTGCTGGTCGCTTCAGGATTCGTCAGCCCAATCGCAAACCAGATTCCCACGCCGGAGATGGTGCCGAACACGCCGGTCAGGATGAGGAAGAACTTCGAGTAGCCCACCAGTTCGGCGAGCCAGTCGTTGCGCGCCTCGCGCAAGGCCTTGCGCTCGGCCAGCGGCAAATACAACCCGCCGCCCACGGCAAACTGCGAGATCATGACGTGGAAGATAGCGATGATGCCAATCACCCAGCCCGACCCGAGATAGGGAATGTCCCAAAATGGATAGTTCATCGTCCTCAGTCCTTACCGAATCGTCCAGTAACCAATCACCGTCGTTGCCAACAGTGCGAACACCGCAAGCAATCCGAAATAGTGCGCCGCGCGCCCACGCCGTCCCGATTCCTTGCTCGTGTCGTAGAACGGAATCAGAATCCAGAGCACGATTCCCAGCGTGAACAAGAGCATTCCGGCGATTTCACCCGCCTCGCCGGGCAGCACGGAGCCCAGCATCTTGAGCATCTCGAACGGGCTCATGAAGTACCACTCGGGATGAATGCCCATCGGCGCCGGCGCCAGCGAATCATACGATTTGCCCAGCGCCCACGGAAACACCGAAGCCAGCAGCGCCAGCACATTGAGCGAGATGATCCACATCGCGATGTCCTTGCGCAGGAAGTTCGGCATGAACGGCATGGACTTGCGTTCCGCCGCCGGCTTGGCTTCCTCGCTCTCAGGCATCGCGTTTCCATGGCGCTGCACCAGCCAAAGATGGAACGCGAGCAGGGGAATGAACAGTGCAGGCAAAACTACAACGTGCAGCGCAAAGAACCGTTGCACGGTAAACTCGGTCACGTCCGGGCCGCCGCGGAGTATGTTGGCAATCACTGGCCCGATCCATGGAATCGCCACAGGAATCTGCAAGCCCACCTTGGTGGCGAAGTAGCTGAGTTCATCCATCGGCAGCAGATAGCCGGAGAAGCCGAAGCATGCGGCCAGCGCCAGCAGCACCATGCCGCTTAGCCAGCCAAACTCCCGCGGCTTGCGGTAGGCCTTCATAAAGAAGACCGAGAACATGTGCACGAGAATCGCGAACAGCATCAAGTTGGCGGCCCATGCGTGCGCCGACCGGATCAGCCAACCAAAATGCATCACAAACGTGATCTGCCGGACGGATTCATACGCCTCAACGCCTGGCCGGTAGTAAACCAGCAGCAGCACGCCCGTGAAGCACTGCAGCATAAACAGGAAGAGTGTGATGCCACCCCAGTAGTACCAGAAGGATTGCGCGTGGACCGGGACCGTCTTCTTGCGCGCGAAGGCGGCCAGCTCCGAAAGGCCCAGCCGCTCGTTCATCCATCCGTAAACATTCGTCGCCATCGTCTTTGTCGTCATGCTTCTTGTCCTCGACACGCCAATAACATGTCGCCTTCAACGGTTCACGAACCACGAATCACGACCCACGTCTCATGCCCGCGACACTTCGACGCCCGCGTCGTTCACCGCAACCTTGAAGAGCTTGAGCGGCTTCGGCGGAGGCCCGCTCACGTTCGCGCCGGTATACGGGTTGTACACGCCGCCGTGGCACGCGCAGTGAATGCGGTCCATCTGCGGCTCGTACTGCACCGTGCAGCCAAGGTGCGTGCAGACTGCGGTCAACGCTACCCATTGCCCGTTCTCGTGATGGATGAGCATCGCCGGTGAGGGCCCGAACTTGAACATCAGCACCGACCCCGTTGGCAGCTTTTGCGCGTCCTTCAGCGTCACCTCGGTCACAGCCGATGCGCTCAGCGCCATCTCGCTCGGTGACGCCAGGTAACGGTACACGGGGTATGCCAGCGCCGCGGCGTAGCAAACGCCTGCAGCGCCCGCAGCCGCCAGAAACGCGCGCCGCGCCTTCACGTCGCCGTTCTCCGCGTGTTCCTCAACAATGTTTTCTGAAATCGCCGAATGACTCATAACCTATGCCGCGCCCTCCATGGTTTTCTGTGCGCGCGCCACCACCGACACGAGCCACCCGACGACTCCCAGGCTGGCCACAAAGAGCACGAGGAACAATCCCACCACGCTCCAGTTAGTCACCACGGCCCGGTCCCACACGTCGTAGCCCTTGCTCAGCAGCGTCACATCGCGCACGCCATCGCGATAAACCGTCAGCATGATCTCAACCAGCACCGCAACCAGCACTCCGGCCCAGCCCAGCCATCCGGCGCTGATCTTGCCGAATCCAGCGATCGCGCCGACCACGACAGCCACGACGACTAACGCGATCCATCCGTAGCCGGCGAACCCTGCAAACTTATACGCCGGATACACGGCATGACCGGCAAGCCCCGCCTTCACCGCTTCCGGCTGCACGCTCGCCGCCCAAAGTCCCGCGGCCAGATACACAATCCCGAATCCGGCCGCCACTTTACCGCCCACTCCCGCTACAAATTTCTTCTCTTCCGCGGTGAATGTGCTGCGTCCTGCCAGATATACCAGCCACAATCCGCCGATCACGAGGCCACCCGCCATCATGAGCAGCCAGCGCGGCTCCAGCGTGGGATCGCCCGTGGGAAGATACGCGCCCATCGCCGACGCCGAATACATCCCGCGCCACGACTCAGGCCGCAGCATCAGCGTCATATTTGTCGAAAGCATCCGCGCCACACCGCCCGCCAGCAGCCACGCCATCAAACCCACCCACCACGCCGATTTCCCCGCTTCAAGCCTGGCAGTGAACTTGTAAAGCAGCCAATAGACAAGCATCAGCGTCGGAACGATCGCGATCCAGTAAAGCCCGATCAGCACGCTGCTGGTGTAGAGCGCGCGCCCGTAGAGCACTTGCGCGAATAGGAGTGGCGGCACGGCCAGATTGATCACGAACGTCATCACCACCGTCAGCCGCCGCGCCAGCGCTCGCGCAGTCACCAGCGAGTTTGCCGATTTGCCGAACAGGCTGAGCAAAATCGCCAGCAGCAGCCCGCCCAGCAGCATCTCCACGGCTACAAAATGCAGCGACAGCGTCACGATATGCAGCAGCTTCAGCAGCCACACAGGCGCCGGCAAAGGAATCGGATCCACTGCAGGATAGGCATTCATAAGGTTCTGATCGTTCCTTTCACTCTTCAGCTCTCGCCGGATGCTTCATGCGAGCCGCCATGAGCAAATGCGCACAGCCCAAGCCGCACCTTCGCGCCGAGAAGGCGGGCGGGAAAAGGCGGTGGGGCTGGCGCGGTACATTTTGGACTGTTTTCCTCCAATTTGACTTGGAAAAAGTGAATCTATAGTTCGCCGCGACCTCGGGTCTGTGATGGAAAGCACATCGGCTTGTGACGGTTTCAACTACGCTGCCGATTTGACCGCAATCGTCGTTACCGTCCCGGAAACCGTCTTTTGCTGAGGTGTTCGGATTCAGGCAACGTTGATGCGGCGGACAACGTTATGAAGCGACCCAACTCATCCATGCAGCTCACGCGCGCCGCCGATTATGCCGTTCGCGTTATGATCCATTTGGCTGCGCTTCCCTCCGCCGGGCGCGTCTCGCTCCTCTCCCTCGCCCAGGCTACGGGTGCTCCGGAAAGCTTTCTGTCCAAGGTGCTGCAGGCTCTTGCCCGCGCCGGATTTATCTCTTCCCAGCGCGGGCAGTCGGGCGGATTTCGCATCACGAGCCGCGGCCGCCAGACCTCGATGCGCGAAGTCATTGAAGCGATCGACGGCGCGATTTGCCTCAACGTCTGCCTCATGCACGGCCGGTCCTGCCCGAGAAAAGCACGCTGCCCCGCGCACCCGGTCTGGGTCAGGGCCCAGCAGGCGATGTTGCAGGTTCTTTCCGGCTCCTCGATCGCCGCCATGGCCGCTGAGGCGCGGCCGGCAAGACCGGTCCACCAAATTGGCGTCGCACATGCACTCCACATGCCCGCGAGAGCGGCACGTCGATAAACCTCCGCCGGGCCGTGCTTCCGATTTGCCAATCGCTCGTCCAATTTGCCAAGCGCGCGTCCGGGGTGTTTCAATCGGCTTATTGAAACAGGGGTGCTCCACTTCTTGTGGGGCTGAGAGATACCCTCGAACCCGATCCGGATAATACCGGCGTGGGAAGTTTTCTCCAACCGAGCGGCGTTCTTCTTCACCTCCCTTCGCGGCGCAAGCTCCTTTGTTTCATGTGAGCACTGAAACGAAGGGTCCCCATGCACGAAGCCATCTCCGCTGCCATCTTGCGCACCCTGCCGTCGCCGTTCAACTACGCCCGTCGCTCGTTCGCGCCGATCTTCTTTCTGGTCTGCATCCTCGCGTTGCCTCTCTACGCGCAAACTACCGCGCCTCCTTCGCCCAGTTCCTCTTCGGCGACACAAACGAACGCACAGAACCCCGCCCCCGCGCAGCAGAAACCTGCGCCTGTCACCACCACTGTCATCGTCCACGGCGAAGTGGAGGATAACTACCTTCCCGAATCGGTTACCGCCGGCACTCTCACCAACATTCCGATCAAGAACGTGCCGCTCGCGATTTCCGTGGTGACGCGAGACCTGCTCAACGACCAGGTTTCGCGACTGCTCTCCGACGTGACCCAGAACGACGCCTCCGTCAGCGACGACTACGTGCCCGTGGGCTACTACGGCGACTATCAGATTCGCGGCTTTCCCATCGATCTCGCCACGGGGCTTGAGGTCAACGGCATGACCATCGCCGGCGAACAGGATGTGCCGCTCGAAAACAAGGAGGCTGTCGAGTTTCTTAAAGGAATTGCCGGCGCCGAAAGCGGCGTGGCTTCGGCGGGCGGCTTCATCGACTACGTGACCAAGCGCCCGGCCAGCATTCAGGCCTTCGATCTGGCCACCGATCATCGCGGCACGGCCTATGGCGCGGTCGATCTCGGCCATCTCTTTGGCAGCCGCAAGCAGGTGGGCGCGCGCGTCAATCTCGCAGGCGAAAGAATCGTTCCCTACATGAATGACACCAACGGCTGGCGGGCGGTTGGAGCAGGCGCGGCCGACTGGAAGCTGAATCCGGCCACTATTCTCAAAGGCGACTTTGAATATCAGCACAAGACAGAACGCGACGGCAGCGGCTATCAACTTCTCGGCGGCACAATCCTGCCAGATATCAATCGCATCTACCGTTCGACCATGCTCGGCGATCAGCCGTGGAGCCCTCCTGACACGTACGACACGTTCAATACCAACGCTCGCCTCGACCACACTTTCTCGCCCTCGTGGATTGGCTACGTGGCCGCCAGCTTGAGCCATTCACTCATCCAGGACAACGTGATCTACGCGTATGGCTGCTACTACGAAGCCGACTGCCAGGGCAATGGTGGGACCGCACCTGATTATTTCTTCGCTCCCGATGGAACCTATGACATCTACGACTACCGTAATCCCCGTGAGCTGCGCATCGATGCCGAGGGCGAAGCGATCCTCAACGGTCACATCAAAACTGGACGGGTCACGCAAGACATCACTGGCGGCGGCGAACTCTTCCTGCGCAGCGTGCACGAGCCTGGCTATTATTCGACAGCGAATCCCTACTCGCCCGACGGCGTTGTCCAGGATGGCGCGGTTTACGCGTATGTCGGTTCGGAAAACATCTACCAGTCGATCGCTCCGCTGCCCACGCCCGGCGATCCAAATTCGCTCGAACCTAAGTACGAATCCGCCGGCCCTCGCCGCCTGTGGGTAGACAGCCGCCAATCCTCCAGCGTCATTCAGGACCGCATTCATCTTCCCGCGCGTATCCAGCTCATCGCCGCCGGCCGCTACGATTCGCTGCGCGACCACAACTACTCGCCTTATGCCTCATGCGCGATTGCTGCTGAACTTGATCCCACGACGGTGTCATACCCAGATCCCTGCGCGCCGAAGATAAAGGACGAGCCCGTCTGGCTGCCGCAATTCGCCGTGACCTACAGCCCTCTAGAGAACCTCACGCTCTATTCGAATTACGGAGTGATGCTTTCACTCGGTCCGCAGGGGCCTTTCTGGACCGATAACGGCAGCCAGTTTCTCGCGCCGTTCTTCACGCGCCAGGCTGAGATCGGCGCGAAGTACGAACCCGGGCAACGCATTCTGCTTACTACCGCGCTCTTCCGGATGCGCGCGCCATCCTTCTACCCGAAAATCATTGGCGGCCCCGACGACTACTGCCCCGCCGGCGCCGCGGGCGATCTCTGCTTCGAGCAACAGGGCCGCGAAACCCACGACGGCATCGAGATCAACGCAGAAGGCAAAGCCGCGAATTGGCTTCGCCTGAATGGATCGGCAGCGGCCATGAACGCCGTCTCCGCAGGCACTGGCACGCCCTCGTTCGACAACAAGCAGGTCATCAACATTCCGCATCTTCACACAAATGTGTTTGCCGATCTGACTGTGCCTCACCTGCGAAATCTTCACCTGATGCCCGGCTGGAGCTATACCTCGCGCAAGGAAGCCACTCGCGACGATGCGGTGTTCGTGCCCAGCTACAACCTCTTCAACCTCGGCGCGCGCTACACGCCCGGCGGCGAGCAGGGGCGCGTCACTTTCCACATTTACGCCGACAATATCGCCAACAAGCGCTACTGGTCCGACACTGGCGCCAGTTACGGCGATACATTTGTCTGGCTGGGCGCGCCACCGACCGTGCGTCTCGACGCCCACTACACGTTTTAGGCCGCTAGCTATTAGCCTTTAGCCCTTAGCTTGAGCCGCGACAGATTGAGTGTATCCGGCAGATGCAAACAGAATGAGTTAAGGAGCTGAAGGCTAAGAGCTAAAGGCATGAAGCTCGACATGGATCAATGAGTTCAGCAATCAAAGCCCACGGCATGGACGGCTCGCTGGTCGAGCCCGACTGGCCTCCGCTCACGCTCGATGAGCTGCGCCCGCTTCTCGCCCAATTCCCCAATCTCGGCGAACCAACGCAGATCCTTTCCGCAAGTCCGCGCCCATTTTCCGCTGCGGGCGTTGTCGCCATGCAAACTAGCCGCGTCTTCATCAAGCGGCATCATCGCTCGGTGCGCGATCGTGAGGGACTCCTCGAGGAACACCGCTTTCTTTCCCATCTGCTCACGCAGGCCGCGTCCGTTCCGCGTGTCTTTGCCACCGTGACGGGCGAAACGGCGATCGAATCCGGCAACTGGACCTACGAGGTGCACGAGATTCCGCCGGGCATCGACCTCTACGAAGACGCCATCTCCTGGACGCCGTTCCGCAGCGCCGGTCACGCGCATTCAGCTGGAGCTGCGCTGGCGCGTCTCCATCTCGCCGCGCAAGACTTCAACGCCCCGCCCCGCCAGCCGCGCCCACTCGTTGCCAGTTTTACGATCTTCGCCGCCGCCGATCCTTCCGCCGCGATGCAACGCTACCTCGCCGCGCGTCCGTCGCTCTCCGCGAGTGAATCCGTCCACGCAAGCGCGGAACAAGCTCTCGAATTCCTCGTGCCCTTTCACGCCGAGCTTGCACCGCATCTGCCCGCGCTCAAACCGCTGTGGACTCACAACGATTTCCACGCCTCCAACCTCTTCTGGAGCAATGCGGGGCCCGATGCCGATCGCGATGCCCACGCCACCGCCATCATCGACTTCGGCCTCGCCGACCGCACCAACGCCGTGCACGATATCGCACACGCCATCGAACGCAACATTGTCGGGTGGCTCGCGCTCGTGAACGATCCTACAAACCCTGACACTGTGCCCATTCATTTCGATCATCTCGCGGCGTTTTTCGACGGTTACGAATCGATCCGCGCGCTCTCGAGCGAGGAGTCGGCCGCCCTCGCGCCCATGACGGCTCTCTGCCACGCGGAATTTGCGCTTTCTGAGGCCGACTATTTTCTTGGCGTTCTGCACTCGGAAGAAAAAGCTGCCATGGCTTACGACGGCTGGCTCGTTGGCCACGCCCGATGGTTCCACAGCCGGGCGGGCCGCAAACTGCTTGACGCGCTGCGCCGTCGCGCTGGCTGCAAGGACTCGCTCCGCGTCGCGCGACCGGAGAAAAAAGCAGCTCAGCCATGATCTCGAGCGCCATCGCCGCCTACCTCACTGCGCACGGCCTGGAACTCACCGGAGCCGTCACGGCGGCCTTCGGAATCTGGCTTACCACGCGGCGTTTGCTCATCTGCTGGCCCGTGACTCTCGTCTCCATCTTTCTCTACATGGTGGTTTTCTTTCGCGCGGGGCTTTTCTCCGACGCATTGCTGCAAGTCTTCTTCGTCGTCTTCACGTTTTATGGCTGGTGGCACTGGTGGCGCGGAGTTCGTGAAGATGGCAGAGTGCGCGTGGTTCCGCTGCCGACGCCAAATCTATTCGTTGCGCTCGTCATTGGCGCGGTTGGGAGCATTGCCTTGGGAACGCTGGCCAAACGTCTCCACGCCGCGCTGCCCTACCTCGACGCCGTGCTGATGAGCTACAGCTTGGTCGCCACCTGGTGGCAGGCGCGCAAGCACATCGCGAACTGGTGGCTTTGGATTCTTGTGGACGCAGTCTACGTCGGCGAATACATCTACAAGGACCTGTGGCCGACGGCGCTGCTTTATGCGGCCTTTGTGCCTCTCGCAGTACTTGGCCTGCGCGACTGGCGCCGCGCGGCGGCCGACGCTTAGACCGCCTCCTGCACAACATTGTGCAGGGGCTCACCTTTCATATATCGCCGCAACTCATCGGCCACAGTTCGTAGCGAACGCGGAGCAAATTGCGGTGTCGATCCGCCGATATGCGGGGTCAGAAGCAGGTTTGGGCAGCTCCACAGCGGGTGGCCATCCGGCAAAGGCTCGGGATCGGTGACGTCGAGCGCGGCGCGAATGCGCCTCGAGTTGAGCGCCTCAACCAGCGCATCGGTGTCGACGATCGGTCCGCGCGCGGCATTCACCAGCAGCGCCCCCTGCCGGAGCAGCCCGAGCTGCCGCCTGCCGATGAGCCCTCGCGATTCCGCTGTCGAAGGGAGGATCAACACGACCACCTCGGCGCGCGGCAGCAGGCGGTCCAATTCGCTTACCGCGTGAACCTCGGGCCCGGTACGGGCGCTTCGCGCCACGCGAATCATCTCGACGGCAAACGGCGCCAGCATGCGCTCGATTTCCTTGCCGATTGCCCCATAACCCACCAGGAGCATCGTCTTGCCGGTCAACTCTTCCGCGAGCACCGGCGGATAGACTGCGAGCACCTCACCGGTGATCTTGGCGTAATGAGTGCTGGCCTCGATCCGCCGCCTCCAAATGCCTGACCGTTGACTGTCGAGATACAACGGAAAGTACTTCAGCATGGTCAGGATGGCCGACAAAGTCCATTCAGCGGTCGAAATGTTGTGCGCGCCATGCGCATTGCAAATCGTAACGTGCGGGCCCACCGTCCCTGGAATCCACTCCGTCCCCGCCATCATGGCAAGCACCAGCTTTACGCCATGCAACCGCGGCCATGCGCGTATGGCTTTGGTGGAATAGGGGTCGGGAATCCAGACATCGATTTCGACGTCATGGTCCATCTTGTCCGACACAGGGATAAGCTCGATCCCCTCGGGGAAATCGCGAAACAGCTCAGCGGGTAATGTAGCTGGGTATCCGACTCGCAGCATGCGGCTTCTTGCGCACGACCGGCGCTCGCTCCTCGATTCCATCCTATCGCAGCCGTTGCGCTGTCTTTTCCATGGCACAACCCCATTGGCGCTTGCCGGTCCCGGACGCACAGCTGTTCACGTCAGCGCGCCACAATCTATTCTGAAATGGGGAGAAGTTTCAACCTCAGATTGTATCGATGCGCCTGAAAGCCAAAAAGACGTGGTCCCAGCACCAGCTCTCCGCCAAGCTGCGCGTGGAAGGCGGCGAAAGCCAGGGCCTGTTGACCTTCGAGCGCCGTCGGCTGTTGATCGACGCGGCCAAGACCGCGCTGGCTGCGGCTCTCTGCTGGTGGCTGGCATTGCGTTTCGGTCTTCACGACGGTTATTGGGGCTCCATCAGCGCCATCATCGTTTTGCAATCGAATGTCGGCGCAACGGTGACGGCCTCGCGCGATCGCCTGCTTGGAACATTCATGGGCGCGGCGTTTGGCTTTGCATGTTCGGTCTTCGGCGCGCCGCCATGGAATTACATTCTGGCTTTGCTTCTCGCAATCATTGTCTGCGGCCTGCTTAGTCTTCGCAACAGCTCGCGTCTTGCCGCAGTCACCATCACCATCATCATGCTCGTCTCCAAATCCGGCCCGCGCTGGGAACTGGCGCTCGACCGCGTCGGCGAAGTGTTGCTTGGGATCGTCGTCGCGCTCGCGGTCACAACGCTTGTCTTCCCGGATCGCGCACGCCTGTGGCTGCGCGACGGCCTGGCCCAGGAGTTCCTGATGCTCGGCGGTTTTTTCGAGGCGATTCTCGAGGGCTTTCGCGGCGCGCCGTCTCAGAATCTAGCTGCCTTGCGCGAGGATGTGCTGGCTCTGCTCCGCGGCAATAGTCAGCTGCTCGAAGCCGCGCGTAACGAGCCGAGCGGCCCTGGCTGGCGCGAGGGTCTGAGCATGCTCTCGCAGTTTGGCCGATCTCTCTATGACGCCCTTGTTGCGCTCGAGCTTGCCGTGAAAGACAGCCACGAAGACCGCTTCGCGCAGCAACTGGAGCCGGCGCTTTCGCATCTTGCCGCCGACATTCGCACCGGCTTCAATTACCTGGGGGGCTGCATTCACAAGTGGCGCTTCCGCGAGCCGGCGCAGGGAATCAATCTGGAGCAGGACATCGCCGACCTGGAAGCGCGGATGGACGAGGTTCGCCACACAGGCATTGGATTTTCTCAGGCCGAGCTTCTGCGCGCCTATGCGGTTCAGCTCCACCTCAAGCAAATTGCACGCTTGCTCCGCGCCACGCGCATTGAAACCAGCAGCGCGGTCGGCGATGCCGGCAAAGCCGTCGATTCCGCGTGAGGCAAGTCCGCTTCGTGCTGGCAGTTTTAACGCGTCTTTTGCGCAAAGGTGCGTGAAAGCGACGACGATCAAACCGCCAGCAACTCTGTGTATACCGCCATCCCGACCACCGCGTCGGCTCCAATCGCATCGAGCGCATCCACTTCCTCCTGGCTGCGAATTCCGCCGGCCACGATCAGCTCGCGCTGCGTCAGTTTCCGCAAACGCGCCGCGGTTTCGATGGGAAAGCCCTGCATCATTCCTTCGCCGTCCACATGCGTGTAGAGAAATGCTGCGGCGTATGGCTCAAGTTGCGGGATCGCCTCGTCCGGCGTGAGCTCAACCTGCGCCTTCCAACCCTTCACGGCAATGCGGCCATTCTTCGTGTCGATGCCGGCCACCACGCGCTCCGCGCCCACGCTGTCGGCCAGCTCTGCAGCGAAAGCCGTATTGACCGCGCCTTCCGCCGAGAAAAGCGCAGACCCGATGATCACGCGTTTCGCTCCAGCGTCCAGTACTTGCCGTGCGCGTTCAATCGAGTGGATTCCGCCACCTGCCTGGCAAGGCAGCCGCTTTGCAATCTGCCCCACCAGCGCGGAGTTATCTCCCTGCCGCATCGCTGCATCCAGATCGATCAACTGCACTAATGGAAACTTGGAAAACTTTTCGATCCAGTATTCAAAATCGTCGAACGCCAGGCGTAACTTCTCGCCCTGCACAAGCTGCACAATGCGCCCGCCCATCAGATCAATAGAAGGAATCAACATGGCAGCCTCACCGGAACGCCCGCATGTGCCAATTCCTCTTTGAGCGAGCGTGAGGTCGACACGCCAAAGTGAAAGATGCTGGCTGCGAGCGCCGCATCGGCTTTGCCGCGCCCGAAAACGTCGGCAAAGTGCGCCACGGTTCCCGCGCCGCCCGAGGCAATCACGGGGATGCCGACGGCCTCGCTTACCGCCGCGGTTAATTCACAATCAAAGCCGGCGCGCGTTCCGTCCGAATCCATCGAAGTGAGCAGAATCTCGCCCGCGCCGCGCTGTTCGGCTTCGCGCGCCCACTCGACGACTGTCCGGCCAACGGGGCGTCGGCCCCCCTGTACGAACACCTGCGCATCGCGCACCGGGTCGGCGGCCGCAGGGTCGCGACGCGCGTCGATGGCGACTACGACAGCCTGCGCGCCAAAGCTCGCGCCGATCTGGCTGATGAGCGTGGGGTCGGCCAGGGCCGCGGAGTTGATGCTCACCTTGTCAGCGCCCGCCTCGAACACCTGCTCCGCGTCGCGCGCCGAACGAATGCCTCCGCCCACACAAAATGGAACAAACAGCTCGCGCGCTGTTCGGCGCACCGTGTCGAGCAGCGTCTGACGGCCCTCGTGCGTCGCCGTGATGTCCAGCAGTACGATCTCGTCCGCACCCTCGTGCGCGTGCCTCGCCGCCTGCGTTGCCGGATCGCCCGCGTCCACGAGATCGACAAACTGCACGCCCTTGACCACGCGGCCCGCGTGCACATCGAGGCAGGCAATAATGCGCTTGGTCAGCATGTGGCTCCCTTCGCCTGCCATGCAAGAAAATTGCGCAGAATCTTCAGTCCGGTCTCGCCCGATTTCTCCGGGTGAAACTGCGCGCCCATCACGTTGCCGCGTTCCACAGCCGCGGCAAATGGTTCAATATAGTGCGTCACCGCCGCCGTGTCGTTTGTGACCGGGCCTTTGTAGGAATGCGTGAAGTAGACAAACTCGCCGGCCTCGACGCCTTCGAGCAATTGTGACCCACTGCGTACTTCGAGAGAGTTCCAACCGACGTGAGGAACCTTTTCCGAGCTTTCGGCAAAGCGCGCGCAGGATTCCGGGAAATGTCCGAGCCCCGCTTGCTCGGGCGCTTCCGTCGATCCCGCGTAAAGCCACTGCATGCCCACGCAGATGCCCAAGAACGGCACGCCGCGCGCAATCGCTGCTCGGATCGCGCCTGTCAGCCCTGTCGCGTCCAGCCGTTCCGTTGCTGCGAAGTGACCGACGCCGGGAAGCACAATGCGCTCTGCAGACTCGACCAGCGACAAATCGCCGTCGGTCACGACAGTCTCCGCGCCCAGATGCCGCAGCGTCTTGAGCACTGAAGTCAGGTTGCCGGCTTTGTAATCGATCACAGTAACTTGCATCGAAGCCTCGGAGCTGGCGAGTAAATAAGTGAAACGGTGAACGAGTGAATAAGTGAACGAGTGAGCGAAGTTAGAGCAATCCTTTGGTGCTCGGCAGCATTTTGCCGAGCTGCTTGTCGCGCGAGCAGGCCACGCGCAGCGCCCGTGCGAACGCCTTGAAGATGGCCTCGATCTTGTGGTGGTTTGAGCGGCCGTACATCGTCTTCACGTGCACGTTGGCCCGCGCGCCACGAGCAAATCCCTCGAAGAAGTCCGTCACCAGCTCGGCCTGCAGATCGCCAACCAGCCGCGTGCGCACCTTCGTGTCGACAGCAAAGGCAGCCCTTCCGCTCAAATCGACAGCGGCAATTGCCAGCGTCTCATCCATCGGCATTACAAAGTAGCCGGCGCGCAAAATGCCGCGCTTGTCGCCGAGTGCGCGGTCAAACGCCTCGCCTAGCGCGATACCTACGTCCTCAACCGTGTGGTGCTGATCGACATCCAGGTCGCCTTTGCAGGCGAGGTCGAGGTCGAATGCGCCATGCCGCGTGAACAGCTCCAGCATGTGATCGAAGAAACGAATGCCGGTGGAGATTTTGTATTGGCCCTGGCCCTCGATCGTCAGCTCGATCTCAATGCGCGTTTCGTTGGTGTTGCGGATGACGGTTGCCGAACGTTCTTTTGTGTTGGTACGTTCCCCGGTCCCCAAGTGCGAGGGACCGGGGGCACCCGGCTTTCGCGATTTGATTTTTACCGTCATAGTTTCCCACCTTCCGCCCGCAACATGGCCAGCGCGTTGTTCAGCGCAGTAACAGCCTGCTTCATTTGCGCGCGCGTCCCGATGGTGATGCGCACGCGGCCGTCGCAACCGGGATCGTTCGATCGGTCACGGACCAACACTCCCGCATCGCGCATCAGGCATACAAACTCCGCATGCCGCGCACCAATCTCGACTAAAACAAAATTTGTCCGGCTCGGCCAACGACGAACTCCTGCCGCATCGAGAGCCGCTTCGAATTCTGTGCGCGCCGCGAGCACTTCGGCAACGTACCAGTTGAGGTAAGCCGTATCCTCGAGAGCAGGTGGCAAGCAGGCCAGCGCCAGCGAGTTCACGCTGTAGGGTGAGAGCACGCGCCGCACCCAGCGCATCAACTCGACCGGCCCGGCAAGCAGGCCGAGGCGCAGGCCAGCCAGGCCGTAGGCTTTTGAAAACGTGCGTGCGACGACGAGATTCGGCAGGGTTCCCACGAGATCCATCAAAGTCTCGCCGTAGAAATGAAAGTAAGCCTCGTCAACGAGAAGGACGGCTTGTGGTGCGCGCGTCGCGAGCAAGAGCAGTTGCTCGCGCGTGGCTACCGAGCCCGACGGACTGTTCGGATTGGCAATCGCGATGACCTTCGTTTTCGACGTGATGGCCGCCATCAGCCGGTCGAAGGGGAATTGGAGATCATCGCCGGCCTGCACCGCCACGACGCGCGCGTCTGTCGCAGAGGCGTACACCTCATACATGGTGTACGTGGGCACGGGCATCAAGACTTCATCGTCCGCATCGAGGAATGTCTCGAAGAGGACGTGGATCGCTTCGTCTACGCCGTTGGTCAGCGCGACCTGTTCCGCGTGCAATCCGAGATGCGCGGCAACGATCGCCTCAACCGGTTCGCGCTCGGGATACCGCGTGAGCGCACCGGCCGAGATTTGCGCCAGCGTTTCGCGCACTCTTGGTGAGCACTCAAGCGTATTCTCGTTGAAGTCCAGCCGCAGCGCAGCGCGGCTGCCCAGTGGAGGGTGATACTCCTTCATCTCCTGCACGCGCGCACGCGGCGTGGGAGCTAGTGTTGTCGATGCGTCAGCCACGTGGCCTCCTCCTCATGCGAGTGCGGATCGCCTCTGCATGGCCCAGAAGCCCTTCGGCTTCGGCAAGGAGCGTTGCCTTCGGTCCCAGTTTCTCCGCGCCCTGCGCCGTGTACTGCTGCACGGTGATGAGCTTGACGAAGTCGTTCACGCTCAATCCGCCGCGCACCCGAGCCATGCCGCCCGTTGGTAGCGTGTGATTCGGTCCGGAGATGTAGTCGCCCATGGGCTGTGCCGACCATCGGCCGACGAAGACTGAACCTGCATTCTGAACCCATTCCAGATCCTTCGCCGCGTCCACGGTCAGGTGTTCTGGCGCAAGACGATTCGTGATTGCACGCGCTTCCTGAACCGAACCAGCGACAATGACAACGCCATTTCGCTTGAGCGCCTCGCGTGCCACAGCGTTGTTGCGACTGCGTTCCTTCGCTTCGGCCATCACCGCTCGCGCCAACTCTTCCCGCGTCGTTACAAAGATCGCCAGCGCCTCCGGATCGTGCTCCGCCTGCGCGACGAGATCGCTCGCGATGTCGGCAGCACTGCCGCGCTCGCTTGTTACCACAATTTCCGTTGGTCCCGCAAGCATATCGATCGCGCAGTCGAATGCGACGAGACGCTTGGCCGCGGTTACGTAGAGGTTTCCCGGTCCCACAATCTTGACGACGCGCGGTAGACTCGGGGTTCCGTAGGCCAATGCCGCCACGGCGTGCGCGCCACCGAGGCGATAGAATTCCTCGATTCCGAGCAGATGCGCCGCTGCCAGTGTCTCTTGAGCAGGCTTGGGCGAAACCACAACAATCCGCTTCACGCCTGCCACTTGCGCGGGAATCGCCGTCATCAGCAGCGTTGAAGGCAGCGGATGCCGCCCGCTTGGCACGTAACAGCCCACGGAACCCAGCGGTCGCACAACCTGGCCCGTCGTCAGACCCTCGACCGTCGATTCATTCCACGATTCCGGCATCTGCCGCTCGGCAAATCTGCGAATCTGCGCAGCAGCCGTTGTGAGCGCATCGCGGAGCGCAGGATCGAGCGCCTTCCAAGCCGCCGCCATTTCTTTTCGTGTTACGCGCATCGCATTCGGCCCGGCGAGCCCATCGAATTTCGCAGCGTAGCGCAGCAGTGCGCGGTCACCGCGCTTGCGCACATCGGCCACAATGCGCTCGACCGCGGGCAGCACTGCATCCAGCGCCGTGCCGCCACGCTGTTCAAGGGCGGCCAGCGCCTCCGCCGCTTCCCGAGCATTTCGTCCTGTGGTCCGGATCAGCTTCATCGTTCGGATCTCGTCAAAGCACCACTTTGTTCAGCGGATACTCCACAATTCCCGCCGCGCGCGCCGCCTTGAGCCGCGGGATCACGTCGCGGGCCACACGCTCTTCCAGAATCGTATTCACCGCGACCCACTCCGAGTCGCTCAACTGCGAAATGGTCGGCGAATTCAGCGACGGCAGCACGGCCAGCACACCCTCCAGGTCTCCGCGTTTCACGTTGAGCATCAGCCCGATCTGCGCCTGCGCGTCAATCGCGCCGCGCAGCATAAGCGCAATCTGGTCGATCTTTTGCCGCTTCCACGCGTCGGCCAGCGCGGCCTTGCTGGCGATCAGGTGCGTCTCGCTCTCCATCACCGTGTCGATAATCTTCAGGTGGTTGGCCTTCAACGAACTGCCGGTCTCCGTCACTTCGACAATCGCGTCGGCGAGCATCGGCGGCTTCACTTCAGTTGCTCCCCAACTGAACTCCACCTTCACGTTCACGCCCTTCGAGGCAAAGTAGCGCTTGGTCACCTCGACAAGCTCCGTGGCGATGATTTTGCCTTCGAGATCCTCGGCCTTCTCATAGCCGCTCGCTTCGGGCACGGCGAGCACCCAGCGAACCTTGCGACGGCTTTGCTTAGCATAGGTCAGCGTCGTCACGCTGGTGACTTCCAAACCGCTCTCGACCACCCAGTCGATGCCGGTCAGCCCGGCGTCGAGCACACCATGATCGACGTAGCGCGCCATTTCCTGCGCGCGAATCAGCATGCACTCAATGTCACCGTCGTCAATCGAAGGAAAGTAGGAGCGGCCGTCCGCGTAAATATTCCACCCCGCGCGCTTGAAGAGCGCGATGGTCGCATCCTGCAGGCTGCCTTTGGGAATTCCGAGTCGAAGCTTGCTACCCACGGCTCACCTCCGCACCCACCGTGATCGGCCGCGTAAAGCAGCTCACCGTGCCCTCGTGGCAAACCAGGCCGTCACCTTCGACCTCCACGCGAAACAGCAGCGTGTCGTTGTCGCAGTCGGTCGAGGCCGAAACCACGCGCAGCCGATTGCCGCTGGTTTCGCCCTTCATCCACAGCTTCTGGCGGGTGCGGCTCCAGAAGGTCACAAACCCGCTTTCCTGCGTTTTGGCGTAGCTGGCCTGATTCAGAAAGCCCAGCATCAGCACCTCGCCCGAGCGCGCATCCTGCACGATCCCCGGCACGAGGCCATCCATCTTGTCAAAATCGATTGCCGTTGTCTTGTCGCTCATCTCTCATCCTGTCTTTGTCCCCGGTTGGGGTTGAAGTTCTTCGCCAGACACGAAAAAACCCACCAGCGTCATTCGCCGGCGGGCTTGGGTGTTTCTTTTCGATCTCTCTGGCCGATTAGCTCAGGCCATGGCAGTCCGCCGGCATGGTTGTCCCATGATGATGGTGGTGGCCGTGATGGCGGAGGCTCTGCATCTGTTTTCAAGGTACGGGCAAAGCCCTTTTGATGTCAAATGGTTTGTTAACCTCGATGCGGGAATCCTGGAAAGGAGAATCTTCGTCCATGCGTACACCCGATCTATCCTAGAGGCCGCACTCCTTTACCTGCGAGCGCTTGATGAAGGCCTCTCCCGATGTGCTCTTCCGCGCCTGGACGGAGCAGTTCGATCGCTGGTTTGCCGCGCCCGGGTCGGTCTCGATGCGGCCCGAAGTCGAAGCGGCCTTCTTCTTCGAGACGGAATTCGAGGGTCAGCGGCATCCGCATTACGGCCGCTTTCTGCGCCTGGAGCGCCCCCGGCATGTTGAACTCACATGGCTCACCGCCGCGACCAAAGGCGCGGAAACCCAGGTGACGGTAGAGTTGATTGCGAAGGGCGGCGGCACTCTGCTGCGCCTCACGCACGCTGGATTTCCCAACGAAGAGTCGAAGAAACGGCACGAGGATGCGTGGCCGCACGTGCTGGCGCACCTGGACAAATGCATGGCGGAAGGGGCCTGATCCCGTCCGCGGTGGCGGATTGACATGGCCCGCGGCAAACCGATCCGCAGTCCGCGCCGATGCTACTTCGCGGCGGCATTTTGTTCGCGAAGCAGTTCGACAACGCGTTGATAGATGCGATTGCGCAGGTCGAATCGCTCTGAAGCAGGTGCCACATACCGGATATGGAGCTCGATCCCGGAACTGGAAGGCCTGAAGTTCACCGCCGGCGCGGCACTGAATCGGCTCAATCCAGCATCTCGTGTTCCGTGTTTCCATTCCTGCTCGGCCAGGCGCGAGTTATCCTTCGTTTCTTCGGCCACAGCCTTTTGGACATTTTCCATCAAGGAATGAACGTCTGCGCCCGCCGGTACATTCACCGCGATCTCGTCCCACATCCACTGGCCGAACGTGGAGAAGTTGAAGTACTGACCCCTGATCGCAAAGCCGTTCATAAAGGAGATGCGCCGGCCGGTCGGAAGTCCCTGATCGGCGAGCCCGCCGGTTTCAATCAAGGTCGTGGTCATCAGCCCGATCTCCGTTACCTCGCCGCCAACGCCGTTGATTTCCACCCAATCGCCAACATGAATGCCGTTCTTGCCCATGAGCACGAACCAGCCCAGAAACGCCAGGATATAGTCCTGCAGCGCGATCGTGAGCGCGGCTGTGGCTAGGCCCAGAATGGTCGGCGTCTCCTTTGGTGAGCCGAAGATCGCGAGCAGGATGAGCACAATGCCCAGCACCTGAATACTGAGCCCAAGAATGCTGCGCAAGGTGCCCATCTGCCTGCGATCGACTGCAGGCCGGTCCATCAATCGCCGCGCAAGCGCGTCGAGCGAAAGCATTCCCACCAGGATGAGAAGAATGAGCATGAGTGATTGCAGAATCAGATGGATCACGATCTGGTGCTGGAGCTTCACTTGGTCGGACCACTTGGCGTAGACAGTCGCAAGCTGCTGCTCGGTTTGGATTCGGTCGTCGTCGATGCTCAGGATCTGGCGCTCGATGCTGCGATTCTTAAGAATGGCGAGTTGGGACCCGCGATCCGGCCCCTCGCCTGCCGCGCCAGCCGCGTTGGCCTTGGCTTCAAGGGCGGTGTGCTCGGCGGTGAGGCTGCGCACTTCGTTCTGCGCCTCCTGGAGCGCCTGCTCGATCAACCCCTGGCGCTGGATTTGCTTGAACCAGGTGTTCAGCCGCGCCGCGAGTGTGCTGTCCTGACCAGCTGAAAGCACCGCAATTTGGCCGCTGCTCACGGCGTGGCTGTCGTACTCATGCATCGATGCTTCATGAGCGGCCAATTGGTCCTGGATCTGTGCGCTGTGATCGCCCGATGCGCGCTCAAATTCGCGCTGGGCATCGCTCAGCTCGTCATTGTCGAGTCCGAGCTGTGCCTTGGCCACTTCAAGGTCGTCATTCGTTGAACTGGGCTGCGGGCCGTTGCTGGCCGAGCCTTTCGATAACCCGGCCTGAGCCGTCAGGCTATCGACGAGCGCCTGGTCCTGCTTTGTGAGTTGCTCGAGCTGTGTGACCTTTTGCGAGAGCGCCAGCGCATCGCCCGTGAGCGTGCGGCGCTGCGTTTCCAGGCGCGCCTGGCGCAGAGCAGCGGCAAATGCCTGATCCACTTCATGGTCGGCCAGGCGTTCGGCCTCGCGCGCGTACTCATTCTCCTCAGCGGAAACTGCCAGCGGCGCCAGAGCCTGAGCGGTCTGCCAGGGATGCAAATCCACGAGTGATGGTTCACCGGCTGAGTTCGATGCTCCGCCCTTGCCGCGCAGAACGTTCATCGCGCCGCGCGTGGTCCACGAAAACACGACGCACACGATCAGCAGTGCGAGCAAAGAGCAGAGAATCAGAAGCCTGGTCTTGCCTAAGAGGCGAGCGCCAGATGAACCGTCGGCGGGAGGAACGACAGGGGAAGTCGCCACACATCTATTTTGGCAGGTTGGCCGCCAAATTGCATGGTATATGGATTCAATTCTTCGCCTTCAATCTCTGGCGATGAATAGACTGGAGATGGAGAACCGGGCCATGCAAAACCTCATACGACTCACGGTGATGCCCATCGCCCTTCTAGCCGTCTTTCTGGCCGGCGCTACGCGGATTGTTGCGGTTGCTTCGCAATCGAATTCAGCGCAATCGGCAACGAAGACAAAAGCCACTCCGCCGCCCGAGGCTCGCGTCGACATCAACCATGCCAGCGCCGAGGAACTCGCCAAGGTTCCCGGTTTGACGCCGAGCTGGGCCGGCCGCATCGTTCGCTTTCGCCCCTATCGAACCAAGCAGGATCTGCTGGATCACGGCGTGCTCCCGAGCGATGTCTACGACAGTATCAAGGACTACATCATTGCTCATCGCGATGAGCAATAGTCTTCGGCCAGCTAGTCAAATCCGGCCTTGAATTCACAGCGGCGATCCGCTTTCTCCAAATCCACAAACATTCTCTTCGTCCGTGCGTTGCGGCCTTTACACTGGTCAGTGACAGGAGGCTATCGCCATGCAAACCCGGATTCTGGGTACCACCATGCCGGTGCTCGAAGTGCTGCTCGACCCCAACGAGAGCGTGTTTTCAGAGAGCGGCGAGCTCTCGTGGATGACTGCGTCGATCCAGATGACGACGCATACGCAGGCGGGCGGGGGTGGGGGATTGTTCGGAGTGATCAAGCGCGTGGCCGGCGGCGGCAGCATCTTCATGACCGAGTACCGCGCCATTCAGTACCAGGGGAGCGTCTCGTTTGCCACCAGGGTGCCGGGCCACATTGTGCCGGTGCAGCTTGGCCAGGGGCCGGAGTACATGGTGCACCGGCACGGATTCCTGTGCGCCACGCCTCAGGTGACGATCGGGGTTGGTTTCCAGCAGTCGCTCGGGGCGGGCATCTTCGGCGGCAACGGATTCCTGCTGCAGAAGGTCGGCGGCGTAGGCACGGCGTGGATTGAGCTTTCGGGAGAGCTGATCCAGAAGGATCTCGCGCCCGGCGAGATTTTGTTTGTGCATCCAGGCCACGTGGGCGCGTTCCAATCGACGGTCGGTTTCCAGATCACCACGGTTCCGGGGATCAAGAACATGATCTTCGGAGGTGACGGAATCTTTCTGGCGCGGATGGTCGGTCCAGGCACGATCTGGCTGCAAACGCTGCCCATCTCGCGGCTGGCGAGTCAGATCTACGAGTATCTGCCGCATCCGGAAGCGACCCCGCAGGCCGCTACCGGCGCGGGACTACTTGGCGGAATCGTTGGGGGAATCATCAGTGGACAGTGAACAAGAACCAGTTCTCAGTTGTCAGTTGTCAGTTGTCAGTTGCCGGTTGTCGGTGGGCAGTGGCCGTGAGTCGTGGATCGAGAGCAATGGACAGTGCGCAGCCGACAATCATCGCTGCACATGAGCCTGGCATGTAAGGATTGCCTCGTATGAATCAATCCGCGCAGAGCAAGCAAAACGTTCGCGGACACATCGTGTTCTTCTTCGCCGTGGCGCTGGCCCTCTACGTGGCGTGGCTGATCCGCGGCATGCTGGTGCTGTTCTACGTCTCGGCGCTGTTTGCCGTGGTGCTCTCGCCGATTGTGCGGGCTACGTCGCGGATCCAGATCGGCCGCTGGAAGCCGTTCCACGGATCAACGGCCATTCTCATTCTTCTGCTCGCGGTGGCCGGCGCGTTCGCGGTGTTCGGATTTTTCGCCTTGCCACCGGTCATCAACGACCTGCAGGCTCTGACGGGCGAGTTACCCGCCCGCATTCCCGCAATCCTTGCCAAGGTCAGAGAGGTTCCCTACGCCGATCGCCTCGACGCCGCCGACATGATCTCCTGGATTCAGCGGTGGCTCTCGAGCGGGGCAGCGTACCTGCTGTTCTCGTTCCGGGCCTGGGCAGGCGTGCTGGTTGAAGTGATTGCCGGCTTCGTGCTCACGCTCTACTTCATTCTCGAGGGCGAAGGCGCGTACCGCTGGTTCCTTTCGTTCGTGCCAGCAACGGCGCGGCAACGGCTGGACGCTACGCTGCGGCGCGCAGCCGGCCGCATGGAGAAATGGCTGCTGGGCCAACTGAGCCTGATGCTGATTCTGGGAACATCGAGCACGATCGTCTACCTCGTGCTGGGCGTGCGCTACGCCTACGTGCTTGGAGTGCTGACTGGACTGCTGAACCTGATCCCGGTTCTGGGCGCGGCAGTTTCGCTGGTGTTGGCGATGCTCGTGGCTGCCATCGACAGTTGGGGCCGCGTGGCCGGCGTCGCCATCTTCTTTCTCGTGTACCTGCAGATTGAAAACTCCTTGCTGACTCCGCGCATCATGAGGAGCCGCGTGCAACTGCCCGCGCTCGCGATCTTCGTGGCGCTGCTGCTCGGCTCGGCGCTCGGTGGCATTGCAGGCGCGATGGTAGCGATCCCGACGGCGGTTCTGGTGAGCGTGCTGGTCGAGGAATATCTGGTGAAGAAAAACGACGTGTAAGGCAGCGGAGTTAGCGGTGTTAGCGGAGCAAGCGGAGTTAACGAGGCCCTTCGCCGCGGCGGTAAGACAGCTTTCAGGTTTCAGGTTTCCGCTCGATTCGCTGTGAGAAAAGCGAGAAACTCCGCCGAATACAAAACCCTCAAAAATCGGAAATAAGTTTTAACTTTTTGATCTTCGCGATTGGGTCGGAGCGCGAAAAACGAAAAACTCAAAAGCGAAACTGTGAAACTGTGAAACTGTGGCTGCAAGTTGTTGATTCGGAAGGCTCCACAGTTTCACAGTTTCACAGTTTCACAAAACAGGTAGGGGGGGGTGGGGTGCGGATTGGTAGGGGGGTGGGTGCCGGAGGGATGGGGGGGTGGGGTAAGAAGCAGTGGATAGTGGTTAGTGGACTCCCGAAAAAATGGGCGGCGCGAGGGATGCCGGCCGCCCAAGCCGGATCACCATCACCACGCCGCCCTATCGTCGTCACCTTTACCACTGAGTACAAGTATGGAGAAATCGGAGAAATAATCGGCAAACTTGGGAAGAAGTTCTTGGGAAGTGTTTTCAGTGGGTTGCGGGGGTTCGCGAGGGTGTGGAGGGTTGACAAAAGAGCAGCGATCACGGAACGGGATCAGAAAATGGCTGGCGGTTGTTTGAGCGGGGATTTCGGGGAGAGGTGGGTTGTTGGTCACACTGATCCCGCGAGACGTGTGTAACCTCCGAGTAGGCGGTGATACGACCGGAACTGCCAGCTAGTTGGCTATGCCGATAGCCTCCAGCACGATCTGCCTTTAAGGCAAATTGGGACTGTCATGGAGCAAAAAATGATTGAGCGCTGAGGCCGCTAAGAAAAGAGCTAATGCGGAAGCAGTAAATATCTGCAGTACTAACCCGAGGGATCTCCGACGCGCACTCTCTAAACTCGATCTGAGATAGGTGCCTACTCCGAAAAATACTAGGTTTAGAGCCAAGCAGGCCAAAAGCTTTAGCACTTGCATCTCCGCGTTCAACTCCCTTGGAGGTTACAGTCTCCCATGGTCGCGACTGTCGGTTCCATGCGGGATTATACGCGCTCTTTTGACTGACATCTCCTTCCACAAGTAAGCCCGATAATCTCCTCGATTTGGCCGCGTGGCCCATTACTGTGCCGCCCGATTCTTCCATTCAAGAACAGCTTCCGGTCGTACTGTCGCCAATCCGGAAGTTAGGTCGACTTTGGATGAGCCCCGTAGGGCGGGTTGTGGGAAGCGATTCCTGGCGATGCCGGAGCGGCGCTTTGAGGCCCTGCGATGTGGCGGGTTCAGCGCGCGATGGGGTACAGAACTTTCATCGGCCCAGCGAGGATGGCTCGCTGGGCCGTACTTTGTTTTCGGGGTTTTTGCGGGTGGGTTTGTGCGGGGTTGAAACCCCGCCTCCCTCCGTTTGGCAGGTCTGAACGCCGCTCATGCTTTTTTCTAGCGCCAACCGATTATCGCCAATCAAGGGCTGGAGCGACCTGGGTCAGAATCGCCTCCATGACATGCACGTTGTAGGCAACGCCGAGTTGGTTCGGGACGGTTAGCAAAAGCGTATCTGCCTCCGCGATCGCCGTGTCTTTCCTGAGCTGCTCAATCAGAACATCCGGCTCAGCGGCGTAGCTGCGGCCGAAGATGGCCCGCGTGTTTTCGTCGAGAAAGCCGATCTTGTCCTCTGCGTCATCGTCGCGTCCAAAATAGGCGCGATCGCGGTGATCGATCAACGCGAAGATACTGCGACTGACTGAGACGCGCGGGGTGCGAGCGTGGCCAGCCTCTTTCCAGGCTGCGCGGAAGGCGCGAATCTGAGCTGCCTGCTGGATGTGGAGCGGCTCGCCGGTCTCGTCGAATTTGAGAGTTGAGGTCTGCATGTTCATCCCCAGCTTCGCGGCCCACTCGGCCGTGGCGTTCGAAGCAGATCCCCACCAAATGCGATCGCGCAATCCTTCGGAGTACGGCTCAAGACGCAGAAGCCCAGGCGGATTGGGAAACATCGGACGTGGATTCGGCTTGGCGAAGCCCGAGCCCGCGAGCAGCGTGAGGAATTCTTCGGTATGCCGCCGGGCCATGGCCGCATCGTCCTCGCCTTCATTGGGGCGGTGGCCAAAATAGCGCCAACCGTCGATCACCTGCTCAGGAGAACCGCGGCTGATTCCCAACTGCAGCCGGCCGCCAGCAATCACATCCGCGGCCCCGGCGTCTTCCGCCATGTAATGAGGATTCTCATAGCGCATGTCGATGACCGCGGTGCCGATCTCGATCTTTCGCGTTTTAGCGCCGACCGACGCAAGCAGTGGAAACGGTGACGCAAGCTGGCGCGCGAAGTGATGAACACGGAAGTAGGCGCCGTCCATTCCCAGGCGCTCAGCCTCTATGGCGAGATCGATGGACTGCAGGAGCGCGTCAGCGGCGGAGCGCGTTTCGGACTGCGGCGAAGGCGTCCAATGGCCGAATGAGAGGAAGCCAATTTTCTTCATACTATCCAGATTCTCATCGCGGCCAGGAGATGCGCCGATTTCTTAAAATCCCACTCTCCGTTTGGCAGGCAGGTTCGGCGCGCCATCATTCACGCCCGGCCGAGAGAGTCTATTGGGAGCCCTGCAGGTATTTCTGCAACCAGTCGACCGAGCGAGTAAGCTCATCGCGTTGGTGCTCGCGCTTGACGAAGCCGTGGCCCTCGTCAGGGTAGTACACAGCATCGACCGTGCGGCCTTCCGCCTTGAGAATGCTGACGGCGTGCTCGGCCTCTTCCTTCGGCACGCGGATGTCGTTCTCACCCTGCAGAACGAGCAACGGCGCTTTCTCATTGCTGAGGTATTTCAGCGGCGAGGATGCTTCGTAGACGGAGAGGTCCTTTACTGGATCGCCGAGCAGCATCTTTTCATAGGCCTGGAGACTTGGGTCTTCGTGCTCGAGCATGCTTAACCAGTTGAGAATGCCGTACTCGTCCACCGCGGCCGACCAGATTCCCGGGGCGTTGCCGATGGCCATCAGCGTCATAAAACCGCCGTACGATCCGCCCCAGATGCCGACGCGCTTTGGATCGATGAAGCCGGTGGCTTTGAGGAAGTCGACGCCGGCGATCTCGTCCTTGAGATCCGCACCTCCCAGGTCTTTGATGTTGGCATTCTGGAAGTCCATGCCATAGCCGGTGGAACCGCGCACGTTGGGGGCGATGACAACGAAACCGCGCGAAGCCAGCAGCTCCGCGCGCCCATTGAAAGAGTCGAGGGTTTGGCCGGTGGGTCCGCCGTGCGGCATGACGACGGCCGCCGCCGTGCCATCGCGCTTGAGGTTGAAGGGAACCCACGCAAGCGCCGAGATCAGCCGGCCATCGAAGCTCCTGTAGGTGACGAGTTGCGAACTGGGCAGGGCGGTGTGCTGCAACTGATCGTTGGCGTTATGCGTGATCTGCGTGAGCGTGTTGTCGTTGGCGAGACGGTATAGTTCCTGGGGATGGCTCGAATCCTCGTGAGAAATGAGCATGGAGCCATCGGGCAGAAATGCCGTGGGCCGGGCGGCAGGCGCGTTCATCCCTGGCGGCACGTCACGCTCGGACTCCTTCATGGTCGTTAAATCGACAAAACGCGTGGAGACGCGGCCGTCGGCATTCAAGGTATAGATCGCGCTACGGCCATCAGGCGTAAAGGCCTGACCGTCAGCCGACCACTGGGTGTCGGTGAGCCATCGCAGCTTCCTGGTTGACAGGCTGAGCAATGCTACGTTCTCGTAACCGCCCTTGACATCGGAGGTGATGAGCAACGTCCTGCCGTCGCGGGACACAGAAGAAATGCTCACCAACTGCTTGCCCGTGTGCTGCAGCAGTTTTTCGGCCTTTCCCGTGGCAACGTCCACGCGATAGATATCGGAATCATCGATGCCGATAGCGCGCGTTGCATAAATAAACCTGTTGTCGGGGCTCCAGGCGTCCTCGCTCCACCTCGCTTTCGGGTCGGTTTCATGGGTGAGCTGGCGGATGACGCCGCTGGGCCATTGCATCACGGCAAGATCGGTCCACGACGAGGTCTTCTGCTTGATTTCGATGGCGAGCAACCCGCCGTCAGGCGAAAACTCGTTTACGGTCTCACTGACGTCGTCGGTATGGGTCAGATTGCGGGGCTCTCCACCGCTGACTGGCACCACGTAAATGTCGTAATACTCCTTGCCGCCCTGGTCCTGGCTGTAGACGATTTCGGCGTCATCGTGCGTAAATGCGAGAGCGGCTTGGCGGTCGTCACTCTTGATGAGCTGCTGCGCCCCAGTGCCGTCCACGTTCACGATCCACAGGTTGGGACGTCCGGACGCGTTGCTGATGTATGCGAGCTTGTGCCCGTCGTTGGAGTGTACGACGCCATAGATACGCGTTGTGGTCAAAAGCGCCTCGACCGGCAGAGGCTCCGACGACGGTCCGCTGGCTGAGCTGACGGCGCGCGGGTCAGTTGGCTTGCGGTCGGCCGGCCCATCTGCGTATGCATAGAGCGAGACGCACAGCAGGCCTCCCAAGGCGATGGTGGCAAGACGAATCATTCGCATCGATTTTCACCTCCGGGGAACTGGATCCAACTCGCGAAGCAGCCTGAGTTTCGCAGACGGCGTCATTGAGTTGCAGGCGAATGCAATTGTAGCGGATGGCGACCAATCATTGGGGCATGCGTGGCGATGGCCGCGCTACTGGCGGATATCCCATGCCCCATCCGCCGCGGCTGAGGGACATCCACCCCACAGACGAGGGCCTGTCTGTGGGAACTCCGGGAAATGGGGCGCCGATTCATTATGGGGCGGGGTGAGCAACGGGAAGCAAAAGCGGGTTCCCGTTTTTCTCGGATCGGCGGCCGCGTTCAGCCTTCCACCGTCACGAGGAGAAAGTCGAGAAGGGTTCGCTCAGCCCAGAAGCTCGCGTCGCCGGGCTCGAGCGAGAGAAAGGCGCAGTGACCGCCGTGGCGAGTCTCGACGAGCCTGACGCGGGGGTTGGCGAGGAGCTTGGCGCGGGTTTCGGGAGTCATGCGGATGAAGGGATCGTCGAGAGCGTGAAGGATGAGTGTGGGCACGGTAATGTCCTGCGCCCAGTTGGAACTGGCAACACTGCGGTAGTAGTCGTCCGCGTCGGCGAAGCCGCCGTATCGCGCGACGACCTGCTCGTCGAATTGCCGCAAGGTGCGAATCTTGTCGAGGCCGTCCACGGAGTAGAGATCCGGGTAAAGTTCGGCCTGATGGCGAATGTGCTTGATCAGGTCGCCGAGAAACCGGCTTTGGTAAAGGAGGTTCTGTGGTTCGTGCAGCGCGGCGGATGAGGCAACCAAATCCATGATCGGCGAGACGCCGACGACGGCCTTCAGATAGGGAGGCGGGGCGGCGCCCAACTCTCCGGCCAGCTTGAGAACCAGGTTGCCGCCCATGGAATAGCCGACCAGCGCGAAGCTGCGAATAAGGTGCGTGCGGGCCATTTCGGCCATCACAACGGCGACGTCTTCAGAGCGGCCGGCATGATAGATGGTGGGAGAAAAATCTTTGCCCGCGCCACAACTGCGCATGTTCATGCGAACGACGTTGCAGCCGGCTTTCCAGGCGCGAGCGGAGTTCCCCTGGACATACGGAGAAGAGGAAGACCCCTCGAGCCCGTGAACGATGACCATGGTCAGTCGCTCACTGCGGACCTCGGCAGGTTGCCAATGACAGTGGCACAGCACGAAGCTCGCTGGGCGAGCGGAGGTAGCGGCTTCAACCTCGATGAGTTGGGTTTCGGGCTGGGACAACGAGTAATGGCGCGGCAGAAAGCTGCCGACGATGGTTTGCAGATGGCCGTTGCTCAGGAAGCGCCGCGGCACAAAGGGACGCATCCACGGCGACCCTTCGGTGGAGTCGAACCGGTTCTCCCCTTTGGTGCTCATGGGGTCCCTGATTTTCACTTGCCAGCACTTATGAGGATACGCTTCCGGGAGATGGAATGTTGGCGGTTTGGCATTCAGTGGAGTTGCAGCCGAGGGGGGTGAAAAAAGCCAAGCCGGGGTTCGTGCGATCCCACCCTTCGCCGGAATTCGAAGAAGCAGGTCCTTCGACTCCCATCGCTGCGCTCCGGTCGCTCAGAATGACGGCCAGGATGGGGCACCCACATTTGTAGGGAGTGAAGAAAGGGCAATCCGAGGTTCGTGGTATCCCAGGTCCCCAAATGCGAGGGACCTGGGGCACCGACAGTCAGACAGATTGAAAACGCATAACTTATTGATTCCACAATAGCGCAAATAGCCAAGATCGCGCACAAGTTGAAGGCTGTGCCTCAATTTGCCACAAAAACCTTAGCCGCTGCCACACTAAGAGTGAGCGCAGAAACAAAACAACGGCTGATTGACCCTACACGCATGCGTCAGGAGCGGTTGAACAAGTGGTTGGACTTTGCGTCGGCTGGGAACTCAGGCCGGATTCGATAATTCAAGTACCAGACCCCAAACAGGAGCGTTAACGCAAGGCTTAGGGTGAACGTCGAGCCCTCCCGTTGGGCGTAATAGCGTGCGATTTGGTGTCGGGCAACCAAGGCTCCCGCGAACCAAAGTACGACAATTGCCAAACCAACCGCGTCAGACCACCGCTGATTTGTCGTCGGGTAGAACGCTGCCGCACATACACTCGTCAGAAGTATGAAGATGATTAGTACAAGCGGGGAGCGTGTCTTTGTATTTAGCCACGCCCCGAGGCAAACACCGATGGGGATGGCTGCGAGCCCTCCGGTGACGCTAAACATGAATATTATCCAGCCCAAGCTCAGGTGTGCTGTCCAAGGCAGCCCGCTTGAATCGAACAAGGAGATTCGCTGCTGCTGTGGCTGATGCGTTGGAGTCTCGCTCATAGAATTCACTTGCAGGATAACGCTTTGCAGTTCTTGCCGTAAGTACTTCGCAGAAATAGCGCTGTCGCAAACGGCGGAGCACAAAACTGCCACAAAAGTCTGAGCGTAATCTTCAATGCGCTCATCTTATTCAACTTGCGGCGCTATTGAGAAGTGGGGCACCCATTTCTCAGTTGAATTTGAAGCCGCTAGGCGGGAGAGCGCATGGTTTCGAGGGCCTTGGTGAGGTCTTTACCGAGGGTGGTCTGGGCTTCGGGGGAAAGTTTTTCGTCGTGGCTGGTGAGGTAGAAGACGTCGATGGCGGTTTCGCCTTCGGTGTCGATGAGCGCGACCTTGATGTTGCACTGATGGGTGGAGAGGGTGAGCGCGATCTGGCGGAGGAGACCGGGCATGTCCTGCGCGACCACCTGCAGCAATGTGGAGTGCGAGGAGGACTCAGAGTCAAATTCGAGCTTGGTGGCGACGTCGAGCTTGTAGCTGCCAGGGTGGTTCAGATGGCGGCGGGCGTTGAGCAACTGCTCGACGGAAAGCTTTTGCGCGACGACTTCGTGGACGTTGGCGAGAAAGCGGTCTTTCTCGGTGGGGTTGAGTTCGAGGGTGCGGAATAGATCGGTGAACTGAAAGCTGTCGACAATGACGCCGGCATCGTTGGAGTAGGCGCCGGCGCGAACGATGTTCATGCCCCAGGCGCTGAGGACGCCGGCCATGTCGGCAAAGAGGCGGGTGCGGTCGCGGGTGATGACGGTGAGGTCGTAGAGCTGGCGGCTGGGGCGCAGATCGAGCTGAACGTTGTCCTTGTCGAGGTTGAGCGCCATGAGGAAGTGATTGCGAATCTGCTCGGGCAAGCGGGTTTGCAGATAGCGCTGCGGGAGGCCCTCGAGAAATTGTCTGAGCTCGTCGTGCTGCGTGGGGGGAACCATGGAGCGGATGCGGTTGAGGAGGGTGGGATCGATGGCGGCGTGGTAGCGCGCCTCGTCGACCGAGCGGTCCATGAAGTTTGAAGTGGACATGTAGAACTGCCAGAGGTTCTCGGCCTTCCAGGGTGTGAGCGCGTCGGGGTTGACGGCCTTGATGTCGGCGAAGGTCATGAGGGTGAGCATCTTGAGCAGTTGCGGGTTGCCGATTTTGTCGGCGAAGCCGCGGACGTTGTCGAGGTCGAAGATGTCGCGGCGCATGGCTGCCGACATTTCAAGATGCAGGCGAATGAGCTTGAGGATGGACTCGCGCTCCTCGGCATCGAAGTCAAGGCGGGCGAGAAAGCTGTCGGCCAGCTCGACGCTCTGCTGCGCGTGCTCGCCGGCGCGGCGGCCTTTGCCGGTGTCGTGCAGGAGCAGGGCGAGGAAGAAGAGGTCGAGGCGGTCGATTTCCGGCAGGAGCTGGGCGAGGCGCTGCTCGTGCTCGCTGGAGGGCGTGCGCAAGCCGTGGACGTTGTCGATGACCAGGAAAGTGTGCTCGTCGACGGTGTAGCGATGGTAGCTGTCGCGGATGACGAGCGCGTCGATGCCGTGAAACTCGGGGATGAGCATCTCGAGGACGCCGAGCGCGTGCATGGTGCGGAGTGCGTGAGCTGCATGGGGGCCGAGAAGCACTTCGCGCAGAGCGTTCCAGAGGTAGGGACCTTCAGGGATGGCGATGGCGAGGACAGGAAGCGCGTCGGTGATGCGGTCTTCGGCGGCCTGGGAGAGCGTGTAGCCGTGCGTGGCCATGAGGGAGAAGATGCGCAGGATGGCTGCGGTGTCATTGAATTGCGCGCCGGGCTGAATTTCGATGCGGCCCTGGTCGAGGAGGAAGTCGGTTCCGGCGATGGGCGCGCGGCGGCGGCGGAACTGGCGATAGAAGCTGACTGGGGCGGGCAGATGCTCCATGAGCAGAGCGGCGCGGCGATAGATGACGCGGGCATGGCGGTAGTAGGTGCGCATCCAGTAGGAGGGATCGGCGGTGCCGCGGGTTTCAAGGCCGATAGAGCGGGCGGCGGCTTCATCCTGCGATTGCCAGTCGAGAGTGTTGTCGTCGCGGCCATGGCGGAAATGGAGGAAGCAGCGGGCGGCGGCGAGGAAATCGAAAGCGGCTTCGGCGTCGCCGCGCGCGCTTTGGAAGACGCCGCCGCGCTGGCGGGGCCACTCCTTTGTGGCCTTGAGATGGAAGAGGACGGCGAACCAGACGGCGAGCGAGTAGTCGCGCAGGCCGCCGGGACAGTCTTTCAGGTTGGGCTCGAGATGGAAGATGGTGTTGCCGAATTTGGCGTGGCGGGTGCGAGCGATTTCGCCGAGCTTTTGCGCGATGGAGTTCCACTCGCTGAGGAAGAGGCCGGGAAAAGTGATCTGGTGGAGCTGCTGGTAGAGCGGAAACTGGCCGGCGAGGAAACGGCGATCGAGAGTGGCGAGCGTGAATTCGAGATTGTCGGGGTCGAAGCGGCCGGATTCCTTGACGGTGCGGGAACTGGGGCTGGCGCGAAGACCGATGTCCCACATGCCCTGAATGATGGCGCGAACGGCTTCGCGGGACTGCTCCTCGGTTTTCTCGTCGGCGAAGGCGAAGAGGACGTCGATGTCGGAGTAGGGGAAGAGATCTTTGCGGCCGTAGCCGCCGAGGGCGAGGAGGGCGGCGTTCTGCGGAGGCAGGTCGGCGAAGCAGCGACGCCACATTTCGATGAGGATGCGGTCGACAACGGCGGAGCGGCGGCGGATGGCGGCGGTGCCGTCGCCAGTACGCTCACAGGTCTGGCGGACAAGCGCCATCTCCTTGAGATACTGCTCCCGAAGATCGTCAACTGCTAAAACGACTGGATTCATAGGAAATTGTTCGCGGGCCTGCCGAAGCAAGAAGGAATTGTTACAAGAATAAGCGATAAATGCCGGAAGCGGGAGATTTGGTGGGGTGACGAGGGGTTGAGGCCCGGGTGGGTGCTTTCCCCGGTCCCCAAATGCGAGGGACCGGGGGCACCCATTCTTTTGCAGGAGGTTGAGGGCGAGGGTCGTTACTTGACACGGCGGGCGTGACCACTGTCACGAAGGAAATCTCGCGGACGGACCTAGACTGCGGGCATAATGGCGGCATTTTCTCTTTCGGCCAGCGCCGGGGAGGCGCTTGTGCTGGGACTCGCAACGGGGCCGGTTTGCCTGGCGACGTGCGGGCCGGTGGTGGTGCCGTGAATGATGGTTCAGCCGCAGGGAGTGCGGGGTCACAGCCGGCAGTTGGGGTTGTTTCTGGCTGCGCGGCTGGCGGGGTACATAGTTTTCGCAACGGCGGCGTGGCTGGTGGGGTCGTCGATACAGCGTGCGTGGACCGGGCGGGCTGGGATCGGGCAGGCAGGCATCGGGCAATCCTGGCTGATGGGCTGGATTGAGGTGCTGCTGGCGGCGGCGCTGGTGGTGTACGCAGTTGGCTGGCCGCACAGGCGATGCGCTGCGGCGAAGGAAGCGCAGGGGCTGGTGCGGATCGGCGAGGGGCCGGGGCCGTTGCGGTCGGGTGCGCTGGCGCTGGGTTTTCTGACGGGGATCAATCTTTGCCCGCCGTTTCTTGTGGCTGGGGTGCGCGCGGCGCAGCTTGAGCATTTGCCGGCGGCGCTGCTTTTCTTTGTCTGCTTTTTCGTGGGAACCGCGGTGTGGTTTTTGCCGTTTCTTTCCATGGGATTTGTGCAGCGAACGCCGGCGGTGGTCACGGTTGCGCGGATGGTGGCTGTTTTGCTGGCGTGCTGGTATGGGATTTCCGGATTCTCCATCCTGATCGAGAGGACATTTTATGGCTAGTAGCTCCTCTACTCTTCGAGCCCCTGCACTTCGGGGGCCGGCGGCGCTTCGGCGGCCGAAGGCGTTTCGCGGCGTCGGACGGTCGATTCTGCTGACGCTACCGATCGCGCTGTGGTCGCTGCTCATGTTCATGGCGGCGTTTCAGAGAGCGGGCCGGGATGAGCGTATCGGCTCGGCTGTGGTCATTGTCTTCATGACTGCGCTCTTCTTCCTAATGATGCGGACGGGCGAGACATATCGCTGGCGGAGAATCTTCTTTGTCGCGTTAGGCTTTCTGTTTCCGTTCGGGTTTATTGCTTCACTGATCGCCGAGCGCGGCACGATGAGCATTCCCATCAGCCGCATGGTTTCGGGCGATACGCCGTTCTGCTTTATGGTGACGCCCACGATCATTCTGCCGGCGGCGTTCGCGAGGACGATCATCTTTCCGGGGTCGATTCTGCCGACAGCGAGCAATCCCCACTCGATCGCCATCATGATCGGAATCTGGTTCGCCATGACCCTGGTGCTGGGCAAGGCGTGGTGCAGCTACGCGTGCTTCTTTGGCGGAATCGAGGAGGGCTTTGCCGCGTTTGCCAAGCGGCCTAAGCTGCACCGATTCGTCGCCCGGTATAGCCACATCCTGCGGCTTGTGCCATGGGCCATTTTGGTCTTCGTAGTGCTGGTTTCCGCAGCGATCTTCGAGCCGGTCTATTGCATGTGGCTGTGCCCGTTCAAAGCGGTCACCGAGTTTCCGGCGGTGCGCAACGTGGAAACGGCGATCCAGATGGGGGTTTTCGTCGCGCTCTTTGTGGGGCTGGTTGTGGTGCTGCCTTATTTGACCAAGAAACGCACGCAATGCGGGTTCTTCTGCCCGTTCGGCGCGTTTCAATCGATCTTCAACAAGATCAATCTGTTCGAGATTCGATTCGACCGCACAAAATGCGTAGATTGCACGCTGTGCCAGACAAGTTGTCCGACGGTAGCGCTTTCGAAAGAGTCTATCGCCGAGGGAAAGACGCTGCTGAACTGCATGAAGTGCGGCGCATGCGTTGACGCCTGCAAGAAAGACGCGGCGGTGTGGCACCTGAAGGGCACTCCAGTTGCCGTGAAGCCGGAGCGCGCGCGGCTGCTGTTTCTCTACGGCGCGTGGGCGCTGGCCACGATGTTCGGCGGCAGCATTCTGGCCGGTTCGGTGTCCACCATGATTCATTGGCTGCCAGGGATGTGAAGGAGGAGCAACCATGCGAGCGCGCATTCTTTCGATTTTGGCCTACACGGGCGCAGGGCTTACGCTGATGATCGCCGTCTGTGTTCCGTTTGTGCTGATGGGCGTCTTCAGCAACGTGGTGGCGCACGCCGGGCTGCACATTGACGCGACTTACTCGGGCGGCACGATTGCGCGGACGATTCAGAGAAACGGCTACCGGATTGTGGTTTACCAACCGGTGCAGCCGCGACTGCTGGAGCGCGTCGAGCCATTCGTGCAGATTGTGTTTGAGCCGGCGGATTCGCTGCCGGCGCGGGTGAGCGACGAGGTCGATCTCGACGGCGACGGCCGGCCCGATGTGCGCGTGAGCTTCAGCGTCCCTGCCGATGCGAGCGCGAAGATGCGGGGCGACGTGACGGCTCTCAATGGAGGGGACGTTTCGCTCGCCGACGTGGCCGACGAATCGTTTTCGCGGATGGTGGTGCGGGCAGGAAACCAAATTGTGGTGCGCGTGCCGATGAACAAGGTAGTGGCCGGACGGTGAAGTTTTAGGCGAGTCAGCGAGTCAGCGAGTTAGCGAGTTCGCTGGTTCGCGAGTTGGCGGATTGGCGATCTAGCAAGTTGGCGGGTTCGCGAGTTCGCGAGTTGGCGCATGATGTCATTGCGGGAACGGCACGAACTTGTCGGCGCACGTGGCGGGTTCGCCTTCGGCGGGAGTTCCCTTGATGGTCGAGTCGTTCTTTATCAAATCAGGGCCGGCGGTTAATTGCAGATTCGTCGCACCGGGTCCCAGCGTAAGGTCCGCGTGATTCACTTCGTAGGTGTAGGCCGCCTGATCGACGATCTGGACGCCGTCGAGCGTGGCTGCGATGCGATGGGTCGGGTCGTAGCCGTTGAAGGTGATTTTGCCGCCGCCCGAGACGCGAACGTTGTGCAGCGTGATGCCGCGCATGGTGGGAGGCGAGTCGCCCTGAAGCGGACCGTTGGCTGAGTAGGCCGTATCGAGCGTGATCGGATTGGGCGAATTCCGAATGCAAACGTCGTCGTAGACAACGTCCTCGGTGAGTCCGCCGCGCGAGCCGTTGGACTTGATTCGGATGCCGTTGTCGGGGCCGTCGAGCGAGAGATCGAAGACGCGAATCTTGCTGACGCCGCCATTGGTCTCGCTGCCGATGGACATTCCGTGGCCCCAGTAGAAGTGGTCGTGGCTGATGGTGATGTTGGTTGCGCCGTCGGGACCGCCCTTGATGGCGACGTTGTCGTCGCCGGCGCGGATGAAGCTGTGGGTGATGGTGATGTTCCGGGCGCCGTTGCCGGGATCGACGCCATCGGTGTTGCGGGCGAGGCGCTGTGGCGTGTCGATCTTGAGCCCCCAGACCGTGAAGCCGTCGGCATGGTTGAAGACGACGTGAAAGTTGGGCGAGTTTTTGAGCGTGATGCGATAAAGCGTGAAGTTGCCGGAGTCATTGGCGACGATGAGGCGTGGAACCTGCTGCCCGCCTCCGGCGCGCGCCTGCTCGGCCAAGTCCCACCAGGAATACTCTGACCCGAGCATTTTCTCGCCGCCGCGGCCGTCGATGACGCCGTCGCCCATGATGGCCGAATCGGACGCGTGGTCGACAGAGATGAACGGCTTGCAGCCGCGGGGACGTCCGGGGTCCCCAACGACAGGTCCTTGTCGTTGGGGTGGGGGCGTGTGGCTGACAATGCCGCAACTGCCGGGTGAGACGGCGAAGAGAGCGGGATCGCGCGAGGCGAAAAGCGTGACGCCGACGCCGACAATAAGCGTGACGTCGGGGCGCAGCTCCAGCGGGCCGCTGAGGAACGCGTTGTTGGCCTCGTCGACGTGGAGCAGCACGGCGCGCCCTTTGCCGCACTTGTCTAAGGCTCGTTGAATCCGGAAGGTGTCGAGCTTTTGCTCGTCGGCCGGCGCGAGAGAGTGGCCACTGGCTTCTAATTGAGCGTCGAGCGTAGCGCAAAGCTGGGGGAAGAACGGCTCGAGGACGGTGCGTGTGTCCTGCGCGAAGAGGGTGAAGGCCTGGCAGAGCGGCAGGAGCGCGATGAGCGCGAGTCTGCGATTCAAGCTGTTTGCTCCTGGAGGCGGATGAGAAGCCGAAGCGATCGTCCCCTCTCAATAGAATAATTCGCCGGGCGAAGGTTCAACCGATCGGTTCGAGATAAAGGCTCAGGATTCTCCGGCTGCCTTCTCTTCGCGCCTCTCACTCAATTGGGGATCGAATGCCGCGAGCATCTCGTTGAATGAGGTGAACTGCGAAACGGGCAGCATTTCGAAGGCGATCGATGTGGCGATCATAATGCTCCTGCCATTGACTTCCATCACATGTTCGCGGCAGGTGGATGTGACACGAGCAATCTCCATGCGCACCGCGCCGAGCGGCATTTTTCGCCGGAGCACAGCCATCAGGACGTGCCTGCCGCAGTGGAAGAACCGATCTTCGGAGCGCAAAGCCTGCATGAGGAATTGGACTGCATTGTTCATGTAGTCGGCGGCCGCTTCCTCTCCATAGCGCTCCTCAATGGTTTGTAAGACGGTGAGCTTAAGCAAGACGACATAGACCTGGGGGTCGACTCCGAAGAGCGGAACGAGGAGATCTTTGACCTTTGACGGTCCGGGCAGGCCGGTGGGGCTCTCGATTTGATCCCATCGGCAGTTATCCTGGGAATCGCGATCGGACGGTGGACGTTCCAGGTCGAGGGCCTTCTTGACCAGTTCCTTTTCGGCGACGACCGACCGGTATTGAGCCAGCCCGAGGTTGATGGCGTTTACGAGGTCCTCCTTTCTGCATGGCTTGGTGAGAAAGCGGAAGATGTTGCCTTCATTGATGGCGTCGATGGCGGCGTGCATGTCAGTCTGCCCGGTGAGCAACATTCTTACGGTTTCCGGGGCCTTTTGACGTATTTTGGCCAGGAATTCGGCGCCGCTCATACCCGGCATGCGCATGTCGGAGATGACGACAGCGAAGGGGCCGTCTTGCTTGATTGCGGAAAGTCCCTCCTGCCCGCCCAAGGCTACGGTGACTACGAACTCCTTGCGGAGCAGCTGCTGGAAGCCTTCGAGGATCCCTGGGTCGTCATCAACGAAGAGGATTTTGTCGACCATCGCTCCCCCATGCAATGTCATCTCAACCTGGCGCCGAATGCCCCGCGCGTTTTTTGCCCGGCGCTTCAGGGGCAAGATCGTCCCCGGTTTGGGGGATCGGTCACGCCCGCCGCTCACGCCAGCCGTTCACGCCGGCCGTTTGCACTGTTGCCAGCCGTTCACGCTGCCGCGGTGCGCTCAGCGGCGACAAATCGAAGCAGAGGCTCGATCAGCTTATCGGCAGGTAGCTCGCAAGCGATCAGGCAATTCCGATGCCCCCGGTCGGGATGCCGGACGGGAGCGGCCAGCGATTCACCTAAATCGCGGTTTGTGCCGATGAACGACGAAGCCAGAAGCCGCGATTGCGGGTTGTGCCTGTTTAACACACCGCTCTATAGAACAGCCTGGGCGGAGCCAGCGGCGGCAAGAGCCGCGATCTCCAGGAATCATCCGGCAGCGGCGGAGAGGAATGCCAACGATGCGACGGATTCTGCCTTCTTCAGGAATGAGATTCTCCGGAACAATGAAATTGAGCCTGGCCGTGGTCGTGCTGGGGGCGGTGGGGATCCTGGCAAGCATGCAGTGGACTGTGTACTCGGTGCACAGGCACGTCGGCACTGCATCGCAGTGCGTTTTCCCGGCGGCGCTGGAAAGCCAGCGAGCGGGCACCGCGTTCGAGAGAATGAACCACGATTACAGCGACGCCTTTGTGATGCAGGACAGCGCATCGCTGGCCAGCGCGGGACAAGAGGCCGGAACGGTGATGGCATCGCTGGACCGCGCCGCGAAGTTCACGGCATTCAACTCCGCCCGGCACGAACAGATTCTTTCGCTGCTCAGCCGCGTGACGAGCCTGCAGGCGCGATCGAAGATCGAATACGCGGCGGGCGCGGAGAACAACGGGAATGCGCCGAGCCAGCAGGAGCTGGCAGACTTGTCGCGGGAAAATAACTCCGTCAAGGCGGCGCTGGAGGCATTGCAGGACGACCTGGCGGGCGACTTCAAGAGCGAACTGGCTTTGATCGACACACTTCTGACCGTTGAGGGAATGCTGCAGGTATTGGTGTTTGTCGGGGTAATTGCCGCGTTGTTCTTTGGGATCCGGTCGTTGATCAAAGTGACCGTGCAAAGGCGGGAAGACGAGATCTTGCGCGAGGCTCACTCGGTTCAAGAGGCCGAGCGCAACATGCTCCGCGCATTGATCGACAACATGCCGGACTTCATGTACGTGAAGGATCGAGAGAGCAGATTCATCGTGGCCAATACCCACGTGGCGCACGCGGTCGGGGAGGACTCGCCGGAGAAGCTGCTGGGCAAGACGGACCTGGATTTTTTCCCGAGGGAGAGTGCGGCAGGCTTCTTTGAGGACGAACAGAACATCATTCGTTCCGGGGAACCTATTTTCAACCGCGAGGAGAAGAGCGTCGACGCGGCGGGAAACGAGTTCCACATCCTCACGACGAAGGTTCCATTGCGGGATAGCGAGGGCAAGGTGATCGGCATCGCGGGAGTCGGCCGCGACATCACCGCGCGCAGAACAATGGAGGATGCTCTGCGGGAGGCGGAACGGAAGTACCGGGGAATCTTCGACAACGCCATCTCGGGCATTTTCCAGAGCACACCGGACGGCCGGCTGTTGAGCGTAAACCGATCCATGGCGGCAAACTTCGGCTACGATTCGCCGGAAGAGATGATGGCAAGTGTCGCGAACGTTTCCCGTTTGTATGTGCATCCAGGATGCCGCGACGAGTTCAGGCGGCTACTGGACGAAGAGGGATCGGCGCAGAATTTCGAAGCCGAGCTTTATCGCAAAGACGGAAGCAAGACCTGGATAGCGATGAGCGCCTGGACGGTGGTTGAGAACGGCGTAGCGATCCGGTACGAAGGAATCGGCGAAGACATCAGCATGCGCAAAGAGATGGAGATTGCGTTGCGGGAGGCGGAGCAGAAGTATCGGGGGATCTTCGATAACGCCATTATCGGAATTTATCAATCGACTCCGGAAGGCCGGTTCATGAGCATGAATTCCTCACTGGCCGCCAGCCTCGGCTACGACTCGCCGGAGGAGGCGCTGGAAAGTATTACGGACATTGGGCGCCAATGTTATGTCGACCAGAAGCGCCGCGACGAGTTCAAGCGTGCGCTCGAGGAGGAGGGTTCGGTCAAGAATTTCGAATGCGAGTTCTATCGCAAGGATGGAAGCAAGTTTTGGCTGGCGATGAGCGCACGCGGGATTCGCAAGAACGGCGAAGTGGTGCTTTATGAAGGCATGTACGAGGACGTGACCGAGCGCAAGGCGCTTCGGGAGCAGCTTCTGCAGGCGCAGAAACTGGAATCGGTGGGCCAGCTTGCGGCCGGAATCGCGCACGAGATCAATACGCCGACGCAGTACATCGGGGACAACGTGCGCTTCCTGAAGGATGCATTCGAGGATCTGAAGAGCCTGCTGAGCAGCTATGAGCGGTGGTTTTCGGCGGCCGGGAAGAATGGGCTTTCCAGCGCGCTGCTTGAGGAAGCGGCTGCGGCGGTGGACAAGGCCGACGCCGGCTATCTGCTGGAAGAAATCCCCAAGGCCATCGACCAGACACTGGAAGGCGTGAGCCGGGTGGCCGCGCTGGTGAGTGCGATGAAAGAGTTCTCGCATCCGGACACGAAAGAAAAGTCTCCATTGGACCTGAACCGGGCCATTGCGAGCACGATTACGGTGGCGCGGAACGAGTGGAAATACGTGGCCGATCTGGAGACCGAATTCGATTCTTCGCTGGCCGCGGTTTCCTGTCATCCGGGCGAGTTCAACCAGGTGATTCTGAACCTGATCGTCAATGCCGCGCATGCCATCGCAGACGTCGCCCGGGCGGGAGGTCCGCAAAAGGGAAGCATCAAAGTGCAGACGCGGAGTTGTCCGGAGTGGGCCGAAGTCCGCATCCGGGACTCAGGCACGGGGATCCCGGAAAAGCTGCGCACGCGCATCTTCGATCCCTTCTTCACGACCAAAGAGATCGGCAAAGGAACCGGGCAGGGACTGGCCATCGCGCGCTCGGTTATCGTGGGCAAACACGGCGGAAGCCTGGACTTTGAAACCGAGGAGGGAAAGGGCACCACTTTCATCATTCGCCTTCCTTATGACGGCAAGGCCCTACCCGCAAAGGCGGTGGCGGCATGAAGCGCATCCTGTTCGTGGACGATGAAAGCAGGGTTCTGGATGGACTGCGCCGCATGCTTTATGCGGAGCGAAAACGATGGGACATGCAGTTTGCCCTGGGCGGACCAGCCGCGTTGGACGCGTGCGAGGCGGGAGCTTTCGACGTGGTGGTGTCGGACATGCGCATGCCGGGAATGGATGGCGCCACACTTCTGGGCCATATTCGCGACCGTTATCCGAGCAGCGCGCGCGTGATCCTGAGCGGATACTCCGAGCCGGTCCTGGCGACCAGGGCGGTTTCAGTAGCGCACCGGTTTTTGGCCAAGCCGTGCGACGCGACCGAGCTTCAATCGACCATCGAGCGCCTTTGCGCGCTACAGGATTTGTTCTGCGCGCCGGAGTTGCGAAAGATCGTTGGAACCATTGGACAATTGCCTTCGCTCTCGATTACCTACAGATCGCTTACGCAGGCGGTGATGGACCCGGACGTATCCGTGGAGAAGGTCTCGGACATCATCGAGCAGGACGTGGCCATGGCGGCCAAGGTGCTTCAGCTTGTAAACAGCGCGTTTTTCGGGCTGGCGCAGAGAGTGACGACGCTCGAAGCCGCAGTGGGCTACCTGGGAATGGAGACCATCAAGAACCTGGCGCTGGCCTCAGAGGCCTTCAGGGTGTTTGTGCCTCACCCGCATATTCCATTGTCAGAGTGCGAGGCGATCCAGCGGCACGCGCACCGCACAGCCGCGATTGCCGCCGTGCTCCCGTTGGAGCGGGAGACGCGCGACGCGACTTTAGTAGCCGCTCTGCTCCACGACGTTGGCAGCCTCATCCTGGCCGGCAAGATGCCCGATGCGTTTTGCGATGCGCGGAAGCTGGCCGCGGAGCGCGGATGCAAGGTGTTTGAAGCGGAGGAGGAGTTGCTGGGAACTTCGCACGCCGAGATCGGCGCCTACCTGCTCGGGCTGTGGGGCTTGCCTAACATTGCCGTCGAGGCCATCGCGCACCACCACCGTCCCGGCCGCATCACGCACTCCGAATTCGATTGCACGGTAGCCGTCTATGTGGCGGACCTGCTGGAGGAAGAGCTGGACGCTCATTGGCAAGTCGCAACAGGGCTGGAGATCGCAGAGCCAGATCGGACGTGCCTGGAGACGCTGGGAGTTTTGCCCCGGATTTCAGAGTTCCGCGAGCGCGCGGCGCAGGCTCGTGTTTGAAGGCACGGCATCGTAGCGGATTGCGGGGCATATGGTACGCGACCCACCCACTGGGTGGGTACCCCGGTCGTGCCCTGACACTTCGTGCTCTTCCGACGCAGTTTTTCCGCCGCCGGGCTAGAGCGCGTTTTCGCCGCGCTCGTCGTTGCGGATGCGGATGGCCTCGTCGATGCGGGTGATGAAGATTTTGCCGTCGCCGATGCGGCCGGTGCGGGCAGCGCCTTCAATGGCCGCGACCGCCTTATCCTTCATATCGTCGTGAATCACCAACTCGATCTTCACTTTGGGCAGGAGGTCGACGGTGTATTCGCGGCCGCGATAGAACTCGGTGTGGCCCTTCTGGCGGCCGTGGCCCCGGGCTTCGAGAATGGTCATGCCTTCGATGCCCGCTTCAAGCAGCGCATCCTTCACGGCATCCAGTTTTGAGGGTTGGAGAACAGCTTCAATCTTCAGCATAAACAGAGAATCCTCGTTCGATAGCGTAACAGGCGGGGCGGGTGGTTCGCCGCCGCCGCCTCAAGAAATTTGCCTTGCGAACTGCCAAGGCACCGATCAAAAACCGATCAAGTATTGAAATCGTACCCTTCTTCGCCGTGTTGCGAAAGGTCGAGTCCCACGGCCTCGTGCTCGGGAGCGACGCGGAGGCCCAGAATCTTGTCCACGGCGAAGAGCAGGACCAAGGTTCCCACGATGGAGATTCCCCAGGCGATGCCTACGCCAGCGAGTTGATTGAGGATCTGGCTCCAATGGCCGTCGATGCCGCCCGTGGGCACGCCCTTGCCGTAGATGGGATTGATGACGCTGGCGGCAAACACGCCGGTGAGGATCGCGCCCAGAGTGCCTCCCGCGCCATGAACGCCAAAGGCGTCGAGGGAATCGTCGTAGCCGAAGCGGGACTTGACCTGGAAGACCATAAAGGAGCAGAAGAAGCCGGCGGCGAGACCGATGAACAGCGCGGACATGGGCTGTACGAATCCGGAGGCCGGGGTGATGGCGACGAGGCCGGCGACCGCGCCGGAAATTGCGCCCAGAGCCGTGGGCTTGCCATTGTGAATCCACTCGAAAATGGTCCAGCCGAGAGCGGCGGTGGCAGTGGCGAAGTGCGTGTTGACGAAGGCGCTGGTGGCCAGCGGGCTGGCTCCGAGGGCGCTACCTGCATTGAAGCCGAACCAGCCCACCCACAGCAGGCAGGCGCCAATGAAGCTGAGCACGAGGGAGTGGGGCGGCATGGCGGTTTGCGGGTATCCCAGCCGCTTGCCGAGATAAAGCGCGCAGACCAGCGCCGAGACGCCGCTGGTGATGTGGACAACCGTTCCGCCGGCGAAGTCGAGTGAGGGAATGTGGCCGGCCGTTGCATTCAACAGGCCACCTACGCCCCACACCATATGCGCCATGGGGCAGTAGACAAAGAGCGACCACAGCGAGAGGAATAGGGCCATCGAGCTGAACTTCATGCGCTCAGCAAACGCGCCGGTGATGAGCGCCGGCGTGATGATGGCGAACATGAGCTGGTAGATCATGTAGGTCTGCTCAGGAATTGTGGCGGCGTAGTCCGGGTTGGGGTCGAGCGAAACGCCGCGCAGGAAGAGGTGCTCGAATCCTCCTACGAACAAACTGCCGTGGCCAAAGGCCAGCGAGTAGCCGACAATGGCCCAGAGAATCGTGACCAGGCCAATCATGGCGAAGCTTTGCATCATGGTGCCGAGGATGTTCTTGCGGCGCACCAGCCCGCCGTAGAAGAGCGCCAGGCCGGGGCCGGTCATGAGCAGCACAAGAGCTGCCGAGGTGAGCATCCAGGCGTTATCGCCGGCGGATTGAGCGCTGGCGACCGATTGCTGCAGGGCGGTGATTTGCGCCTGAGTTGCCGGGGCCTGCGCAGTCGCGTTGGAGCCAATGGCCGGGGCCACGGCCAGCGCGAGGTGTGCAGGGAGTGCGAATAGGAACAACAGCTTCAAGGAACGAGAGAGCATAGGGTCTTCCGGTTCAAATTTGTGCGCGCAAGGCGCGGATAAAAACTGTGAAAGCGGAACAACTGGCGATGGAAAGCCAGCCTACGGTGCAAGGTCCAGGCGGCTGCGAGGCGGCAAGAGAGCCCGCCGGACAGAATCATATCGAAGATCACTTTTGACTTTCGTATCATTTTCATAAAGAAGAGGAAATAACGCAAGTTCCTATGGTTTCCTTCTTGCTTTTTCGTGCGCTGAGTTTCGTTGGGCAGCCTGGGACTGGATTCCGGGCGCGTGAGCCATCGAGAACGCACCAAGCGAGGCTTTAGGGCTCATTCAAGAGTGTTTATCTGATCAATTCTGATCATTCCTGTTGGCGGGAGGGAGTTATATTAGGCTTATGGCGGCTTCGACGGAGCGTGACCGTTATCTTTTTGGCGCGCTTGAGAGCAGCGCGAAAAACCGCATCAAGGTGGGCGAAGCGAACTACGGCTACGAAGAGCCGGAGGGCGTCCTGCTCACTTCGATGGATTTCGCGGTCAACTGGATTCGCAAAAACTCGGTATGGCCCATGACGTTTGGTCTGGCGTGCTGCGCTATCGAAATGATGTCGATGGGCGCGGCGCGCTTCGATATTGCTCGCTTTGGCGCGGAGGTCTTCCGGCCGTCTCCGCGGCAATCGGACCTGATGATTGTGGCGGGGCGCGTGTCACAAAAGATGGCCCCGGTGCTGCGCCGGCTCTACGACCAGATGCCTGAGCCCAAGTGGGTGATCTCCATGGGCGCGTGCGCCACGTCGGGCGGAGTGTTCAACAACTACGCGCTGCTGCAGGGCGTGAACCAGGTGGTTCCGGTGGATGTGTATGTTCCGGGGTGTCCGCCGCGGCCCGAGCAGCTTATCTACGCGATCTCACTTTTGCAAGAGAAGATCCAACGCGAGCCCCGCAGCCTGCTGAAGACGCTGAACGCAGAATGAGCCCCTACTAATAGAGGGCGGAATTCCTTGACAGAACCTGTATTGATCACTCACGGCGGCCCGAAGAGCGTGCGCTCTCAAGCCGCCATGAGACTGCTTGCGGAAAGAATCATGGGATGTGCCCAGCAGAGTTCTTTTCTGCTGGGTCTTTGACGGTGAATCGAAGATCGAGGGCTGCGCACGCGGTGCGAAGCTGAAAGGAGGGAACGTGAGTTCCTTTTTCAATCTGTTTTTTGAACCAAGCATCAACGAAAATGTGGAGCGTAAGAGCATGTATTCGCGAACTCTGAAGTCCGTTTTGTCTGTCCTGGCATTGGCATGTTTTGCCCTCGTGCCCATGGGGTGCAAGAAGGCCCCGCCGATCACATTGGCGTGTAACGCCAGCGCTCCTACTGTCTACCCCGGCGATCCATTGACCCTTACGGCTACGGCCGCGTCGGTGGACACGAACAAGAAGAACAACGTCATTTACAGCTGGAGCGGGGACGGCGTAACCGGCAATGGCACTTCAGCCACCGTGAATACAGCTTCTCTGGCTCCCGGTTCGTACACTGCCAAGGCTGACGTGAAGGAAGGCAAGAAGGGCAAGGAAGGTTTGAAGCCCGGACAGTCCGCCGAATGTTCTGCCGCATACGCGGTGAAACAATTCGAGCCGCCGACAATCAGTTGCTCGGCCAGTCCCAGCACCATCAAGCCGGGTGACTCCGCGACCGTCACGGCGGTGGGCATGAGTCCGCAGAACCGTCCGCTGACCTATAACTACACGGCCACGGCGGGCACGGTGACGGGCACCGGGACGACTGCGGCGTACTCCTCGGCGGGCGCGCCGACGGGAGCGGTAGGGATCACGTGCGGCGTTTCAGACGACAAGAATCAGATGGCGTCTGCCAGCACGACCGTGACCATTCTGGCTCCACCGCCGCCTCCTCCGGCACCCAAGACGCAGGCGCTTTGCTCGATCAGCTTTACCAATGACCCCAAGCGCCCGACGCGCGTGGACAACGAAGCCAAGGCGTGCCTGGACCAGGTGGCTCTGGACCTGAAACAGCAGGTAGACGCCAAGGTAGTGGTGGTGGGCGAGTCGACAGCCGACGAGAACGCCAAAACGGCCAAAGAGCAGAAGTACGCCGCGCATCACAAGCACGCCACGGTGGACCAGTTTGCTGCGGAGCGTGCGGTGAATGCGAAGGACTACCTGGTGACGGAACAGGGCATCGACGCTTCGCGCATCAGCGTGGCCACGGGAACGACCGACGGGCAGACGGAGGAGAACTACCTGGTGCCCTCGGGCGCAACATTCAGCTCCGACGTGACGGGTACGACGCCTGTGGATGAGACGGCGGTGAAGCCGCAATTGCGCAAACCGCTGGTGCAACGTTACCAGCCGAGAAAGGCCGCGCAATAGCCCGGGTGGCCTGCGCAGCGTGACAAGAATCCGCGAGCCCTTCCTGCACAAGGCGGGGCTCGCGCAACCTGAAACTGTGTTCCAGTGGAGCGAAGAGGCTGACCCGTGCACAGCATGGGTCAGCTATTTCGTTTTTGTGGCCAGAATTGTCTATTCTTGAAAGAGATGCGTGGGAGCTTCCTGTCAGAATGATCGGTTTGCGGGGTGATCGGGATCAATGGCGCCGGATTGGGGTTCCGGCCCGGGCGATCTTTTCTTTTGGATTGTTGCTGGGAGCGGTGTGCCTGCCGGCGGAGAACGCGTGGACTGTCGTGGGTCCGGCGGGCGGAGATGCGCGGGCGTTTGCGGCGTTTCCGGGGCAGCCGAAGCATCTGCTGCTGGGCACGACCAATAGCTGGCTATACGAGTCGATGGACGAAGGCGGAAGCTGGCACCGGCTGGCAAAGTTGGGCAGCGACGATGGGTTCGTGCTCGACAGCATTGTGGTGGACTCCGCGGACGCGGCGACGATTTATGTTGGCGCGTGGAAGAACTCCGTGGACGGCGGACTGTGGATCAGCCACGACCGCGGAAAGAGCTGGAGTGAGCCGGCAAGGCTCAAAGGCCAGCCGATTCATGCGCTGGCGCAGGCGCCTTCCGATCCGCGCATTCTGTATGCGGGAACACTGGAAGGAGTTTTCCGGTCGAGCGACGGCGGAGCGACGTGGGCGCAAATCAGTCCGCCGGGCAGCCACGAGATTCATGAGATTGAATCGCTGGCGGTGAGCCCCGACGACGCTGACACGGTTTACGCGGGAACCTGGCACCTGCCATGGAAGACGACGGACGGCGGCAAGACCTGGCACAACATCAAGCAGGGACTGATTGTCGACTCGGATGTGTTTTCGATCATCGTCGACCCCGAGCATCCGCACACGGTTTACCTGAGCGCGTGCAGCGGAATCTACAAGAGCGAGAACGCGGGGATTCTCTTCCGCAAGATCCAGGGCATTCCGTCGGAAGCGCGAAGGACGCGGAGCCTGAAGCAGGATCCGGAGAAGCGCGATGTAGTGTACGCGGGAACGACTGAAGGCCTCTACAAAACAGAGAATGCCGGCAAAACTTTTGAGCGCATGACGGACGCAGACGTGGTGGTGAACGATGTGTACGTCGATCCCTGCAATTCGAATCGCGTGCTGCTGGCTACCGATCGCAGCGGCGTGCTGGAAAGCGAGGATGGGGGCGCGACGTTTGCGCCATCGAACCAGGGAATATCGGAGCGGAAGGTCGCGGCGGTTCTCGTCGACCGGGACAATCCGGAGCTGCTGTACGCGGGCGTGGTGAACGACAAGAAATATGGCGGCGTGTTCCGCTCGAGCGACAGTGGCGCACATTGGGAGCAATTGGGCACGGGCCTAGACGGGCGCGATGTGTTCTCGCTGGCAGAGACGAACTTGGGCCAAGTGGTTGCGGGAACGGGCCATGGAATTTTCGTGCTGGACGACGCAGGAAATCCAGCAGGGGTGGGCGATCCGCCTGCGGCAGGCGGCGGGACAAACGCAGCGACTGCGAGAGGAACGGCGACGCCGGCGAAGGGTGGTTCGGCTGCGGCGGCGGCGAGTGGATCGACAGATGGGCCGGGCGCTGCGCCTGCTGGTTTAACGTGGGAGGCCCGGAACAACATCGTAAACACGGTGGGGAAGACGATCATCGAAACGCACATGCGCACGAAGGTCAACATCGAGAAGCAAGCGCAGGCGCCGACGATCGAGTTGGAAAGTCCGGTGAATGCGCTGGACGTTTCAGGCGATGTGTGGGTGGCGGCGACGGGATACGGCATTGTGACCAGCCGCGACCAGGGTGCAAGCTGGCAGGGCGGGCCGGTAATGGGCGAGGGCGATTATTTATCGGTGACCGTGAAGGGCGATACGATGGCCGCGGCTCGCGCCGACGGCGTGGTGCTGTCCAAGGACGCGGGGCAAAGCTGGTTGCCGATGGGATTGCCGACGATGCTCACGCGGATTCATCGCGTGGCGTTTTCGCCGGACGGCACGCTGTGGCTGGGCGCGCGCGAAGGCGTTTACTATAGCCGCGACCTGGGCAAGACATGGATGTGGATTCATCGGCTGCCGTTTCGCGACGTGGACGATCTGAGTTACGACGCAGAGTCGAAGAGAATTCTGGTGAGCTCGCGCGCGAGCGATGAGGTGTATGCCATCGATCCGAAAACGATGACGTGGGATTGGTGGCAGACGGGCTACGATATCGTTCTGATCCGCGCGGCCGGCGACCGGCTGGTGGCTGCTTCGCTCGATGACGGAGTTCTGGTGGGGCCGAAACTGAGCGGTGCCGAGAAGAGTTCCGCTGCGGGCGCGAAGCCGTAACGACAATCTACAATCGATCGACTTCCGGCGGCGACACACGCGTGCGTTTACTGCACATTGAAGGATTTGTCGACGATGGCGTTGGGATCGCTGCCAGTGGGGAGCAGTGTGAAGAGCGATTGCGAGGCAATGCGGACAACGGCCACGTCGGCGGAGCGGCGATCGGCGACGAACAAAAGGTGTCCGGCAGACGAGAATGCAAACGCCGCGGGGCCGTCGCCAACGGAAATGGAGCCGATGCGCTTGCCGTCATCAATCGAGTACACGGTGACTTCCTGCGAGCGATCGTTGGCCACGTAGAGCAGAGAGTTGTCGCGAGAGACAATCCCGCGGATGGGAGTGTTGCCGATCATGTAGGTGTCTCCGACCTCATCGGTGGAGTTGTAAATCTCTGAGACGGAGTCGGAGAGGGAGTTGGAGACGAAGATCTCGCCGCCGTCGGGTTTCAGCGCAAGATCGACGGGCGCGCGGCCGACGTCCATGAGCGTTTCAAGACGGTCGGTTTCGGCGGGGTGGGCATCGGGCTCGGCGAGCGCGACGACCATTACCTGACGACCGGCCGAGCAGGGCAGGAAGGCCTTCGAGGAATCGGAAACGATGACGACCTCGGAAGCGCCGGGGCAGCTCGGAAACGAGGCGCGCACTTTGCCGCTGGCCGCATCGATGATGGTCGCCGCGTTTCCAAGGAGGTTGGCGACCACGAGGGTTTTGCCGTCGGGAGTAAGACGCGCGGCAACTGGCTGGTCGCCGGCGGCGATCTGCGCGATTTCGCGGCGAGCCGTGAGATCGATGACGGAGACGGAGTTGGAGACGGAGTTGGCGATGTAGGCGACGGTTCCGGCGGAGTTGAGGTCGATGGAGACGGGCTGGCGGTGAAGCGGGATGGTGGCGACGACCGCGTTGTGCTCGGCGTCGATGACTGAGAGCGAGCCGTCGGCCGGTGCGGCGCCTGAGTTCACGACATAGATTTCATTGCGTGTGGGGCTGGCGGCGACGGCAACCGGATTGTGGCCGACGGGCAACTCGCGATCTACGCGGACGTTGACGACGTCGAGCACCGTGACGGTGTCGCTGCCTCCGTTGGTCACGTAGACGTATTCGCGATAGTTCGGCGGGTACTGGGGAAAGTCGTGGGGACGGCATCCGGCGAGGGTGAGAGCGAGAAGGGCGGCCGCGAGGCGAGCCGGTCTCAAAACACTCGATCTGCGCGAACTTTCCACTGTCCGTTCACTCGCCCGCAGCGGCGGGAACGGAGACGCCTCGCGTGAGATGGCGACCGACGACTGGCGCAATTTTTTCGAGCTCGGTCATCATGGTTGCGAATTGCGCGGGGTAGAGCGACTGCGGCCCATCGGAGAGTGCGCTCTCGGGGTGGTTGTGCACTTCGACCATCACGCCGTCGGCCCCGGCGGCGATGGCTGCGCGCGCCATGGGCAGGACGCTGTCGCGGCGGCCGGTTCCGTGGCTGGGATCGACGAGGATGGGCAGGTGGCTGACGTGGTGCAGCGCGGGGACGATGCTCAAGTCGAGCGTGTTGCGCGCGTGATCGGCGAAGGTGCGCACGCCGCGCTCGCAAAGAATCACTTCGTAGTTTCCCTCGCTCATGACGTACTCGGCGGCCATCAGAAATTCTTCGAGAGTAGCGCTCATGCCGCGCTTGATGAGCACGGGCTTGCGCAGCCGGCCAGCTTTCTTGAGCAGCGAGAAGTTCTGCATGTTGCGCGCGCCGATCTGGACTACGTCGGCCCACTCGGCAACGAGGTCGAGGGTTTCGTTGTCGAGCGCCTCGGTGACGATGCGGAGGCCGAATTTGTCTCTGATTTCGGCCATGATTTTCAGCGCTTCAAGGCCGAGGCCCTGAAAGGCGTATGGAGACGTGCGCGGCTTGTACGCGCCGCCGCGGAAGAACTGCGCGCCGGATGCGGCGATTTCGGATGCGATGGCAAAGGCCTGGTCTCGAGTTTCGATGGAGCATGGGCCGGCGATGACGGCGAGATTGCGGCCACCAATAGCGGCGTTGGAGCCGGCAAAGCGCACGACGGTGTCTTCCTCTTTTACGTCGCGGCTGGCAAGTTTGTAGGCTTTGGAGACGCGAATGACTTCGGCAACGCCGGAGAGCGATTCCAGATTGCCGCGATTGGCCTCGCCCTGATTGCCGGTGATGCCGATAGCGGTGCGCTGTGCTCCGGGAAGGGGATGGGGACGGAAACCCATCTCGACGATGTGGTCGCAGACGGCCTGAATCTCCTCTGGCGTAGCCTGCGCTTTCATGACGACTAACATGGCCGGTCCTCGAACCATCAGTCTACCGGGTGGAGGAAAGAAGGGCAATTTCTGGCGGTGAAAAGGTTTGGACTTGAGAGGCGCTAGGCGTGGCAAATACGCTCCAGGAGGCAGTGTTGCGCCGCTGAATCAAAGGTGATCGTGAACTGGTCGAAAAAACCCGTCGTGCCGAGCAGTCCGGCCAAGGGCAAGTTCTCTTTGAAGGCTGCTGTGATTTGGACAGGACCGCCGGGAATGTAAAGCGCTATAGGATGCAGCCACGACTCCTCTCGGCCGCCAATCCCACTCGTCATTTCTCTTCTTCGAGACTTCAGGTCGATTCCTAAATGCGCGGCGATATTCGCATGAAAAAGGCAACGCGTTGCTCCCGAGTCAATAACGGCCTCAAACCGCTTTGTGCGAGGCGCATTGCGCCCTGGGAGCGCAATCTGAACGTTCATTGCAGCCCAGTAAAGATACGAGCCGAGACCATCCGGGAATATCCGATATGGAATTACCGTGCTCAAGACTAGACCGAGAAAGACGACCACTCGGATGGCGTCCTAAGGATGACCGCCTCCGTTTCGCCAGCCGCGTCCGCTTTTTCAGAGACTTCGCTGTAGTCGTCTCCCACAGCAACAAGACGTGACTCATCCTCGGAGAGAGCAATCCACTCGTTAAGGGGCGCCGATTGCAGTATTTCCAGGCGAATTTTGTTCTCTGGCGACATTTGGGCTCACCTCTTGCTTAGACGCTCCACCGTATACATCGGATTCTTCGGTGTCAACATTAAACCATATTTCCAGCTAATTCTCTGTGTCGATGGTGGGGGTCCGCAGGAGCCGCGCCATTTGGGGGGCTGGCGGAAGAAGCGGTTTTATAACAACGCAGATCAGGGAAGAGGGTTCACAACGCAGGTCGAAGAAAGGTTGTAACAACGCAGATCAGGGGTGAAAACTTTCGGAGCAAGAGCGGCAGAGATTATTTTGATTTGGATTCGTCTGTGAATTCGGTTGAGCAATTCGCCGCCACGATGGCGGGAGCGATGACCATACCGATAAATGCAAGAGCAATCAAGAAGTCATGCATGATATCTGTCCCCAATCGGCGCTCAGCGGAATTCGGAACTCAGCCGGTAAAAGCCCCTGCGGCCTACTCACCTTCTAACGAGGACGAGGCACCGCAACGCGAGAGTCCAAGGCCCAAACTGATTGCCGAAGAACCGCTGTGCAGCCGATCTACAAATGCATCATCGACGGTATGAGAGGAATCTTGAATAGCACGAAAAGCTGGAAAGATACGCGGAAGTGGTAGAGGGGTCACTCGTCGGAGAGTTACGAACGGAGCGGCAGAATGCTGGGCGGGGCGAGGATCACGATAAGTCGTGACGGGGAGCACAAGGGCGTGTGACAACGAGGCGAGATCGGGTAGTGTCTTAATTAAAAGGGTTGAGGCTCACCAATGACTTTTCATTTACGGGACGGAAGGCCAATCTCGGAGGTTCTGCAAGTTGCGTTTCCTAGAGAGACCACACGCCATGTTCGCTGATTGCTGCGTGCATAGCATCTGGAGCAAGATCCAGTTCCCCGGGCCATGTCACGGCACCGTACTCGATCGTCACCTGGGCGAAAAGAGACTGGTCGAGAAGCGCCGCGAAAACTCCTGCTTGCGGGGAGTGCACCAACCGGGCCATGTCGACCATGCCTGTCGAGCCGTCGGCAAATGTTACCCGTAGCCGAAACTCCGGAAGAGCCTCGACATCCGTTACGCGCCATGGGGATCGGGGTGCGATCTCCTCAACTAGAGCAGCGGGCGAATTTTGCTCGGCGTCTGATTCTGTACGCATAGTTCCCAATCCCTCATCGGTTCATCGCGATGTTGTTGTGCCCACTCTACGCCCGGCAAAGTCAAACAATGTGGGGCCCTTTCTCACTCTTCGATTGATCTGCCTTGCCCCTATTGCTTTTGCGATTGCCACTTGACGAAGAGCCAAGCGGCGTAGCCGAGCTGGATGGCCCAGGTGACGGTGTAGGCGGCTCTCGTATAGAGGTGATTGAGTGTGGCGACGATCGCATCGTGTTCTGCAGTGGACATGTGCAGCCGCCAGTCGAATGGGGGCTCGGGCGGCGCGGTAAGGACGAGGTACCCTGCCCAGCCAAAAAGAATGACGGGGACGGCAACGATTAAGACGGTACCAAATTTCTTCATCGGAGACCTCGATCTTCGCGGCAAAGTCGCATGGCAATCAGAAATTCAAAGCGTGTTCGGCTTCTTCGGCGGCGATCTTCTGGTGCTTGCGCTCCACGCGGTAGCGAAGGGCGAGGATGAGCACACCCCAAAAGAACCAGGCGAGCATGTTCCAGAGGAGCGCGCCGACCATCGTGGAGTCCATTCCGGAATCCTGCCCGCCGCCGAAGACGGGCGCCGGATGCTGCGTGCGCCACCAGCGATTCGACATATAGACGATAGGCACGTCGAGTGCGCCGAAGATTCCCAGCACGGCGGCCAGCGTTTGCATCTGGGGCCCGGCGGCGAAGCGGCGCAAGAGCAGGTAGCTGACGTAGATGAGCCACAGAACCAGCGTGGTGGTGAGGCGCGCGTCCCAGGTCCACCACATACCCCACGCGCGCCTGCCCCAAAGCGGCCCCGTGATGAGCACTACGGTGCAGAAGACGACGCCGACCTCAGCGCCGGCCAGTGCCCAAGCGTCGAACATTTGCGCGCGCTCGGCGTGGTCGTGCCGCGTGGCCAGATACCCGATGGAACCGATGAGGCTGACGGCGAAAAACAGGAAGGCGACCGACGCTGACGGCACATGATAGTAGATGATGCGGAACATCTCACCCTGCGCGGCATCGTTGGGAGCGACATAAATGGCCTGATAGTAGGCCCAGCCGAGCAAGGCAACGGTGATCAAAAGATAGACGCCGATGGCGAGTTTCTTCATGGGGAATCCAGCTCTTTCTAGTTTACGACGCCGGCGCAGCAGGCGCAGTTGACGCAGCCGCAACCAGCGACTGGCCTTCTCGCGGTCATACTTTCACGCAGAATGCAAAGGAGCTTAAAAGTGGCCAACCTGCCACTGCTACCATGAGATTGCCGTTCCAAATATGCGCGATCACCTGGCGACGCTGATCGACGATTTTCGCCGCTTCGACGGCGAGATCGCCGTGGTGCGCTACCGGGGCAACCGCCGGCGGGTGACGACGTATGGGGAGCTGGCGCGGCTTGCCGGCCGCTTTGCCGCGCTGCTCGAGGCGCGAGGCATCGCCGAGGGCGAGCGCGTTTTGATCTGGGCTGAAAACAGCGCCGAGTGGATTGCCGCTTTTCATGGCTGCATGCTGCGCGGCGTTCTGGCCGTGCCGCTCGATGCCTTCGGAACCGCCGAGTTTGTGGCGAGGGTGGCCAAGGATGTGAGTCCGAAGCTCGCGGTTGGCGACGCGCTCCTGCTGGAGAGGTTGATTCCCCGGTCCCAGAATCGGGACCGGGGGCGCCCTCAGTCGTTTGACATTCTGGCCTTTGAAGATTGGCTGGGCGAGCTGCCTGCCGCGGAGATGGGCGCCATCCCAGGACTCTCAAACCAAACACCGATCGAGATTCTTTTTACTTCCGGGACCACGGGCGATCCCAAAGGCATCGTTCTGACCCATGGCAACGTGCTCGCGAGCGTGGGGCCCATCGAAGACGGCGCCAAGCCCTACATGCGCTATGAGCGGCTGGTTCATCCGCTGCGCATTCTGCACACGCTGCCGTTGAGCCATGTCTTCGGGCAGACGATGGGCCTATGGGTGCCACCGGTCCTCACCGCGGAGCTGCACTTTGAGAGCCGGCTGGCTGCGCCGCGGCTGATCGAATTGATTCGCGGCGAACGCATTTCGGTGCTTGCTGCCGTGCCGCGCGTGCTGGCGCTCCTAAAGACGCATCTCGAAGCGACGCACGACGGGCTGGCTGAACGTGTGGCAGCGTCGCTCGAAAAGATCGGCAGATGGCGGCGCTGGTGGCGCTTCCGCCGGGTCCATCGCGAGTTCGGGCTGAAGTTCTGGGCTTTTGTTTCGGGCGGCGGCGCGCTGCCGGGGCCACTGGAACAGTTCTGGAATGCGCTGGGCTTCGTGATGGTGCAGGGCTACGGCATGACCGAGACCACAGCGCTCATCACGCTGAATCATCCGTTTCATGTGGCCGAGGGAACGATTGGCAAGCCGCTCCGCGGGCGTGAGGTGAAGCTGGGGCCCGACGGCGAAGTGCTGGTGCGCGGCGACGTGGTTTCCGGCGCTACGTGGGAGGACGGAGCCATGCGCCCGCGTGAGGAGGAGTGGCTGGCGACGGGAGACATTGCAGAGCGGCAGGAGTCTGGCGAGCTGAGATTCCTGGGCCGGAAGAGCGAGGTCATTGTTACGGCAGCGGGCGTAAACATCCACCCGGAGGACATAGAATCGGCGATCGAGGAACAGCCTGAAGTTGCAGCCTGCGCGGTGGTTGCGATGGAGACGCCGACAGGGCCGGAGCCATGCGCGGTGCTGGCCTGCCGGGGATCGGGCGACAGCGCGCTGGCTGCTATCGAGCGCGCCAATGCCACGCTGCCGGAGTTCCAAAGGATTACACGGTGGGTGATGTGGCCGGAGCCGGACCTGCCGAGGACTTCGACCGGTAAGGTGAGGCGCAAGCCCGTCGCCGAATGGCTCGAGCGGATCCAGGCAGCGGCCGCGACACCCGGCAGCGGCAAGGCTGCAAGCAACGGCGAACCTCCGTTTGGGCCTTCGTCCGATTGGCTGCTGGCGCTGATCGCGCAGATTACTGGAGAGGCACATCCCGGCGTGGGCGATGAGCTGCGACTGACCGAGGACCTTCATCTCGACAGCCTGGGGCGCGTGCAGTTAGGCGCGGCGATCGAAGAGCGGCTGGGGATTATTTCAGGCACGAGCTTGCTCGAGGAGGTGCAGACGCTGGGCGAGCTGCGCAGGGTGGTGGCGAACGAGGGATTAGGGGATCGAGTCCAGGGGTCAGAGACCAGAGATCAGGTGAACAGCGGAACGAGCGAGCAAGGGAGCGAGGGAGCGAAGGAGCAAGGAGAAAACGCAACAGGGAACGTGGAACAGGGCCCAGGGGTCAGAGAAATGAGATCGGAGAACAGAGATCCGGAAGGCGGTGAGGCGCTGCAAGAGCTCCCGCGGCCGCACTTTCTCTATCCGACGTGGCCGTGGTGGAAGCCGTTCCACTGGATTCGCGCGGCGTTTATCGAGGCCGTGATTCGCCCGATTACGTGGCTGCTGGCTGCGCCGCGCGTGGTGGGGCCGGAGAAGCCGCTTCCCAAGGGGCCGCTGGTGATTGTGGCCAACCACGTGACTGCATTCGACGGGCCGCTGATCGTCAACGCCCTGCCGGCGCCGTACCGGCGATGGATTGCGACGGCGATGCTGGGCGAGATGCTCGAGGACTACCGGCATTGGCGCAATCCTGACTGGCCGCCGGGACACAAGGGCTTTTATCTTCTCGGGCCGCCGGCTTATTGGCTCGTGACGGCGCTGTTCAACGTGTTTCCGCTGCCGCGTCAGCGCGACTTTCAGCGGAGCTTTGCCCACGCGGGCAAGGCTCTGGACCGCGGCTACAACGTGATGGTCTTTCCCGAGGGCACGCGCTCAGCGGAGGGGCAACTTGCGCGCTTCAGGCCGGGCATTGGCCTGCTGGCCAAGCAGAGCTACGTGCCGATTCTGCCCGTGGGCATCCGCGGGCTGGGCGAGATTGCGACCGGAGAGCGACGCTGGTTCCGTTCGGGGACGATTGAAGTGCAGATCGGCGAGGCAATCCAGTTCGGTCCAGAAGAGACAGAGGCGGCGATCACCGCGCGGCTGCACGATGAGGTGGAGCGGCTGATGGGAGACAGCAAGTCAGCGAGTTAGCCAGTCAGCGAGTAAGCGAGCCGGTGGCGAGTGGGCTTGCGCGTTCCCACTCTTCGCTACGCGAAAGATGGGCAACGCCGCCCTGCGTTCCGGCGCAGAAGAACCGGCGACGTGCAGGTCAGGGTTTCGCCTGCGGCTGTTTTTTGTCGGCTGTTCCGCGGGCTGCGTTTGGGACGCGGCGAGTGTACATGCGCGGATGCGATGCATTAGCCTCTAATTTCGACTGCTTGTGGGACGTGGGGTGCGATCGCGATGACGAACGTGAACCAGCAGGAGATGGAGAAGCTGTTTGAAGCGGCGTGGCAGGCGGCGGAGAATTCCTACTCGCCGTACTCAGAGTTCCGCGTGGGGGCGGCGCTGCGGCTGACGAACGGCGAGACAGTGACCGGGACCAATGTGGAGAACGTGAGCTACGGGCTTACGGTTTGCGCGGAGCGGGCGGCGGTGGCGCGGGCGGTTTCCGAATTCGGGCCGAAGGTCCGGATTGCGGCGGCTGCGGTGGCGAATTTGAATAGATCGGCCAGCCCTCCTTGCGGCGCGTGCCGGCAGGTTCTGGCCGAATTCATGACGCCCGATGCGCCGGTGATGTTTCCTGCCGCGGACGGAACGAGGACGATGGCCCTGAGCGAGCTGCTGCCGCTGGGGTCGGAGATGAAGCTGAAGTAGGGGATGACGCTGAAGTGAAAAGCGAGGGAACAGGGGTCGGGAAGGCTGGGCGTCGCCGCGATATGACAAGCACAAACTCTGCACCCTTGCACATGATCGACATCATCCGCAGGAAGCGCGACGGCGGGGAGCTGGACGCGAGAGAGATTGCGTTTGTGGCGGCGGGCGCGGCGAATGGGTCGATTCCGGAGGCCGAGCTGGCGGCGTGGCTGATGACTTCGTGGCTGAAGGGGCTGTCACTCGATGAGACGCGCGCGCTGACGCTGGCAATGCGCGACTCGGGGGTGAAATTCTCGCCGGCGGGGCTGGGCCGGCGGGCGGTGGACAAGCATTCGTCTGGCGGGGTGGGCGACAAGACGAGCTTTCTGGTGGCTCCGCTGGCGGCGGCGTGCGGCGTGGCCGTGCCGATGATCAGCGGACGCGCGCTGGGCCACACCGGGGGAACGCTGGACAAGCTCGAAGCGATTCCCGGCTACCGCACGGCGCTGACGCTGGCCGAGTTCGAGGCGGTGATCAAGAATTGCGGCGCGTCGATCATCGGGCAGACGGATGAACTTGCGCCCGCGGACCGAAAGCTGTACGCGCTGCGCGATCGCACGGGGACGGTCGAAAACCCGGGGCTGATCTGCGCGTCAATACTGAGCAAGAAATTGGCGGCGGGGCTGGACGGGCTGGTGCTCGACGTGAAGACGGGGTCGGGGGCGTTCCTGCGCAGGCAAGAGGACGCGGAGTTTCTGGCGGCGTTGATGGTGGCGACGGCTGAGGCTGCGGGGACGCGCACGGTAGCGTTGATGACCGACATGAGCCAGCCGTTGGGGCGCGCGGCGGGAAACTGGATCGAGCTGGTGGAGTGCGTGGAGCTGCTGCGCGGCGAGAGGCCGGCCTGGAGCGAGGACTTGCGCGAGCTGTCGCTGATTCTGGCCGGATGGATGATCTATTTAGGCGGGAAAGCCGAATCGGCGAAGACCGGCTACACGCTGGCGGAAGCTGCGCTGGATGATGGCGCGGGGCTCGCTGCTTTTATGAAGATGGTCGACGCGCAAGGCGGGGATGTGAGCGTCTTCGACGATATGAAGAGTTTTCACAAGCCGGGAGCGACGGAGATCGTCGCCGCATGGGAAAGCGGGTTTGTGGCAGAGATGGATACGACGGCGCTGGGCTGGGCGGTGCAGCGAACGGGCGCGGGGCGCGAGAAGGCCGGCGAGCCGGTCGATCCGCACGCGGGGATTCTTTTCCATGCGCGGCGCGGGGCGAAGATCGAGAAGGGGCAACCATTCGCGACGGTGTACGCGACGAAGCCGGAGTTGCTGGCGGAGCCGGTGGCGATTTTGAAGCGGGCGATTCGCTTTTCAAAAACTCCGCCGGAACCAGTGCCCTTAGTGGGGCGGGTGTTCACGCAAGAAAATGCTGAAACACACCTGGTCTCGACGCCGCGTTCGTAGCTCGGCGAGCGCTCAATTCGAAAGTCAGACCGGAAAAGATCTCTCTTCGATGAGCGGCGGATTCCGGTCGAAGTCGCTGAAGCGAATCCAGCGGGGGCGCACGACGAACCAGGTGATTCCAGGCCAGCTCATACGCGCGGGCCCGTCGGTCCAAACGGCGAAGTACGCCTGCTGGTAGCGGCGAAGCTCTTCGCCCTCGGGCTCTCTGGCGAACCCTTCGAACTGGACCGTTTGCTCACCCTCCCAGCCAACGACGAAAGAGCAGGAGGGCCGTTCAATAAGATTGGAATACTTTCGCGACGACCTCACTGTGTCGAAAACGATCTCGAGCTCCGGAGTCGTGGCGATGCCGACGAGCGCCGACTGTGGAGTTCCGGCTTTCGATGTGCACGATACAACTCCGTAGCGAAAGCGCGCCATAAACGAGTGGAGAGCCGCGTTGTCGATTACCACCTCCGGGAGTTCCCGCTGTCAGTTTGATTTTCGCGTACCTGCCCGTCCGCGAGATGATTTAAGGTTATCCAAAGCCCTTCGATTTAAAGGCGAGGAGAATCACTTTGGGTCGATTCACAGGCGTGCTGGGGATTCTGGCGGTGCTCTTGGCCGCATGGCTATTCTCCACCGACCGCAGACACATACGGTGGCGCACGATTGCCTGGGGACTGGGCTTGCAATTCACGTTTGCGTTCATTGTGCTGCGCTCCGATTGGGGATCGCGGTTTATGACGTTTGCGGGCGGCGTAGTGACCAACATGCTGTCGGCGACGTTCGCGGGGACGCAGGTGTTGTTCGGGCAGCTTGGGCTGCCGAACTCCGGCGCGTTCGGCAGCATGTTGGGGGGAAATAAGGGCGCCATCTTTGCATTCCAGGTGCTGCCGACGATCATATTTATCTCGGCGTTCTTCGCGGTGCTCTATCACATTGGCTTGATGCAGATCATTATTCGCGGCATGGCGTGGATCATGCTGAAGACGATGCGCATCTCCGGCGCGGAGAGCATGAATGTGGCGGCGAGCATCTTCATGGGGCAGACGGAAGCGCCGCTGACGATCCGGCCGTTTTTGTCGAAGGCCACACGCAGCGAACTGATGACGATTATGACCAGCGGGATGGCGCACGTTTCAGGCGGCATCATGGCCATGTACATCGCACAGGGAGTGGAGGCGCGGCACCTGCTGTCGGCGGTGATCATGACTTCGCCGGGAACGATCCTGCTAGCCAAGATGCTGGTGCCGGAAACGGAAGTGCCGGCGACAGAGGGCAAGGTCGTCATTCCCAAAGACGAGCTGCACGCGGATGAGAATTTTATCGGGGCGATTGCGCGCGGGACGATCGACGGCGGCAAGCTCGCGTTGAATGTGGCCATCATGCTGATCAGCTTTCTGGCGCTGGTGGCGCTGCTGGACATGATGCTGGGCTGGGTACACGGGCTGAGCTACATGCACTGGGTTCCACCGGGCCTGGGGCTGATTCTGGGATTTTTCTTCCGGCCGGTGGCATGGGTGATCGGCGTGCCGTGGCAGGATTGCGGCGCGATCGGGACGCTGCTGGGCACGCGCATGGCGCTGAACGAAGTGATCGCGTACATTTCTCTGGGCGCGCAGAAGGCAACACTGCTGCCGAGGTCATTTACCATTGCCACGTTTGCGCTGTGCGGATTTGCGAACCTGGGATCGATCGGGATGCAGATCGGCGGCATCGGCGCGCTGGTTCCAGAGCGGCGCAACGACCTGGCGCGGCTAGGCGTGCGGGCGATGCTGGCGGGGACGATGGCGAACTTGATCTCGGCGTCGATTGCGGGGATCTTTCTGGGGTGATCCGGCGCGCTGCGCAGATCCTGCGATTCAGGTTCAGCAGATTTCTAAGCCCAGATTCCGGGGAGGCAAACGCCTCCGCCTGATTCACGAGCCAAACCGCGACATACCCCGCAGCTTCGCCTTCGCCGCTTCTTCTTCGCGATTGCGTGGCGGTGCCTGTGTCTCAAGCTGGCTGAGTAACCGCATCGATGCTGCGGCGATCTCATCGACCGCGGCACTAAACGCTGCCTCGTTGGCCTTCGACGGTTTGTTGAAGCCACTCACTTTGCGGACATACTGCAGCGACGCGGCACGCGCCTCCTCGTCCGTGACAGGAGGATCGAAGTTGAAGAGCATTTTGATATTGCGGCACATGCGCTTCTAGCCCGGATACGCGCCGGTGATGTAGCCCTCGAGGGCCTGGATGGCATGCTCCTGGCCGGAGATGACCCACTTTACCATGTCGCCGATGGAGATGACGCCGATCAATTTGTCGCCGTCGAGCACGGGCAGATGGCGGAAGTGGCCCTGAGTCATGAGGTTCATGCAGTCGTCGACCGTTTGACGCGGCGTGACGGAGATGACCGGGCTGGTCATGATCTCGCGCACCGTTGTGTCTTTGGAGTGGTGCCCGAGGAGAATGCCTTTGCGGGCGTAGTCGCGCTCGGAAAGAATGCCCAGCAGTTTCGATCCGGACATGACCATCAAGGCGCCGACGTCGTGCTCAGCCATGAGCGAAAGCGCTTGGTGAACCGTTTGCTCGGGGTCGATGGGCAGGATCTTATTGAAGGTCTTTTGCTTCAGCACCTGGTCGACGGTGTCTGTGATCTTCATTGGGTCCTCCGTGGGTCTGAGCCAGGGAAATAGCGGGGCGCCCCCTGGGTTCCCAGGGGCTTTGGCCGCCGTGGAAGAGCAGTATACGCTGGATTGCATTCCCCTGTCGTACTCATCCTTCCACAGGCGCGATGTGATGGGTGTCACCCGGCTTTGGTCATGACGGGCAGATTGGGTCGGAAGGGGGCCGGTCAGACGGGTGGATAGGCGGCGGGTGCGCGAAGGCGGCGGAGGCGGTAGACGATGGTAAGGAGGGTGACCGTTCCGCAGGTTAGAAAACTGGCGCCGAGGCCGAAAATGAGGGAGTTGTCGTGTTCGTAGACGCCGTGGATGACTCCGATGACCTGCAGAATGCAGAAGCCGCCGAAGGTGACCAGCGAAACGCCTTCGTCGCTTTTCTTGCGCCAGACGGCGAGCGCCTGCGGCACGAAAAGGGCTGCATTGCCCAGCAAGGCCAGCCCAAAGACATACGTGACAATTTCCCTCATTTTCGATTGACCCCCATGAACCCACCCTAGATGCAAAACAAAGACGCTACGAGGGTGGGGCACCCACGATTAGTTTCGATGATCTCATTCGGGGGCGGGTGAGTCAGGGAGCGAGGGAGTTGGGGAGCGAGGGAGCGAGTTAGCAAGTTGGCGAGTTGGCAAGTCGGCGTGTGGGTTGTTGTGCTTTCCCATCCTAGCCGCAAAGAACGTGGCTAGGATGGGGCACCCAAGATTGCGCGGGGTGAAAGGCGACTTTAGAACTGCAACTTCGCGCCGAATTGAATTTGGCGCGAGGTGGTGGAGGTGGCGGTGACCACGCCCGCAGTGGGTGACAACTGCGTGGCCGAAGAGTAGACGACCTCGTTCGGCGTGAGGAAGTTGGTGTGGTTGGGAATGTTGAAGAACTCGGCGCGGAACTGCAGGTTGAGCCTCTCGGTGATGTGCGTGTCTTTCACCGCTGAGAAATCCAGTTCCGTGAGCCCGGGGCCTACGAGCGAGTCGCGCCTGGCGTTGCCGTAGGTTCCGTAGGTGGTCGCGCCCACAGTGACGGTTGGCGGGCTGAAAGCGTTGGGGTTGAACCACTCGCCTACCGTGTGCGGGTAGAGGTTTCCGGTGAACGAGGGGTTCACGTTGGGCCGGATGGGATTGCGCGAGTCGCCGTTGCCTGGCGGGTTATAGCCGAGCTGCGGAGAGAACGGGAAGCCGGTCTGGATGGCAAAGATGGCGCTGGTGGTCCAGCCGCCGGCGAGGAAGGCGACCGGTCCTGACGCGCTGTTCAGGAAGTGCCGGTTGGGTCCAAAGGGAAGGTCGTAGCTGCCGTTGATCGAGGCGGCATTGCGAACGTCAGTGGCCGCCGGACCCCAGTCGACTTTTGGATTCAGCGGGAACGAGACGAACGCGGGTGTGTTTCCACTGACGCTGGTGTTCCACGCCGAGCCGTCGTCGAGATTCTTTGACCATGTGTAGTTGCCTCGGAGCTGAAGGCCGTTCGCGTAGGTGTGCCGCGCGTCAACCTCGAGCGCGTTATACAGGCCCGTGCCCTGCGAGACCCATGAAGTGGAATTGGCGAGATTCGGATTCACGTCGGTGGTTGAGGGGTAGTAGACCTGGCCCGTCGACGCGTAGACCGGCGTGGGCTCGTTCATGTCCTCGGAAAGAATCTGGTGGTAGGCGTGAAAGCCCACGTAACCGACTGTGAGCGAAGTGTTGGGAGCGACCTGCTGCTCGATGCGCAGGCTCCATGTAATGTCCGCCGGGGTCGATAGATTGGGCTGCACATTGCTCGGCGAAACCTTGGCGGTGGAGGGCGGCGGCACACCGGCGGTGAAATTCAGGCTCGACACTGCGATGGTCTTGATGGACTCAGCCGTATTGAAGGGCGCGGTCTGATCGAGACGGTAGTCAAGCGTGTCGAGCAGGCCGTGGTAAAGGCCGATGCCTCCACGGATGGCCGTCTTGCCGTTACCCCGCACGTCCCAGGCAAAGCCGAGGCGCGGATTGGGCAGGAACCTTGCGCGGTTAGTGGAGAGCGCGGAGTTGCCGACGACGGGTGTGGTTTGCAGAACGCCGTTGACGATGGCGTAATTCGCGGCGCGGCCCTGCGACTCGTTCCATCCGTTGGTGGACTCCGAACGGAAGCCGGCGCGGAGCTCGAAGCGCGGCGTGACTTTGATGGTGTCCTCAAAGAAGCCTGCGCCCAGAAACGAACGCCAGCCCATCGCGGTGGGCGCGGGAACCAGGGTGAAAGTGGCCACGGTGCCCTTCAGGAACGTTTGCTCCGTGCTGAAGGAGGCCTGGCCGTACTGATTCTGCGCGAGCAGATCGTTGGCCTGCACGCGTTGCAGCCATCCGCCGGCTTCGATCTGCTGGCGGCCTTTGGACCAGTAGACGTGATCGTCTTCGGTGAAGAGATTGCGCGCGGTGCGGTTGTTGCTACCCACGTTGGCGCCTGCGCCAGTGATGGAGGAAGCGCCGTTTGAAGCCGTGCTGCCGCTGATGACGATGGCGCCGACGGGATCACCGGAGACCCAGCCCGGTACGCCGGTCACAGGCACGAGTCCGGTGAAGAAGTAGCTGCCGCGCGAGTAGCCGAAGCGCGCAGTGTTGAGCAAAGAGGTCGAAATCACGTGCTGCTCCTGAATGCTGGCGACCTGCTCGCGCAGGTTCTCGTTGACGTAGCTCAGGGGATTGGCGGAGGGCGAAGTTGCAGAGCTCGCATCAACGGTGTAGACGGCGAACAGCAGATCCTTGCTGCCGAGATTGTCATCGAAACGAGTGGTGCCGAAATCCTCGTTGATGTGCTGCGGCGGATGGCTGAAGGCTTCCGCAATGCCGCTGGGATTGCCGTTCGAGAGTAGCTCCGGGCCGTTCTCCACCGGCCAAAGGTTCAGCAGCGGGGCTACGGCCGAGTTCACGCCCACGTTGGCCAGCCCTGAACTGGGGCACGGGTTCGGCGCGGGAGTGACCTGGGCGCAGGGCAGATAGCCCTGGCGCGCTTCGTTGTCGGGAACGAGCGTGACGTCGCTCAGGCCCCAGGCCTGGCGAAAGCCCTCATAGTTACCGAACAGGAAGAGCTTGTCTTTGCGGATGGGCCCGCCCAGAGTTCCGCCGAACTGGTTGCGCTGAAACTCGGGGATTGACGACTGATCGAAGTAGTTGCGCGCGTCGAGAGCGCTGTTGCGGATGAATTCGAAAGCCGTGCCGTGCAGCGAGTTTGTTCCCGAGGTGGTGACGATCGAGACCTGCGCGCCGTCGCGCTTGCCGTAGCTGGCGCCGTAGGTGTCGGTGACGACGTTGAATTCGCGCACCGCGTCGACGCCGAGCAATTGGCCGCTGGTGCCGCCGGGCGTGACGTTGATGAGCGAGGCTCCGGTGTACTCGATTCCGTTGAGGAGGAAGAGATTGTCCTGCGGGCGGCGGCCGCCGACGGAAAACATGTTGCCCACCGAGGAGTTGGAGGTGCCGATACTGCCCGAACGCTCGCCGGTATAGTTCACGGTAGCGGGATTGAGGGTAAGCAGTTGGTCGAAGCTGCGGCCGTTGAGCGGCAGCTCTTTGACCTGGCGCTCGTCGACGAGTCCGGCGGTTTGTTGCGAAGTGGTGTTCACGACCGGGTCGCCGGCGTTGACAACCACCGTTTCGCGGACCGAGCTCACGCCCAGCACGAGGTCCACCTGCACACTCTGCCCAATCACCAGCACGATGCCGGTCCGCTCCTCCGGCTGAAAGCCATCGTGCGTGACAGAAATGGTGTAATGACCGACGGGCACGCTGGGCGCTGCATAGCGGCCATCCGAACCGGTGACGAGCGTGCGCGTTGCGCCGGTGTCGGTTTGGCGAACGGTGACGGTAGCGCCGCTCAATGCGGCCCCGGTGGAGTCGCGAATGATGCCGCCCACGTTGCCGCCGACAATTTGCGCGCGGGCCGGCACTGCGGCGAGGGCCGCAATTGCGAGGGATAGAACCAAGGAAATTCGAGCCAGTTTTTTCTGAATGGTCATCTGTGTCTCCTGAAGGGTTGGTCAAAGCCTGCTTGTGGAGGCTTAGGGATATGAGCGCGACCTGGGGAAACGTCCACAAGGAGTCTGAAAAAGTCTTGGGCGCGCTTCAAATGGAAGATGGAAAGGGGAAGTTAGCGGCTACAACAACAGCAACAACAGGCGAACCGCCGGGAGGCAGTGATCCGGGAGGCAGTGATGGAGCGCCGTGTTTGGGGAAGAACTGTCATGGTTGCGTCAAGAGTGTTGAATTGGGGTTTGGTGTCGATTTGGATTCACCGACCTAAACACGAAAGCCGCGCCAGCAGATTTGCTGTCACGCGGCCTTAAGGTGAATCGGCTGAGTCTGAAATCCGCTCAACAACAAGGCCGGTGTGACGTGAAACAACACGCCCGACACGCCAACATAGTGAGCTCTAAACTCATAAAAACTAAGATACCGTAGGTTCGAGGCAGGGTCAAGTGGAGAAAGACCCTAGCTTTCCATCCTGCGCGGGCGGCCGAGGAAACGAGCGCCGAGCGCGCCGCCGGCGACAGAAACGGCAAGAAGGATGATGGCGAGAAAAGCGGTGGTGAACAGCATGTAACCGGCATGTCCTTCGGGCGACAGCATGATGGCCTTATTCATCGCGATCTGCTGGGCATCGAAGTTCATGGTGGCCAGTTGCTGGGTGGACAGATTGATCTGGGCGAGCCACGCATCGTCGATGGCCGGGCCTCGATGCAGCCAGAAGCGCATGGCGTAAAGCGAAATTGCGGTGGTGAACGCGGCGGTCCAGGCGCCGAGAATGCCTGTGACGAGGCCGATGCGCGCGCCGGCTCCGATGGTGATCCAGGCGGGACGGCGGCCGCGCATGTAGAGGGCCACCGCCCAGGCTCCGGCCGCAGCCATCAACGGCAATCCATAGACTCCCGCCGGAGAGAACATGGAGCAGATAGCGCCAGCCGGAATAGCCAGCATGAGAGCCAGCCGCAGGGCCGCCTTCCAGTCAACCGAGCTCGCGTCGCGAACCGGTTCGTCCGCGCGCTCGAGCTGGCCAAGCCCGGTGGATCCGTCAGCCGTATAGACGAGCTGAGGCAGACCGCAGAAGGGGCAAAAGCAATCCGCGGGCTGCACAGTCTGGTGGCAACGGCTGCAAGTCACTTCCATACATCTATGAGCCTATCGCATGCGGCATAAGACTGAAATCAGGGGTTGAGGGAGCGTTTGGATTCGGTGCTGATGATATATCTGGGGACTATGCGAACCAAATCCTTGCGATCCCGCCTCGCTTCCACGCTGGTTCTCACGCCAGCTCTGCTTTTGGTTGCCCTATGCGCGGCCGCTTGTGCCCAGGGAATCGGCGGCGACGAAGAGCAGATCAGGGCAGTTCTGCAGAAGTACGCGATCTCGGTCGACAACGTCGATGTTTCCCTTGCGTCCGAGATCTGGTCTCAAGATCCGGGCGTCACCTTCATTCATCCGCTGGGCACGGAGCACGGTTTCAAGCAGATTGCAGATCACGTCTACATCGGAATCATGGGCGGCATGTTTTCAAAACGCGAGCTGATCTTGCATGATCCGAAGGTCCACGTTTACGATGACGCCGCATGGTCCGAGATGACGTGGACTTTTCACGCAACCAGGAAGGATGGGACTGCGATCACGACTGAAGGGCGGGAGAGCCAAGTTTATCACAAAGAACATGGAGTCTGGCGGATCGTTCTCGTTCACTATTCAGGACCGCCTCTGCCTATGCCAAGCGCTCTAAATGGGAACTGAGGAAAAATGACCCCCGTCGCTTCCGTCGGAATAAGTCGATAGGCCTTAGGACGTCAGGTTTAGTTTTTCGGCGACGATGGCTTCTGCGGCGGCGAGCGCCTGATCGAGCGACATGCGCGTGGAATCAAGGATGACGGCATCGGGCGCAGGCTTGAGCGGGGAGTCGGCACGATTGCGGTCGCGCTCATCGCGGGCGCGGAGGTCGCGCAAAACTTCTTGAGGCGGCGGCGCGGGCGTCGTGCCCTTTTGGCCGATCTGCTCGTAGCGGCGCTGGCCGCGCACTTCGGGCGCAGCATCAAGGAAGATTTTGACTTCGGCGTGCGGGAAGACGACGGTGCCGATGTCGCGGCCTTCCATGACGACTCCGCCGCGAGCTCCCACCTGCTGCTGGAGGCGGACCATCCAGGCGCGCACGGCGGGGAAGACGCTGACGCGCGATGCGGCATCAGTAACGGTGGGATTGCGAATGAGGCCGCTCACGTCCTCGCCATCGAGCAGGACGAGATTCTCCTGGTCGCCGGGCTCGAGGCGGATTTCGGTTTCGCGGGCGAGTTCTTCGAGAGCTCGGGCGTCGTCCAGAGAGACGTCAGAGCGCAGAGCCTTGAGGGCGAAGGCGCGGTACATTGCGCCAGTTTCAAGATTGAGCAGGCCGAAGTGCCGGGCAAGGTGGCGGGCGATGGTGCTTTTTCCCGCGCCGGCAGGGCCGTCGATAGCGACGATGATTTTCTGTGCGCGCTCCGGAGCGGCGGTGCGCTTTTCTTCCGCGCTCATCCAGTTTCGCTCATCTGGGTTCGCTCATCGGCGTTCGCTCAGCCACTCTCGCTCACCCACGTTTCTTCGATCGCCGATTGGAGGAAGCGGTAAAGCCATAGCGCGAGCGGTTGCCAGCCTTAGTGGACGCCGCCAATGCCGGTTTGCGGCCGCCGCGCGCGGCGGGGCGCGCACCGGACCGCGAAACGGGGCGGGAAGCGTCAACGCGCCGGGAGACGGACTTTGCGGCGGGTTTTCCGTTGCTGGCGTGGCCGTTGCGCAGGTTTCTGGCCGCGGCCGGCTTTGCTTTGTGCAGGCCGTTGGCGGGCCGTGAGTGGCCGTTTGAACGAAAGCGGTTCCCGTTGGTAGCGCTTTTGGCGGAGTGAGGCGCGTGCCCGTTTTTCGAAGCGCTCTTTGCCAAGCGCGAGGTGTGCGCGTGGCGCGAGCTGCCGTTGGCGCGAGGCGAAGCGGTGCGCGCGTCGCTGCCGGAGCGGCGGGCGACACGACCGGCGGAGGAACTCTGCGCCGGTTTGCGGTTGCGTGCGCGAGCGGGCTGATGACTGAAGCGAGGCCGCGAAGCTTGCGCCTTTTCGCGCGGTTGCGCGGGGTGCTCGATTGCAGGCTCGGCCGGCTTGGGCTGCGGCGGCGGCGCGGAAGCAAATTGAGGAGCAGGCCGACTTGGAGCAGGCGAGCTTGGAGCAAATCGGTGCTCGACCGGCTCGCGCAGCGATTCCTCGTGCTCATAGGAGCGGAGAAAGTGCGAGGAGGCCGGCATGGACGAACTGGCGTAAACCGTGGGCGCCGCTGCAAACTCCGGCAGCGTTCCGGCGACGTAAAAGTGCGGGGCGTGGCCCAGAGCGAGCGAGTGCACCTGGCGTGTGGCAACCAAGCCGCGCAACACTTCGCGGACCTTGCTGCGCGCGGTGAGCGGCGCAAGGAACATTTCCACTTCTTCCATGCTGGCGGCAATCACTGCCTGAAGATAAATAGATGCGAGCACGGAGATGGCGGTGACCTGAGAGGTAGACGCGCCTTCAGCAATGGCCTTCTGATAGCGCAGGCGCAGGAGCTGCCACTGCGGCGATTTGCCGGGAGCGGAGACAACAGGAATGATGCGCAGCTGCTGCCAGAGCTCGGTAATGGCGCGCAGAACCGCGGATTCAGAGACTTCGCGGCCGAGCGAGTGCCGCAACTGAGTAATGGTAGCGTCGCCCGTTTCAAGTTGCTTGTAGGCCTGAATCGCAAGCTGCGAAACCTGGCGCGATCCGGTCAACTGCGGGATGCGCCGCCAGTCGCGATCGCCGCGGAGCGCATAGACGTAGGGCAAGACCCATGCCGCGACAACAAAGTCGGGTGAATCGCCGGGCTGGCCGAGCAGATTGAGGCGAACTGCAACGCTTTCCGACTCGAGACGTACCAGCAGATCTTCCGCAACGGAAACCAGTTTGGCCGAGGGAGTGGAAACGTGCTCGCCGGCTACGGCTTCAACGAAGGTGGGGGCAGTGAATGTGGCGAACTGTCGCCGCGGTAGAAAGAGACACAACCCCGTCTCCTCCAACCAAGTGCGGGCTTCATCAAGGGTCAACTGCCCGCGTCCGTTCAGGCGCATCCTTTCGGCGCGCGATGCTTCCAACTGTTCTGCTGTCAAAGAAAACCTCGCTTCCAGGTTGGCGATCACGGCCAGAATCCCGCGCTCCTAGGAGCGCGTCCTGCCACCTTCCAAGCGTCCGAGAGGTCTCTTAAAGGACCCTAAATTCGGTGAAAGGCCCGCTGGATCTCATTCCAAGAATACAGCAAAGCGATTGGACGTCCATGCGGGCAACTGGTTGGGTGGCTGGTCTTAGCAAGTTCTAACAATAACCATTCTATACGGTTTAGATCAAGATGTGTATTGACCTTGATGGCGGAATGGCAGGCAATGGAGGCGGCGATGCGGGAGCGGAGACGGTTAAGTTCCTCATTCCGAGAGGGTTCTGCGGAATCTGCGGTCGACTGATCAATGACTTCGGCGAGCGTGCGCTCGAGCTCGGCGCCTTCGAGGCCAACGGGGGCCGCTTTGACTGCAAGTGTTTGAGGGCCAAAGGGTTCCACCTCAAAGCCGTTGTTTTCTAGCTCCTCGGCGATGCGGGCGAAGACGACCATCTGTTCGGGCTTCAATTCCACAAGCAAAGGCATGAGCAGGCGCTGACGTTGGACGCGTTCCACCTGGCGGTCGCGGAGGATCTTCTCAAAAAGCACTCGCTCGTGTGCAACGTGCTGGTCGATGATCCACAATCCATCGTCACCGGCAGCCAGAATGAAGGAGTCCCGCAACTGGCCGAGAGGCTTGAGCGAGCCAAGGCGGTTGAGGGAATTGGCGGCCTGCTCGGCTTCAATGAGGGCTGCCGCGGCGGCGGAGTTGCTCCCGTAAGCTGTTGCGCCGTTGGGGTTTGGGCTGCAATCGCCGACGTTCGGCGCGGAGTCCGGGGCGAACAAGGCGTTGGCTGCCGCAGCCCAGGCTTGCGGGTCGAGACTGCGGGCGAGCTGGCCTTCAGGCAGGGGCTGCTGGCCGTCAGGAAAGCCCGGGCCATCAAAACTTCGCTCGTCAAGACTTCGCTCACTGAAGGGCAGCGCGCCGGGAACGGGCGAAGGTAGGCGCGGGGTGAGGTGGAAGCTTTCGGCGTCGGCAAAGGCGGTCGGATCGGAGTCCGGCGGCAAGGGAACGGACGGGCCGAGCGAGTCGCGGTCGGGTGCTCCGGGCAGCGGCGACGCCGCGGGCGGCATGAGCGAGGGGCTGGCCGAGGGCTGCGAGTCGAGGGCAGCGAGGAATCCGGCGGCGGGGCGCGCTTTGATGAGCGCGGTGCGCAGGCTGTCGCGGACGAAGTCATGGATGTGGCTCTGCTGGCGAAAGCGGACTTCGGTTTTGGCGGGGTGGACGTTCACGTCCACTTCTTCCGGAGGCATTTCAAGGAAGAGCAGAACCACGGGGAAGCTGGTGGGCGGGATTACGTTGCGATAGGCCTCGGTGATGGCGTGGAGCAGAAGCCGGTCGCGGATGAGGCGCTTGTTGATAAAGATGTAGATGGAGTTGCGATTCAGTTTTTGCAGCTCCGGCTTGGAGTAGAAGCCAGTGAGGCGCAGCGAGCCGGGAATACGCGGAGGCTGATCCGGATCCTTCTTCCATGGCGGCGGCTCGGGCAGGCCGGCGCGCTCGAATGGAGCTTCAGCGGCGACGGGAAGTAGTTGGCCGAGCGTCTCCTTGCCGAAGAGTTGAAAGATGCGCTCCGCGGTGCGGGCGACGGGAGGAGCCGTGAGAATGGTGTGGCTGGCGGAGACGAGATCGAATTGTTTTTCCGGATGGGCCAGAGCGTAGTGCGTGACCAGCGCGGTGATGTGGGAGAGTTCAGTGGATTCGGCGCGAAGAAATTTGCGGCGCGCGGGAGTGTTGAAGAATAGATCGCCGACTGCGATCGTAGTGCCGCGAGGCAGGGCAGCATCTTCGACGCGATAAATTTTGCCGCCGGCGATTTCGATGTGCGTGCCTGCAGTTTCGTCGCCGGTGGCCGTTTCAAGCGTGACGCGCGCAACGGAAGCGATGGAGGGCAGCGCCTCACCGCGAAAGCCGAGCGTGGCAATGGAGAGCAGATCGTCGGCGGTGCGCAGCTTGGAGGTTGCGTGGCGCTCGAATGCCAGCAGGGCGTCGTCGCGGTTCATTCCCTGGCCGTCATCGGAGACGCGGATCAGCTTTCGCCCGCCGCCCTCCACGTCGATGCGAATGCGCGTGGCTCCGGCATCGAGAGCGTTCTCGAGCAGCTCCTTGACGACGGATGCGGGCCGATCAACCACCTCGCCGGCGGCGATCTGATTGGCAACCTGATCGGGAAGGATGCGGATCTGGCCCATAAGAATTCAGAGTAACGCAAGCTGATGGACCAGATCGGATGAGCGGTCTGCGCAAAACCGTGCGCAATTCTCTAGTTTGCTGCCGGCGGGGTGGCCTTCGCCGTTGTCGGCTTGTTTGCCGCGGCCGTCTTGACCCTGGTGCGGGAAGCAGGCGTCGTGCCCGGCTCTGAAGAAGGCCCCGAAGCCGGTCCTTCCAGCATACTGGCCTTGCGAATCACAGCTTCAGGCGCGGTGGTCGAAAAGCCGGGGTTATTGGTCAACTGTGCGTCAAACCACTGCGGAGGCAGATACCACCGCCCGTCGCCGGATGCAGTCAGATAGTCGTAGATCAGCGGCATGTTGGACGGAAGTCCGCCATGATCGCGCTCGGAGAGGGTGACATAGGTCTTGAGCTCGCTCGAAATCTGATCGTGGTTCGACGAATCTTCAGCCTCTATCAGGGCGACGGCATACTCCAGGTGAGCCGAGGGGATGGCGCCCCGGTCCGCATCGAGACGCAGTGCGGTGGTCAGGTGGTTGAGCGCGTCCTGCCGCTCGTCGGGAGTGCGCGCCGTGAGGCGTTCGAGTTTGGCGAGATAGAAGTTCGCGTAGGGATCGTCGGGCCGCTCCGAGACGGCGCCCTGCAGGTTCCTCTTGGCCACGGCGAAGAGATCGTAGTCCATAGCCAGAATCCCGTTGTCGCGCTTGACGGAGGAGATCATGGGCCCGAAGTCGGGACTATTGGAATTGAAGCCCTTGCCCTTGGTGCGCAGCTCGATCTCTGCCTTCAGGTCTCCGCCAAAGAGCGTGTCCAGGTGGGCTTGCCGCTCCTTAATGCGCGGCGCGCTGCCCATGAAACCGAGCCCCATGCGCGAGTCCGCGGTGACAACCTGATTCAGCGAGGCGAAAAGGCGATTGACTTCGCGCGGGTCGTAACCCTGTTCGATCATCAAATTGATCGCCATATCGTCGGCTTCGTCCTCTTCTTTCGAGGCCCAGAGCACCGGCTCGATCTGCGGATGAATGAAGTAGTGGCCGACTTCCATTCCAGTGGCCAGGCCGGCGCTGCCGCCGAGCAACCCTCCCAGGCGGAGCGGGATCATGGCGCCGCCCAGTCCGGCTCCCATAACCATTGAGCCCACGTCGGTGATCATCTTTTCCTTCTCGGCCTTCTCCTTAGCCAACTCCTCTGCCACATGCTTGTCGCGAATGCGCAGGTAAGCCTGCCTCAATTCAACGTGGGCAATTTCGTGCGCCAGGACGTAGGCCACTTCCGACTCGCTGTCGAGCATGGAAACCAATCCCGTGGAGAGATAGATGGTTCCGGTGGAAAGGGTAAGTGCCTTGGGGATGGGATCGTAGAGGACGCGAAAGGTGTAAACGTTGGTTGAATTCTTGGGAACGAGCCTTTGCCCGATGTGGTTGACGTAGCTTTGCACCACGGGATTGCTGTAGAGACGCTGCTGGTCAAATGAATCCCCGGCAGCGGCGTCCTGGGCCAATCCCTTGGTTGCAGTCAAGTTGATGCCATAAGCCAGTTGCATATCGTTCCGGCGCAGCGTGTCCCATTCCTGCTGAATAGCGTCCTGCACCTCCGGCATCGCCTCGATCCGGGCGATCTTGTCCTTGTCGACATTGCTGATATCGTTCGGGTCTTGCTGCTTTTTCCCTTTCCCAGATAGCGCGCTGGTCAGCTGGGTCATTTGAGCTGAGGAAGGCGGCGCTGTAACTCCGCAAACAAGCAGAGCACAAAAGGCGATGGCGAGAAGTCTTTTCATAAGACTCTCCTTTTCCATGAATGCGGCGCCGGCGGAGAACGCCGCTGACCGTTGGTGGCTGGGGGGAAGGCCCGGTAATCCCGAGTATAGGCCTGAATTTCTTGCCGAGTCAACGAGGCGGAACAGGCGCAAATCGCGGCCAAATGAGCGGGGATTCGCACATCGCAGAAAGCGGAAGAGATCGCCAGCGAAATGCGGCGGAAAGCAGCACTTAGTGCCGGTTTGGTACCGCATGTAGAGACGCAAGCCCGAACTGTGACCGAAGGCACACGTAGTTCGCGGCGGGCACGCGACAATATATGAGTAAGGCTGGCGAGCCAGTGGCTCCGCCGGCTGGGAGAAGCGATCCATGAGCGACCTTGCAATGTTGGCTGAGGCTGTTGCCGTTGACCCACTTGTCGGCCATCCGCCGGATTACCACGTCTTTCACAAGTTCATTGCGCGCTGCAAGAATCTTCCGGCCATCACGACGGCTGTGGTTTGGCCGCTGACCGAGGTGGCGCTGAGCGGAGCCGTGGAAGCCGCGGCTGCCGGGCTGATCGAGCCAACGCTCATTGGACCCGAAAAGGCCATGAAGGCGCTGGCGGCAAAGATCGGCGCAGAGATTGGCGCCTTTCCGATCGTAGAGGCCGAAACCGAGGCACATGCCGCTGAAGCCGCGGTGGTGATGTGCCGCGCAGGCAACGCGCAGGCTCTGATGAAGGGCAGCCTGCACACCGACGTGCTGTTGAAGCCGGCCATGCAGCGCGATACCGGGCTGCGCACGGCGCGGCGCATCTCGCACGTGTTCATTATGGATACGCCCGCCTACGCGCGCACGCTGCTGATCACCGACGCGGCCATCAACATTACACCGGATCTCGAAGACAAGATCCACATTGTGCAGAACGCGATCGACCTGGCTCATGCGCTGGGCATTCCAGAGCCCAAGGTTGCGCTGCTCTCGGCAGTCGAGACTGTGAACCCGAAGATCCAGTCGACGCTCGACGCTGCTGCGTTGTGCAAGATGGCGGATCGCGGCCAGATCACGGGCGGGATTCTCGACGGACCTCTGGCGTTCGATACCGCGGTGAGCCAGAAGGCGGCGCAGATCAAGAAGCTGGTTTCGCCGGTGACGGGACAGGCCGACATTCTGGTTGTGCCCGACCTCGAAAGCGGCAATATGCTGGCCAAGCAACTGGAATACCTGGGCGGAGCGCAACTGGCCGGCATCGTGCTGGGCGCGCGCGTGCCGACGATCCTGACCAGTCGGGCGGATTCAGCAGAAACGCGGCTTACGAGCTGCGCGGTCGCGGTGCTGCTGCACTACGCGGCGCACCCGGCGTTGAAGGTCTAAGTTCGGGGGAGTATTTATAGTCCGGCAGAAAGGGCGCAGGCGGCGTATCCGCAGGCGCCCCTTCTGCTTTTGTGAGGATCAGAACAACTTCCGATTTCCACATTTCTAACTCTGCGAACCATTCTTCGCGGTCCGGCATCCAACGAATGTATCGCCCAGACGCCAGGCTCCGGTTCAAGGTGAGCAGATTCCCGTCTGCGGCAATGGAGGTTTCATGCCAACCCACGCAACCGAATCGAACAAGGCGGCCAAGACAAGCAATCCGGATGGCTTCACACCCGAGCAGGTGAAGGAATTATCGATCGCGCTCAATGCGCTTCTGGCGGACGTATTTGTGCTCTACATCAAGACCAAGAACTTCCACTGGCACATGAGCGGTCCGCACTTTCGCGATTATCATTTGCTGCTCGACGAGCAGGCCGATCAAATCTTCAAAATCAGCGACGACATTGCCGAACGGGTTCGCAAGATTGGCGGGCAGACGATTCGCTCTATCGGGCACATTGCGCGGCTGCAGCGGATCAGCGACAACGACTACGAGTTTGTTCCGGCGCACGGAATGCTGGAGGAGCTCCAGGCCGACAACAAAGCGCTGGCGCAGAGCCTGCGCGAGGCGCACGAGGTCGCATCCGATGCCAACGACTACGCGACCACGAGTTTGATCGAAGTGTGGATCGACGAAGCGGAGCGGCGCGCCTGGTTCCTGTTCGAGTCAACGCGCTAGGTTTAGGCGATAGAGGGCAGACGATCGCGGATGGTTGCGGAGACTTGAGCCGCTGGCGTAAGGTTGGCGCATTGGATCCCTTGTCAGGGACGTGTTGCAAGGAGGCCCCTGAAGCCAATGGACGCAGTCGCCGCATCCACAATAGTTGCCGGCGCGGGCATTGTTGCCGCCGCGGGCGGCAGCTTTTTGCTCGAGTCGCGCACGCCGGATGAAATCTTCACTCCCGAAGACCTGAACGAAGAGCAGCGCCAGATCGCGGCCACCGCGGAGCGATTCGCGCGCGAGGAAATTCTGCCGAGCGTGGCGGCCATCGAGCGAAAAGAGCCGGGCGCAATGCGGGCGGTGATGCGCAAGGCCGCGGAGTTGGGATTCACCGCGGTCGATATTCCCGAGGAGTACGGCGGCCTGGGGATGGACAAGGTGAGCTCGACGCTCATCACCGATCACATCTCCGTGCTGGCCAGCTTTTCGACGGCGTTCGGCGCGCACATCGGCATCGCCACGTTGCCGCTGGTGTGGTACGGGACCGAAGAGCAGAAGCGACGCTACCTGCCGAAACTCGCGACGTGCGAATGGATTGGCGCTTATGGATTGTCCGAGGCCAGCTCGGGCTCTGACGCCATGAACATTCGCACCCGCGCGGCGCTCACCCCCGACGGCGCTTACTACATTCTGAACGGCGAGAAGCAGTGGCTGACCAACGGCGGAACGGCGGGGCTGTACACGGTCTTCGCGAAAATAGACGGCGAAAAGTTTTCGGCGTTCTTGATCGAGCGCGGGACACCGGGGCTGACGGTAGGCGCCGAGGAACACAAGCTGGGAATTCGCGGCTCGTCGACCTGTCCTTTGGTTTTGCAGGATTGCAAGATTCCAAAAGAAAATCTGCTGGGCGAGGCCGGCAGGGGGCACCACATTGCGTTCAACGTGCTGAACGTGGGCCGCTTCAAGCTGGGAGTGGCCTGCGTGGGCGGGGCGCGGCATGCGCTGGCCGCAATGATCCGCTACGCCAAGGAGCGCCGCGCATTCGGCAAGTCGATCGCCGAGTTCGGATTGATCCAGCGCAAGATTTCGTCGGCAGCGGTGCAACTGTATGCGGCGGAGAGCATGGTCTACCGCACGGCTGGCCTGATCGATTCTCGGCTAGAAGGGGCTCGGCTAGACGGGGCTCGGTTGGATGAGGCAAAGCTCGAAGGAGCGAGTGCGGCGCAGGCCGTCGATGTTCCGCGCAACATTGAGGAGTATGCAGTGGAGTGCTCCATCTTGAAGGTCTACGGCTCGGAGATGCTCACGATGGTTGCTGACGAGTTGATTGCAACGATGGGCGGATTCGGTTACGTCAAAGAGTACCCGGCGGAGAGGACGTACCGCGACGCGCGCATTAATCGAATTTTTGAAGGAACGAATGAGATCAACCGGCTGATCATCACGGGATGGATGATGAAGCGCGCGATGAGCGGGAAGCTGCCGCTGCTGGCAGCGATCAAGCGCGTGATGGACGAAATGATGGAGCCGCCCGCGTTCGGCAGCGATGCGGATCAAGGGCAGCCGCTGGCGTCCGAGGCGGCCGTGCTGGCCGCGGTGAAGAAGATGGCGCTGTTCGCGGCGGGCGTGGCGAGCCAACGATTCATGACGGGACTGGACGAGCAGCAGGAGATCATGGCCGAGCTCGCGGACATGATCAGCCAGGTGTATGCGCTGGAGTCGGCGCTGGTACGCGCGCAGAAGATGGCGCGCGCGGGCCGCAGCTCGGCTGAGGTTGCCGCGGCGATGACGGGTCTGCTGGCGGATGAAACAATGGCGCTGGCCGAACAGGCGGCGCGGCGAGTGCTCGCGGCCTGCGGGGAAGGCGACGCGCTGAGCACACAGTTGGCGATTCTGCGCCGGCTGGCGCGGGCTACCCCAGGGAATGCGGTGGCTTTAAGCCGCGCGGTGGCCCGCCAGTGCATCGAGCTGGAGCGTTATCCTGTTTAGACCCAGCGTCCAGTTCCTATGCAGCCTACACCAAGTGATTCAGAGACAATTCGCGCTTTGCTGTCGGAGGCGGAGCACTCGCTGGTTGAGGGGCTGCATGCGGAGCGCGCGCGCCGCGACGCCGAGACGCTGCTGCTTCACGTTCTGAAAGGAGATGCGCCGGACACAAACCTGGCCTGGATGATTGCGCACGGATACGAAACGCTGCCGGCTCATGCGATAGCTGATTTTCGTACATGGGTAGAACGCCGGCGCGGCGGGGAGCCGATCCAATACATCACGGGAGAAGCGGAGTTCTACGGGTTAGATTTTAAGGTCAATCGCGACGTGCTGATTCCACGGCCCGAGACCGAGCACCTGGTGGAAAAGGCGATCGAGCTTGCGCGCGGGTTCGAGCGACAGCGGATCGTTGACGTGGGTACGGGGTCGGGAGCGATTGCCGTGGCACTGGCTTCGAATTTGCCCGACGCGGACATTCACGCGACAGACATCTCCGCAGCGGCTCTGAACGTGGCGCGAGCCAACGCGAAGCGCCATGGTGTAGAGGCTCGCGTGATCTTCCGCGTAGGCGATTTGCTGGCTCCAGTGGCGGGTAGGCTGTTCGATCTGATCGTTTCCAATCCGCCCTACGTGGCGGAGGGCGATCGCGATTCGCTTTCTGTTGAAGTGCGCGATTACGAGCCGGCGCAGGCTCTGTTTGCAGGTGGCGACGGTCTGGAAATCTATCGGCGGCTGATCCCCGCGGCGTTCACCGCACTTTTTCACGAACGCTATCTGGCGCTGGAGATTGGCTTTAGCCAACAGCCGGCAGTCGAGGCTTTACTCGCCGGCGCCGGGTTCACCGGGATCGAATTCACGAACGATTTGCAAGGCATTCCGCGCGTGGCCGTCGCGCGGCGCCCGTGAAACCGGGCGCAAAAACGCGTTCTCAGTGAGGCCGAGCAAAAGCGACAATCAGAGCAAAATAAGCGATGGAAAGAACGCCGCCGCCCGCGAACTTCCACCACTTTTGGGGTTCTGTGTTGTGACGTACAAGCGCAATGAGTGCGGCGACGATAAGAACAAAATGCCCGATTCCGCCCAGGGTGACCATCATCGGGACGAGCTGCTGTACGTGCCCAGTGCGCAGCGATAATCAGATGGCGGCGGCGCCAACCTGTATGAGGTGCGTGACGAAAAGGTTCATCCCATTCCAAACGATCGCGATGGCAAATCCAGCTCCGTATCCCCATGGGCTGTTCCGGCGCGCAAGAACGATGACAGCAATGTAGATGAGCGCCTGGAAGGAGTGGAGAAGCCGGAGTCCGGGAATAACAATCGCCGACACGAGCAACGCCGACAGGAAAAGTGTCGCTCCTATATAGGTCCACGCCTGGGCGGAGTTGGGACCATTCAGCCGGCCGTTTCTTTTCATGTCGTCTATTACGGTCGGGCTGGAAGATTGGTTCCACCTAAGGCGCGGCCGGTCTTGTTCAGCTCCTTATAGAAGCCGAGGTCTTTGGCGAGCATGCTTTTGGTGATGTACAGGATCTGGCCGTAGTGCATGCCAAAATGCTCAACGACGTGGTAAACGGCGTCGAGACCGCGCGTGCGGTATCCCTGAATCTCGCAGGGGGCAAGTAATTCTTCGACGGTGAGGCGATCGAGGACCTTGGCTGCTTCTTCGAGCGTGGCGCCAAGCCGGTCGAGCAAGTCGGCGGCAGAGAGCCCACCTTGCGCAGCGAACTCAGCCGGACGGTTGCGCTTGTCGTCATTCTTGTTGAACGAGGTAACCAGCCATTGGCGCACGTTGCCGTCCAGATGCAGCAGTAGATTTCCGATGCTGTTCGAGGCATCGTTGGGCCGCCACCAGACTTGCTCGGTGCTGAGAGGCGCGACACATTCCCTGAGTCGCGGCAAATACTGCGCAAGAAACTGTGTCCGCGAGGACTGGAGAAACAGCCGAGCGAGTTGGTGGTCGTTTGCGGCCATAGCCGATCCATCCTCCGTGCGCAAGCCCGAACGTCAGCGTCGCTGGCTATATCAGCTCGTAGCCCGCGAACCAATAGCCGATTTCGAAGGCAGCCGTTTCCGGCGCATCGGAACCATGGATGGCGTTCTCCTGGAGCGAGCGGGCGAATTTCTTGCGGATGGTTCCCTCTTCGGCGTTGGCGGGATTGGTGGCGCCCATCAACTTGCGCAGATCTGTGATCGCATTGTCCTTTTCCAGAACCATGAGAAAGAGCGGGCCCGAAGACATGAAGTCGGTGAGGCTGGAGAAGAACGGCTTTTCGCGGTGAACGGCGTAGAAGCCTTCGGCCTCGCGCTTGGTGATGGATTCCTTTTTGATGGCGACAAAGCGGAAACCGGCCTGGTCAATCTCGGCCAGAATGGCGCCGCTCAATCCAGCGGCAACCGCGTCCGGCTTGATGATGCTGAACGTGCGCTCGAGCAATGGTGATCGCTCCTTGGTGCGGAATTCTGTCTGTATTCCATTGTAGTAGAAGACTTTCGGCGCGGCGATTGGACGAGCGAATCGGCGAATCAACCGGAAAAATGCCGCTGCGCAAGGCGAACCATTACTTTCGTGCATTGTCCAAGCGAATGGGAATTTATACCACTAAAGGGTTATTCCAAACACGTTTTTGGCGCAGACAAGCGATTTGATTTCTGCTACAAGTGTTGGTGTACACAGAAATGTTCCAAGTTCCCAGCGAGTGGCCATGAATACCACTAAAGAGTTATTCCAAACACGTTTTGGGAGCAGACAAACGATTTGATTCCTGCTACAAGTATTGGTGTACACAGAAATGCTCCAGGTTGAGTCACAGGGTTAGCAGTTGCAGATAGATTGATTTTGGGGATTGAAAATGGCATTGCTTGTACTCCAAATTGCTGCCGTGGTTGTGATCGCGATGGTTCTGTTGCGCTGGCGCAAGAGCGCGCAGCGCCGCAATTCGCAGACATGGGAATCGATGATGGCCCGGCTCAGGCCCGAATGGAGCGCTCGCGAGCTGAGCGACCATTTCCTGTGGCAAGAGGGTTTGAGCGCAACTCCTGAAGATGCATGGCAGCGCATGGAAGGTCCGAAGGGCCTGTGGGTGATGTACCAGAATGCGAAAGTCATGCAGGAGATGGCAGGCTACGCCGCCAAGCAGTGTGAAGGCGTGGATCGGCTGCTGATCGAGACCTTATACAGTGACGCGATGCAGATTCGGGTTTGCGTGCTGACGGCCCTGACGCAATATGCATTTCGGCACGCTAGCGAAGGTGTTCGCGTGAATGCATTCCGCGCCGCCTCAATCTATACCGGCATGGCCGCCCGCATGACGCAGTTGCTGCAGGATAACGCGGCCGTCATGGTTCCGGACTTTGTCGCGGCGATGTAATCGGAATTCTCCTTCAAACAAAACCCCGGCTTCGGCCGGGGTTTTTGCTTTTATACGCGTGAGGCGGAGCGGTCTCACGGCTGCATCGTAGCCAGAAACGCGCCGATCCTTGCGAATTCCTCCTCTGTCAAACGAAATGTGAGCGCGGCAGCGGTCTCTTCCACTTGGCTTGCGCTGCGGCCGCCCACAATCGGCGCGGTGATGGCGGGGTTGTGCAGCACCCACGCCACGGCCACCACGCCGGGGCTTACGCTGTGGCCGCTGCCGATCTCGCGCAGCAGGTCTACGAGGCGCAGATTCTGGCTCAGGCGCGGCTCATTGAATTCCTTGTTCCTGCGGCGCCAGTCGTCGGGGGCCAGGTTCGCCGCGCGCTCGGCGGTCATTTTGCCGGTGAGCATGCCGGAGAGCATGGGCGAGTAATTGATGACGCCGATGCCGTTGGCCAGCGTGAAAGGAAGAATCTCCGCCTCGATGGCGCGGCGAAGCATGGAGTAAGGCGGCTGCAGGCTGGTGATGGGCGCGATCATGATGGCGCGCTTCATTTGGTCGACGGAGAAGTTGGAGACGCCGATCCAGCGGACCTTGCCTTCCTCCTGCAGTCGCGCCAGCGTTTCCCAACCCTCTTCGATTTCGCTGTCGGGGTTGGGCCAGTGAATCTGGTAGAGGTCGATGGAGTCGACCTGCAAGCGCTTGAGCGACGCTTCAACTTCTTCGGCGAGCGACGCGGCCTTGAGCGAGTTGTAGATGGAGCGATCGGGGTGCCAGCGCATGGAACACTTGGTGAAGATGTAGGGCTTGCGCGAAAGGGATTTGACGGCGCGACCGACCACTTCTTCGGAGTGGCCCAGGCCGTAGATGGCCGCGGTGTCGATCCAGTTGACGCCCAGATCGACTGCGCGGTGAATGGCGGCGATAGAGTCCGCGTCGTCCTGGGGCCCCCAGGCGTGGGCCCAGTCGCCGCCGCCGATGGCCCACGTGCCGAGTCCGATGGGGGTGAGTTCAAGATCAGAGTTGCCAAGGGTGCGGAGAGAAAGCGAAGCAGAATGTGTCATATATAAAACGTAGATGATTTGCGCTGGCCAGGCGCTTCGAAAAAAAAGCAGCAAACCGGTCAATACTGCTCAGTTTTTCATTGCGCCGAAGTCGTGCGTTTTTGGGACGTGCACTCCCCAGAGCGGCGGCAGCGCTGCCGGAACAACCGGCCTTCCCCTTGAGGGTCGCACACCCCTTTTTCGCTGCCGCCGTACTGCTTTCACTCCTCCCAGGTAAAGAGCCCACCGACAGGATTGTGCCCCGCTCGCGACACATGCGGCGATGATCCCACGTGGGATTGGTGAGCCGGGTGAAGAAAACGGCCGGGCGATTCGATGGGCTATTTCTTGGGTTTGGCAGCCAGAGTCAATTCGATTGTTGAAACACTCTGCCCGCGATGAACCGTGATCTTGAACTGATCGCCAATTTTGCCGAAAAGCATTTCGCTGGCCTCTTCTCCCTTGCTGGCGGTTAGAGGCTGGCCCTCGATGGCGACGATTTCGTCACCGGACTGGACGCCTGCCTTGGAAGCGAGAGAGCCGGCATCCACGGTTGTCACCAGCGCTTTGCTCTTATTTTCAAGATCGATCTGGAATCCTGTCGAGCCGAGGTCCGCAGCCTTGATGAAGCCGTACGGCTTGAAATGTCCGTAGCAAAACGCAATCGCGGCCGGAGCAGCCGGGCCGGCACCGATGCAGGGAGCGAACTGATTTTGCCAGTCGATCATGTCTTTGACCGAAATCATAAAACCGGAAGTCGTCGGTCCGGCGGGTGCATTTTGCGCGGCGCGGACGAGGCTGACGTCGACTTGGGAGCCGCCGCGCTTCAGCGTCAGGTGCAACGTGTCGCCGCGTTGCCCGAACACACCCTTGGCGGCGATCATGCCGGGTGTCGGTTCGACCGGCTTGCCGTTAATCGCGGTGATTGAATCGCCGACTTTGAATCCCGCAGCGGCGGCCGGGGATTGAGGATCGACGGCGGTGATGGCGCCGTCGGTGGCGCCTTTTGTACCAATCGTGAAGCCCGAGTATCCGAGCTGGTTGTTGACAATGAAGCCGGCCTGCTCAAAAAGAGTGATGCACTTCTTGACCACGGGAGCCGCGATGGGACCAATCCCGGTACAAGGCGCGGTTGCGCCCTCCGGATTCAAGAGTTCCGTTTCGATTTGCGCAAAGCCCGGTGCCGCTGTGCAGGCCAAAACCATTGCAGCCAGAAAACTTCCAGAGATACGAGTAGAGATTCGAGTCAAGATAACCTCCAGATTTGGTAAGAAGCCGCTGTTGCGAGGCGGGGATTGCCTGGACGGGCCGAGCGGGAGGGGAGCGCTAGCCTGCCTCTTGCATGGTACGCGATTTGTGCGAGAGTTGGAACTCGAAGACCGGCGCTAATTCAAAAACATCGTGCGGTAGAGGGTATCGCGCTGGACGGGCTTGAAGCCGGCGTCGCGGATAATGCGGCGCAGCTCTTCTTCCGTGGTGCAGTTCGAAGTGCCGGCAGCGCGGACGACGTTCTCTTCGAGCATGACCGAGCCCACGTCGTTGCCGCCGAAGTGGAGGCCCAGTTCGAGCACCTTCAATCCCTGCGTGACCCAACTGGCCTGCACGTTTTCGATGTTGTCGAGGTAAAGGCGCGCGATGGCGAGAACCTTGAGATATTCGACGCTCGTCGCTTCGTCCCAGCCGCGCCCACCGAGCGCCGTGTTTCCTGGCTGAAAGCTCCAGGGGATGAAAGCCGTGAATCCGCCAGTCTCTTCCTGCAGGCGGCGGACTGTTTCGAAATGATTAACGCGCTGATCGAAATTCTCGCCTACGCCGAACATCATGGTCGCCGTGGTGCGCATTCCTAACTGATGCGCGGTCCGGTGCACGCTCACCCAGTCTTCGGTGTCGCACTTGAGGCGCGCGATGCGATGGCGAACCTCATCGTCGAGAATCTCCGCGCCGCCGCCGGGGATGGAGTCGAGGCCGGCATCGCGCAGGCGAGCGATGGTAGTGCGCAGGTCGAGCGAGGAATACTCGGCGATGGCGAGCACTTCGGAAGCCGACAGACAATGCAGCCAGATTGCGGGAAAGCGCTCTTTGATGCCGCGGAAGAGGCGCTCAAACCAGTCGATCTTGAGATCGGGATGAATGCCGCCCTGCATCAGCACGCCGGTGCCGCCCATCTCCAGGGTCTCGGCGATTTTGGCGTAGATGGTTTCGAGGTCGAGGATGTAGCCGTCGTCGGCGCGCGGATCGGGCTTGCCGGCGCGAGGCAGCGGGCGATAGAAGGCGCAGAAGGTGCAGTACTCGGTGCAGTAGTTGGTGTAGTTGATGTTGCGATCGATGATGTAGGTGACCACGCCCTCGGGATGCAGGCGGCGGCGCACAGCGTCAGCCTCGAATCCCAGTCCGATCAGATCTGAGGATTGAAAGTAATCGAGGGCCTGCTGGCGTGAGATTGGCATAGTTTCAATTCTACAGAGAAGAGAGATCAGAAAACAGAGATCAGAGAACAGAGAACGGAGATCAGAACGCTTCGATATGGGGCGGGGCAGAAATCTCATTTGCCTCGAAACAGAAAGATCCCGCGCGTGAGAAGTGCACGGCCCTGTGTGCGGGCCAGGTTTGAAGCCGTAGAGATACCGCTGAAGAGAATGAGGAAATCGAGAAACGCCCGGAAGAAGCCTTTGTCTCTGCTGTTGGCCATCGGGGAAAACCTCTTTGGGCGAATCGTTCGGCCTCCAGCTGATTGGATCGAACATGCGCCCCGCCGGTTGCAGAAAAATCCTGCTTCATTGTGTCGCCTATTTCGACTCATCCCAGACGAACGTGGCTTTATCTTTTTCCTTGCGGACGCGGCCGACGGGAAAGACCTGGCCGTGCATGACGACGAAGACGCCGGGAGAGAGCAAGCGCGCGGCGAGCAGGCTTTCGGTAAGGTTTTGCAGAGCGTCGCTGCCCTCAAAGCCCAGGGGCGACATGGCGCCGGTCAGGATGATCGGAACTTTAAGGGCGGGGAACCCCGATTCAAGAAACAGCCCGGTCTCAACCATCGTGTCGGTGCCGTGAGAGATGACGATGGGAGCGCCTTCGGGGAGAAGCTCGGCAACGCGATCGCGGACCTCGGCGCGATCGGCGCCGGTCATCTCGAGCGAGTCTTTGTTCATGAGCTGGATGGAGCGAATATCGGCGTCGGGCAGGCGGAGCGCGCGCAGATAGCGGTCCAGCTTGGCGGCGCGATTCTCCACGGCGCCGCTCTGTTCGGAGTAGACCTTTTCGATGGTTCCACCTGTCGAGAGCAAATAGATGCGCTGCATTGCTAATTCCTCCGCCGCGTCCGTGCGATCCCAGGTCCCCAAATGCGAGGGATCTCCACCCCACGGACTTGGACCTGTCCGCGGGGACCCCGGACCTGGGACACCCATTTTCGTCTGTCTAACCCTACGCGGGATAGCGCTTCTGGTGCCAGATCCATGCGGTGCGGACGATTTCGTCGAGCTCGGTATAACGCGGCTTCCAGCCAAGTTCGCGGATGGCTTTTTCGGAGCCGGCGACGAGGACGGCTGGGTCGCCCGGACGCCGGGGATGAATCTCCGCGGGGATGGGATGGCCGGTGACGCGGCGCGCCGACTCAATGACGTCCCGCACACTGAAACCGTGACCGTTACCAAGGTTATAGATGAGAGGGGCCTGATTTTCGGAGCCAGAGTCCTTTTCGGGGCCGGAGTTCAGGGCGTCGAGCGCGAGAAGGTGGGCTTCGGCCAGGTCGGAGACATGAATGTAGTCGCGGATGCAGGTGCCGTCGTGAGTGGGATAATCGTCGCCGAAGATGCGGATCGAGGGACGGCGCCCGAGCGCGACATCAAGGACCAGCGGGATCAGGTGGCTTTCTGGCTCGTGCGCTTCGCCGCGGGTGATGCCGGCCGGGCCCTCGTACGCGCCGGCCACGTTGAAGTAGCGGAGCGAGGCGTAACGCAGGCCGTGGATGCGGTTGAACCAGGCGAGCATCTGCTCCACGAGGAGCTTGGACTGGCCGTAGGGATTGGAGGGAGCGAGACGTGCATCTTCCTGAATCGGAACGGATTCCGGCTCGCCATAGACGGCAGCGGTGGAAGAAAAGATCAGCCGTCTGGGACCCGAAGCCAGCATCGCCTCAAGAAGCGAAAGAGTGGATGCGGTGTTGTTGCGGAAGAAGATTTCGGGCCGCACCATCGACTCGCCGGCCTCAATAAGCGCGGCAAAGTGAAGCACGGCGTCGAAGGGCTGGCCTTCGCTCCGGGCCGCTTCAAAGGTGGATTCGAGAGCCCGCCGGTCAGCCAGCTCGCCCTCAATGAACTCAACTCCGGCAGGCAGCAGATTGCGCCGGCTGTGACTCAAATTGTCGAAAACGACTGCCTTGTGGCCCCTCTCGGCTAGTAGGCCCGCAACAGTACCGCCAATGTACCCCGCCCCGCCCGTCACAAAAATCTTCACAAAAAGACTATCCTCGCGAGTCCAGATTGGTTTACCTTGAGTCTATAAGAATAGTGCTCGACCGCGCGGCCCCCCCCGCCGTCCGGCCTGAATCTTCCGCATGGGCAGTTGGCCGCGCCGAGAGTTCGAACGCGGCGTTATGGGACTACCAAGGTCGGGTCGTTGTTCACTTCCCGATTTGGCATCCCAGCAGCGCATCTTCAGTCGCGAGACCCGCGGCCGATTCCTTTTGAGGTGCCTTGGATCATACAAGGAAAGGAACGGAATGTCCGTGGGCAGCAGGGCCGGCTCAGGTGATTATTCAAGCGGATTCCCTTGTGCCCTTGGTACCAGTACCTACACAATTTGGGTGATCTGCGAGTAACCAGCTCCTCCGTATAATGGTAATAGTTCCTTTCCAAATTTCCCTCAAGGGATCTGGACCAGAACGCGATGGAAGGGTTAGGCGCATCTATCAGGAATATGAGAAGCAGATGCCGCGTGGCCCATCGTTTTCAGCTGCCGACAGGATCGACTTTCCGGCTGATGACGGGGTGGCAGAAGCAGTTTTTGCTCGATTGAACGTCATCGAAGAAGTGGAAGGGCGCGGCAGTCAGTTTTCGTGACGGTTTGCGATTCCCGAATCGCCATTTTTTCCCGAGTTGGCCCTCCGCCAGAGCGGCGGCCGCAAGCGAGGTTTAAAGAGATGTCGACATCCTATACGACTGGACAGAGCACCTTCGGATTGCTGCCCGAGCCCGAGTTCCGCCCGCTAGCCTTCCTGATGAGCGGGGGCATCAATGTGTTGATCGCCGTGACGGCCATCGTTATCGGCATGACGGCGAAACAGGTGCTTCAACAACACTACGAGATGACGGAACTGGTGGTCCCCAACAACCCGCCGCCCGCGGTGAAGATCAAGCAGCCGCCGCCGCGGGAGCTGCCTCCGCCGCCAGAGCCACCCAAGGTGGAGCTGCAGCCGCGGCAGATCGAAATGCCCAAGCCAAAGCCCGAGCCGAAGCCGATCCAGATGGAAGCCAAGGTAAATCTGCCGGCAGTGCAACCGAAGGCGCAGACGGTGATCCTGGCGCCGCAGCCCAAGGCGGCACTGGCGGCCGCGATGCCCGCGCAGAACTCGACGGTGAAACCGTCAACGGCGCCCGTGCATCTGGGCCAGACCTTTGGAGTAACGCCTAATCCCAATGCCACACGTCCGGCGACAGTTGCCACCATCGGGAATCCTTATGGCGGCATGAATGGCCCGGCAGTGGCGCCGCACGGTGTGGTGGGCTCTACCGGCCTCGGCAATGGAACCAAATACGGTTCCAGCGCGGGCACGCCGGGGAGAGTGGCCTCGGCCGGCATTCCCGGAGCGACGGGCACCGGAAACACGTCTAACTATGGCAAGGTGGCCACGGCCGGGATTCCGGGCATGACGCAGGTGGCCGCGGCGCCGAGGATGACCACACAGGTGGTTCACTCTACGGAAGTGGAAGTTCTTTCCAAGCCGCCGGTGCGCTACACGAACGAAGCGCGGCAGTTGCACGTCGAAGGAGACGTGGTCCTGAGCGTGACGTTCCTGGCCAACGGACAAGTGGTTGTGCACAGCGTGCTTCAGGGACTAGGCCACGGGCTTGACGAAGAAGCCAGGCGCGTGGCGGAGCAAATCAAGTTCCGCCCGGCAACCAACAATGGCCAGCCCGTGGACGTAACGACGAAGATTACCATCACGTTCCAGATGGCGTAGAATCGCGCCCCGATTGGCGTAGCATCACGAGGGTAAGGTCAACAATGGCCCGATACTCGGCAGCCGCGCACGGAATGGCGCGCAAGGCAAGAACATAGCCGGACAAAGTTCAACAGGAGTCACACATGATGTTGCGGAAGATCCCCCTAACCTTCCTGATTCTGACCATCGGAGTTGCGTGCGCATACGCAAAAAAGGAACCGAAATACGAACAGGCCCGTCAGCTCACCGCCGACCAGGCCGCATTGGTGCAAAGGGCGGTCGCGCAGGAAAAGGTGCTCATCAAGAGCGTCCAACTGCGCACGCCGCTGGTGGAGACCTACATCCAGGACACGCGGCCGGACGTGAAGCTCTACGAAGTGCCAACGGACGACCAATACATGCTCAGCCGCGTGGACTTCGGCAGAGACTTTTTCGACAGGTCCTATCAGCCTAAGGACGGAACCAAGCACGGGTTCTTCAAAGGTTCGCTTGCGGCCATGACAGGACTGAGCAAGGTGCTGGGCCTGGAGAAGTTTACCTACAATCCCAACGGATTCATGGAGATGATGTTCATCGATCCGTCGGGATTCGACCAGCAGCATTATGAATTCAGCTTTGTGCGCCGCGAGTTTGTGGGCACTGTGCGCACCTGGGTCTACGACATGCATCCCAAGGCCGACGTCAAAGGCATTGGCCGGTTCTACGGACGCATCTGGATCGAGGATGAGGGCGCCAACGTGGTCCGCTTCAACGGCACCTACACTGGCCCTAACTCGGAGGACGCCTCAAAATACTTCTTTCACTTCGACAGCTGGCGCATGAACGTGCAGCCGGGGCTCTGGCTGCCCGCTGCCGTTTACGTCGAGGAGACGCAGCGCACCGACGCCAACAAGCCGGTGGGCCTGAAGGCGCAGACGCACTTCTGGGGCTACTCGCTGAAGCTGCCCACGCGCGAGAGCGAGAACGTCACCGTGAAAGTGGACGAAGCGGTGGACAAGAGCGACGACTCGCAGGATGTGGGTCCGCTGCAGGCTTCGCGCATGTGGATCACCCAGGCCGAGAACAACGTGATCGACCGGCTGGTTGAAGCGGGCCTGGTGGCGCCGCTCGATGCGGGCGGCTATGAGAACAAGGTTCTGGACCAGATTGTAATCAACCTGGTGGTGCCCAACAACCTGGCCTTCACCGACCAGATTCACACGCGCGTGCTGCTTACCGATACCGTGGAAGTCACGACCGTGGGCAACACAATCCTGCTGAGCAAGGGGCTGATCGACAGCCTGCCCAGCGAAGAAGCGATTGCCTCGGTAGTCGCCATGGAACTGGCTCACATTGCCATGGGCCACCACATCGACACGCGATATGCCTTCAACGACCGGTTGTTGTTCCCCGACGAGTCGACCTTCCGGCGCATCAATATGAACCACTCCGATGTGGACAACGACTCCGCGTCGAAGAAGGCGATGGAGTATCTCGAGAATTCCATGTACAAGGACCGGCTGGCGAACGCGGGCCTTTACTACGAGCAATTGGCGGATCGGGCCAAGGAGTTGAAGGCGCTGAATACGCCGATGCTGGGCGACTCGCTGCTGAAGGCCGATGGCACGCCGTGGATGGCCGCGGTGGAGCACATGGCTCCGAAGCTGAACTGGGACGACCTGGCACAGACGCCCGCGCTGCCTTTGGGAAGCTGGCTCAAGACCGATCCCTGGGACGACACCGTGCACATGCTGAGCGCGAAGCGGTATGCGCCGATGAACGCGCGCGACAAGATGCCGTTCGAGGTGACGCCGATCTTCTACAAGCTGCAGCACTATCAAGATGCCGGCGTGGAGCCGCCTGCGTCGGCGCCGACTGTGGCCGCGCCCGGTGCACTGCCGGCGAATGACCAACCGGCCGCCGCGCCCGACAATGCCCAGCCTGGTCCATCGACTCAACCTTCGAGTAGCTCCGCTGCCACTCCGGATCAGCAGACAGCGGCAGGCGGCACAGCGCCCCCGCCACAGCAACCCGCTGCAGCACAGAACCCGCAGCCATAAGATAAGATCAGTGACGCCGGGAACCGGATAGGACGCATCATACGAAATGAGGGCATCCAATCCGGTCCTGAGCGTGGGTCTTCAAGCCGTAGCCTGGCGTGAATAAGATTCACGGGAAGTGGATGTTGATCAAGCTCATGAATCGATCGATCTTTGCATTCTTTTGCTTCGCGGGTTTCCTCGCCGTTGTTTCAGCCCACGCACAGGTTGTGCCTGCAGCCACCTCGCGCACCTTTAGTGTTTCCGCCGGCGCGCTCGGCTCCATGTTCCAGCCCGATTACGCCGGAAACGGCTTCAGCGCGCAGACCAGTCCCAACCGGTTATATGGCCCCGGTGCCTACGTAGACGTCCATTTCAGCCGCTGGGTGCAATTGGAAGCCGAAGGCCATTGGCTGCGCTACAACCAGTTCCATCAACCAGGTGATCCGACGGGCAACGGCGAGAGCACCTACTTAATCGGCCCGCGGATTCCCATTGTTACGTATCACCGCATCACGCCGTATGGCAAGTTTCTGGTCGGCATGGGCACCGCCGATTTTCTCACGGGGGGGAATGCATTCGTCCTCGACTACGGCGGCGGAGTGGACTACAGGCTCACCCGCCGGTTCACGCTGCGCGCGTTCGACTTCGAATATCAGCAGTGGCACCTCACTCCCACGCTCTACCCGTACGGTGGAAGTGTGGGCCTCAGCTACAAAATCTTCTAAAAGCAGCGACAAAGGGACCGAGGGAACAAGGATCGCCTGAGTTCTCCGGGCCTTGCCTTGCTTCGCGGGCGATAGACCACGCACTTACGGCGCGACGTGGAGCGGCGTTGCCTTGGCTGTGGGCATGGGCACGCGGAGAATTCCTGCCACGGTGGGCGCGATCTGGCGCATATCCACCAGGCCAAGGTCGCGATGATGCGCGATGCCGGCACCCAAGGCGAAAAACGACGAGCGCATTTCGGGATACTCGGGCGAAAACCCGTGCGAACCGCGGTTGCCGGGAATAGGCATGACAAGGCTGCCGGTGAGTGCGTTTCCGGTGTAGTAGCCGGGTTTCAAAACCACCAGAAAAGCCGCATCGGGAAAGGTGCCGCGCTTGCGGATGGCGTCGCGATCGAGAATCTCCGCGATTCCGTTCGCCGGATCCGCCGCCAAGCCGTCCAGCATTGCCTTCACCTGCCGCTCCGTCGCGTGATCGCTCGGATCGTGCAGCATGATCGCCGCCATTCCGCCTGTCATCCACGGCTCAGCCTTCCATGAGGTGATGACCGGAACTTTGCCTGGAGCCGCGGTCGCGTTGATTAGGCCCGCCTGAAGAAACGGGATGGCGAGGTTGACCCAGTGCGAGATATTCATGAAGCCGTGGTCGGAGACGATGACCAGCACGGCGGATGGATTGTTGGTGAACTGCTGATGCGCAAGGCGCGCCACCATGCCGTCGAGCGCTTCGAGGTCGGCGCAGGCTTCAGGGCTGAACGGACCGTGCGCATGCTGTGTCTCGTCGAGCGAGCTCAGGTGCAGAGTCATGAACGCGGGCTTGTAGCGGCGCAAAATCTCGAGCGCATAGCGGGTCTTCATCTCGTCGCCGGCGATCGAGGTGTCGTTGCCGTTCATGTAAGGGCCGGCGGCGGGCTTCAGTTGCTGGATGAGCGTGTCCGGCCGTGAGAGTGCCGCCATCAGGAGCTGGTCATCGGGATTCGCGGAGTCAGAGGGGCTTGCGCCACGCCAATACTCAGGGATGAGGTAGTCAACGTCGGTTGCGCCAGCGCTGACAGGCCAGCCGATGCTGGCTGTCCGCAGGCCAGCGCGGTGCGCAACCTGCCAAAGCGTGGGCACGCGAATCTCGGACGCATACCAGTTCCACGCGCTGCCGAATTGTTGCTCGGGATCGAAGACCTGGTTATTGTTGATGCCGTGCTCGGCGGGCCAAACGCCGGTGATCAGCGTGGTGTGGCTGGGATAAGTGATGGTGGGCCAGATGCCGACGACGCCGTCAGCGTAGGTACCTTTAGTAAGAAGCGTGCGCAGATAAGGAATCTTCATTCCGTGCGCATCGGCCTGTGTGATGTACTCGGGCTTGAGGCCATCGATGGAGATCATCAGGACGGGCACGGCGTGGGCCCCGAAGGCGAAGACGACCGCGAAGGCAAGAAGGACGAGCGGCAAGAGCAAAGAACGGCGGACGGCAAGACGTAGGACGGCGTTCATGCGGAGTGCTCCTCTTAGCATTTTCGTGGGAAGCGACGAGGCCGTCCGCACTCTCAAGTTAAATTCGCAAGCGAGCGGCGATGAAGACTGCGGGGGAAGTATACAGGGAGCAGGGGACTGTGGGCAGCGGACCTTGAGGACGATGGTAAGCGGCGAGGGCCCAATCGCCGCAGCCTCCGGGATCGCTCGATGCGGGGAGAACGCCGAAAGGGGCGGATCAGGGGTGAAGTAATGACAATGTCATTACAATATGCTATGCTAATCTCGAGTGGGGGATTTGCCATGCCAGCGGTTCAGCAGCCAAGAGAAAAGCGCGACACGCTTAACCTGAGGATCAAGCCGGAATTGCGTGTGCTTATCGACAGGGCAGCAGGTGTGTCCGGCAGAAACCGAACCGATTTTGTGCTCGGCGCCGCCCGGCGCGAGGCCGAAGAAACGCTCCTTGATCGCACAATATTCGCGGTGGACGCGAAGACCTATGCCAGGTTTCTGGCGCGCCTGGATGCGCCGCCGCGGCCCAATGCCCGCCTGCGCCGGTCTCTCAAAACGAACGCGCCATGGGAGAAGTAATCAGCCTTCGCCCGCCGGAGCTTCTCGCGGAACACCATCGTCTTGATAGCTTCTCTTGCGGAGAGGACTCACTCGACGAGTGGCTGCGGCGGCGGGCCCGGGCCAACCAGGCAAGCGGCGCTTCGCGCACCTACGTGGTTTGCCAGGGCGATTTTGCAGTCGGATATTATGCGCTGGCTTCTGGCGCGATTGCCGTGGAAAGTGCTCCCGGCCGATTCCGGCGCAACGTGCCCGATCCGATACCGGTCGCCGTGCTTGCGCGCCTGGCCGTGAACCGGAATTGGCAGGGCAAAGAGATGGGGCGCGGCCTGTTCCGTGATGCCGCGCGCCGCGTGGCCCATGCCGCGGACGTCATTGGGATTCGCGGTATCGTCGTTCACGCAATCTCGGACGAAGCGAGGAGCTTTTATATTGCCCTCGGCTTCGATCCCAGCCCGCGGGAGCCGATGACCCTGATGGTGACGCTAAAGGATGTGCGGGCAGTGCTTGCAGGGCAAGGGTGATTCCCCAACAAAAAGGGCCGCTCAGTAGAGCAGCCCTTCCTATTTCCTTTTCCCTATTGGCTATTCCCTGCTCTGCTTACGCCGGCGAAGGCGAACCCTCGGGCAAGCCGCCGCCTGTGCCGGGACCGCGGCTTTCGGGTTTGAGAACCTGCTGCGAGGTACCGTCATCGCCCCCCCCGGCCAGCGAAGACCGCATCTGAGGCAGTGTCTTGCCCTCGAGCAGGAGCTGCAGCTCCTCGGCGTCGATCGTCTCGCGCTCCAGCAACGCAGCAGCAATGCGGTGCATGGCGTCGGCGTTCGCTCCCACCAGGTTATGTGCCGATTGGTAGGCTTCGTCGATCAGGCGGCGAACTTCAAGATCGATCTGCCGCGCCGTCTCCTCGCTGAAGTCGCGATGCTGCGCAATCTCGCGGCCCAGGAAGATTTGCTCTTCCTTTTTGCCGAAGGTGAGCGGGCCCAGGCGGCTCATGCCGTACTCGCAGACCATGGAACGCGCCAGTTCAGTGGCGCGCTCGATGTCGTTGCCCGCGCCGGTGGACATCTGGTTGAGGAAGATCTCCTCGGCCACGCGGCCGCCGTAAAGCATGGCCAGCCGTGTTTCAAGGTACTCGCGCGTATAGTTGTGCCGGTCGTCGGGCAGGTGAACGGTGACGCCCAGCGCCATGCCGCGAGGAATAATCGTGACCTTGTGCACCGGATCGGAGTGAGCGCGCTTGAGCGAAACCAGAGCGTGGCCGGCCTCGTGATAGGCAGTGACGCGCTTCTCTTCGTCGCTCAGGATCATGGACTTGCGCTCTGCACCCATCAGGACTTTGTCTTTGGCCAGCTCAAAGTCGTACATGGTAACTTGCTTGCGGTTCAAGCGCGCCGCGTTCAGCGCCGCTTCGTTCACCATGTTGGCCAGATCGGCGCCCGAAAAGCCCGGCGTGCCGCGCGCGAGTACGTTCAAATTCGTGTCGTCGGAGACGGGAACTTTCTTGACGTGCACCTTGAGAACTTCCTCGCGACCGCGAATGTCGGGCAGGCCCACGACCACGCGCCGGTCGAAGCGGCCGGGCCGCAGCAACGCGGGATCGAGCACATCGGGGCGGTTGGTGGCTGCCACCAGAATTACGCCATCGTTCGATTCGAATCCGTCCATCTCGACGAGCAACTGGTTCAGGGTCTGCTCGCGCTCATCGTGACCACCGCCCAGGCCCGCGCCGCGATGGCGACCGACCGCGTCGATCTCGTCGATGAAGATGATGCAGGGAGCGTTCTTCTTGCCCTGCTCAAACAGGTCGCGTACGCGACTTGCGCCCACGCCGACGAACATCTCGACGAAATCGGAACCGGAGATGGAGAAGAAAGGAACGTTGGCCTCGCCGGCCACGGCACGCGCCAGAAGCGTTTTCCCGGTTCCCGGAGGCCCGACGAGCAGCACGCCCTTGGGAATGCGGCCGCCCAGCTTTTGAAACTTCTGCGGCTCGCGCAGGTACTCGATGATTTCCTTCAGCTCTTCCTTGGCCTCATCCACGCCGGCCACGTCTTTGAACGTGACCTTCTTTTGCTGCATGGAGAGCAACCGAGCGCGGCTCTTGCCGAACGACAACGCCTTGTTGCCACCCGACTGCATCTGCCGCAGCATAAAGAACCACACGGCAATCAGCAGCACGAATGGACCCGCATTGATGAGGAGGGGAATGAGAAGGTTGTTCTGCGGCTCCTTGATGGAGAAGCTCACCTTGGCCGCGATCATCTGCTTCAATAGGTCTTCGTAGTTGGTCGGCAACGTTGTGTGGAACTCGTCTTTGGGCGAGACCTTCAGATGGCCTTTTAGCTCGTCGCCCTGGATGGCGGCGTCCTGCACCTGGTTGTTGACCACCTTGTCATAGAGGTCGGAGTAGGCGTACTCCGGCTCTTTCGCCATGCCGGTGCTTCTCTCCACCACGCCCCACAACAGCACGAGGCAGATGAGGATGAAGAGCCAGAACATAATGGTTTTAACGCTCGAGTTCACCAACGTCTCCTTTTCGCGGCGAAGGCGAAACAACGACCGCGACCCCCCGACAACCGATCCCCTGCTCGATCCCAGGTCCGACCCCCGGGGGCCAAACACCACTTTCTTAGACGCCCCCGCGCCCGGTAAAGTGGCAAAAACTACGTAAAGTCCCCGGAGACCCGCGTCACGTGCCGCCTGAGAAGCAGTAATCCGATTGTACTCCCCGGGGTGGTGGAAGTTGGAGGCGTGCCCATGCTACGAAAGGGGCAGGATTCGGATCGTCAACGGTCTCGCGGGTTTGGCGGCGCGGGCGATTCGGGGCTGCCAGCGGGCTCGAAATCCACCGAAATCAACAGTTCAGGGTCCGGTTCGAGTTCCACTCCCCGCATCCAGGCGATTTGCCCGCCGATTTCGAGGACCGGCCAGACTGCCCTGTCGGAGCCCGTAACCCGCAGACGTTCCAGCACTTCCTTCACCTTCCGAGGCCCGGCCGAGTGACGAAGTCTCACACGGTCCCCGGGCTTCCAGTTGCGCAGGATTGCCGTCTTTCCGGTTGGGCTGGTGCGCCCGTTTGGGGTTCCGCTGGCCGGCGCGACGCTGCGAACCTCGTCCCGAGATTCGATGCGAATCCGGAGTCCGAAGGCCGGCGCGTCGATCTCGCCGGGAACTGCGGCTTCGTAGGTCGGCGGCGCTCCTGCGCTTTCTCCTTTTGGAGCTGGTTCGAGGTGGGTCGACAGGCGCAGCTCCCGGGCAGTTTTTCCCGCGCGCAGGCCGTGCGGCAGCGCCAGCTTTTGACCGGCGCGGCCGGTGAGCGCGAGCGATCGCACGGCTTCAGTCGCGGTGAAGTCGAGTGCGGCGCCGAACAGTGCGGCGGCATAGCGGACGAGCCGCCTTTGCAGCGCCGGAGCGAGCGCAGCCAACCGGGTCACTTCAATCGCCAGGCCGGAATCGAGGCCCGAACCGGCAGCGCGACCGCCTCCGCGCACCGGCCGCCCCGGCAGCAGAAATTGCGGCGCGAGCCGGCCGAGCTCTGCCTGCCACCACGCTTCTTCGTCGAGGGCCAACGCGGCCATCTGCGCCATGTGCTCGCGCAGCCGGGGATTCCAGCTCTCGAGGAGCGGCAGCAGTTCATGGCGGATGCGATTGCGGGTGAAGGTCAGGTTGCGATTTGACGTGTCCTCGCGCCAATCCTGGCCGAGCTCGCGCAGGTAGGCCTCGATTTCAGCGTGGGTCGCGGCCAGCAGCGGGCGGATGATTCGGCCCGCGCCCTCCGGGCTTTCGAGTTTTGGATGAATGCCCGATAGACCCTCGGTCCAAGCTCCGCGCAGAAACTTGGCGAGGACCGTCTCGGCCTGGTCGTCGAGAGTGTGCGCGGTGGCAATTGCGTCGAGCGGGACTTCGGACATCAGCGTGCGAAACCACTGGTAACGCAGGCGGCGCGCGGCTTCTTCAATGGTCTCGGCGACTTTGCCGGATTTGGGGTTGGCCTGCGCTTCCTGGCGGGTGTCGACGCGGGCATCGTGAAAGGGAAGGCCGAGCTTGGCGGCCAGCTCGCGGCAGAATTCCAGATCGCCGTCGGCTTCCGCTCCGCGCAAGCCGTGATGAAGATGGGCGGCGTGGATCGCGAGTCCCAGTTCCCTGCTGCGCGCGGCCAGAATCCGCAGAAGCGCAACCGAATCCGCGCCGCCGGAGAGCGCAACGGCAAGGCGCATGCCGGGCTTGAGCAGCGTGAGATTGAGCGGAGGCGTGGATGGCAGAGATGCGCGCACGAAAGGATGATAGCGCGAGGCGGGCCGAGAGCTTGCGCGGTGCTATACTCCCGGAGTTATGCAAGTCTTTGTCATTGTTCCCGCTGCTGGACTAGGCACGCGAATGACCGGCCCGCAACCCAGCCCAAAGCCGAAGCAGTTTCTGGCGCTGGGCGGCGTGCCCATCCTGATTCACTCGCTGCGCGCTTTTGTAGCGGTGCCGCGGGTGACGGCGATCTACGTGGCCGTGCGCAAGCCGGAGATGGAGCGCGCGGAGGCGCAGGTGGCGGAGTACGGATTCGGGGCCCGAGTTCATGTGGTTGAAGGCGGCGAAAAGCGCCAGGAATCGGTGGCCAACGCGCTCAACGCCCTGCCGGCCGAGCCGGACGACATCGTTTTGGTCCACGACGCGGTGCGGCCGCTGATTGACGCAGCCACCATCGAGCGCACCATCGACGCGGTGGCCGAGTACGGCGCGGCAATCGTGGGAATGCCGGCTACTGACACCATTAAGCAGGTGGAGCGAACAGCCCACGGAGCGCTGGTGACGGCGACGATTCCGCGCGAATTCGTGGTGCAGGCGCAAACGCCACAGGGATTTCGCTTTGGGCTGCTGCAGCGCGCCTTTGCCGAGGCCACTGCCGACGGCTTTGTGGGCACCGACGAGGCTTCGCTCGCCGAGCGCGCCGGAATTCCGGTAGCCGTGGTGCACGGTTCTCAGGTTAATCTGAAGATTACGCAGCCGGGCGACCTGGCGCTGGCCGAGTTCTATCTGCAGCAGCGAACGCACTAGAGAAGTCCCGATTAAAGCGCCGGATTGCGGCCGCTGTGCCGGAACAAACATCGGAGAGCCACGCGCTCGAGGCGGGCAAATTAATGATGGACACACGCATCGGATTTGGCTACGACTCGCACGAATTCAAGCCCGGTGTGCCCTTGCGCCTTGGCGGCATGACGCTGGATCATCCACAAGGCCTGGCCGGCCACTCCGACGGCGACGTCCTGCTCCACGCCATCACCGATGCGCTGCTGGGCGCAGTGGCCGCGGGCGACATCGGCAGCTTCTTTCCGCCGGGCGATCCGCGCTGGAAAGACGCCGACTCCGCCATCTTTCTCAACCTGGCTCTGGAGGAGTTGCAACATGCGGGCTACGGCATCGTCAACATCGATACGACGTTAATTCTTGCTGCGCCGAAGATCGCGCCCATCGCGGGCGAAATGAGCTCGCGGGTTGCCGATTTGCTGGGAGTATCCATCGATCAAGTCAGCATCAAGGCCAAGACGCCCGAGGGCCTGAACCTCGATCACGTGGCCCAATGCCATGCCGTGGCGCTTGTCGAGCGCGTGCAGGAGCCCGAAGAGCTGAAGAGCATGAGCGAAGTGGTCGAAAGCCAGCGCCAACTCGAAGATGTGGTGGAAGATTTACTGAGCTCCGTGCACGGCGTGCCGAAGAAGCGGACGATCACGCCGGTCTACGACACCGAGGACATCACCTAGGCGTTGGCGGGCCAGTCGCCGAAGAACTCTCTCCGCGTGAAACCAAGCGCCGTCGCAGGAATTCCGGCTCCTCCGATTTTTATTGAAGATTCATGGGTTTAGCGGTACCTTGGCTGCGAACCCGATTCCACCTTGGAGCGTTCCCATGTTCAATCTTGCATTCCTGCTGCAACAGGGGCCCAGCGCCGACGATATTCAGCGCATGCTCGTGGCCATGATGGCGATCCTACCGCTCATCATTCTGGTTTGCCTCGCGATCATCATCGTTCCCTTCTGGTTCATCTGCAAGAAGGCCGGCTTCTCGCCCTGGCTTTCGCTCCTGAACATTGTCCCGATGGGCAACTTGATCCTGATTTATGTGCTGGCCTTCGCGCAGTGGAAAGTTGTGCCCGCGCCCCAAGTGGCCTATGCGCCTCCGTATCCGCAGCCGCCGCTGCCGCCGCAACTGCCGCCGCAGCCGTGAGACGCTGAACACTGCCCGGCAGGGAGCATTGCGATAGCATCGTGAAGGTAAACAAAACGACACGATGCCTGATCCCAACTCCTCCGGCACTCCCACTCCGCGCGTTCGATTTGCGCCTTCGCCCACTGGCTTTCTGCATGTGGGCAGTGCGCGGACGTTTACCTTCAATTGGCTCTATGCCCGCCACAATCACGGGACGATGGTGCTGCGCCTGGACGACACAGACCTCGAGCGCAACACCGAGGCCAGCGTGCAGTCGATCTTTGAGGGGCTGCGGTGGCTGGGCCTCGACTGGGACGAAGAGTACAAGCAATCCGAGCGCCTGGCCCTGCATCGCAAGCAGGCAGAAGCCATCTTCGCCAAGGGCCTGGCCTATCGCGACTTCACGCCCGCCCACGCGGCCGATGAAGAGCACTCCTCTTCGCAGGGCGCGTGGCTTTCGAATCCCGGGATGCGCGAATTGCCCCGTGAAGACAGCGACCGCCGCGCCGCCAGTGGCGAGCCGTTCGCGCTGCGCTTTCGAGTGCCGCGCGGCGAGGGCCGTATTTTGCAATTCGTCGACGGCGTCTACGGCGCGCAGCAAAAGCTCGCTGACGAGGTCGAGGACTTTGCGCTGCTGCGTTCGGACGGAATGCCGACATACCACCTCGCTTCGTGCGTTGACGACGCCGATCTCAGGATCAGCCACATCATTCGGGGCCAGGATCACCTGACCAACACCTTCAAGCACCTGCTCATCTTTGAAGCGTTGGGGGAGGGCGTTGGTGTTGCGCCGCCGCATTTCGCGCATCTGCCTCTGCTTGTCGCCCCCGACGGCACCAAACTTTCCAAGCGTAAGCACGGTCCTGTTGTGAGCGTGACGACCTATCGCGACGCCGGTTTTCTGCCGCAGGCTTTCGTGAACTTTCTCTGCCTGCTCGGCTGGTCGCCCAAGAACGACCGTGAGTTCCTCTCTTTGGATGAAATTCGTGACCTGTTCACTCTTGAAGGCGTCAACCGCGCCAATGCGGTCGTCAACTTCACCGACGACGATCCCTTTGACGCCAAGGCCGTCTGGCTCAACGCGGAGCACATCCGCGCATTGCCCGTGGAGGAGCTTAGCCGCGACCTTCAGCCATTCTTCGAGCAGGCCGGTTTCCATGTGTCGCCGGAAAAGGTCGCGGCCGTCACTCCGCTCATTCGCGAGCGCATCAAGCTGCTGCGCGATGCCGTGCCGGCGGCGGATTTCTTCTTTCTCGACAAACTTGCGCCTTACGATCCGGCGGAGCTGATTCCCCTCAAAAAAGGAGACCCCAAAAAACAAGATTTGACAGGCGATGCCGCGCTCGCTCTCCGAGTTTTGCAAACCGCACTGGAAGTTTTGCCGGCGACGACCTTCGACCATGATTCGCTCGACAAGGCTTTGCGCGAGGCAGCAGTTTCGCTCGGTCTCAAGGCCGGTCCGATGTTCCAGCCCATCCGGGTCGCTGTCTGTGGACGCAAGAATGCGCCGCCGCTTTTTGAGACCATGGTTGTTCTCGGCCGCGAGGTGTGCCTAGAACGCATTCGCGAAGCCGAAAAGAACTTACAATCGCTCGCTTGAATCCTTCAGTTAACCAAAGCCAGTCAGGAACCGCCGTTATGACCAACGCAAATCCGGAAAGTCAGCCCGCCACTCCAGAAGCGACCACCCACTCCAACTTTCTCCGCGATCAGATTGCCGAAGATGTGCGCACCAAAAAGTACGGCGACGCGGTCGTCCAGACGCGCTTTCCTCCCGAGCCCAACGGCTACCTGCACATCGGCCACGCCAAGGCGATCTGCATCGACTTCGGTCTCGCCGACGAATTCGGCGGCAAAACCAACTTGCGCTTCGACGACACCAATCCCGAGAAGGAAGAGACGGAGTACGTCGAATCCATCAAGACGGATGTGCGCTGGCTGGGCTTCGATTGGGATCGCCTGTGCTACGCGTCAGACTACTTCGGGCAGCTCTATGAGTGGGCGCTCAAGCTCGTCAAGGCCGGCAACGCTTACGTCGACGACCTCACAGCCGACGAGATTCGCCAGCACCGCGGCACGCTGACTGAGCCTGGCACGGACAGCCCCTTTCGCAACCGCACGATTGAGGAAAATCTCGACCTGTTCGTGCGCATGAAAAACGGCGAGTTCCCCGACGGCTCGCGTGTACTGCGCGCGAAGATCGAGATGGCGTCACCGAACCTGAACATGCGCGATCCGGTGATGTATCGCATCCTCCACGCCACGCACCACCGCACCGGCGACGAGTGGTGCATTTATCCCATGTACGACTTCGCGCATGGGCAGTCCGATTCGATTGAGCACGTCACGCACTCCATGTGCACGCTGGAGTTCGCCGATCACCAGCCGCTCTATCGCTGGTACATTGAGCAACTCGGAATTTTCCCTTCGCAACAAATTGAATTCGACCGGCTCAACCTGACCTACACGCTGCTCTCGAAACGCAAACTGCTGCAACTCGTGCAGGAAAAGCGTGTGAACGCCTGGGACGATCCGCGCATGCCCACGCTCTCCGGCCTTCGTCGCCGCGGATTTACGCCCGAAGCCATCCGTGCCTTTTGCGGAGCCATTGGCGCCTCGCGGACGAATGGCAGCACTGACGTTGAAATGCTCGAGCACTTCCAACGCGACGACCTGAATCACCGCGCCCGCCGCGCGATGGCAGTGCTTCACCCGCTCAAGCTGGTGATCGATAACTACCCAGAAGGTAAAGAAGAATTCGTTGAGGTCGCCAACAACCCTGAAGCTCCGTCGGCCGGAACGCGGCAGGTTCCATTCTCACGCGAGCTTTTTATCGAGCACGACGATTTCCGCGAGGTGCCTCCGCCGAAGTACTACCGCCTTTCGCCTGGAAAAGAAGTGCGCCTACGCAACGCCTACTTTGTCACCGCCAAGAGCGTAGTGAAAGACGCGGCCGGCAACGTGATCGAGGTTCATTGCACATACGATCCGCTGAGCCGCGGCGGCAACTCGCCCGACGGTCGCAAAGTGAAGTCGACGATGCACTGGGTGTCGGCAGCGCACGCGATCTCCGCCGAGATACGCCTCTACGACAAGCTCTTCACCAAGGCCGATCCCTACGACCTGGAAGAGGGCCAGGACGTTCTCGATAATCTCAATCCGAACTCGGTCGAAGTTCTCACCGGCGCAGAGCTTGAGCCGTCGCTCGCGAGCGCCAAGCGTGAAGACCGCTTCCAGTTTGAGCGCGTCGGCTACTTTTGTCTTGATCCGGACTCGGCGGCGGGCAAGCTGGTGTTCAACCGGACGCTGGCGCTGAAAGATTCCTGGGCGAAGATTGAGAAGAAGGCGGGAGCCTAGAGGTCACAAGAACCGGGATGTCTACAATCTCGCAAGCAAGTTAAGAGAACTCAGTTGAGCAGTGCCCGGGTCTCGAATTTTGAACCTGGGAAACCACGCCGCCGGCAGCTAGATTCTTACGATCTGCGCCAGCGCATCGAAGTGCGCATCGCGAGCGCAGAGCGCCAACGAGTGCTGCAGCACGAGCGCCGCGATCCACATGTCATTGGTCGGGATCGGGGTTCCCTGCGATCGCAGCTGCCGATAGATATTTGCGTAGTGATGCGTCGTCTGCCCGTCGGCGTAGAGGATTCCTACACCGGGCTTGAGCAGAAACCGTCGCAGGGTCGCCTCGTTCCGTGTCCCCTGACTGCCAACGGCAAAGCCGGCGCGCAACTCGCCCACGACAATAAACGGCAGCCAGACCTCGTCGGCCTGCTCCACCTTGTCTATAACGGATTGCTCTCCGCGGCAAAGGTCGGTGTACCGGTTCGTATCGAGCGCCAACCTCATGTTGAGCGCCGATTCCGGATTCGCCGATGAGGCCTCTCGCCTGTCACGGCCACATCTCTTCGTTGACGGTGTCTTGCGCCGCGATAGCGCTGTCAAACACGGGGTCTTCTGTCCAGCTACCGGCCATGTCCGCCAGGTCACGCTGGCGGGGCGTGAACTTGCTCAGGCCTGCGCCGCGCACCAGTGCCTGAACCGCTACATCATTTAGGCTCTTACCCTGCTTACGGGCGGACTCACGGAGAGTGGTGTCCAGGAACTCCGGCACATTGCGAATCGTATACTGCATGCACTAATTATAGGCAATGCAGGCACTTTTTGCAACCAATCGTGGTCCGTTCCTACGGAATCACAAACGTCCCTGGAATCCCCTCATCCAGCGTCGCCAGAACCGCTCCATTGGCGCTTGCCAGTTGCACCAGGTGACCGTCCGCGGTTTGCGCCGGAAACTGCGCCCATAAAGGAAGTGCCGAAATGTCATTTGCGTCGGAAATGAAGGTGAGCGGTTGTGCGGCGTTGCTCTTCATTCCGAGCAGGAGCATTCTAGCCTGCGGAACTTTAAGGTCATACATGGCCACGCTCGCAACCACTCGAACAAAGCCGATCTCCGTCACCGAAGAGGTGAGAAACGCGGAGCCGCGCTGCGAATGTATCCAGTCAACGACACGCTGATGGAACTGATGCTGGGTGATGCCAAAGGCGATGAGCGCATTCACGTCCAAAAAGTACTTCATGGAAAATCCGTGAGCAGCTCTCGCACCATCTCACTGGTCAAGGTCGGCGCGTCAGGCCCGAGGTCAATGGCCAGGAACCCTGTCACTGGGTCCTTCACCATGCGCGCTTCGTACTTCGGCTTGCTGGGCTGCGTCATCACAATGCGATCCTTCTCGACGGCAATATCGAGGGTATCGCCCGCGCGGAGGCCCAGCCTGCGACGAATCGGTCCGGGAATGACGATCTGGCCTTTCGTGGAGACCTTGGTCTGCATGGTAAGACAATCTTACCTCAAAATGGCATTTTTGAGAACGACGTGGGCGGTTCCATGGTCCCTCTGTCCTGCGACTTGCTGGCCCGCAGCCGCCGTCTTGCCGTAGAGTGATTCCGTCCATAAGGGAGAGTTTCATCGTGCAACGGAACATCAAGAGGTTGGGACAAGCTGCGGCAATTTCCGCGCTGACGCTTGGGTTCCTCGGAGCGGGCAACGGGGCCGCGCAAACAGCCGGAAATGGGCTTGGCATCTTTGAGAACCAGTCGGATGTGGGCAGCGTTGTGCCGCCGGGAGTTGCAACATTCGACGCTGCGACGGGCATTTACACGATTCGCTCGGCCGGGGAGAATCTTTGGGTTAACGTCGACGGATTCCACTTTGTGTGGAAGAGGGTTTCGGGCGACGTATCGCTGACCGCCGACGTGAAGCTGGCCGACGCCGGCCCCACTGCGAGCCCGCATCGCAAGGCACTGGTGATGTTCCGGCAGACGCTTGACTCGGACGCCATGTACGCCGACGCGGCGATTCACGGGTCCGGTGAAACGGCGCTGCAATACCGGCGCAACAAGGGTGACACCACGCAGGACATTGCGTTCAACATTGGCGCGCCGCAACGGTTGCGACTGGAAAAGCACGGCGACACGATTACGCTTTTCCTGAGCGCGCACGGCGAGCCGCTGCACCAGGTGGGCGCGTCGATCAAGCTGCACTTCGACGGCGAATTCTACGCCGGCCTGGGAGTCTGCGCGCACAACAAAGATGCGGTGGAACAGGCCACCTTTGCGCACGTGGAGCTGCAGCCGCTCACAGCTTCAATAACGCCGGTAACTGCGGCACCGGCGACGCCCGCGGCAACACCCTCGTCAGCACCGGCACCCTTGGCGCTCTACAGCACACTCCAGATGATCGCCATCGACAACAATGCGCGCATGGCCTTCGTGATCCAGACCGGCAAGGGACAAATAGAAGCGCCCAACTGGAGCCGCGACGGCAAGACGCTGATCTTCAATCGCGGGGGTAAGCTGTGGAGCGTGCCTGCGGTCGAAGGCGAGGGCTCGATCGCGGAGGCCACGCCGATCGACATTGGCAACGCCAGCGACTGCACCGGCAGCCACGGTCTTTCGCCCGACGGCATATGGCTTGCGATGACCTGCACGACGCCGGACCATCCGGGTCGGCGGGTTTATATCCTGCCTGCAGCAGGCGGCGCGCCGCGCATGGTTACCGCGAATCCCGACTCCTATTTTCATAGCTGGTCGCCTGATGGGAAGACGATTCTGTTTACGCGGCCCAGCCACGGCACGCTGAACATTTTTGCCATTTCGGCGGATGGCGGAGCGGAGACTGCGCTGACGACGGGCGCCGGCGTGAGCGACGACCCGGACTTCTCGGCCGATGGCCAGTGGATTTATTTCAACTCCGACCGCGCAGGCGGAATGCAGATTTGGCGCATACGGGCCGACGGCAGCACGCCCGAGCAAGTGACCTTCGACGAGAAGCACAACTGGACGCCGCATCCCTCGCCGGACGGAAAATCGATTCTGATTCTCTCCTATGACAAGGATGTGACCGGGCACGCGGCCAACAAGGACGTGACCTTGCGGATCATCAATGTTGCAGATGGGAAGATTCGCGACCTGGTCGAGATTGTGGGCGGATCGGGCAGCGACAACGTGCCCAACTGGGCTCCCGATGGCGCGCACTTTGCGTTTGTGAGCTACCAGTTTCTGCCCGCCGACGACATCGGCTCGACGCAATGAAGGATGGCGACGGTGGCAACGCTGACGCCAGTTGGTCGGTCGACCGGCGTTCCTACTTGCCGATCACGTCGATGGGGACGTTGATCGTCTTGGGCGGCATGCACTGGTTCTGGTCGCAGGCCTGGTAGTGCAGCTTGGCCTGAACCAGGTGGTTGCCCGGCGTAGCCACGATGCGCGCCTGAATTTCGAACTCGCCGGTGTAGACGCTGAGTTTGGTTTTGGGCTCGAAGGCCAGCCAGATGATCGTGCCGGGCGGATAAGTGGCCGCTCCAAGCCGGACGCCCATTCCGTCGGGGATGGAAAAATCCGTCGGGATCAGGAACTCGTCGCTGGGCGTGTGCGAGTTGATGTGCAGACCCTGCGCGACGCGGAAATGCAGCGTGACCGGGCTCGGCTTGCCCGCGGGGACGCTGACTTGCTCAGGAAAGAGATACTGCACAGCGTCGGTCGTGATGATGGAGCGGTTCTGCGCTGCGGGCGGAATCACCTGCGCGTGCGCCGCCAGGACCCATAACGAGATTGCCGTTGCCGCCGTTGCGCGAATCGTCTTTCTCATCTCAAGCACCAATCAAAGTCTGCTGAGCAATTCTGCTGCCCCGCTGACTCGCTAACTTGCTGACTAGCTGACTTGCTAATTCGCCAGCGCCTTCTTGATATTTCCTTCGATGTCGCTCTCCGAGGTCAGGCCCACGGACGCTGCGACGATCTTGCCGCTGCGATCGACGAAGAATGACGCGGGCAGATCGTCGAGGCCGCCGTAGTCGCGGCTGATGCTATCGCCGTCAAGCAGCACCGGGTAGGGTACCTTCATCTCGGTGACGAATTTGTTGGCGTTGGTCTCAGCCTTGGCCCATCCGGCTTTATCGCTCGCCGCGAGGTCGTCGCCCTCGGTGTCCACCCCCAACACCTCAAAGCCCTGCGCCGCGTACTTGTTGCGCAGCTCGACGATCCACGGCGTTTCCACTTTGCACGGGCCGCACCAGGTGGCCCAGAAGTTGATCATCACGGCTTTGCCTTTGTAGCCGGCGAGCGAGATTTTGCCGCCGCTGAGATTCTGGAGCGCGAAGGCAGGCGCAGGCTTGCCGTTCAGCGGCGAAACGTAATTCATCGCATCGCCGCCGGGAGCCGGTACAAGCTCGCCCTGCCCCGCCCCGGCCAGCAATTTCTCGGCGGCCTGGCGGCGATACTCCCAGTTGGCCCATCCCGCCCAGGCAAAGATAGCCAGAATGAAAAGAACGGCAGTAAGAACAATGGTGTTTCGGCGCAACGGAATCGACCTCGTAGCTCTATTGTATGTTCGCGAACAGCCGGGAGGAAATGGGGTTAATGGAGGGTGAACGAGTGAATTGAGTGAAAGAGTGAAGCAGCAATCGAAAGGACCGCTCGTTTCCCTTCTGCACTCGTTTCACTCCTTCACTCTTTCACTCCTTCACTTCTTCGCTCTCTCACTCATCTCCTATCCACTGTCCACCGTCCACCGTCTTTGCTACCATGAAATGCCAATGAGCCCCACAGGGAAAGACGAGCCGTTCCACCCGGCAGCGCTGGTGCGTACCGAGGCCGCCGCGCTTGAAGCGCTGGCCGCACGCCTCGATGGGCCGATGGCCGGGCCTTTTTCGCGCGCTGTGGAGATGATTCTGCACTGCGGCGGACAAAATGGCCGCGTCGTGGTCACAGGGATGGGCAAGAGCGGCATCATCGCGCAGAAAATTGCGGCCACGCTAAGCTCTACCGGCTCGCCCGCGCTGTTTCTGCACCCGGCCGAGGCTGTGCACGGCGACCTTGGCGTGCTCATGCCCGGCGACGTGGTGATCGCGCTGTCGGCCAGCGGAGAGACAGAGGAAATTCTGCGCCTGCTGGCCACGGTCAAGCGCAAGGGCGACGCGCTCATCAGCTTCTGCTGCAATCTGCACTCAACTCTCGCAGCGGCGAGCGACGTGGCGCTCGATTGCTCTGTGGAGCGCGAGGCCTGCGGGCTGAATCTCGCTCCGACCGCATCGACAACATCGATGCTGGCGCTCGGCGATGCGTTGGCCGTTGCGGTGAGCCTGCGCAAGGGATTCCGCGCTGAGGATTTTGCGGAGCTGCATCCGGGCGGCAAATTGGGCAAGCAACTCGCCAAGGTCCGTGAGTTGATGCACACAGGCCAGGACGTTCCTGTTGTCACGCCGTCAACTCCAATGACAGACGTGATCTTCGAGATGTCGTCAAAGAAGCTTGGCATGACGACGGTGCAGGACTCGGGGCGGTTGCGCGGTGTGATCTCGGACGGCGATTTGCGGCGGCTGCTCGAACGCGAAGGCGGCGCGGCGCTCGGCAAAACGGCCGGTGAAGCGATGAACGCCCATCCGCGGACAATCGCTGCCGAGGAACTGGCGGCCAAGGCGCTGGCGATCCTCGAAGAGCGCAAGATTACTTCGCTCATTGTCGTCGACGTGGATCAAACGGTCGAAGGCGTGGTGCACCTGCACGATCTGTGGGGTGTGGAGCTGATCTGATGCCGGCAAAACAAGATCCTGCCCAAGTGAAGAGCAAGCCAAAGCCCAAGGGATCTCCACCGATCCGCTGCTTCACGTTGGCAGACTGTGCGCTGGTATCGATCTGGCTGCTCCTCATGGCGGTGGTGTACTACGCGGGCGCCGCGCTGAACCGCACCTTCCTCGATTGGGCTGTATTTGGCGGCGCGGTGTTGTGCGCTGCCAATAGCCGTTGGCATGACGCGTGGACGGCAGTCATCGCCATCCCATTTTTCTGTCTTGGAGTTTTGCTTCGCATGCCGATCCTGAGCGCAGCGCTGCTGGCGCTCGGGTGTGGCGGAGTTCTCCTTTTGACCTACCGCACCATACGGGGAAGCCGGATCGACCGGCAAAACCTGAGGATTGGCGCGGCGCTCCCGATGTTTGTGATTTTCGTCGCAATTGCAAACGCAGAGATTGTTCATTTCACTCCGCACGTTCAAGACGCGTTGCTGCTCAAGACCGACTTCGGCATCAGCGCGGCACTGTGCCGATGGACATTGACCTATCCGGTGCTCCCGGTGATCGTCGACGTGTGCTATGAGGCATTGCCGCTGGTGGTGGTGATTGCAATAGCGAGTTCAGCCGGGAAGGATCGCGTGCAACTGCTATGGTCGCTGTGCCTGGCGGCGTTGCTGGCAGTACCCTGCTATCTGCTTTTGCCCGCGGCGGGTCCCGTTCACGCCAGCCAGCCCGATGCGCCCCGCAACTGCATGCCGTCGCTGCACCTAACGTGGGCCGCGCTGCTGTGGATCAACGAACGCCGCGGCTGGCTGCGGCGATTCTTCCTGGTCTTCATAGGCATCACCGCCTTCGCAACCCTGGCGACCGGCGAGCATTATGTGATCGACCTGATTGCCGCGATCCCGTTTACCTGGGCTGTGCACCGGCTGGGCGTCTATGCTGCCCGATGGCCCGCGAGCAGTTTGTGGTGGATTTCGCCGGCGATCAGGCAGCAGGACTCGGCGGGCGATCCTTGATATCGATGAAGACCTGGGCCCTTGCGGAGAAACGGAAGAGCACTCAGGTCGTCGTCGTCGATTTGGAGCAGCGCGTCGAAGACGTGGTGCACCTGCACGATCTGTAGGGTGTGGAACTGAACTAAGGGCACGGGTCAGGGTTCGGGGTTCAGCGATCAGACGGGCTCACTGGTTGAGGGTCGTGCTTCACCGAGGCTGCTAGACTTCACGCAATCCCGGCGGATTTCACCGAAACTGCGGAGCCAGCAGTGCGATCACTTCCAGGTCGCGGTCCAGGATGACGGATTTGTCGGGGTGGGAAGCGTCGTAGTGGACCTGAACGTGCTTGTCCTTCACCTGGCGAACGAATTCGTCGGCTTCTTCTTCGCGGCGAAAATGGTGGACGTGCTTGCCTGAGCGGTACTCCCCTAAGTAATAGGTGTACGTAAGTTCAACCCAGTAGCGGAGCCCTTGTTTATGGACCTCTCCGCTTTGAATCGTACCGTCGGTCGCAGGCCAGCCGGCCATCGCTTTGTTCTGCCGCCATTTCTGATAAATCCTGCGCATGCCGAATGCCGCCAGCGCGCCCGGGATAATTCCGAATACCTTGAGGAGCTTGATCAATCCGAACAGAATCGCTTCCCATGGGATGTGGTGGAAATTCATGCCTGAAAGTATGCCACACGGCTTCAGGGCAGCGATGTGCGCCCCAAAAGCCGTCTTTCGAGCCCCCAACACGCCGGACATTTAGAATGAAAGCTGCTTAAATTTGCCTTGCGTTCGCCACGGCGAACGGGAAAGTTCACTTACCCCAGATATGCATCGTTGGTCGAAGCTCTTTATCCCTACTTTGCGCGAGGCCCCGGCGGATGCCGAAGTGGCCAGCCACAAGTTTCTTCTCCGCGCGGGCTACATTCGCCAGCTCGGCGCGGGAATCTATAACTATCTCTTCCTGGGCCAACGCTCGCTGAACAAGATCATCGGGATTGTGCGCGAGGAGATGGACCAGATCGCGCAGGAGTTCTACCTGCCGGGGATTCTGCCGCGCGAGCCGTGGGAGGAGAGCGGCCGCTGGGCGACGATGGGCGACAACATGTTCCGGCTGAAGGACCGCAAAGGCGCGGACCTGTGCCTGGGCATGACGCACGAAGAGATCATGACCACGATCGCGCGCGGCGAGTTGCGCAGCTACAAGCAGTTGCCGCAGATCTGGTACCAGATTCAGACCAAGTTCCGCGACGAGCCGCGGCCCAAGGCGGGGCTGCTGCGCGTACGCCAGTTCATCATGAAGGACAGCTACTCCTTCGACATCAATAAGGCTGGTCTCGACCGAAGCTTCGATTTGCACGACCGCGTCTATCGCGCCATCTTCACGCGCTGCGGGCTCAAGTTCGTCGCCGTCGAGGCGGACTCGGGCGCGATGGGCGGTTCGCAGTCACAGGAGTTCATGGTCTACACCGATGCCGGCGAGGACTTGATCGCGAGCTGCCCGGTGTGCGGGTACGCGGCGAATCTGGAGAAGGCAACGTCGCGGCTCGATCCGGTGTTAGAGATGGCGCCGACGGGCGGCGGATCGCCAGAGCTCGTTCACACGCCGGGCTGCGGCGCGATCGCCGATGTGGCTGCGTTCTTCAAGATCTCCCCGGCCTCCGACATCAAATGCGTTGCATATATGGCGTCGATCGCCGGGGATTGGAAGCCGGCAGTGGTGTTCCTGAGAGGCGACCATCAAGTGAACGAGGCGAAATTGATGGGGGTTCTTTTCGCGTCGGAACTGAGGCCGATGCAGGCGGAGGAGCTTGACGAAGTCTTCCATGCGCCCGCAGGTTTCCTCGGACCGATTGGCCTCGATCCGGCGAGCAAAGAGAAGTATAAGGACGCGCTCGCCCAGGATGTTCTCGATGCCGAACGTGGCGAGGCCGCGAGAAAGCATCGGCTCGAATTCTTTCATTCCGGCGTGGAAGCCGGGTCGCCCCTGGTCGTCTTCGATCGCGCGCTCGAAGGCCGCAGAAATATGGTCTGCGGCGCCAACAAGCTGGACTACCACTTGCGCAACGTGACGCCGGGCCGCGATTTTAAGTGGACCATCGAAGCCGACATTCGCAACGTGAACGAGGGCGAGGGCTGCCCGACGGGGGGCTGCGCCGGCAAACTCGTCGTCGGCAAAGCGGTCGAGGTTGGGCACATTTTCAAGCTCGGCTACAAGTATTCCGATTCGATGGGCGCGCGCGTTCTGGATGAGAACGGGAAAGAAGTAACGCCCATTATGGGCAGCTACGGCATCGGCATCGAGCGCATTCTCACCGCGTCCATCGAGCAGTCGAACGACGTCAACGGATTCAGCCTGCCGGCTTCTATCGCGCCGTTCGCTGTCGTCGTGACCGTTACGAACGTAGCCGACTTCTCGCTGCGGGCTGCCGGAGAAAGTCTCGCCGTCGAACTGGAAGCGGCGGGGCTCGATGTGTTGCTGGATGACCGCGACGAGCGCGCTGGCGTCAAATTCAAAGATGCGGACCTGGTCGGCATTCCCTACCGCATCAACGTGGGCAAGAAGGCTGCCGCAGGCCAGGTGGAACTGGTTACGCGCTCGACGAGCACCAGCGTGGATGTAGCCTTGGGCGATGTGGTGGCGCTGGTAAGGAAGCGCGTTGAAGAAGAGCGGCTGCTGGAAGCGAGCGCTTAGCTGACCGTCTTGCTGCGCGTGGCGGGGTGATGTTTTTTGGACGATTGCCTCGGAGGAAGTCGAAGCACGGACGGGCTAAGAGCTGGTAGCTGTTTTTGAGGAGCGGCAATGGCAATACGAGTCCGAATCCCGAGGCCCGCGTCGGGGCATCATCTCCGGTCGCGGATTCTGCTGGTTCTGCTCGCGATCGTTGTCGCCGCCGCCGTGATTGGCTCTTCGATTTTCGCCTTTTTCTACCACAAGTATGAGGGCATTGTCGATGAGCGGCTGAAGCAGCCGATCTTCGCCAGTACCGCGCAGATCTACGCCGCGCCGCGCGAAGTGCGTCCAGGGCAAAAGCTCTCCATCCGCTGGATCGCCAACGAGCTGCACCAGGCCGGCTATTCGGGCGACGGCGCAGCGCAGCCTTCCGAACTGGGAAGCTACAGCGAAGGCGTGCAGCAGATTACGGTGCAGCCGGGCCCACAGTCCTATCACGCACCGGATAACGCCACCATCCACGTGAGCGGCGGAGTGGTGAGTTCGATCACCGACGCACACGGCCAGGCGCTCTCAAGCTACGAGCTTGAGCCGCTGCTCATTACCGGCCTGAGCGAAGGCGCGCAGCGCACCAAGCGCCGCGTGCTCACTTACGACGAGATTCCCCCGAATCTTGTGCATGCAGTCATCGCCATTGAAGACCGCCGCTTTTTTGAGCACAGCGGCATCGATTATTGGCGCATCCTGGGCGCGATGCGCAACGACATCTTCCACCTTCATCGTTACACCGAGGGCGCATCCACGCTCACGCAACAGCTCGCGCGCGGATTCTTCCTGACGCCCGAGCGCACCTATTCGCGCAAGATGCGCGAAGCCATCATCAGCATCATCCTCGAGCATCGCTTCGATAAGAAGCAGATCTTCGCCATGTACGCGAACGAGATCTCGCTTGGGCAAATCGGCAGTTTTTCCATCGACGGCTTTGGTGAGGCATCGCAGGACTACTTCGGCAAGGATGTGAGCCAACTCGACCTGGCTCAGTGCGCTATGCTCGCCGGAATCATTCAAAGCCCCAGCCGCTTGAATCCCTTCCACCATCCCGAGCGAGTGATTGAGCGGCGCAATCTTGTGCTCGACTCCATGGTTGAAACCGGCGCCATCACCAAGGATGAAGCCGAAGCCGCCAAATCCGAGCCGCTCCATCTGGTGTCTTCAAGCGTTGACGAAAGTGAAGCGCCATACTTTGTTGACCTGGTGCACGATCAACTGACGCAACGACTTGGCGATCGCGACTTCAACCGCGAAGGGCTGCGCATCTACACATCGCTCGACCCGGATCTGCAGCGCCTTGCAACGCAGTCCATCGCCTCCACGATCCACATCGTTGACGAGCAGATTGACGCCGTGCACGTGCACGACAAAAAGGCGGGCAAGCCGTACGTCTATCCTCAGGTAGCGCTGATTGCTCTCGATCCTCACACCGGCCAGGTGCTCGCGCTTGTGGGCGGGCGCAGCTATGGCACGTCGCAGGTGAATCACGCGGTCGCGCACCGGCCCACGGGATCGATTTTCAAACCGTTTGTCTATGCGGCCGCATTTCAAACCGCGGCCGAAGGCACCATGCTGCCCGGCCAAACCAAACTCTTTTCGCCCGTGACCATTCTCGACGACGCGCAGCAAACCTATGGCGCAGGCACCGATTACGAGTACACGCCGCACAATTTTCAGAGCGAGTTCTACGGCCAGATGAACGCCCGCCTGGCACTGATGCGATCGGACAACAACGCAACCATCGGTCTGGCCAGCCTGGTCGGCTTCGATCGAGTGGCCGCGCTCGCTCGTAATGCCGGGATAAAAAGCGCGCAGGGAACGCCTTCAATGGCCATTGGCTCCTACGACGCCACGCCACTCGACATGGCTGGCGCGTATACGACCTTTTCCAACGGCGGCGTACACATCGATCCCTGGATGCTGGCCAGCGTGCGCACGCCCACCGGCGACATCATCGAAGATTACACGCCCGCGACGCGGCAAGTGCTCGATCCGCGCGCGGCCTTCCTCACCACATCCATGATGGAAGCTGTCCTCGGAGGCAACGGCAGCGATCCCTGCGAGGTTGGGGGACGAGACTACTGCGGAACCGGCGCCGGCGTCCGAAACATGGGATTCATTTCTCCGGCTGCAGGCAAAACCGGCACCAGCCACGATGCATGGTTCGCCGGCTTCACTTCGAACCTGCTGTGCATTGTGTGGATTGGCAACGACGATTACACCGAGCTTGACCCCGAAAATCGCGGCCGCATCCAGGGCGCGCGTGTCGCTGCTCCCATCTGGGCGACTTTTATGAAAGACGCCGTTCAATTGCCTCAGTACTCCGACACCAACGAGTTTACGGCGCCGGATGGCGTGCAGATTATTTCCATCGACAAGGCGACCAACCTGCTGGCCGATGCTTCATGCCCGGACGACTTCAACGCAGCGTTCCTCGATGGCACCGCGCCTACCGACACCTGCGACCACAAAGGCCTGAACGGCGAAGACCACCGCAACATCTTTCAGAAGATCTTTGGGATCGGCAAGCCGTCGAATTAACGCCAGCGCTTGGGCTCTGCAGCGACGCGGCGCGGCCGCTGCTTCGCTGAGACGGAGCGGATCACGAGGGTTCCGCGGCCCGTTGTGGGCAGCGGCGCTTTGCCTTGTGCGGCTGCCGCGCGAATGAGCGCTTCAACCGCGGGCTTGCCCAAATCACGCGCGCTTTCGAGTCGTATGAACCTATTCTGATTACCGCTGCCGAGCAGGATTCCCGCGGGATCGGGAAGCCTGGAACCCCAGTAGAACGCGAGCCGCACGCCGTGGCCGTCGGCCACAAGCGAGACAAAGCTGTCTGATGGCCGCAACGTCGGGCTATAGCCGATAACGAAGAAGTTGTAATTGTCGTAGACAAGTTCATTCGCCGTGGGCAGTCGTTTGCGAAGGGCCGCGCGCACGGCACGGATCGCCCTGGCCATCTCCGGCGTGAACTTGTCGATAAAGCCGGCCAGCTCGGCTTCGGCATTTTTTGCGGGGAGCGGGTGCGGACTTCTTCATTTTGCCTCCTTCATTGAGGGCCGTGCATTCTCGTCAGCCATCGACATCCGATCCGTCCGGCATTGGCTGGCAGAGCGCGCACCAAAACGTGACGCGCGCGTCTGCGCCTTGAATGCGGCGGCGAATCGGCTCGCCGCAGCGGCGGCACGGCTCGCCCGCGCGGCCGTAGACCCACAGGCTGGCGCCGGGATCGGATGCATGTGTGGTGCGCCGCTGCTGGCCGCGATAAGTGACGATCAAGTCGCCGGAGTCCTCGAGCACGTTGGCGCGCAGCAGCTTTTTCGCGGAAGCGATGGTTGCGGCGGCCTCGCCGCGGGTGAGCGTACCGACCGCGCGGAACGGATGAAGGCCCTGGACGAAACAGATTTCCGATTTGAAGACATTGCCGATGCCGGCTAGAACTGTTTGATCGAGAAGCGCGTCGGCGAGCGCTTCATACGGGCGGGCCAGCAGGCGCGCGAGAGCGGCTTCAGCGTCGAACTCTTCGCTGAGCAGGTCGTTCTCCGAGCGAGCGACGTGTGGATCGTGAGCCAACGATTGCTCGGTGTGCATGCGCGCCACGGGCACACGGAAGCCGACCGCCTGATATTCGCTGTTTTCAATCACGATGCGCATGTGAAAGCGCGGCGCCTGCCAGCGTTCGCCCTGGCGGTAGATGTGCCAACGGCCATTCATCAGCAAGTGCGAGGTGAGGATTCCGCCGCCGGAAAAATGAATGAGCAGCCATTTGCCGCGGGCTTCGACTTGATCGACCGTCTGGCCAACAAGCGGTGTGTCGTCGTTGAATCGCGTAAGGAGTGGGAATGTCGAGCGGAAGCCGATGACCGGTTTGCCCGTGAGCGCGCGGCCCAGGTTGCGCGCGGTGCGAAAGATGGTGTCGCCTTCAGGCATTCCTTATTGAACCTCGGGCCTGTTCGGTTCGGCGTGAGCGATGGCGAGCGGAATGCGGCGCAGATGCATCCCGAGCGAACCGGGATGAAAGCCCGCGTCCATGAGGAAGCGCGCCATCGAGTGCGCGGCGACCGGCTGGCCGTTGATGGTGGTGATCAGCACGCCCTCATGATTGCTCGCGCGCATTCGCTGCTGGCCGAGCGTGCACAGAAAATGCGCCAGCCCCGCGGCGGCCTGCGAGCGTTCCGGCTCCTCGGCGGGCAAAAAGACGAGCAGGTTGGGATTGCCACGCTTGAGCCACGTCACAAGCTGGCCGTTGCGCAGAATCACTTCGGCGTAGGCGGCGCGAGTGAGGATGCGCGGAGCCGATTCCGAATCTTCTTCGGCGACGGGAAGATCGGGCCAACGCAGAACAGAGCCATACGGGTTGGCGGGGTCAGTCGCGGCGAGTTGCACGAACTCGGGCTTCTCGGCTGGCGGTTCGGTGCGCAATTGCCGCAGCAGGTCCACCGCGGCCGGCAGCGCAAACTGCGTGGCGCCCAATCCGCCGACAAAATAGCCGCGGCGAATGCGCCCGCTCTCTTCGAGCGCCTTCAGGACGTCGTAGACGGCGCTGAACCCGCCGGGCACATTCTCCGCGGCTACAGACTCGCGCAGCAACACGCCGTAGCGGTTGAGCAACTGCAACGCCAGAGCATGGCTGCGCTCGGTGGTTGTTCGCCGCAGGTCTTCGGCGCTTTGCCCCGCAGGGCGAAGCGGCAATAACGACCAGCGCCCCTGCGCCGTGGGCGGTGTGGTGCGCCGCGAGCGGAAGACGGCTCCTGTTTGATAGCGGCGCGGCGTTCGAGCGCTCTCCGGCCGGGCGATATACGCGCGAAGGGCGTGAAGTGAGTCATTCGTAATCAACCCGCGCCAAACAAGACTCCAGAGCGCGTCGATTGTTTCGCCGGGATAGCCCGCGCCTGCAGCTTCATGCAGCGAATCGAAAAAACTCGCGCCCGTCGACTCGAGCACGGCGAGCAGTTTTTCTTCGCGCTGGGTCAGAGGTTCCACTAGCGGGCGCTGCTGCGCCAGTAACGGAAGCTTATCCGCGAGGAACAGAGCAATGCGGCCGTCGCGTTCGCCAATCGGCTCGACCCCCGCCCACGCGACTTCACCGGCGGCGATCAGCGTGTCGAGGCCTGCGGGCGTGAAATCGGCGATGCGCGCGGGCAAGATTGAAGTTTCGAGCAGCGATGCGGGCAGCGGCGCGCCCTGCAGGCTCTCGATGGCGTCGAGCAGAGCGTCGAGATGCGCGGTTCCCGTGCGGCGCGGCGCGAGCACGCCCTGCCAGTGCGTGAGGAAGCGCGCCAGCGTGTGCTGCTCCACCGGCTCGACTTCGCGGCGCAGCTTGGCCAGCGACTTGCGGCGAATTTGGCGCAGGATTTCCGCGTCGCACCATTCACGGTGAAGGCCGCCGGGACGGAAACCGCCCTCTAGCACGCGGCCCTCATGCGCAAGCTGCCGCAACGCATTTTCTACTGCCTCTGTATCCAGCGCGAAACGATCCGCAGCTTCGCGCAGCGTGAACGGTCCATGCGTGCGCGCATAGCGGCGCACCAGTTCGAACACCGGATGGGCCACTGGCTCGAGCAACGCAGCAGCCAAACCCGGTGGCAGCGGGATTCCGAGTCCATCGCGATAGCGAGCGGCGTCTTCGGCCGCAATCAAGCGCTTCTCGCCGGCGATGCGCAGCTCGAGCAGACGCCGCGAGCGAATGAGGCGGTCAATATTCGTCAAAAGATCGACCGAAGTGACGCGGCGGCCCAGCTCCTCACGCGAAAGATCGCCGAGGCGCAGGCACAAATCGTGAATTCCGTCGGCCGAACGCGCGCGATAGTTCTCGGCGAGGCACTGCGCTGCCTCTTCCACTTCGGCAATCGCGTCTGCATCGAGCAGCTCGCGCAGGTCGGCCTCGCCCAGCAGCTCGCGCAACTGATCCTGATCGATTGTCAATGCCTGCGCGCGGCGCTCGGCCAACGGCGCGTCGCCCGAATACACGAAGTTGGCCACGTAGCTGAAGAGCAGAGAAGCCGCGAATGGCGATGGTTTGCGCGTCTCCACTGTGTGCACGCGGAGCTGGCGCTGCTCGATCGAGCGCAGAGTCTCGATGAGCGCGGGCATGTCGAAGACGTCGCGCAGGCACTCGCGATAAGCCTCGAGCAGCAACGGGAACTTGGGATAGCGCGAGGCCACGCTGAGCAGATCGTAGGAGCGCTTGCGCAACTGCCAAAGCGGCGAGCGCTGGTCGGCGCGGCGGCGCGGCAACAGCAGCGCGCGGCCTGCAGCCTCGCGAAAGCGCCCGGCAAACAGCGCCGTCGATCCCAACTGGCGCAACACAAGCTGCATGGCCTCGGCGGACTCGACAAGAATCCAATCGGAGTCGGGAGGCTCGTCGGTGTCGGGGAAGCGCAGCACAAATCCGTCGTCGCCCCACAGCGTTTCCACTTCCGGGCCGCCGGCAGCGCGGATACGAGCAGCCACCGCCATCGCCCAGGGAATGTGAATGCGGCTGCCGAAAGGCGTGAGGACGCAGACGCGCCAGTCGCCGAGCTCGTCGCGGCAGCGCTCGACGACGATCGTCCGGTCGTCGGGAACCTGGCCGGTCGCATCGGCCTGGTCTGCGAGAAAGCGAAGCAGATTCTCGGCGGCACCGGGATCGAGATCGTGCTCGTTGACGAGGCGCGTGAGCGCTGCTGGCTGCGGCAAGGCGCGCAGCTCGCGGACCATGGCGCCGATGCGGCGGCCGAATTCGAGCGGACGTCCGGGGCCGTCGCCCTTCCAGAACGGCATCTTGCCTGGCTCGCCGGGAGCGGGCGTCACGAGCACGCGGTCGTGCGTAATGTCGGTGATGCGCCATGTGGACGCGCCGAGGATGAACGTCTCGTTGGGATGCGACTCGAAGACCATCTCCTCGTCAAGCTCGCCCACGCGCACCGGCTTGCCCTCAGTGAAGGCAAGGAAGACACGGTAGAGGCCGCGATCGGGGATGGTTCCGGCATTCAGAATCGCCAGGCGCGCCGCGCCGTCGCGCGCCGTGACAACATTGCGTACTCGGTCCCACGTCAAACGCGGACGCAACTCGCCGAACTCCTCGGACGGGTAGCGGCCGCTGAGCAGATCGAGCACGCCGTCGAAGGCGGCGCGAGAGAGCGAACCGAACGGAGCGGCTCCACGCACGAGATTGAATAGGAGGTCGACAGAAACTTCGGGCTTTGGAGCTTCCGCGTTTTGAGTTACGGTCGAATCGAAGCCGTCAAACTTCAATTCCGCTGCGAAGTCTTTTCCTCGCCGAGTTACTTTCCGGGCTTTTGCCGGACGCGCAGCCTTCGGCGGCCGCGCGGACGCGACAATGGCCACCAACTGTTGGCACAGCACATCGAGGGGATTGCGCGGGAAACGCGTCGACTCGATGTGGCCGTCGTGCATGGCGCGCGTGACCGCGGCGCAGGCAACCAGGTCGGCGCGGTACTTGGGAAAGAGAATCCCCTCGCTCACCGCGTCCACATGATGGCCGGCCCGGCCGATGCGCTGCATTCCACTGGCCACCGATGGCGGCGACTCGATCTGAATGACAAGATCCACGGCGCCCATGTCGATGCCGAGCTCGAGCGTCGAGGTCGCACACAACGCTTTGATCTGTCCGGCCTTGAGCTGTTCTTCGATCACGGAGCGCTGCGCGGCGGCGAGCGAACCGTGATGCGCGCGGGCGATGGGCTCGCCTGCCAGATCGTTGAGCGCTCCGGCAAGACGCTCGGCGGTCTGTCGCGCGTTGACAAAGAGAATGGTCGAGTTGCGCTCGCGAATGATTTCGAGCAGGCGCGGATGAATCGCGTTCCAGATGGAGACGCGGCGCGGGGTTTGCGAGGCCGGCCCCGAGGGAATCTCTTCCATCTCACCGAGGCGCGCCATGTCCTCGACCGGAACCTCGATGCGCAACTTGAGCTGCTTGCGCGCGGCGGCGTTGACGATGGTGACGGGCCGGTAGCGGAGCGGCGCGGCGTCGGCCACGTCAGGAACCAAGGGACCGAGTGACCGAGGGACCGAAGAATCGGCAAAATCGGCAGAACCATCCCCCTCCCCGTGAGGCGTTTGCTCAGCCGCAGAGGTCAACCGCGCCTCGCGCCGGTTTTCTGTTCCCTGTTCCCTATTCCCTATTCCCTGTTCATTCGTTTCCTGTACTTCCACTCCGCCGAGGAATCGCGCCACCTCTTCGAGCGGCCGCTGCGTGGCTGAGAGACCGATGCGCTGCAGCGGCTTCGCGGTCAGCGCCTGCAGGCGTTCCAGCGTCAGCGCCAGGTGCGCGCCACGCTTGGTGGGAACCAGTGCGTGAATCTCGTCGATGATGACGGTCTCCACGGTGCGCAGGGCCTCGGCTGCCTGCGAGGTAAGGATCAGATAAAGCGACTCGGGCGTGGTGATGAGAATCTCGGCGGGATGGCGCGCGAAACGGGCCCTCTCGCGCTGCGGCGTGTCACCGGTGCGCACACTGATAAGCGGCTCGTGGAATGGAACACCCATGCGCCGCGCCATGTTGGCCATCCCGGCAAGCGGCGAGCGCAGATTGCGCTCCACGTCCACGGCCAGCGCTTTCAGCGGCGAGACGTAGACGATGCGGCAGCCTTTTCTGGCAGCCCCGTCGGCTGGCTGCAACATCAGCCGGTCCAGGCACCAGAGGAACGCTGCCAGCGTCTTGCCTGTGCCCGTCGGAGCAAGGATCAGCGCACTCTCACCGCGCGCGATCACCGGCCAGCCCATCCGCTGCGGCGCGGTAGGCGCGTCGAAGACGGCCTTGAACCACTCCGCCGTCACCGGGTGAAAGCAGGCAAAGGGATCGGCAATTTCGGGCGAATTGGGCTTGGTCGGGGACATGCTGCTCTCAAGAGATTAGCGCAAAGGCCTTGGCGAAGACAAAGCGAAAAAGCAGAGATCAGAGACCAGGGGTCAGAGATCGGAAAATCGTCCGAAATCCAGGGGACCTTCGAACCTTTCCAACTGCCCGATGTTTTCCTCGCCCGCGAGCGCTACTTCTTCGCGTCTCCCAGGCGCGCCACGCTGAATTGCGCCCCGGCGAACAAAATCAGCCCGGAAATATAGGCCCAGAAGAGCAGTCCCACTGAAACATAAAACGGTCCGTAAAGCGACTGCAAATCCATATGCGGCAGCACTGCCGCATAGATGAACCTCGAAAGCAGCCAGACGCCTCCAGTAATGATGGATGTGCGCATCACTGGCCGCCAGGGCACCTTGCGGTGGGGCAGAATGTAGTACACCGAAAAGAAGAACAAGATCGACGCGACGCCGGTGGAAACGGTCAGCCAAAGGTAGCTCAGAGCTCCGTAAGAGTAGTTCAGAATCCGGAAAAACCAGTTATTTGAGTCGTGCACCAGAGCAAAAGCCAGCACCTTGTCCACGTTGACGTTCACCACCATGCTGGCCACGCCCAGTCCCACCATCAGCAGCGCCAATCCGACGGCGATGGTCTGGTTGAAAAGGTAGTTGCGGCTCTTGCTCACGCCCCACGCCTGGTTGAGAGCCACCTCCAAAGGCAGGAAAATGCCAGTGCACGCAATCAGGATCATCACCAGCGAAAAAGCCTGCGCGCCGTGATGCTTCAAAAGAGGCAGCACGGCCTCACTGACGATGGTCGTTGCCAGCCAGTCTGCCTGCTTGGTGGCCGACGGCAGGAAGTAGTTCACCATGTCGTCCACTACGCCCTTCATCGCTTCGGAGTGAAAGACCGAGAGCGCCAGCGTGTAGAGCAGCACGACGAAGGGGATAAACGAGATGATCGCGTTGGCGGCAACGCTGAAAGCAAACGTGTGGACTTCGCTGTCGAGCAGATACGCGATGAGCGCGGTACCGCTTTTGCGCCACAGGTACCACTTGGAGTGCGTGACCTTTTCAGCGGGGCCAGTGGCGGCGGCAGCCACAGCTACGGCCGCGTCGCCGATGTCGGCTGCAACGTCAGACACGGATTCCAAACCATCAGACACGATTCAATCCCTCGCAGAGCCTTCTTGCGGTGATGCGCGCTCCGCCGATCCCGTTGGACGCGCGCTGATGAAGGGAGGTGCTGACTTAAGGATAGCCCTTTGGGCTTTGCGACCGGCCCCGCTATCTCCCTGGCGCCGTGGCCTCACGCCGTCGGATCATCCAGACTCCGACGACAAGAAACCAGATCAGCGGCGGGAAATTCGCAATGACGATTGGGCCCCATCCCGCGGGATTGTAGAACCCGGAGAAGTTAGCAGGTCCCCCATACATCGCCGGAACGCAGACCGCGCAGAGCGCAGCGCCAATATACGCCAGCCAGCCAGTCCAGTGAGGCAGTACGCTCGTAGCCAATGTGGAGTACCCCGCGGCCCACAGAAACAGGCCCGTGATCGCAAAGCAAATCGAGCCGTTGTAAATCAGCAGCGTTCCGTCAGTCAACCCTCTCACAACCGAGGGATCGGCGTGCCCGCTCAGCGTATCGAGCACGGCGCCGCCTTCAAGGCCGTCGGCAACAAGGGTCACGCCCAGCCACACCGCGGCCGACCCAAAGACGAGCGTCCCTGCCCACTCGCACTCCGCACGTGCCTGCCGGATCAGCTGGCTGAAACCCGCCGCAAACACCATGATCGCCACATAGATTCCCAGGTCCATCAGGATCCGCGTGAGTGCGACGTTGTGGATGGTGAAGAGATAGTGGCCCCACGCCGCACCGTCGTACCAGGAAGATGGCGCGTTGCCAACCATCCACAGTGGAAACTGGGCCCAGCTCAAGATAACGACCGCAAGCGCGCATGCGCCGGTACGGTGAAGAACCTTCAAATCGCTCATGAATGTCTCCGCGGCAAAGAAAGGTGTTGTATTCCAGAAGTTGCCCTAAATTCTAGCCGAGGCGGGGTCGATCTTTGAGAAATAGGCGCAGGCGCCAAGTCCGCACCGGACGCATCACGCGCGGTGCAATCGCCCCAGCGCCCACTGCGCGGCTGAGCGCAGGCCTTCATCAGCCGCAGTGGCCCACGCTTCGAGGCGATCGGCAAACTGAGTCTGCCTGCTGTTGCCCATGGCGATGGCCACATTGCGCTTGAGGCCGAGGAACCCCGCACGGCGCACCGGCGATCCGTTGAACTCGCGCTCGAAGGACGGCTCGTCAAGAGAGGCCAACCATTCGAGCGCCGGATTGATCAACTCCGCGCGCGGCTCGAGTTCGGCGTCTGCGGCGATCGGCCCTCCCCGCTGCGCCCTGTCCAGCGCCTTCCGGTTCCAGGGGCACACGTCCTGGCAGATGTCGCAGCCGAAGACCTGCCGGCCCATGTTCTCGGCGAGTTCCTCCGCGATCGGTCCCTTATGCTCGATGGTCAGATACGAGATGCAACGCGAAGCATCCATCTGATAGGGAGCGATGAGCGCATTCGTCGGACAGGCCTCGATGCAGCGTGTGCAACTGCCGCAACGATCCGGAACCAGGGCGGCCACCTCCGGTGTTTTGTCCTTTGGAGTGACCTCGAGGGACGTCAACAGCACCGCCAGAAATCCAAACGACCCCAGCCCCTGATGAATCAGGCAGGTATTCTTCCCCGTCCAGCCAAGTCCAGCCGCGGTCGCGAGCGCGCGCTCGACAATCGGTCCCGTGTCGACGTATGCGCGCGATTCGAATTCACCAAGCTGCTGGTGCAATCGCGCCTCGACCGCGCGCATTCGCTTGAGCAGCACTTTGTGATAGTCGCTGGGGCGCCGCTCGCCTTTTGCGTCGCCGCCGCTCGGCAACAAACGGCTCGGCAAAACGCGACTCGTCCAGGCATACCGCGCAATCCAGCCGCTCCGCGGCTCTGAACCTTTGGTCGAGAGAGGTGCTGAGGGAAAGGCATAGCTGGCAAAGCAAATCAGCGCTGACCGCGCCCAGGGAAAGGGAATGCCCGCGCGCTCCCGCAGCAACTGCCCGTCCTCGGATCTTCGTTCCAGATAGCCCATCGTGCCGGCGCGGCCAGCGGCGACCCACTCGCGAAAGCGGGCGGCATCTCGCGCCTCGGATTCGTAGGGCAGCGCCACCAGACCGGCCTCTTGAAAGCCCGCCTCAAGCGCTAAAGCGCGCGCCCGCTCTGCCGTCAGCCGGCCCTCGTTGCTCATTGAAGAACCACCCATGGAACCGCCAAACACTGGCAGGGAACCGCCTGCCATCCCACTGCGTATAGCTCAATGTACCGTTCGATCCCCTTGGGCCCCTCGGGCCTCACGCGAATTCAGCATAGCTCTCGCGTAGGAGCAAGTTTCAGGGTGGGGGAGATCGACCGGACACCTCATGATTCGCCCCGCACGGGCGACACTCTCGAGGAGGATGCCATGAATGACACCATGTGCTGCACAGAAATTCCGCCCACCGCAGCGGGCGAAATCACGGAGATCGTAAGAGGCAACGAAGCCACCCTGCTGGAGCGCTTCATGCCGATGGTGCGCCGGCAATGCGTCACGCTCAATCTCGCAGCCGTCACGCGTATCGACGCCGCCGGTCTCGCCGCTCTCATCACGCTCTATTGCGACGCGCGACAGGCGGGCCACGACTTTACAATCTCCAATCCCTCTCCCCATGTGGCGGAGATTCTTGCTGTCGTGGGCCTCGACAAGCTCCTTGTGTCCCAACATGCAGAAGGCTTTTCAGGATACGGCACGCCTGCACCAGCCACCGCCGCCTGACGTCGGGCGCAAATCCTCCGCAACCGCGCCGCAGGCCGATCCGCCGTCCTAAAATGCGGTACCAAATGTTCCCGTTCGAAACGACCCTCCCCCTCCTCTCCCTCCCCCTGTGACCGAAAGCACATGCAAATGTGTCCCCTGGACGATATTCCTACTAACGACACAAGAATGCCGCTAGACGCAGTCGCATAACCAGGGCTAAACCCGCACAGCCGCTTCCGAACTTCCAATTGGCGCGCTGGGCCTCCGTTCCTTTACCCTTGCCTATGGACCGCACGGCGGAATCCTACAAGAACCAACCAGTGAGGGAGGCTTTATCCCATGGCTCAGGGCGTAATGGAGCAGTCGGTCGCTGCGGCGACCCCAACAACAACCAAGTATGTGTATTCCTTCGGCGGCGGCAAAGCTGACGGCAACGGCAAGATGAAAGACGTTCTCGGCGGCAAAGGCGCAGGCCTGGCCGAGATGACCAATGCCGGTTTGCCCGTGCCTCCCGGATTCACCATCCAGACCGAGGCCTGCCGCGAATATATGCGCGGCAAACTGAGCCCCCAAATCGAGACCGAGATGCTCGATGCGCTGGAGAAGCTGGAAAAGTTGCAGGGCCAGAAGCTCGGCCTGGGCGAAAATCCGCTGCTGGTCTCAGTCCGCTCGGGCGCCAAGTTCTCCATGCCCGGCATGATGGACACCATTCTGAACCTGGGCCTCAACGATCAGGCCGTTGAAGCGCTGGCCAAGCGCAGCAATAATCCGCGTTTTGCTTATGACTCCTACCGCCGCCTCATCCAGATGTTCGGCGACGTGGTCCTCGACGTTCCCAAGAAGAAGTTCGAGCACATCTTCGACGGTGTAAAGGCCGCGAAGAAAATCAAGTTCGATTACGACCTCCAGCCCGATGCGCTCCAGAAGATCATCGCCGAGTACAAAAAGCTGGTGAAAAAGGAAACCGGCAAAGACTTCCCGCAGGACCCGCTTGTGCAGCTCGTCGCGGCCCGCGATGCCGTCTTCAGAAGCTGGCAGAACGATCGCGCCAAGACCTACCGCCGCATCAATCACATCGACGACAGCATCGGCACCGCCGTCAACGTGCAAGCCATGGTCTTCGGCAACTTGGGCGAAAGCTCCGGCACGGGCGTTGGCTTCACGCGCAATCCCGCCACCGGCGAGCACGTCTTTTTCGGCGAGTACCTGATGAACGCACAGGGCGAGGACGTGGTTTCCGGCGTCCGCACTCCGCTCCCTATCAGCGAGCTCGAAAAGGCCAACCCGAAGGTCTACGACCAGTTGAAAGACATCACGCGGCGCATGGAAAAGCACTACCGCGACATGCAGGACTTCGAGTTCACCATTCAGGATGGCAAGCTCTACATGCTGCAGACGCGCAATGGCAAGCGCACCGGCCTGGCTGCCGTTCGCGTGGCCATCGACATGGTTCGCGAGGGCCTCATCACGCAAGAGGAAGCCATCTTCCGCGTCGAGCCCAACCAGCTTTACGACTTCCTGGTTCCGCGGCTCGTGGAAAAGGGCGAGAAGATTGAAGTGCTCGCCACTGGACTGCCGGCCTCGCCCGGCGCGGCTGTCGGCCAAATTGTCTTCACCGCTGAAGAGGCGGTCAAGCAGCACAACAGCGGCGCTTACAAGTCCGTCATTCTCGTCCGCGGCGAAACCACCCCCGAGGACATCGCCGGCATGGAAGTGGCTGACGGAATTCTGACCTCGCGCGGCGGCATGACCTCGCACGCCGCTGTCGTCACCCGCGGCATGGGCAAGTGCTGCGTGGCCGGCGCCGGCGACTGCGTCGTTGACGAAGCCAATAAAGAGCTCCGCGTGAAGGGCAAGACCTTCAAGCAGGGCGACTATATTTCTCTCGACGGAACCACCGGCCGCGTCATTGCCGGCCGGCTCAAGACGCTCGATGCGCAGCCCAACGATCCAGATCTCGTCAAGTTCATGAGCTGGGTCGATCCGGTTCGCCGTCTGCACGTTCGCGCCAACGCTGACATTCCTCGCGACGCCAAAAACGCCATCGCATTCGGAGCTGAAGGCATCGGCCTGTGCCGCACCGAGCACATGTTCTTTGCTGAGGACCGCATTGAGCACATGCGCACCATGATCCTGGCCGACAACGAAAAGGATCGTCGCGCCGCGCTCAAGAAACTGCTGCCTATGCAGCGCGCCGACTTCGTCGGCCTCTTCAAGGCGATGGGGTCGCTCCCGGTCACCATCCGCACCATCGATCCGCCGCTGCACGAGTTCCTGCCGAAACGTGAAGACCTGCTGGTCGAAATTCAGCACCTTGAAGACACCAAGCCTCGCTCGCCCAAGCTCAAGGAGCTTCGTCCGCTGCTTGCTCGCGTTGAAGAGCTGCACGAGCAGAACCCGATGCTCGGGTTGCGTGGATGCCGCCTCGGCATTACGTTCCCTGAGATCACCGAGATGCAGGCGCGCGCCATCGTCGAAGCCGCGGTCGCGGTCAAGGCCAAGGGGGGCAATCCGCACCCCGAGATCATGATCCCGCTCATCGGGTCAATCGAGGAAATGCGCAACCAGGCCGCAATCGTTCGCCGCGTAGCCGACGAAGTCTTCGCCGAGAAAAAGACGAAGGTCGACTACATGGTGGGCACCATGATCGAGCTGCCGCGCGCGGCCCTCACGGCAGATCAAATTGCCGAAGAAGCCGAGTTCTTCTCGTTCGGCACCAACGACCTCACGCAGACGACTTACGGCATCTCGCGCGACGACATCAACAACTTCCTGCCGGCCTATCTCAAGCTCGGCATCTTCAAGCATGACCCCTTCTCGACCCTCGATCAGGCGGGCGT